>Ga0315314_1004412_pt1 | contig 10578 bp, 13 predicted proteins | sample TDP9_MG_FD_203631 | JGI IMG/M metagenome (GOLD analysis project Ga0315314, IMG submission 203631) | Freshwater sediment microbial communities from Lake Towuti, South Sulawesi, Indonesia - TDP9 | ecosystem: Environmental > Aquatic > Freshwater > Lake > Sediment | place: Indonesia: South Sulawesi... | reverse complement strand
CTCTCCGGTGAGCTCGCGAGTCCCGGGCACAGTGATCGAGGTCCCGGTGCACGACAATCAGGACGTTAAGGCCGGCCACATCCTCGTCCGCCTCGACCCCAAGGACTACGAGGTAGCGCTGGCACAGGCCCGCGCGGCCGTCGAGGTCGCCAAGGCCGATCTGGAAAATGCGACCGTCAACGTTCCCCTGACCGACGAGACTACTCGGAGTTTGGTACAGCAGACCGAGGCTGCCCGGGCGGCGGCGCAGGACGCAAGTCAGATTTCCGAGCACGACCTGGAAGAGCGGCGCGGGCAACTCAAGGCGAAGCAGGCAGCGGAGGCAGCCGCCCGGGCCTCGGTGGGGATGGCGGAAGCGGACCTTGAACGGGCCCGGCTCGACCGGGATCGCCTGAGGGAATTGGTCCGGGCCAAGATGGTTGCCCAGCAGGACTACGACCATGCCGACGCGGCCTTCAAGGTCGCCCAGGCGGCTCTGGACGTCGCACGACAGCGGTTGGACCAAGCTCGCGAGGAGACGCTTCAGGCGGCGGCTGCGGTGCGAAGCCAGACTGCGACGCTCGCCCAGTCCCAGCGCCGGACACAAGAAGCCGAGGCGGCCCTGGCCAGCGCGCAAAGCCAGCGACGGCAGGTCAAGGTGCGCCAGGCTCAGGTGGATGCTGCGCGGAGCCGGCTGGCGCAGGCCGAGGCGAACCTGCGTCAGGCCGGACTCAATCTGGAGTATTCCACTGTTCGGGCCCCCGTCGGGGGCCGGGTCACGAAGAAAACCGTCGAGGTGGGCCAGGTAATTCAACCGAGCCAGGCGCTCCTGTCGATTGTGGATCTTGATCACGTCTGGGTGGTCGCCAACTTTAAGGAGACGCAACTCACCCACGTGCGACCGGGGCAGCGCGCCACCGTCACGGTGGACACGTATCCGGGCGTGGTGTTCACGGCCCACGTGGATTCAATCCAGGCGGGTTCGGGGGCGGTCTTCTCGCTCCTGCCGCCGGAGAATGCAACGGGAAACTTCGTCAAGGTCGTCCAGCGGGTCCCCGTGAAGCTGCTGTTCGAGCCGATGGGGAATCCCCGTCATCTCCTTGTCCCCGGTATGTCCGTCGTGCCCACCATTGACATTCGCTGACAGGAGAGCCTGGCGGATGGCACGGGACTGGGCCTATTCTGGTTGACAGATCCGGGTGCCTCCGATAGCCTCTCGCGTCAACGCGGGGGGACCCGGGCTTCCTGCGGGCGAGTGGTCCTAAAGCGGCGCCGACCCCAGTTGTCATTTCGGCTCCACCTGACCGCAGGCAGATTCCTCTCCCCCGTTACACTTGCTGCCGCTGGCCGAGCGCTATGCAGGAGGTCTGGATGGCGACTGTTGCGATTGTCGGGGCTGGCATGATGGGCACGGCCACGGCGTGGCCGCTATCCGACAACGGCCATGTTGTCCGATTAGTCGGGACACACCTGGACAAGGAGATCGTGCGAAGCTGCAAGGAAAAGCACTACCATCCGCGACTCAAACGCGAACTGCCGCCAGGCGTTCGACCCTACTACGTGGAAGAGATCGGAGAGGCGCTCAAGGGCGTGGACATCATCGTCAGCGGCGTCAGTTCTCCGGGCGTCCGCTGGATCGGGCGAACGATTGGCCCGCGCCTGGTGGCCGGTCAGTTGATCATCGCGGTGACCAAGGGACTGGAACAGACCGCCGAGGGGGATCCGATGATCCTCCCCGACGTCTTGGCAAGTGAGCTTCCTTCTGTCCTCCGCGATCAGGTCCACCTTGCCGCCATCGGCGGCCCGTGTATCGCGGGGGAGCTGGCGGGTCGCCGCTTGAGTTGCGTCGTCTTCGGCTCGCGCGATGCAAAGGCACTGGAAGTGCTCGCCGCCGCCTTCCGGACAGCCTACTACCGCATCTTGACGACAACGGATTTGATCGGGCTCGAGTACTGTGCGGCGCTCAAGAACGCCTACACGCTGGGGGTTGGGCTTGCGGCAGGCCTGCTGGAAAAGGCGGGAGGTGTGGACTCGGCCGGCGCCCACATGTACAACCTGGCAGCGGCAACGTTCGCGCAGGCCTGCACAGAGATGGAGCGCCTCGTACAGATTGCGGGGGGGGCGCGGCATTTCGCCCATGGATTGCCAGGGGCCGGGGACCTGTACGTTACGTGCCAGGGTGGGCGCACAGTGCGTTTGGGCAGATTGCTAGGTATGGGTCACAGCTTCCGCGAGGCACGAGAGATCATGGCCGGGGAGACCCTGGAGTCTGCGGAAATCGTGCGCGTGATGGGCGGGGTGATCCCCAGGCTTGTCGAACGCGGCCTGCTTGGTCAGGACGAGTTGCCGCTCCTTCGCGCGCTGATCGACGTCGTCGTCCACGAACGTCATGTCAACCTCTTGGTGGATGCCTTCTTTGGAGGCACCAGTCGCATGTGACCGGGCCGATCTCATTCCCCTGGAAGTCCTCGCCCCGAAGCCATGCCGCGATATGACTAACGAAACTTTGCAGGATTACACCCGCTTTCGGCAAGGTGTGGAGCGTCTCGGGAAGGCCATGGCTGGCATCCCGGACCGCGTTCCTGTCTTCGCCCAGATGCATGAGTTCGTCGCCGAGCGGCTCCGAATCCCTCGCCGCGAGTTCTTCTCAAGGCCGGAGATCATGGTGCCCGCCAGCCTGGAGGTTCAGGCCGAATACGGTCTCGATGTGCCATCGGTTACGTTCGACGTCTATAACATCGAGGCCGAAGCGCTGGGCCAAAAGCTGGTGTGGGGCGATGCGACCATGCCGGATGTTGACCGCGCGCAAATTCTCATTCGGGACCGGGATGACCTGGATCGCATCAAGACACCGGATTTCGAATCGGCTGGCCGCTGCTCGCGTATCATTCAAACGCATACCATCTTCAAGAAGCTCACCGGGATCGAACCCAGGCTAAGCTTCTGCGCCCCTTTCTCGCTGGCAGCGAATATCCGTGGGATCGAGCAATTGCTGTTGGACATTCACGATGATCCCAACTTCGCCAGAAGCCTCTTGGATCGGATAACCGAAAACGTGCTGGCGCCATACATCCTTTACCAGAAGAGGCATTTTCCGCACGCCACGAGAATCAGCGGCGCGGATGCCACAGCCTCGCCCCCCATCATCAACGTTCCTATTCTGAAGGAATGGGTGCTTCCCTACATCCTGAGGCTGCGCGAGTTATGCGGTCCCGAAGTTTATGTGGCCAACTGGGTGGGGGAGCACTACCTCGCAAAGCCTGAGGAGATGCTGGACCTGAAACTCGTGGTGGGACCAGGTTCCCTTCTCAGCCAGGATCCAGATGTTGAGGCGCTCGGGCCGGCATTCTACAAAGAGTACGCAGCCCGGCACGATGTTCCCCTTATCCTGGGCGTCGGCGCGGGATTCCTGGCGACCGCACGCCCGGCCGCGGTCATCGAGCGAGTGCACCGTTACGTGGAGGCGGGCGCGAAGGGCGGCCGGTTCGCCCTTTACCTTTGCAACATTGGAGCCTCCACTCCACCAGAGAACGTCAAGGCCGCCATCGAGACTGTTCGGACGTATGGTGTGTATTCAAGTCAGGGCGTGACGTCTTAAGAGAGCGCCATGCACAACGGTAACCGACTGATTCTTGGATCCAGATTTCTCACCGCTGAGATCGCCTGTCTGCGTGCGGACCGGCACAGGCAGGCCGAGATAGCAGAGTCGGATGCGATGGGTCCTTCCTTCGTCCAGGCTGGGAAAAAAGCTTTCGGACTCTGAAGAACTGCTGTTCCTGGATTTACGGGGAATATCTCGTCTTCCTCTGCGGCCTCTGGGGTAAGATTGAAGCCTTTGCGTTGATGGCAGCTTGGGGAACCCTGGACTTAAAGGACGGAGGAGGGGGCGGCAATGGATCCACAGCCGACGGATGTCGGCAGCCCGGTGGCAGCCCCGCTAGGGACTGTTCCGGGGCAGGGTGGCGCCACTCAGGTTCTGCTGCAGGCGGAGCTGGTCCTCGCGTTCCCGACGCTTCGCATCAAGATACTCCGCCTTCTCCAGATCGTGGAGCTGGAGGGGGTAGCGCTCCATGAGGGCACTCATGTGGACCGACAAGGTGCCGGGATCTCCCGCGTGCACCACGAACTGGTAGGGCTGCGACGCGGCTTCCTGGGGTCTCTGGTAGTACTTCCTCCCGATATAGAGCGTGAGGACTGTTTGGTGTGGCTGGATCTGGTACGTGCACGCTTTCACCGTTACGTTCAACGGGGCGATTTCACACCAGGAGAAGGGGGAACTCAAGGCCGCCTTGATCGTGTCGAAGGGGTGCTCGAAGATGGCGTACACCTCGGTGGTCACCTGATCGTTGCGCTCCTCCGAGTGCATGCGGAGGGGAACGCCAAAGGGGGTGCCCTGGGACAAGTCGTAGAGCTCCCGGTACCATCTCTGGAGCCGCGGTGCGCCACCCTCGCCGCCCCAGGCCGGAAGAGGAATCCCGGTCAGGAGCAGCAACAGGAGAATGCGGAGGCTGAAGCGCCCGTGTCGCGGGTGCGTACGGGCGGGAAAGCATCCGGTGCCTTGGGCTTTCTTTCCGGCTGTCATCGTCGCCCTCTCCTCGCTAAGGGCATAGCTTCTCCGTTCCGCAGGCCCCGACGCTAACCCCGCTCGGTGGACAAAGTCAAGGCGGAAGACACAACAGTTCATCCCCTTCTACCGGAATCACCACCTGCCGCCCTCGGCATTCTTTCGCCGCCAGCACGGAGCCGCATGGTGCGCCCCCGTGCTACGGGCGGAGTTTCCGATTGACAGGTTCGACCGCCTTCCATAGCCTGTCATCAGATCAGCTTACGCCCCTGCGGACGCCATATGTGGCAGTCTATGAGTTTGGCGATGTCGTGCTCGTGGACTTCCCGCAATCGGGCTCCGAGCAACCAAAACAGCGCCCGGCGCTGGTTCTCCTCGACATCGGGGATGCCGACGCGCTCCTCGCGCCGATCACAACCCGAGAGCGCACGGGGCCGGGAGATAGGCAGAAGAAACCTCGCCCTGACTTGGCGTTCACTCTTTGAGCACATGCACTGAAAAGTCTAATAAGTCTGCTACGTCCCCTTTCCTGCTTCCTGCTGCAGACGCCGGTCTGGTGCCAGCAGCGGGCCACCGACATCGGCCCGAGCTGCGCCGCGTTCATCGCGGGCCTGCTCGGGGAGCGTCCCCTCGATCGGCTGCGGACTGCCCAGGGCGTCCTCCGCTTGGCGCAGCGCTACGGCGCCTCTCGCCTCGAGGCCGCCTGCGCTCGCGCGCTCGCGGTGGGGGAGTACCGGTATGCCATAGGGGGGACGTCGGTTCTGAAACAACTTCACCGGAGGCCGCCCACGGAGCCATTCACAATCCGGAATGTTGTCAAGTGCATCAAGTTACGAAACATTACGCTGCTACGTGGCGGGTTGGGGAGGCGTTGATCCTCGCCAAGTCTTTGCGGGTTGCTTCGAGGGCAATCAGCGACCGCACGAGAAGGTCGAGGGACACCGAGGGATCGGCCGCCTCGATCTTCGCTACCCGCGACTGGCTGGACCCGATACGCTTCGCCAGCTTCACCTGCGAGAGGCGCTTCCGGTTTCTCAGTTCCTTCTGCCTGCTGCCCAGCGCCACCTTCAGCTCGACATAGGCCGATTCCTCCGGAGTCAATGCCAGGAATTCGGCCGCCGTTCCCATTCTCCATCCTTTCGCTTCCAGCCGCTTTCGCTTTGCCCTGTCCATGACCCCGCCCTCCGAGGCAGGCAACCTCAGGCGAGGCCGAGAGCTTGCCGCACTCCGACTTCGACACGGACGCGATCCTGGGCGGACACGAGGCCGAGCGATCGCTTGATGATCACCTTGTCCACCGCCAGGATCTTGGAGATCCGGACCGTGCTCGGTTGCCGGAGGCCGATGGCGCGCCAATCTCGGAGCCGGCAATCCCCGGGACCAGGGCGGCGATAGAATCGCGGCTGGCTGCTGATCGGACAGACGATCAGGTCGGGTAGCTTCGCATGAAAGGCCTCGCTGCTGACGACCAGTGCGGGCCGCGGCTTCGTCCCCGACCGATTCGAGAAAGGCACATTGACGACGATGGCCTGTCCCCGCTTATAGATAGTCGTAGAGGCCATCCTCCTCTCCCTCCCAGGCCTTCTCCAGGTGCCGCTTCGCCAACTCGCCCCACTCCAAAGCCTCCAGGTCTCCCTCGGTGATCGCCTGGATCAGTGCGTAGGGCTTTCCATGATGTGTCACGACAATCGGCCGCTTGTCTCGTCTCGCCTGAGTGAGATACACGGACAGGTGGTCTTTCACCTGCGCCACACTGGCAAATCGCATGCTGGTCCCCCCTTTCGGTCTGGCCAGAAGTCTAGCCATATTCATTCTTTCCTGTCAAGCACCACAGGGCGAGCGAAGATGCAAGCTGCCCCGTCAGTTTCCGCAATCGGACCAGGGCACCGGACACCTTTGAGAGGCCATCCAGTTGATTTCCTTGGATCGCCAAAGTGATTCTGCGGGCCTTATGCAGATGTTCAGCCCAAGCCTGACGGACGAGGCAGCCCACCGCCGGGCCTGCTGAGGCTTGGAGCCCCTGCCCTACTTTGGCGCAGTAAAGGTGAAGGCGCGGATGATATGGCGTTGGGCAAGGAGGAAGACCAGGATCATCGGCACAACAACAAACATGTTCCCTGCCATGATGATATGCCAGCGCGCCCCAGTCCCCTCCTCTCTCAGCATGGCCACGCCCAGGGGGAGGGTCCGCACCGCCTCGTTAGTGGTCATCACCAGGGGCCAAAAGTAGTCGTTCCAGTGGTACACGAGGCTGAACAACGAGAAGGCGATAATCGTCGGCTTGGCAATGGGGACCATGATGCGGAAAATGATCTGCAGTACGTTGGCCCCGTCGATGCGCGCCGCATCTAGCATGTCGTCACTGATGGTCGCAAATGCCTCGCGAATCAGGAAGGTCCCCAAGGCTGAGGTGGCGTAGGGCAGGATCAGGGCGGCGTAAGTATTCAGCAGGCCGACCCTGGCCAGCATAATATATATCGGAACGAACCTGACCTGAGGCGGAACCATCATGCAGGAGACCACGACGTAGAAACACAGATTTCGCCCTGGGAAGACGAGCTTGCTGAAGGCATAGGCAGCCAGGCAGGCCAAGGGGAGCTGGATGGCCAGGATTCCCAACGTGACGATCACGTTGTTTACGAGATATCGCAAGAACGGTCCTGACTGCCAGGCCTGAATGTAGTTATCCCAATGTGGGGGGATCGGCAGCAGGGTGGGTGGAAACTGGATCACCCCGGGTAGATCCTTCAGCGAAGTGGTCGCGATCCAGAAGTACGGAAACACCTCAACAAGCGCGACGATCCCGAGGAACCCCGTGGCTACGGCCCTGACAGACAAGCTGTGGCTGCCCATGGAGTTTCCCGCCCTCTCCTCACCCGATCTCGGCGTAATGCACTCGGCGCCGCAACACGCGGTGCTCAAGCAGCGTCAGCGCCAGGATCATCAGGAAACCGATGACGACCGCAGCCGAGGCTCGCCCGAGCCGAAAGTAGTGGAACGCCTGCTCGTAGATGTAGAAGACGTAGATGCTCGTGCTATACACCGGCCCGCCCTGGGTCATGATGTTCACGATGTCGAAGCCCTGGAAGGTCACAATGCTCAGCGTAATGACCAGAAACAGGGTGGTAGGCGTAAGCAACGGCCAAGTGATGAACCGGAACTGCTGCCAGGGCCCGGCGCCATCCAGGGCCGCTGCCTCGTAGTAATCCCGGCTTATGGCTTGGAGTCCGGCCAAGTAGATCACCATCGGATAGCCTATGGTCTTCCAGACGGTCACGGCCATCAAGCTCCACAACGCCACGCGGTGGTTGCCCAACCAGTCCACCGGCCGCGCCCCCAGCACACGGACCACGAAATTGACCAGACCGTACTCGGGGTCTAGCATCCAGAGCCACAGCAGAGATACCGCGACCCAGGACACGATGTAGGAGGTGAAGATGCACGCCTGGAGAAAGCTGCTCAGAGCCGTCCGCTGATTCAAGAGGAGGGCCAGGGCAAGGCCCGCTCCCATGGCCGCCACTACGACCCCCACCGAGTATTTCAGTGTGTTCCCGAGCACCTCGCGGAACTCCGCCGCCGCCAAGAGCTCCCGGTAGTTCTGGCCGCCGACGAACTGCATTGGCGTCGCGATGTCCCAGCGGTGAAAACTGATGTAGAGCGAATACACCACTGGATAGATAAAGAACAGCACGAACACAGCGAGGGAAGGGAGGATCAGCGCGTAGCCAAGGACTATCTGTCGCCTTACGCGAGGGCCGCGACGAACTGCAGCACGTTCTGCCGGCGCGGTGGGGGGGTGTACCGGCCGTGGCACACCCCCCTCCTTCTCGAGTGGCATCGCCTGCGTCTATTTGCCCGCCAGGATGTCGTTAGCCTGCTTCTCGGCTGCTGTCATGGTTTCGTCGATGCTCCGAAGGCCGACCACTGGTGCCTCCAGGTTTGGTTGGATGACCTCTCGGTGGAACCGAACAAGCGCCGGCAGGAAGGGCATCTTGAAAGTGTACTTGAGCTGATCGTAGGCCACCCGGTAGTTCGGATTCTCCTTGTAGAACTTCTGCATCTCAGGCGAGGCATTAGCGGATTCGGTCGAGCAGATATAACCGGTGCTCTGACACCAGTAGATGACCTGCGCTGGCTCCATCATCCACTTGATGAACGCCCAGCCGGCCTCCTTCTGCGGCGGGGTGGCGTCCTTCAGCATCACGAAGTACGTTCCGCCTGTAGCGGTGGCCCGTCTCACCTTGCTCGGCAGAAATGCCGCGCCCACCTTGAACTTGGCGTTCTCCTCCAGGTAGGACATGAACGCGGTGGACGTCATGATCATCGCGACGCGCTGGTTGATGAAATCCGTATTTGCCACCTCCCATGCGCTAAAATCCTTCCCCGGAGGGCGTTTCATGATTCTTTGATTGATCAGATCCACCCAGAACCTGAGCACTTCGGCCCCCTTCTCGCGGAAGGCCGCCCGCTTGCCATCGTCGGTAACTAGTGCCCCTCCCGCCTGGTATAAGAAGGAGTGCCAGAACCACCAGTCAATGGGCATTTCGTAGCCCCACACCTTCACGTCGTCCCCCTCACGGACGGTCAGCTTGGCCGCCGCGCCCTGCAGCTCCTCCCAGGTTGTCGGAGCCTTCACGCCCTTAGCCCGTAGCATGTCGTGGTTGTAGTAAAGGAGGGGAGTACTGCGATTGAAAGGGATGGCGAAGAGGGGAACTTGCTTTCCATAGTATTCGAAGTACCCGTGCTGCGAGATGGCTTGAACGAAGTCCTCTGTGTTCATCCCGGTGGCCTTGGCGTAGGGTTCGAGGTTCTCCAAGAAACGTCCCTCCCACAGGTCCGCCAGGGCCGTATCGATGACATGGAAAATGCCCGGCGCCGTCTTGGTTGGGATGGCCGCCCGGATCTTGGCCAAGGCTTGGTAGTAGTCCCCCTGAAACGAGCCGTCGATCCGGTACTTGGGCTGGCTGCTGTTAAAGCGCCTGACCATCTCCTCGGTCGTCTGCCGAACCTTGCCGCCGTACGAATACCAGAAACTGCCCACGATCGGCTCCCCCGCCCACGCTGAGACGGCGATCGCGAGCCCCATCCACACAGCCATGGTTACGCTGAGGAGCTGCCGAATATGCATCTTCACTCCCTCCTGTTGCGAGTCGCCGGACTCGACGATCCCCCATCGAACACCGCCCTCGCCCGACACCTCGCGCCTGGCGCGGGTCCTGCCCTTCGATCCAGGTCGTTCCCCTTGTCTCCTACCTCCTCCCCTCTCCCAGGAAAGGTTCCATCGTGCCCCGGCCGCGGCTGGTGCGCCGCGGGCGACCAACAGCCACTCGCCGACCTAAACGATGGCCGCCAGTAGGGGTCAATGAAGAACGGCTGGTTCCCGATGCTCTGCTTCCCGGCGTCGATCGCTTCTATCCGCACCTATTGGTCCCTGGGTGCGCGGGATGCACTCGGCATGCATCACGCTCTTGCTGCGACACCAGGCAGCGAGGCTGACGCCGCTGATCATTAGATGGAGGCGGTCCGCCTCCTCGGTGAGGGCGAACCACATTACGGAGGAAACCGATGCGAACCAAATCCTGGGGATCGCCTTTCTCGGCAAACCGCAAGGACCCCACGGGGTGGACCAAGGTGATGGCGCTCGAAGGAGGACAGTTTGGCGGACACGCCGCAGGCATAAACCTCTCGCCAGCCCTGTACAACCTGAAGAGAGCGAGTCCTCGACATCCAGCAAGTCCCGCAAACGTAGTTTATGGCACCCCCAATCCCTCTGTCAAGGTGATAAGAATATGCATCTCGCTGCTCAGGTCCACCGGGCACGGCTGCCCGACGTCGGCCGGAGCGGACGGGAGGACCGAGCCCGGGTCCGCCTGCCGGGATCACCAGAAGTCGCTTCAGAACCTACGTCGCCCATCTTTTCTGATTCTATTTGTTTCCCGCCTCGCATCCTGTTGGCTACGAGTCCAAAGCCCACATCCGGCGACTTTTCTTTCCTTCCAAGTTGCCCTTCAAGGCTTGTGTTTTGAGGGTGGCGA
>Ga0315314_1004411_pt1 | contig 10578 bp, 9 predicted proteins | sample TDP9_MG_FD_203631 | JGI IMG/M metagenome (GOLD analysis project Ga0315314, IMG submission 203631) | Freshwater sediment microbial communities from Lake Towuti, South Sulawesi, Indonesia - TDP9 | ecosystem: Environmental > Aquatic > Freshwater > Lake > Sediment | place: Indonesia: South Sulawesi... | reverse complement strand
CTAGGAGACCGCCGAGAATCTGGTGGCCATAGATGACCGGAGAGGTCTTCGTCTGCGATAGATGCGGTAGAGCAATATCCACCGTTAAGAGAAGACGGCATGAAGGACGCTGTAGAGGCCGATTTCACGGAAGACTTGTTGAGAAGATTAGGAAGCGAATTCAGAGGGAAGAGCAGATTCGGAAGGCGTTGAGTCGAGCGGGCGCGTTGAGAGGAGTCGAGAGGACCTAGTTTGGAGAAGAAGCCTTTAGATCTCATTGAGCGTCCAGAGGATTTGGAGAGAGCAGTCGGCAAGATAGCTCGAATCCGCTATTACGACAGCTTCTCCTTCGATGAAACTAGACTGGAGGAAGCTAAGAAACAGGAGTCCATCATCCTCACAGCGATCGGCCGGATAGTTGCGATTCGAGAACACGATCTCCTCATAGTCCTCGAGCAAGCTGAAGGAGTAGAAGAGAAACCTCAACTTTCAGGTGTAGGGATTCTGAAGTCATCAATCATCTTCCCAGTCGAGATCCTCAGCGATCTTCCGCCAGCAGAATCCTCCCTAGTGCTCTCAGCTGATAAAGCGATGAAAGCTCAATCTCCGATCGGAAAGAAGATCTACGACAGCCTCCCGAACGAAATCTTACTCCTCGAAGAGTTCGTAACCGGAGTAGGAAGCATCGTCGAAGCCGACCGGCAGCCTCATGACATAGACATCCTCTACCGCCAGGACACTAGAAATCAATATCTCGAACGGAAAGTCGGGGAGCATATCCCTCAAAACCTTCGACCTTACATCCACATCATCTACGATTCGAGAGGGAAGCATGGTCCCGGCCTACCCTTCTACGATCTCGTACTCAAGAAGAGAGCTAAGTTAGAAGTGCTGCCTCACGCCTACAAGACTCAATTATTCAAGCCGATTCCGACGGCTAAGCCGGCTAAACTTGAGCCGGTGAAACTGGAGGAGCTCTTCTAACCGATCTCTCAGCTCAACATCGATTACGAAGAGCTACTCGCACACATCATGAGCAAACCGCACGATCTGAGCATCTTTCATCTATGGGATTTGAATCCAGAAGTCGAGCCGAGCTATGAGGAATAGGCGTCAAACTTTAAGATATTGGAATTCTTATCAATAGTTTGAGGAAATGAAGTGAGATGAAAAGGAAATTTCTAATCGCTTTAATCCTAGCGATTCTGGTTGCTTCTGTTCTGCTCTATGTTTTCTTCGCTGTGCCATTAGTGAAGGGACGTAGACAGGAGGCTCTCAGGTCTAGTTGGGGTTTAGTTTGGTATATAGAATATACCGATGATGGCATTCTTTATCCTACAATCCTGTTTCCCGGACAGACTATGGAACTCGCCATCCATCAACGCTTGGTTAATGTAAGCATTCCCTGGTGGGCTCCTGTCAAAGATGCGTCCGGTATAGAGCATCCTTCCAAGATGCCGGGTCCACAAGACAAGGAAATACTTGAAAAACTCCTTAAGGATCTTGGCATTGAGCCTGAAAAGATTGAGCTTGTTGTTTATGAAGAAAGCGTCTCCCGCTACTATGAGTATGAATCGTCATTGAGCTACCAATACTTCGGAATAGGCTATCACCGGGAGAGACTCCTCTATCAATTATGACTCAGCGTATCTCGTTCTTGGAGTTTCTTCGGTGCATCTGCTACGGTTCCGATTCAAGATCTTTCCTTCATTTTGTCGCTAGTAGGCTTTGCTGTTTCCGCCTTGATCAGATTTGCCCTGGCTCCCCTAGCCACTGATCCGACGTAGGGCAATTTTGGGCTTTTGCGAAGACATTCCAGAAAACGGAGTTATCGTTCAGCGGCGAAGGCGAGAGCCAGTCCGAACAAGATTGCCCACAGAACACCAATCCAACCCAAGACAAAGGCACTTACAATCGCTAGAAGAAGTGTAACCATGACAATTCCAATTCTCTTCCGTAGTCGCCAACTTCTTTGAAATTCTGCCATAAGACACTCCACAATCACAATCAGTTTGAGTCTTATCAATCTTACGAAATGGTTTCTCACAAGTGAGTGAACTTCTTTGACCAGATGGATCGTCGAGAAGATCCCTTTAGACGCCAATAGATTCATGATTCATAGGCGACTCGACGAAGCTCAAGCCTTCGGCGAGAACGGCGCAGCGATCTCTCTCAGCCCTGAGATTCTGAATTCAATAGCCGGAATCAAGGAGCCTTCGAAATTCATTATAGACGGCTACCTTGATCAGGAGGGCCTTTACCGAATCTTCGATATCTTATGGTGGGAGAACACTGAATTACTCGATTCCCCTCTTGAGCATCGGAAAGGCTTCCTCTCGAAGTGGCCTGAAACCTCGCACATCAAGATCCTGCCCTACTATCGCTGCAACGACATCTCTGAGATCAAAAATGCCATCGTTGAATTAGGATCCTGCGGAACCGATGAGATCTACCTGATCCGAAGGGCAGAGGGATTTTACCCACTCGACGGGAAAGCTGAGGACTGGCATTACTTTCAATGTCCCAGAATGATGGCCTCAGCCGGCTCAGATAAACGGATCCAAGAACTTGTGGATTCTGGGAAATGGGAGGATCTGAAGGCTGAGGATCGATTTGAACTTATGATTCAACGGAGAGGCTTGGAGCCGCTCTACCCATTCGCTCCATTGAAAACCTCGAAGAAAGGCTACCGGATTCAAGAACTCTGGACCTTAACTGGCGTCCGAGGCTTGATGCAGGAATGGTTTCAAGGTCCGGCGACCGTTGCGGTTGAAGTGAAATTCGACGGCTTCAGAGTTGTCATTCACAAGAAAGGCACGGAGGTCAGAATTGACACGGAATCCGGAGACGACATCTCAAAGAACCTACCGAACCTCTCAGCCGACGTCAAGACTTTGATGTGTGAAAGCTGCATCCTGGACAGTGAACTTGTTCCCTACGATGAAGAGGGGAGAGCTTTAGGCCGCCGAAAGGGCGCTGAAGCCAGAGGCAGCAAAATCATCGACGACTCCCACTGGATCGCCCACGTCTTCGACCTACTCTACCTTGATGGGAAAGATCTTCATCGTGAACCCTATTCGAGACGTCGTGAACTACTTAAAGGCTTAGAGCTTCCAGCTGTTGATCTCCCTAAGATTCCGCCGAAACCGAAGTTCCATCTTCATGAGAATTCAGTTAGACTCGCGAAGAATGTGGATCAAGCCCTCCGCTTTGCAGGAGAGGTCTCCAAGGTCAAATACTCTGAGGGAGCCATGTTCAAGCTTTGGGATGGAGACTATCCGCTCAACGGGACCACTTTAACTTGGGCGAAGATGAAGAAGAGCTTCGAGATCGACTGCATCCTCCTCGGCAAGTTTCCAGCCGTCCATAAGACGGGACCGGAGAAAGGGAAGCCGATTGAAGGCAACTACGTCTGGCTTGCTGGGATCGGTCCACTCGACGAATCTCAAATCCCTGAGGACGGGAAGGTGCATAAGATCTCATGAGCGAAACAGAATCCGCTTACTTCGATGAAAGCTGGAGAATTGCGACTGAGTTTAAGCCTCCGGCTTGGGGAGTTGAACCCGACCCAGAGGTCCCTGAGAAGTTTGAGCAGCGAACTCAAGCCAGAGACGCCTTGAAGAATCATGAGACTATTCTTGAGCTTTATGCTGGAAGAGGCTTCCTAACTGAAAAGGTCTACAAGGGCCATGGGAAGCTGTTAGTGCTCGTCGACGATGAACAGAGATTCTTGAAGCAAGCGAAGGAGAAGATTCGAGGCCAGAAAGCCCACCTCTACTACATGGATAATATGCGGTTTCTTGATCGATATGTCCGCCGCTATCCTGAGATCACTCTGGTCGACTTCGATGCTTACGGCAGTCCAGCCTTTCAGATTCAAAGGTTCTTCGCTCGATATCCAATCAACCATCGCGTAGTTATCTCGATCACTGATGGAATGATGGCTGGTTGGCCTACTCTCAGCAAGGACTGGGAGGGCAGATACTTCGTTCGCCCGAAGAAGCAGCCAGGGAAAGAGGATTTTCCCAGGTTCATAGATTCCCTGATGAAGACTATGGCTAAGCAACATCACTTCGACTTCAAGAAGATCAACGAGGTCTGGAAGGATCGAGCAGCCACCTACTACTGCAGCTACCTCATCTCGCCTCTCGAAGACTCAACATCCAAGGGAGAGAAGATTGAGAGAAGTTAAGATTGAGGACGCTGACTACGCCCGCTTCAAAGGTGAATGGTTCAGCATCCTCGGGAAAACATTCGTCACCGCAGATCCTCTCAAGATCGGCAATATCGCTAGGATAAAATGCGATCAGATTCGAAAGGTGAATCCGACACTCTACAAATGGATTATCGCGAAAGTTCTCGAGGTGAAACCTGAACCTGGAAGCATGGACACCCTCGCCGTAGCTGAAGAGATCGCTCGCGCTACGAAGGAGATAGTTGAAGAGGAGAAGAAACGGGCTGAAGGATTCGAGTCTTACATCTCAGTCGAGAAGGCTGAACTAACCTGGTTTCTAACGGAGCTTCCGTGTAGCGAGGGGGAACCGCTTAAACTTCAGATGGCCGACCTACTGGTCTATCCCGATGAAAGTAAGGAATGGCTGTTCGTCGTTCAAGCTCACATTCGAGGACTCTCGGTTCACGGCGATAATCGAAACGAGATCTCAGACTCGAAGCTAGTTGGATGGACTTGGAGCATCATAAAATCCCTGCTGCCTGTGATGCTCTCGAAACACGTCAGTCCTCAAGAGCTTTCTGAAGCCGATGTGAAGCTTTCAAAGGAGGAGCTGCTGAAACTCGAAATCGATGAGATGTCAGAGAAGATCCCGGACCCGATTAAACAGAAGCTCAGCAGCATCGTCGACGAAATGTCTCCCAGTGAACTTGAGAAGATTATAAGAGGACGCATCCCTGAGATTAAGAAGTTCCTCTCAGATCCAACTAACAAGATCTTCACCACCACGAAAGCCACGGAGCCTCATGAATGGCTGACATTCCAGGGGAAAGTTGAGCTGGGAAGAGTCGGAGCCACCAAAGAGCATTCCGGCTTCTTCATCATTCTTGACAAGGGTAGAGTTGAATTCGGCTGCCAGAAACCTTACGCTCATGAATACTGGTTCCACGGAGACGTCTTCAACGGACACTTCTACATCAGGCAGATTGCACGTCGACCTGAATGGGAGAAAGCCGGTCGCCGCGGCTTAGTCTGGATGACCTTTAGAGCCAGCGATGAAGCTCCACCTTACGTTCTCACATCTCGGGCTGTCGAAGAAGGTTGGATTCCTCCTAAAGGAGTCAGCTGTCTCCCAGAGAATATTCGGAAGCAGATTCCAGATCAATATAGATACTGGTTGAAGCCGGATACTCGAAAGACTCGGGATACACTTGTGGCCACGCTGAAGAAGAAGGAACTCGTCTTAAAGTTCGCGACGCCGAAACCTCAGTTTCAAGTGAAACGCTTCTGGTGGAAAGGCCCCACTCAAATTCGAGGGATGCCTCAAATCTTCTGGGCGATCATCCTCCACGACGGCGAGGACGTCAAGGAGTTCTGGCATTTCGATGAAGACCCGACTGAGCATCTAGGCATCTTGGCTACAGTTGAAAGATTCCGAGATCCTAAACTCATCGAGGAGCAAGGTGAGTTTCATAGAGGCCACGCCTTAAACCCGAACTTGAAGCTGCCTCTCTACTATGACACAATCGATGAAGGCTCTGCGGAGATCATCGCTGAATCCTCAAGTCTATTTCGAGTTAGATTGAAGGGAAAACGGCTCTCCGGACTTTTCGTCTTCCTTCGGGAAGATCCGAAGAGCGAGATGTGGAAGTTTCTGAAATCGGAGCTGCCGAAGCCGAAGATGGAGGCTTCTGAACTTGAAGGCGAAGAACCTCAAGGGTTCCTCTCATTCATCACGAATATTGAGGAGTTCGATCCCTCAAAGGCTCCGGATACTGAACTCGCCCGGAAAAGGATGAGAGATGACTGGAGACTCACCATGGCTTGGTGGTCCTCCAAACGCCAGGGAAAACCGATTCAACACTCCGACGACTTGATCTTTGAAACCGCTTTGAAGCTTGCTCGAGAACTCATCAAACGGAAATGGATTAGATTCCATCCTGAAGAGTATAAGGAGCATTCGAAAGAGCTCTTCGAGAAAGTTGTCAAGCAGCTTGACAAAGAAGGCATAGAGATTCCGATCGCAGATGAAGAGGCTACTAAACGAAGCTTCAGCTCACCCGACATCAAGGTCATCCAACTTGAGAACATAGCTGTAGCATCAGGCCTCGCCATTAAAGAAGGCGAAATGATCGGCATGGATCTGAAGCCGACTTTCTTCCCAGCCGAGGTGATCGATCGAACCTTCGGACAGATGACTGGAAACCCGATCTCTCTAACCCACGGCGAGAGGAAGGGCGATGTCGTCGGCTACGTGGAACGAGTGAAGACTGGAGGAGGCCGAGGATGGATAGATCGAGGAATCATCTGGGACCAGGAGACTATTCCACTTCTCCTTGAGCAGCAGAAAGGTACGGTTCCGCCTTTAGGTTGGTCCGTAGAGGTTTACCCGAAGACAATCTGGGATGAAGTGAATCAACGCGAAATGGTTGTGGACGCTAGATGGCCTGGAATCGCCTTAGTCCCGAATCCAGCTTGCGGCAAAGAATGCTTAGTGGCAGACGTGAAACTTGAGAAGCCTCCCGGAGGAAAGATCGAGGAGCTTGAAAAAAAATTCGGAGAACCCCTCCGAGAATACCTTAAACGCCGATACCTTCAAGATCAAACGAGCACGGAAAACCTAGCTGAAGAATGCGGAGTAACCAAGCAGACGATTCTAAGATGGTTCAGCGAATTCAACATTCCAACTCGAACCCTCTCTGAAGCTGCTTCGATCAGATGGGCGAGGGAGGAGCAGGATAAACGAAAGTTCTCTGAACCGATTCGGATAACAGTTCTCGGAACCGGCTGTGAAACTTCGATTCCGAAGAAAGACTGTAACTGCCCTCAATGCCGGGAAGCCCGAGAAGGCGGCCCCAGTAAACGAGGATCCTCCAGCCTCCTGATCGAAGCCAACAGTGACCAAATCATCATCGACGCCGGCCCCGACATCCTCGATCAACTCACCCGACTGAAACTGCAGCCCTCAACAATAGTTCTTACTCACGCTCACCCGGATCATGTAGGAGGGCTGAAGGATCTCAAGATTAAAGACTTGAAGATCTATGCGAGCCGAGATACTTGGACCCGTGTTAAGAACCTAAGCGAGATGCCTTTCAAGAAACTCGTCTTCACGGGGGAACGGGCCTTCCGAATCGGGAAGATCAGAGTTCTTCCCTTCCCGGTTGAACATTCAATCGTCGCCCCGGCAGTAGGATTCAAAATCTCCATCGGCGAGAGATCTCTAATCTATGCTCCCGACGTCTTGGAGATACCCAATCGGACAGAGATCCTCCAAGATGTTGATTGCTACATTGGAGACGGCAGCTCCCTCTACCGAGATCTTGAACGTGAAAGAGAGGGGAAACACTTCGGCCACGCCTCCATCAAAAAGCAGATCACTGAATGGGGACATGAAGCAGAGATTCCGGTGAAACTCTTCACACATATCGGGCATCTTGAATTGACCCATGCGTCTCTGCAGGAGAAAGTGAAAGAACTCTATCGAGAAGCCGACATCCTCAAAGATGGGGATAGCTTCAATCTCTCAGGCTCAAACCCAGGTCTCTACCTCGTAGCTCCTCACGCGGAGATGCTTTGGTCCGGAGAGAAGAAGATGATTGTGAAAGCCAGACCTTTCACAAGGTACTCGAAGCAAGCGATCCCATGGTGTGACCGAAACTTATGCTACGGCTACTTGGTTATGGGGCTGCCGGAAGGCCCCTTCAACGCCGACATGGTCCTCGAGAAGTTCAGGGATCTCCATAGAATCACCGATAAAGAGTGGGCTGAATGGTGGCCTAAAGCTGAACAGGTTTGGACTTATCGACCGAAGATCGTTAAGCGATTCGATCCTCCCAAGAAATGGCGTTGGGTTCCGTTCACTCAAGTCTTCATTCCTGATGTGATCCTCCTAGAGTGACGTTACCGTTACTTGAGTTCCGTTTGGCTTATATGAGGTCGCAAGCGGCTCAGCTCACTCAGGAAAATGGAAGTGCCATCCAATTGAGTACACAAGAAAATACGAAAGAAGAGATTCTAGAGTTTAAGGAGAATCCAGAGGATACAGAGCAGAAGGCTAAAGGCCAGTATCCTTCAGTTGGACCATACGGATACCCGAAAGTTCCATGCCGCAGAGTGAACACTGAGAAATGCCCGGCCTCCGATTACGGTTTCCCTGATGCTGAGAAAGGGATTCCAGATGCAGCGAAGACCTGTCCTCTTCTAAAAGCCTACGCATGCCCCTTCCTGTACAAGGCTCCAGCCTCTAAAGACGCGGAAGCTGAAGTCGACAAGAAGATTGCGGAGGCTGTTAAGAAGAAGGAGCAGGAGTACCAAGGCACAATTGACAAGCTTGAGAAACGGATCGCTGAACTCGAAGATGAAGCAAAGAAGCGAGCTGCCGAAGGAACCACTGAGAAACTTATGGCTGAAGGCCACATAGCTCCAGCGCAGAAAGAGTCTGTGACGAAGCTGCTTCTCAGCCTTCCACCGCAACTCGTTGAATCCACCGTCTCCATCTTCGAGAAGCAGAAGCTCGTTCCCGTCGGAGAGGAGACTGGTAAACAGGAGACCAAGCGGGAAGGCGAGTTCAGTCAAGCCGACGACGCTAGAATAGCGAAGGAACAGGGAATCGACACGCTCGTTGACGAACGAGGAGTTCCCAAGCGAAAGGAGGTAGCCTAGAAATGCCTGTAACAGCAATCAAGTTGGACGACATCGTCCAATATGAACCGAAGACCACGATCAAAGCCTACGCATCGCCTGGAGTAGCAATAGACCGGGGACAACCGATCAGCTTGAACTCGAGTGGAGAATGGGTTCTGGCTGACGATGACGGAGGGATACGATGCGACGCCTTCGCTTTAACCAGCTGCACCGCAGCGGAAGCCACTGCGAAATCTCAGAAAGCCCTCATAGTCGGAGTAACCCATGGCCGAGGTAAAGCTGACTTCGCTGGAAACGGATTCGCCATTGGACTGATCGCTTTGAGCGACACAGCTGGGAAAGTCGATCAAACCTCAGGGAACCAGAAGGTCGGAGTGAACATAGACGGCAAAATCTGTTTGATCCACGTTGAGAAAGCGGTGATTTAGAAATGCCAGAAGGAATTTTCACACAAGACAATGTTGACACTCGAATGCTCTACAAGGAGTTCGTTAGAGGCATCGAGATCTACAATGAGAAAGAGTGGGCTGTAATCTCGAAGTTCATCCGCTCAACCGAGAAGGAGTCCGTCAAGGTTTGGCAGAGAAGCATGGAGTTCACGAGAGGTGGAGAAGGCTACCCGGCAGACATGCAGAAGATAGAAGCCCTGGAAATCGGGATGCCATTGGACACCTTCGATCTAGGGTACGGTTTCACGCTTGAAGCGATCCAAGACTCAACTGCAGATGAGTTGAAGGAGACTCAAGCTGAAGCCCTTAGAGCGGATCAACGTCTGCTCATGAAGATCTTCTGCTCCAAATGCTTGGTGCCCGGTAAGTCGGGAGCATCCAGAGGTTTCTGGGATAGCTTCCAGACGAAGGCTCCTCCTCCATATCGAGGAAACACCTTCGCTGCTGATCACGACCACTACAACGTAAGTGGAGCCGCCACCGTCTCTCTAGCCGACTTGACAGCTCTCAAGAAACATATTCGAGAACACGGATACATGGGCGACCTCTACCTCTTCATCAACAGCGGAACCGTGAAGGCTTTCGAGGATCTAGCAGGCTGGACCACAGCTATGAGCGCCACCTCGATCATCGAGACAGTTGCGACTCTCGGATTGAGAGCCGTAACAAAATTCAATGAGTTCATCATCGTCATCGAGGATTGGGTTCCTGACGGATATCTATTCGGAGTTGAAGGTCAGATCCTGCCGGTCTCCATGAGGGAGCCCATTAATCCTCAAGCGAGAGGCTTAAAGCTGTACCGCGGTCCACACGACGAGTATCCGCTGGTTGAAGCCTATTATCGAAGACGCTGCGGAATGGAAGTCGTCCATCGAGGAGCAGGCGCAGTAACTCAGATAACAGCGGGATCCTGGGTAGATCCGACATTCACGTTCTAGAGGGCCTTCCGGTGAGCAGCCGTGGTCACTAAGAAGGAATGGATCAAGAAGCACGGTGAAGCAGGGCCTTTCCCACATTTCCTAGAACTCGACGTTCCCGTTGAAGTAGAAGCAAAGCCAGCTGAAGCACCTAAAGTCAAGTTGCCTCGCGTCAGAAAGTAGGACTGAGAGAGATGCCTAAGGAAACAGTCTTCGCTCATCATCCGGTTCGAATAAAGAAAGCCTTGGAGCTGGAGACCGCGAGCATAAAGAAAGCCGGCAGGATCTGCAGCTTAAGCGCAGAGCAGACTGGAACTGGAAGCGCTCAAAACATAGCTCACGGACTGGGAGTCGTACCCAGCCTAGTGATGATAATCATCACAGGCAGCCCAACCGTCTATGCAGCTCTCTCCGT
>Ga0315314_1004410_pt1 | contig 10580 bp, 9 predicted proteins | sample TDP9_MG_FD_203631 | JGI IMG/M metagenome (GOLD analysis project Ga0315314, IMG submission 203631) | Freshwater sediment microbial communities from Lake Towuti, South Sulawesi, Indonesia - TDP9 | ecosystem: Environmental > Aquatic > Freshwater > Lake > Sediment | place: Indonesia: South Sulawesi... | reverse complement strand
CCATCTAACTCTAAACGGCTCTTTCCCCTAAGAAATACGACGGCTATGCCTCGATTTCTCAGTTTCCTTCGTAGTTCTCGGTCGTTTGTAGCGACTGGACCTTTCCATTCTGTGGCAACTCTTAGAATTACGTCGTCGTTTGTTTCCTTTGCGACTTTCTCGATGTTGACTAAACGGCATTTCCTTGCCAATTCTAGCGCCAATGTCGCCTGTTTTCGCCTTGTTTGTGAGCCTTTTTTTGCCATCGTCTGCAGTTCTTGATGCGTTGAGGAAAGTAGAATTGGTTCATACCGCTGATTTAGAAGGCTCATCAACCCCTCAAAAATGTCTATTCTGAACTGAGAAGGAAGGAAAAGGAAGTTAGAGTCTAAGATTACTTTAAGAGTCACTTTGTTCCCAAGCATTATTCTTTCAAGAAGTAGAATAAATCACCTTTTAAACGCAAGGAACCAAACAACCCTAAACAAAAGGAAGAGGAAAAACATACTCGAACAGAGGGGATAAAAAATTGGAGAAAGTAGGCTTCTTCAAAATCTTAGTAATATATTTTGCGGTTGCAGGCTTGATATTTGCAAGTAATCTAGTCTCAATAGAAAGCATTGAGGATGCAAGCGTCGTTCCAGTGCTGCTTTCAGTTCTTCTTTTAATTCCATTGTGGATTTGGCACAGAAACCATCGCCAGAAAGCTTCGCTGTCAAAGCAGATACAGGATGAGCCAAAAAGAAGCATTCTGTTCTGGATTTTCGCATTCTTTATCTTAGCCATGATTGTCCGCATTCCCTCGGTGCTGCTCTTTGCCAATCCATATGAAAAAACTCCGTTGATCTACCTTCTCGTATTAGTCATTGTTGTTCTGATGAAAAACGACGTCTCTATTTTCGGCTTCAAAACCTCCAAATTTGGAAGAGCCCTCTTACTTGGTACACTCTACTTCTTGCTCTTCAGTTTGTTACCCCAAATTCTAACTGGCGCCACATTCTACATGCTTCAAGGTCAGATGTTAATTAAAGGCTTCAATCCATTGCCTTTTGTATTCGCCATGCCCTTCATGACCCTCTGCGTGGGAATAAGCGAGGAAGGCTTGTTCCGAGGCTACATGCAAACACGGCTCAGTCGAGTTTTCAGCAGCCGAAAAGCAATTTTCTTTCAGGCGTTGTTGTTTGGGCTGTGGCACTTTATCTGGCATGTATCACCTCTAGACTGGTTTGGCATGCTAATGCATGTTGGAGACACGTTTATCATAGGCTTACTCTTTGGCTACTTCTACTCAGTAGCATCCAACATCACGCCTCTAGTCTTGGCTCACGGATTAAACAACAGCGTTCTCCAAGGCTTCATTGAAAACCCAAACGCTAAAGCTACTTTGGAGAGCTTACCAATGTTTACACAACTCTTGTTCTACATAATACCATACGCAATCTCTTGGGCTGTAACCCTCGCCTCTACAAAATTTCTCATAAAAACAATAATGAAACCCAATGATTAGAAGAAGACGAGCCAAGGAAAGCAGTTATGAAATTATTCCGTAGCCTATTAGGCGCCATCTTCCAGCGATTTTTCGGCTCAGAGCGGCTCTGGCGCCCTCTTCAGCGCTTATCGGTCGACTCAACTTTAACGTGGCGTTTTCTCCTTTGATAGAAGTGACCGTTCCCGCTGTTATGCTGGTTCCCACGTCTAGGAGAAGAGCCTCACCCATCTGCACGCGTGCAACTTCCATCAACTCTTTGGTTCCCACAGCTCTCGGAAAAAGAGATGTTTCAATGGTCAATTCTGAAAGCGTAGGCGGCAACATCTCAGGCTTGCCCACAATATTTCCAGTTAAACCGTCAGCCTTAGTCAGAGAAGGGTCAAGAAGAGTTCCAACACCCACTAAGCCTCCAGGCTGAGCCTCCTTTACAGCTTTACCGCCAGCGTGAAGACTCACAATTTCCGTGTACAAGGGTTCATAAACCGCTCGCCCCTGCTTTTCCATGCGCATTCCCGGGCGAATCTCAATTTCGTCGTCTATTTTGAAGGCTCCTTGCAGTATGGTGCCGCCTATGACGCCGCCAGCCAAATCTTGGGCTAAGGTTCCAGGCTTGTTCACATCAAACGAACGCACAACATGCATTCTAGGCGGCTTATTCGGGTCTCGCTTGGGCGTCGGCACCCTCTCTTCCAAGGCTTGAAGAAGAGCGTCTATGTTAACGCCGTGTTGAGCCGAAACAGGAATGATAGGCACATTCTCAGCAATGCTTCCCTTCAAAAAACTGACAATTTCCTGATAGCTCTCAAACGCTCTTTTCTCAACAGCCAAGTCGATCTTGTTTTGAACAATCACCAAGTTTTTGACGCCCACAATCTCTATGGCTGCCAAATGCTCTCGGGTTTGGGGTTGAGGACAAGGCTCATCTGCCGCAATCACCAGCATGGCTCCGTCCATCACTGCAGCGCCAGACAACATCGTTGCCATGAGCGCCTCATGCCCAGGTGCATCCACAAAACTTATGGCTCTCACAAATTCGCCTGGTTCCGGGCAGCCTTTGCACTTGGGCTCGGTTGAGTAGCATTGAGGCACTGGACACTTAGGACATTTGTATATGGGTGCGTCTGCGTACCCCAGCTTAATCGTGATTCCTCGGCGAAGTTCCTCACTGTGCCTAGCCGCCCAAACACCTGTTAATGCTTGGACCAACGTGGTTTTTCCATGATCCACGTGTCCAATAGTTCCAATGTTGACCTCAGGTTGCTTGGGCAGTTTCTTCAGAAGATTCACCTCCGACCTTAGGAGCCTCGGGAGTCTCGGTCACTTCGGCTAAATTAGGCTCTTTGGGAGCTTCAACCTTCTCCATTTTTTCAGGCTCAGCTTCCTCAGCCTTAACTTTCTTGGCTCGCTTGGGTTTTTCCGCTTTCTCAGCCTTCTTAGGCTTCTCAACTACCTTCATGTTAACTTGAACAATGTCTTCTGTGATGACGTTTCCCCGAAGAGTCTTGCGTTGACGTTCACCTTCACGTTGGGGATGAAATCCAATACCCTTGCTGACCACAACGCTGACACGAACGCCACCATGAATGTTGAGGCGCATGGGAAAACCGTCTTTATCAGACCCGCCAGTAATCTGCAATTTCCTACCCGACATGCCCACAACCGAGCCGTCGATTGATTCGCGCAGCCTTCTGCCCAAAAGCGGCACAGCTCGAGCCCCTTCCAACTCCACAACCTTCGATTTGCCGCCTTCCGGGTCTGAAACAATGACTTTGAACTTCGCCATGGTAAGGCATACTCTCCTACTATGAAACTTGGTTAGGCATAACTGAACACAAGCATCCATTTATTAAGCATTCGCTAAACTACACAGAAAGGCAAATAGCAATCCAAGTCATTGGAGTGAAATCTCTTATGAAAAAATTAGAAACAAAAATAAGTGCGGCTGTTGAACGCCGTGCAAAAGAATTAAACAAACTCTGCTGCCAGATAATTCAAGCCAAGAGTGAAAACCCGCCTGGCGACGTCTCTGAAGCAGCAAAAGTTGTCACGAAATTTCTTAAGAACGAAGGAATTGGTTATCAAACTTTTGAGCCAGCTAAAGGACACGTCAGCGTAGTTGCCACAATTGGAGGGGGTAAGCCTTCACTCATACTGTGCGGACACATCGACGTGGTTCCAGCAGGCGACATCTCCCACTGGAATATTCCCCCCTACGATGGAGCCATGAAACAAGGGAAGATTTTTGGACGTGGCGCCAGCGACATGAAGGGCGGAGTGGCAGCCATGCTTTTGGCGATGGCAGTGTGTAAAGACTTTGAAGATGATTTGTCGGGTAAGATAACTGTTGCCACTGTATCGGATGAAGAGGCAAAGGGACCAGGCGGCGCTCTTTGGCTGTTGGAGAACAAGAAACTACGTGGCACTGCTTGTCTCATAACCGAACCCACAGGCTCCTTAAACAATGAATACTGCATAGTAGGAGGCGAACGAGGGGTCTTCTGGCTAAAAATTAAGGCGCATGGAAAACCAGCTCACGCCAGCAAGCCAGTCTTGGGCAAAAACGCCATCAACATGCTAACCGATTTTGTTCAAAAACTGAAGGCACTAGAAAGCGAAGCAGTGGCGGTTCCAGAAGAAGCCCAGACACTTGTGCAAAATGGTAAGAAAAGGCTGCGGATAGTTGCTGAGAAGCAAGGCGTGCCCGCTAGTAGTCTTACACGCACGCTTGACCATTACACCACAAGTTTGGGTCTAATCAATGGCGGAACCAAGGTCAATGTTGTGCCCGAATTGTGCGAGGCTGAAGTTGACATCAGAATTCCAGTTGGCGGCAGTCCAGACGGCGTTGAAAAGTTTGTCGGCAGTTTGGTTCCCGAGAACATTGAGTTTGAGGTTATCAACAGGGCGATGCCTTCTTTTACCACTGCCGCTCATCAGTTGACAAGGGCTGTACAGAAAGGCGCGAGGCAGGCGCTTGATTACAAGCCGTCTGCAACTTATTTGGCTGCGACCAGCGACGCCCACTATTTTAGAGAGTTGTTAGGTGTGCCCACTGTGGCTTTTGGACCAGGCTACGAAGAGGTCATTCACACGTATAACGAATTTGTGTACACCAAAGATGTCTTAAACATGGCAAAAACCTACGTAAACATCATCGTTGACTTCTCAACCTGAGCTTATTGAGTTGTTGTCTCAACAGTTGGAAGTCGCTTTCCAGCGCCTCTCTATACTTTGGATTATGCAGAACAGCGGCTGGATGAAACATTGGAATCACCGACATAGGTAACTTCAAAAACTTAGTTCGAAAGACTTTGCCACGCAGTTGGCTAATACCTTCCTTGGTCTTTGTTTCCAAACCCGCCTTTGACAAAATATAAGCGGTTGAGTGTCTGCCCAACGTCACAATGATTTTAGGCTGAATTAGCGCGATTTGGCGGTTGAGATACAGACTCGTGCATGTTTCTATCTCGTTTGGTTTGGGGTCCCTGTTTTCAGGCGGTCGACACTTGACCACGTTAGTTATGAAGACTTTCTCTCTTGGAAGCCCTATCCACTGTAGAAGTGTGCCTAAAACTTTGCCTGCAGCGCCCACAAAGGGCAAGCCTTTAACGTCTTCCCAATAACCCGGGGCTTCACCTACAAACATCACAGTTGCATAGATGTTTCCTTCGCCTGGAACAGCCTTGCGGCGTCCCTTCCAGAGCGAACACTTAACACACACTTGAACCTCATCGGCGATTTTCTCCAGCAGTCCAGCCCTAGACAAGACCTGCTCTACCCTTGAAGATGGAAGAAGTTAAGTTTCATTTAGCAAGTGTTACTGCTATCTCTTTAACAGCAGAGACAAGTTTCTCTATTTCTTCCTTGGTATTGTATAAGTAGGCTGAGGCTCGCACTGTTCCAGGCTTGCAGATGATGGTTTTGGACAAGGGTTGGGCGCAATGATGCCCCGACCTGACCATGATGTTGGCTGAAACGTCAAGGGCGAGTGCCACATCGTGCGGGTTCAAGTCGGCTACGTTGAAGGGTATAATGCCCACTCGCTGCTCAGGCTCTGGACCATAAACCTCAACCTTCTTTATGCCCGTTAACCCGTCATACATCTTTTTTGTGAGCATTTTTTCATGCTGCTCAATGTTTTCCATCCCAATTTTGTTCAAGTAATCAACTGCGGCGCCGAGTCCGATGGCTGCTGCCACATCGGGGGTTCCTGCCTCAAAGCGTCCTTGTCCTTCCTCCAACCTATACTTGTCAACTTCCACCTGTTCTATGGTTCCGCCGCCTATGTAAGCGGGCTCAACTTCTCTCTGCACTTCCTCTCGCATGTAGAGCACGCCTGAACCCGTGGGCGCACACATCTTGTGCCCGCTGAAAGCCAAAAAGTCGCAGTCCAATTTCTGCACATCCACAGGCATGTGCGGCACCGATTGAGCACCATCGATTAAAACAAAGGCGCCGTGTTCATGTGCAATTTTGGCGATTTCTTTCACTGGCGTTATGACGCCTAAAACATTTGACACTTGAGTTAAAGCCACAATTCTGGTTTTGTCGTCAATCACTTTCTCAAAGTCTGCTGGATGCAGCAAGCCTTTCACAACTGGTTTGCGGGGCATGACAACCTCAAGTTTAGCGCCGTGTTTGTCTCTTGCTCTCAACCAAACAATGTAGTTTGAATGGTGCTCCAAAACTGTGGTTATTATTTTGTCGCTTTTCTTCCATTTGAGCCCGTTGGCAACCATGTTGATGCCTTCGGTGGTGTTTCGAGTCATGACAATTTCAGAGGTTGACTTGGCACCGATGAAGTCAGCAATTTTAGCCCGTGCTTGTTCATATTCTTCGCTGGCTTTAACCGACAGTCGGTGAACGCCACGCTCCACATTCGCCCTATACTCTCGATAAAACTCTAGCATTTTTGCAAGCACGGGTTCAGGCGTCAAACTACTGGCAGTACTGTCCAAATAGATGATTCCAGTCTTGAGAATGGGAAAATCTTCACGTATCTTGCGCAAATCGAACAAGCCGTTGACCTCCAGAGCACTTTCAGGTGAAGTTACAGAATTAAATAGCACGTTAATTGCACAGTTATACCTTTCCATTAAGCTGATAAGTTGCAAAAATTTATCAAAAATTAAAAGCCATAAAAAAATGGGTAGTGCCATAATTTGCGCACACTTGAGCTAGTCTATAAGAATGTAACCATAACTGTGAAGCAAGGCGACATAACAAAAATGGAAGTTGACGCCATCGTAAACGCTGCCAACAGCCAACTCATAATGGGCGGAGGAGACGCAGGTGCCATACTCCGAGCGGGCGGAAACGTGATTCAAGAAGAAGCCTGCAAAAAAGCGCCAATTCCAGTCGGAAAGGCAGTGGCAACAACCGCTGGAAACCTGAAAGCAAAATATGTGATTCATGCACCCACAATGGAGTTTCCTGCTATGCCTACGAACAAGCAAAAAGTGAAGTTGGCTACAAAAGGCGCCTTAGAATGCGCTCGTCAGTTAGGCATAGCCAACATTGCTTTTCCAGGAATGGGCACGGGGGTAGGAGGCTTGAATGTGGAAGAAGCAGCAAACGTTATAGTTGAAGAGATTAAGGCTCACATTGAAAGTGGCACGCCTTTGAAGAAAATAATTCTTGTCGGTTTTGGCTCTGACCTAACTGAAGCGTTTGCTGAGGCTGTGCAAAACAAAATTCCATAAGATTCATTCAAGCCTGTCAAGTTGTTGCAAGAAATTAACTATGTTGTTTACTACAGTGTCTAGGATTTTCTTTCCCTTGATTTTCGATGCTTTGGTGGCGTTTCCTATCAACCCAGTCTTTGACCATTTTTGAAAGGGTACAAAAACTTGTGGCATGTTCTTGGGCTTACCACCTGTCAACGCTTTGACTAATTTATCATAAGTGTCATCTTTAACCGCCTTCTTCATGTCTACCAAGTCGGGTCTACAAGCAAGCATCATGCTGGTTTCACCTTCGTCCGCGTGCACCACTACACTTTCACAGATTTTTGGAATATCCTCGGCGGCTATGTCCCACCAGTCTATGCGAACGATTAGGGCTCCAGTTTCTATGCGAGCCTTCTGCCCAATGAAACTCGAAACCTGCTTGTTCCCACCATGCCCATTAATGAAAACTATCCTCTTGAAACCCTGCTTAGAAAACGACTTACACAGATCCTGCAGTAGACTTGCTAAAGTCTCGGGTGAAACAGTGAAAACACCCTTCATGTCAACCATTGACAAAGAGTTACCGTAATAGATGGGAGGAGCCACTAAAACTTTAATTTTCTCAGCTACATGTTTGGCAACTGTGATGGGAATAAGTGTGTCGGTTCCAACTGGAAGGTGCGGTCCATGCTGCTCCACGCTTCCTAACGGAACAACAACTGTGTCAATTTCCTTCAGTGCATCAGTAATCTCTTGAGGTGTCATCTCTTCAATCAAGAACTTCCTCACATCGCTTCACCCTTCAAATCACAGATGTGCTTCACTAATATCTTTGTCCCCTTTTGAAATGTTTTTCGTTAAAAAACTGTCGGATTTAAGTCAAAAACTGTTTCCATATTATCTAAAATGTCGGAAAAATTTGTCTGGTTAAACGAAATTCCGACAAACTTTAATAGTTGTAGCGTATAGAATGCTATGCAGGTGAGCAGAGTGTCGGAATCTGGCAAAAAACCCGAGACCAAAGAAGAGTTTGTTCGGTTGCTTAATGCGGCTATGAGAAGAGAAATGGAGGCTAAGAAGGCGAGGAAGCCGACAATTGCTGGAACAGCCAAGGCTTTTGGGATACATCGGGACACGCTTTATGAGTGGATGAGAGAATTCAATGTTAAATTTGAAGAGATTGGCAGAGTGGAACCGACACTTCCAACTGCTATAAAGCAACCTGAGGGCTTTACTTACCTAATTGGTGAGGCTCTTGTAGGAGAAGGAACAGAAGTAGCCCATGTTGACTTATTGATAGGCGATAAAGATGGTCCTGTAGGCGAGGCTTTCGCCAACGGCCTATCAAGCTTGTCTGCGGGTCACACGCCTCTTTTGGCTGTGATTCGACCTAACCTTCCGCCTAAGCCGCATACGTTGTTAGTTCCAAAGGTTACTGTGAAAAATTTGGAGCAAGCTGGAAAGATTTTTGGACCGGCGCAGGCGGCTGTAGCCAAGGCGGTGGCTGATGCTGTTGAGGAGGGCGTAGTGCCTAAGGAGAAGATTGACGAATGGGTTGTAGTGTGCAGCGTGTTTGTGCATCCTGAGGCTAAGGATTATAGGCGAATTTACCAGTATAATTATGGCGCCACGAAGTTGGCTTTGAAACGAGCGTTAGCCAATTATCCTTCGTGGGAGAAGATAATCTATGACAAGGATAGGGCCAAGCATCCTATAATGGGCTTCAAAGTGCCACGTTTGTGGAGACCACCCTACCTGCAGATTGCCCTTGATATCCCAAGCTTAGAACGCACAAAAGAGATCATTAGTCAGATTCCTGAGAGCGACCGCACTATTTTAGAAGTGGGCACGCCACTGCTGAAACGATACGGAGTGAAGGTCATTCGAGACTTGAGAGAAACCGCCAGAGACGTCTTCATTATTGCTGATTTAAAGACGCTCGATGTTGGAAAGGTTGAAGTGGACCTAGCATTCGAAGAGACAGCCGACGCCGTGGTCGCCTCCGGATTAGCAGCCGCCGAAGTGTTGGACGGGTTCATTTATGAGGCTAAGAGGCTGGGAATCTACGCTATTACCGACATGATGGAGGTTGCTGACCCAGTTCAGAAACTGCGCTCTTTGAAGCAGTTGCCCGACATTGTCATTCTGCACCGTGGCATCGACGTGGAAAGAGCGGGTGCCCCCGTGCATCATCGAATGGAGATGATTAAAGAACTGCGGAAAACTTTCGCTCATGAGAGGTTGTTGATTGCCATTGCGGGTGGAATAACGCCTGAGACAGCAGTAGAAGCGTTGAAGAGTGGTGCTGACATCATCATAGCTGGAAGATACATTACGCAGTCTAAGGACGTGAAGCGGGCAGTGAGAGACTTCCTTGAGTGCACGACAGAGATGCGGGAAGACATAGACCTTTACCGAGTGCACGTAGAATAAACCTTCTTTCTCTCTTTTTCGCCTTATTGCCGTAACATTAACATGAGAGATTGAGACTTTTGAAGTAGGAGATACTGTTTCAATACATGTTGTAACGTGAAAAAAAGATGAAGAAACTGGGCTCTACCATATTGATACTCGTATTAATGCTGGCGCTTTCATTTCCAAACCAGCCTTTGGCGCAAAGCGAAGAGGAAAATGTGGGTTACTTCCTCAAAACAACAATACGATACAGCAACCCAAGTCCAAATCGTGTTTGGAACCTAACCGAGAGAGAAATCGACCGAACCATAAGTCTTTTCATGAACAACACTTGGCAAACAGTAGAGTTACTGAACTCCACACTGGCTGTGGAAAAAACAAAAAATGATGACGACGGAAACTCAGTTGCGGTTCTGCAATTTTCAAGACCCGTGCTCAACTCGGGAGAAAACTTGAGCTTTACCGTCTGGTATCACATAATTTCTAAACCACGTATAATGCCCAACATTGCAGAGAATGAATCTCTCAACCTAACAGACATACCCGCAAATCTGGTTGACGAATACACGGCTGAAGAGGGATCTTGGCAAAACAGCAATCTCACACTAAGAGAACGTGCTTATACTCTGAGGGGAAATGAGACAAGAGTTTTGAGCATAATCAAAAACTTCATCGAATGGATTAAAGGGCACGTTTCCTATCCGACAGTGCAGCATGAAAACCCGTATTATCCAAACCAAACCTACGCTAGGAGAGAAGGCGACTGCGACGACCAAGCCATTCTCTTGATAACCTTGGCTCGAATTGTGGGCATCCCCTCTTTTCTCCAAGTAGGCGGTATTTTCCTTCCTAACCATTTTGACAACGGTTCCTTCTGGGGTGGGCACGTGACAACTGTTGAGCGGCGCATTGGCTGGCACGGATGGGCTGTTGTTTACGTTCCGCCTTGGGGTTGGCTGCCAGTTGACTTAACCTATGTGCGTAGCAATCAGGGCAACCCGTTGAGTTCTATTAGGAGTGGAGCCGTG
>Ga0315314_1004409_pt1 | contig 10580 bp, 9 predicted proteins | sample TDP9_MG_FD_203631 | JGI IMG/M metagenome (GOLD analysis project Ga0315314, IMG submission 203631) | Freshwater sediment microbial communities from Lake Towuti, South Sulawesi, Indonesia - TDP9 | ecosystem: Environmental > Aquatic > Freshwater > Lake > Sediment | place: Indonesia: South Sulawesi... | reverse complement strand
ATCTACACGGCCAGCGGCGACGTCGACGCCAATCCGAACCGTCTAGTGAAATGTCTCGTCGAGATCGGGCTTGAGGTTTGGAGTCGACTCACAGAGAACCAGAGAAGACGAATTGTGGATGGGCTGGGCGTCCGATACAGCGACCGCAGCATTCTCCGCAAGGACCAGAGGATCAGCGAGAAACTTGAGGTCATGCAGATGGATGAGAGACTTAACGATCGTCTCGGCTTCGCATTGCCCACACGGACCAAGGAGTGGATTCGACATCTAGCAAAGCGGACCAGGACCACGATGAGCGAAGTCGCCAGGGAGAAGCTGAGAACATGAGTAAGATTCTGCTTGGCGAAACGTTGAGAGGCGAAAGGGCTGAGCTGGACCTGCAGGAGCTCATCACCGGGCGGACCTTGCTTTGCAGCATTTCCCGGTTCGGCAAGACTTGGACTGCTAGGCGCATCGTTGAGCAAGTCTTCGGCAAGACGGGCATCATCATAGTCGACGTGGAGGGCGAGTACTCAACTCTCCGAGATCGCTTCCCACTGCTCATCGTTGGGAAAGATGTGCCCCTGGTCCCTGAGAGCGCAGAGTTTCTCTCCGATCAGGTCCTAGAACATGATCTATCCTGCATCATTGATGGCAGTGATCCTCAGCTGGATATCGCAGCCTTCCAAGAATTTCTAGCAAGATTCGTGGATCGCTTCATCGCGATGGAGACCAAGATGCGCAAGCCTTACCTGTGGATTCTCGAAGAAGCGGACGAGCTCGCCCCTGAGACCGGCATCGCACGATCCATCTGTCTCGGTCAGATTCGCAAGCTCGTGAAGAAGGGGGGAAAGCGGGGCCTCGGCACCATGGTCCTGACGCAACGCCCGGCCTTCGTGTCGAAGTTTGTCATAAGTCAATGCCCGAACAAGTTGATAGGTCGAACCGAGTGGCCTGACGATCTTGCAGTTTTAAGGAAGTTCGGAAGGATCCCTGAGAAATACGCGGACCCTGAATCTAAGGATCCTCACGCCCTCAAGAACCTGGAGAAAGGACAGTTCTATGTCGCCGGAGACTTCATCGCGAAAGACACACTCGCCAAAGTCGGCCCTGTCCTAACCAAGCATCTCGGCGCCACACCTGAGATCGTGCCTCCCGCACCGAAAGAACTGAAAGAGGTTCTTGCGCAGCTCAGCGAGAAGCTGCCCGCCATCATTCAGGAAAAGCTCGCGCCAGCGGTGCCGAAGGTCGCCGAGATAGAAGCACGGCTGAGAGAGACGTTCGAGGGGCAGTGGCAGGCCCGACTTGCAAGGAAAGAGAAAGAGCTCTCATCAATCAAGAATCGTCTTGAGGCGAAGTATGAGACTGAGCTGGCGGATCTTAGACGGAAGCTTGACGATGCGGTTCGACAGACAGCTATGAAGGGACCTGTAAGCGATCTTCTTTCTCATCCTCTAGTCAAGAAGAATCTTGAGAAGCTCAATGCCAAGCAGCGCTCCCTTGTCGAGCTCTTCGAGACGAGGGGACCACAGGATACGGAGAGACTCAGTCTCTTCCTAGAAGTCAGCCCGAAACGCGTCCCTACCTTTGTGTATGATATCAATCGTAAGATACCAAAGCTCATAGAGAATGTTCGAGGACAGTACGTCAGCCGCCTAGCGAAACTCTTCCCTGTCACAGAAGAAGCCAAGGCGGAAGCCAAACAGGTCGAGGCGCTTCGCTCCGAATTGTCCAAGACGCAGGGAAACCTCTTGGCGCTTACAGCTCTAGCGGAACGGTACAGAAAGGAGAGAGACGAGCTTGCAGAGAAACTGAAGATTGCGGAAGGGCGTGAACCCCGGGCAGTGGCGGAGGCTGTCCCTCCAACTCCACACAAAGCAACAGAGGGAGTCTCTGAGGAACGCCCCGCGGAACCCGAGGTCCCGGTTGAAGTCACTCTCCGCCGAAAGCTCACATCATTCGAGGTTACGGTCAGCAAAGAGGTCCTTGATGTCGACGAGTCGTCGCCAACTGGCAAGTTGCTGGCGAGAGGCATCAAAGGATTCTTCGATGAGGCGAAAGGCTTCGGCGCGGTCATGGGCGAACTCGAACGCGTGTACGGCCTCTCAAGGACCAGCGGCGGCACAAGGCAGTCCGTCCAAGACGCCTTGGTAGACCTCTGCGCGAAGGGTATCCTAGAGAGGAAGAGCGAAGCGAACCAGTGGATGTACCTCGCGACGCCAGACTTCAAGGAGCGAATCAGAAAGACATGAGCGTGACCTTTGAAGGATATCACTTCTGCGAGGGAAGAGATGCCAAAGGAAAAAGGCATTTTCAATGGAAAATGGTTTCCGAAAAGGGACCGGCTGACCGCGTTCACCTAACTTGCCCGAACTGTGGAGCATCTTTCTCAATAGATCTGAAGGTGATTCATGATTCGTAGTCTCTCTCCTCTCCTCGAAGGGCAGCGTTCGGTGACCTGGAGCAAGATTCGAGGCTTCACTCTCGAGCTACTAGAGCTGCTGGTGGACGCCCCTTCTACTACTACTTCCTTGGCGTTCGATACTGGAGAGACCACACAGTACGTCTACCGCTATCTCAGGAACATGTCAAGATATGGCTTGGTCCGTGTCGAGGACTACGTCTGGTATATCACGGATATGGGGTCCTCCCTCCTCTCTCTTACCCAGGTAGAAAGAAGAAAGAAAGAAGGTAGAAAGAAGGTAGAAAGAAGACAGAAAGAAAGGTCGATACCTTTTAGAATATCATCTCTGGTCCACGGTCAAATCAAACTCGACGGATGGCTACGCAACCACTCCCTTTCCGACTGCGAAAAGGAAGTAGTAGATACGCTCATCTCTCACCTTAATAAAACTGGAACCCCATTCCTCTACCTGTCCAACCACGAACAACTCAGTGGCCACTATGACCCCAATCTCCTCCAAGGAGCTCTCCAACGCCTCCGTCAGGAAGGAATCATCTACCTCATCCGAGACCCAACATTCCAATCATGGAAACTTGGCCTCAAGAAAGCATTCATCGAAAAACTCCGATACCTACAAATCGTTCAGGATCTTCGAGGCCAAGCCGATACCTGAGCTACCCGCAAGGCGCATGTGAAATGGCCCAGACCACGAAAACTCAGACTCCCGAAAATCATTCGAAGATCTCGCGAGGTCTATCCTCTTCGAGACCAAGTACATATTCAAATTGCTCAGGAGTCAAGTCTGAATAGGAAGATATGCTCTGTCTGCGGGGTCGAGTGCAAGTACGGCAATTTCGACGTTCACCACATCAACGGAGATCACAATGACAACCGTCCAGAAAACCTCACAGTTCTCTGCCGAGACTGCCATATCAATGTGGAGCACGGATACTCGGCCACTACATTTCCGTCAGACATGGACGGCGTACACATAGAAGAAAGCGATGGTGTCATCGAAGATGAAACTTCGCCAGGACCGATGCTCGACGCTAGAGAAATCGCAAGCAACATGAGAGACTTCCTGTCGGACAGGCAGTTCACCGCCACCTTCACAAAGACATCTCCGCCAATCGAATCAACGAAGATCACTCGAACACAGCTGCGCCTGCAGGTATCGACCCCTTCTGAACGAGAATGTGCGCTATGTGGAAGCAAGATGATTATGGTAGCCACGTATGGATATACCCACTTCTACCGGTGCATCAATGACGAATGCGGTTGGCAATGCTCCCGTTAATCAGCGCGTGCTACGCTCCTTCATGGAAGCTGAGCGACTTCGATGGCATGCACGTCAACACATACTCAGGCGACGCGGTATAGGCCTCGCCAAAGCGGAGACACATCTGAAGTGACGCTCAGAAGCTCTATTCCAGAATCGTAACCGCTAGAGTGGGGGACTTGACTCCTCGTTTACACAACGGATTGCGTCATCAAGACGACCACAAAGAGGCTTTTCGCAGTTTCGCGCACAACACACACTGACTTAAGCGAGTACAGCAAAGGTGCATAAGGATGCAGTTCCTCATGAGACGATGGACTAGATTCGAGGTTTTGGAACTTGCGAAGAAAGTTCTTGAACGAGAAGGGAAACCGCTCACCGAGATGGAGATTTGGAAGGCAGCGAAAACCAAAGGCTATGACAAAGGTATAGGCAGACCGGGAACCAAGCCTTGGATGTCAATAAGGAAGGAAGTCAATGAAGACATTCGATACAACAAAGATACCATTTTCACAAAGGTAGGTAGGAAACCGCGCAAGATCTCTCTACTCGCATTTGAGAAGGTACACGCCTATTATTGTCGCAAACTTGCGGAGCTAGGCAAAGCATTAGGATATGATACCGACATCCCCAGGGGCAGTCTATTTCACCTCGCTTGCCCCGATTCAGTCTGGTATGTCGATACCAAGATTGGATTCCGCAAGGTTCCCATCGTAGCTTTCGAAGTTCTTTGCAGCGAATCAGAGAAAGCAATCAGGGGATCTCTGAGTTCTCTAATGCTCTATGGAAGTCCAAGAAGTGTTCTAGTCTTGGTAACTAGGGAATACAGACGTAGAATGAAGTCAAACACAATCGAAGAATGGAGAGCATTCATAACAAGGCTCATTGGGGCTTTTGGGTTGAAAGGACGTGTCTTCTTGTGGGACGAAGCAACAATTGACGATCTTCTCGACAAGTGCAAGGCCGAAACAACTGGCAAACGATTGAATTCTTAGAATTGCCAGGAATAGCGGACTGGGCGGGACTTGCTGCGTTTCTGTAGCTAGAATTGGTTCCGAAATTCTCGCGGGTTCGAAGCCGTATGGATTCGAACCACAATTCTATAGAAATGAGAGATATCGAATTCGAATCTCCCGGGGGAGACCTTATTCCAGACCAGAATTCATACCTTCTTCCAAGCACCAGAAGATCCTGTCCGAACTTGTGTACTCTGCCCTGAGTCATGTGTTCGCTGGTAGTTGCACCGCTAGAGAAGAAAAGCTTAGACTCAAGAAACCTGAAATGGGTCCGCGACGTATCCGTGGGCGCAAGGCTAGCGTTGCTTAATTAGACGTCCTCCCTTAGTAATAATTGGGAAGGAAAATGATAAATGCCCTTAGAATCGCCAACTTCAGATCCATTAGGAACCAAGAACTGAAGCTTGCTCCAATAACAATCCTCTACGGTCACAACAGCGCAGGTAAGTCGAGCTTTCTTTACTCGCTCGCTGTTCTGAAGAACGCGATCCTTAACCCCAACCAGCAATCCTTGGCTTTCTTCAACTTAGGCTTCGCTAACCTGGGCGATTTCCAGAAGGTGGTCTTCGACCACAAAGAAGAGAGTTTCGTGACCTTTAAGGCTGAGTCCAACTTGGCCGACGGAACCGCTGTAAGCTACGAGGTTTCCATTCGCGGCTCTGAAGGAAAGCTTGTTCTGAATGCCAACGACAAGTTCAAAGTGGAACTCAAACTGGCCGTAGCGCTGCCATACCCTCTAAACCAACAGGATCGTAAGGACATTGAACTCGATGGGAAACTATTCAGCGTCACATGGAATGGTGTTACGGCGCAAGTGACTCCCACAGAACAAACTCCAGAACTCTTAGAGAAGGGACAACAAATCGCTCGGGCATTGAATAGCCCTGTGGAAGCTATTCGAAAGATAGATTTTGTACCTTTGGGGCGTGGCTTTTCAAAGCCCCACTACAGCCCTGTCGCACAAACCCCATTGCTCTTGACGGAGGACGAATTGGCCACCTACCTGGCCAACAACATGTATCTTCAAGGTAAGCTGAGCACGTATCTGGAAGGGATTCTAGGAAGGGAATTCAGAGTTCATGTCCCACCTGGTACAGCTATGTTCTCCTTGTATACTGTGGAGAAGCGAACGGGCCTGACTGTTGAGGTGATAAACGATGGGTTTGGGATTAACCAGATCATATGGCTGCTAGCAAAGTGTCTACGAAACGATGCGGACATGATCTGCATAGAAGAACCTGAGATTCACCTTCACCCGACGGCTGTCAGAGCCCTCGTCCATGCCCTGGTCACAATGGTTAGACGTGAGTCGAAAAGTTTCTTGGTGTCCACTCACAGCGAGGCTTTGGTCATGGCACTCCTAGCCCTTGTTGCGCAAGGAGAGCTCAAGCCTAGCGAGCTTCATTGCTACCTAGCTAGAAAAGAAGAGAAAGAGACCCTCCTCGAACAGCAAGAGGTTCAAGAGAAGGGACAGATAAAAGGAGGATTGACATCCTTCATGGAAGCTGAGCTTAAAGATTTGAAGGTCTTCCTCAAAGCGCAGGAATAGAAGGTTCCGTATGATTATTCCTGACGAATGGCTTGTTTATGACCTCAAGGGCAACAACGGAGAAAAAGCACAAAGAGAAGCTTACAGCTTCTTGGAGAAGATACATGCTAGATGTGATAAGCTGGCCGTTCTTGAGGGAAGTCCACTTGTCAACAAAGTTTACAAGCTACTTTTCAAGGATGCCCGGCCTCAAGTGCGTCTAATCAGCAGATTCTTCAGTTGTAGCTTCCTGCAGAATTCTGAAAAATGTGTAAGGTTGACCGATGCCAAAGGGTTACCAACAAGCCTTCGAGAGATAGTTCCATGCAAGGATCGCTACCTCTTCGAAATAAGGGAGACTCTGCAGAAAGGTGTGATCGTCACGACAGATGAGAGGCTAATGAGTCTTCCAGAAGTTAAGTCGCGTGATGATTTTCTAAAGAAATACAACAAGGCTTCAGGCTCGGCGTCTGAGGACAGCTAAGAGGCAAGCTCTCCCACTATGGTAAGAACGTAGGGACCTTGCCATTGTCTCAAAGACGAACCTCTCCAATCAGTCAGAGCAGACATCGGACACCTGAAGACTGATTCGAGACCGAACCGAAGGAAGCAGGGCGCGCCTCATTCTTGGAAATTTCTCGAGGTGTGAGAACATGGGGGCGTCGTCAGAACAAAGAGTAGTCCTTCTGTGGCTCCTTCGTTGCGTCTCTTTTCTTCTGACAGCATTCTTCTCCGACTTTCTTCACAAACGAATCTGTGCTCATCATCATTCGGCTGACGAGTCCGTCAGGAATCAGATCCCAGTCTCTTTGCATCAGACGCCTTATCGAAGACGCAGCTAATTCACGAGCCGTCGCGTCTTCATGAGATAGATCTCTCGCCAAGATGTCTATCACGATAGGTCTAGCTCGAGCCAATCTCAGCAGGGCACTTCTTGCTGGTGTGTGGACATACCAGTCTTCGCCATGGGCGGCAAGCTTACTCAAGATGTCTACCGGAACCGCTGAAGGGTCTAGAGCAGCGAGGTAGTAGTAACATACGGCTGCAGAACTCCTCACGAAAAATGATGGATCTCTACTCATAGCCTCGAGGCTTTCGAAAGGAACAAGCTTGGGTTCCCAGAGTACGAGTTCCTTAACAACCATCGCAAACTTCCATCGTGTATCCTCGTCTCCGGACTCCAAAGCATCGATAACACGCATTGCAAACTTTGCTCTTGTAACCTTGTCCTGTCGCATGATCGAACTGACAAGTCTTTCAGCCGGTCCAGGGTCCTCAAGGCGAAGACCGCTAAATATACTGTCGTCTAGCCTCTCTATCTTCGACCTAACGCCTGAACGAACTCGAAGTGTTGAGTCCCAGGGGGTCCTAGAACAGATGGCAAACCATTGCTCTTTATGTCTTTTAAGTTCGGACGGAGTGAATCGCTTGCCCTTTGGATGTTGAGGATCATATGCAGCAACTTCAGCATGGCAGTCAAAACACAAAGGTATTCCATTATCCTCTGTGTCTTCTCCTCCTTGCGATTTCGGGAGAATATGATGAATTTCCATTTTGGTCCCTGCAGGTTTATGGCAGATGCAGCAATGTCTGTGACACGCAACGAGTAAACGCTCAACCACATCTGGAGGAAAAGGCATCTCTATCTCCGAAGGGAATCATAGTTAGTATGAATTCTAATCTAGATTGTGGTAGCCCGGGGGAGATTCGAACTCCCGTCGGCGGGTTCATTTTATTTTTTGCTTTGAATCCTGTTGATTGCGTCGTCTATTTTCAGCAGATGAACATCTGAACCAGTAATACTCCATTGGGCGCGTTGAACCTTAAAAACAACTTTGAATTGTTCCATGCACTTCGCGTGTTGTCCAGCATGCGCGAATTCCATAAGAGTTTTCTCATCTTCGAATACAGCTACCCTACATATTTTCTTACTAAAGAATTCCATTCGCGCTGCAAACGCTATTGCCCCCTTTGCTGTCTTTAGCTGCTGAGCCACTTTACGAGCTGGCATTAGCATGCTGAAATAAGACCACATACTGCTACGTTCACCACATACTGCGTATGCCAAGTATTCGCGTTTAGGGTCAACTTTCGACGATTTCCACTTAATTTCTACCATAATGCCACCATTCTTTAGGTTAACAACTCACAATATAAGGTTCGGTATTTTGCAAAAAGAGGAGGTTTAGGATCGATCGATTTTCTTGTAAACCTCTATCTCAGCTCGCTTCGCTTTAGCTCAGCTCCCAACGCCATTCTGAGCTGTATTGAAGGTCTTGTGAGGGCGGGATGCCTCTCCTCGCAACGAAAGCTGGTCATCATCGTCATCGCCGACTAGGTGGACAGATTCCCCCTTCTCGCCACAGCGGAGGCACATCCACGATGAATGCAAGAAAGCACTAAGCCGCTAACTCTCGTTGTACTTGTAAGAACGGGAATGAGCAGATATTCTCGTCGCATGTTTGATTCCCGGAGTCTAGACTTCTCCAAATGCCACAAGATTCATTTTGTTCTTAGTAGTCATCAACAGCACCTAGCTGTAGAGCAGCCACTGCTTCATCTGAGAGGTTGGTAGTCCTGCAGTGAGAATCGGCGTCATTTCACTTACTGTAGTGTTTTTCTTGAACAGATGATATGGTCTGCCCAGAACATAGATGCTCAAATCGAATCTTGGTCCTTCGATTTTGTGTTTTATGTCAGGAACATAGCCTGCCTGAGAGACTGGTGGGCTGAAAACGTAGTAGTCAACAGACTCGTTGAGTTGTCGCGCACGGTGACTCTCTCTTGCCTGAAGAGGCCAGACCTTCCATGATCGCTCAATAGGCTCATAGTAGATGGCGAAAGGATGGTTCATAGGCCTGTAGATGTTTTCGGACAGCAGTTGCCAGACGCAAGTGCTGGAGATTCCAAGGGATTTGGCAAATGCATCAATTAGATTTGCATTGTCTATGGAGACCCCGTATCCTTTACCGGTTTCTAGGAAATATCGGAACTGGAAATCCAGATTGCCAAAAATGTAGTTGCCCACCTCTTCACCGTCAACCACAATCTTCCCCCCAACAGACGGTACGACGGACAGATTCATTGTGTATACCCAATTGTGTGTGGCAAGCTCTCCGGCATAGAAGTAGTCTTCAACATTCGCTAGTGCCTTGTTCACGTCCTTGTTTGTCCACTTCTTTCTAGTCCAAGTTTCTCTCATTGCCCTGAGAATATCAATGCTTACGGTATTCCAAAGGTAAGATCTGAGATCGAGCTTGTTTTTCTTGAATAGGGATAGCGTATGGTCTTTTGCCATTGTAGGGCATTGGGCGCCTGTCCATGCCCAGCAGACTCTAGCTTCCAACGGATAGTCTTCAAGGTTGTATGACAGGCCTAGCACTCTCTGTAGCTCTGAAGTCTCCCTGCCAAAGCTCAACAGTTCATTGATATCCCCATAGACTGCAGCTCTCACCTGCTCATCTCCCATCGTCACCCATAGTCCGTTGACCATTCCAATTGCTAGCGCGAGAGTATCGTCTTTCCTGAATTCGTTCTGACATGCCAGCCAGTAGAGAACCTGCAGCTCCGTGTTGTAGTCGGGAACAGAATGCCCGAAATCTCTTGGATCGGGCGTTCCTCCTTTGATCATAAGCTCGAATGCTTCTTTGACTTCTGGGTTTGTGGCGTTCAACGCTAGATATGTGATCTTGGCGACTGCAGTTGCGTTTGTCAGATCCGGAAGTTTTCTCAATTCTTGTGCCAGTCGGACGTATGGCTGGGTTCCGTTCGATTCGAGAAGTGAGAGGTAGTAGGTGATCGGCTTGACTTGTCCGACCTGAATCCATTCTGTGGACTTGATAGGGGCAACTGTGGCCTGAGAAGCTGAAACGGTCGTCACAGTTGGAGTGATCCTGATGGTCGTGGGTGGTGTAGGTTTTGGAGTGAATTGCTGCCAGCCCACAGCACCCACGATGACTGACGCCACAATCACTGCAGCGAGAATCTTCCACCTAGTCTGCGAAGACATATGGAATCAAATACTAGTTTGCATTCGATGAAATAAGCCACTCGAATGTCAGCAGTCTCACGGGAGACTGACCTGCGATAACGCGTGCGTCAGGATCATTGTATGAAAGCAAGGGCTGTCAGAGGGGCGTTCCCGATATTCTCAAAGCTGGAAGGCATCTAGACTATGGGCGGTTGGGTTGGAAAGGGATGGGAATTGGTAGGCGCTTATGGTAAGGGCCGTCCTGTTCCGCGTAGAATCATGTGTCCGAAATGCGGAACTATGATAGATCTATCGGGCGAAACCATCTTCTCGTTGGCTCCGGAGAAGCCCACAAGCCTTGACGAAGTCAAGAAGCTGTTCTCAGCTGGGGAGCTTGAGATGCT
>Ga0315314_1004408_pt1 | contig 10582 bp, 9 predicted proteins | sample TDP9_MG_FD_203631 | JGI IMG/M metagenome (GOLD analysis project Ga0315314, IMG submission 203631) | Freshwater sediment microbial communities from Lake Towuti, South Sulawesi, Indonesia - TDP9 | ecosystem: Environmental > Aquatic > Freshwater > Lake > Sediment | place: Indonesia: South Sulawesi... | reverse complement strand
GCCGTCTGTTACGGCGGCATCCCCCACGCTTTCGACATGCGCACCACCCAGGTGATCTTCGCCGGCCCAGAGCAGGCATTGATGGCGGTGGCCATGACCCAATTGGGCAAGCGCTATGGCCTGCCAGTGTACATCAACGTGGGCATGACGGATAGCAAGATCCCAGACGCCCAAGCTGGGATGGAGGCGGGTGTCACCCTCATCTGTGGGGCCCTGGCGGGTGGGGACATCTTTGGGCACTTTGGAATCTGCGGTGCAGATCAGGCCTCCTCGCTGGCGATGCTCATCATGCAACACGAGCTCCTGGGCTATGTAGAGCGGATCATGCGCGGCATTGAGGTCAGCGATGAGGCCCTTGGCCTGGAGGTGATCCGCTCGGTGGGCCACGATGGCACCTTCCTCGACCAGATGCACACTGTCCGACACTTCAGAAAAGAGTTGTGGTTTCCGCAGCTCTTGGACCGAGAGTTCTGGTCCAACTGGGTGGAGCAGGGCGCTAGCACGATGCACGACCGCTGCATCGCCATGAAGGACAAAATCCTCAGGGAGCACAGCCCTGAGCCACTGGACGAGGACACAGTCAGGGAGTTGGACAAGATTGTGGACGCGGCTAGGAGACATTTGCTCTAGGGATCTGGGTAGACCCACACCCTCCCTTGGGCAGTCTTCCTCTTAGGTGTGGCTTACTCAGACCCCTTCGGCCACGAAGACCGGGGGTATCAGCATTTCTCTCTCCTCCGTGCGGCGCCGATAGAAGATGGTGCCCGGGGGTCTCGGTAAGAGCCTGGCCGCAGGTCTTGCATTGGTATCGTTTGGACAGAGGTCACCAACATGAGCGATGTTTGTCATCATCTTCCCTGGTAGGACTGACTCAGCAGCTCATCAACCGGCAGGAACTGAGCGTGGATGCAGCGTAGATTCGTTTTTGGGGGCCTCCAACGCACAAAGCAACCAGAAGGGCGTCAAGTCGGGCACGGCGCGAGTGCGTTTGCCCGACTTTGATTGTCTGGCTAGATGCTCTTTGTCGGTGACCTAGAATCCATCGGCCCTTTTGAAGGCTTTTCCCGGCATGGGAGATGATATCATGGCAACAAGCAAAAGATTCAAGGGAATCGTCCGCAACGCCACCCTGACTCAGGAGGACATGCATAAGCTCCTCAACATGCCACTTGAGGAAATAGATGAATGGAGCCCAGTCAAGGTTGTTCTGTTCGATGACTGGGACAGTGTCATCCAGGCTATGGCTGGATCCATGGTGGACAAGATCAAGGAGAACAACGGAGCCGGAAAGATCACCACCTTCATACTGCCCGTGGGCCCCACAGAGCAGTACCCCATCGCGGCGGAGATGTCCAACAAGGAGCGGGTGAGCTGGAAGAACGTATGGACCTTCAACATGGACGAGTACCTCGACTGGCAGGGAAGGCCCATATCGGAGGATCACCCCATGAGTTTTCATGGTTCCATGAAGCGCAACTTCTTCGACCGTCTGGATGAGAATCTTCGACCTCCTGAGGAACAACGGTGGTTCCCCGACCCATTCGACCCCGATGCGATTGACGAGAAGATCGAGGAGATCACGGGCGGCGAAGGCGTGGACGTCTGCTATGGTGGGATCGGCGAGCACGGGCACATCGCCTTTGATGAGGCTCCAGACCTCATGACTCACTACACACACCTGACGCCCGAGGAGTTTAGGAACTCCAGGACACGAGTCCTTCCACACCTCAATCCGGAGACCTTGGCAAGAGCCTTCAGGAGCTCACTGTACACGCTCTCTCCTCCGGGGGCGGTCACCTTGGGCATGAAGGTGATCCTAGGCGCCAAGACTATCGAGTTGGCAAGTCGTGGCGTGATAGTGAGGATTGCGGCTATGCATCCCCCCACCATGGACTTCCCCGTGACCTTCATTCAGGAGCACCCGAATCCAAAGGAGACAGTGGCAATCTACGCTCCACGAAGGATGTAGGCATCGCAGACGATTGGGACAATGAAGTTGTCCTCAATGTGGTTCATGGTGATAATGAAGCGCATAGAGATCAAGGCAGTTCTGATGAGTGCGCGGCGGATGCTATCACCCTCTCGTCGTGTGTGACTGCGTGTCACACGACGCTCCGCTTGAGATTCTTTCTTGCCTCACGCATTGGCGGCGATAGAGGCGGCTCTGGCCAGCGACGGTTATCCGTTTGTGGAGACACTGTTCGCGGACGCGTGCGTGAGACGGACCGCAGCATGGCCGAGGGACTTCACACCGCACGCAAGGGGTATGTACGCGATTTCTAGCCCATCTAGCCAAGAGAGGAGGTGACAATGATGGCTGAGAGACTCTCATCGCGCGAGCGCATGCTGGAGACGATTGCCTGTCACGAGGCGGACTACGTGCCTTGCTGCTTCATGATCTTCAGTGCATTGTCAAGCCAGTGCAAGGACCAGTTCGAGTTCGTCGAGAGACAGTTGGAACTGGGCCTCGACGCGACCGTAGGGATTCTGAGTGGGTTGAAGCTGCCCAGCCGCCCGCGATCAGACCAGGCAGATCTGGGAGGCTTGCCCGTGAGTTATGGCTCGGAAGTGCGGATGAGGGAGTGGCGGGAGGACAAGCCGGATCAACGCTATCCGATACTTCACAGGGAGTACGTCACTCCCGCAGGCACGCTGCACACAGCAGTGACGAAGACGGAGGATTGGGTTCATGGCGACCGGGTGCCGCTGTTCGACGACTTCGTGATTCCGCGTGCACAGAAGCGGCTCGTCACCTGCCACGAGGACCTGGAAGCCCTACGCTATCTCTTGACACCGCCGTCGAAGGAGGACATTGAGGCGGTGAGGGAGAGTGCGGCCACGGTCAAGGCCTTTGCCCAGCAGCACGGGCTTCTCATTGAGGGCCGATGGGGGGCCGTCGTGGACACCGCCTGCTGGCTGTCCGGCATGACTGAGCTGGTGCTTCTGGCCATGGACCAGCCGGAGTTCGTACAAGACCTGTTTGGGCTCATCGAAGAGTGGAACCGAGAGCGTATGCGGGTGTTACTGGACGCAGGCGTAGAGCTGTTCATCCGGCGCGCGTGGTACGAGTTCGCGGACCTCTGGTCACCGGCGCTGTACCGGCGCTTCATTCTTCCCTCGGTCATAAGGGACGCCGAGGAGGTGCATCAGGCCGGTGCCAGGTTCGGTTACATCATGAGCAGCGGGCAGATGCCGCTTCTGGACATGCTGCTTGAATCGGGCATTGACGTGCTCATCGGTCTGGACCCTGTACAGGGGAAGGGCATCAACTTCCAGGTCATGAAACAGGAGATCGGCGAGAGGATATGTCTATGGGGTGGCGTCAACGGGTTCGTCACCATGGAGAGAGGTACACCCGACGACGTGAGGAGAGAGGTTCGGAACGCCCTCCAGGTCCTCGGGCCTGGCGGTGGTTTCATCCTCTCACCTGTGGACAATGTCACCGAGAACACCGATCGGGCCTGGACGAACATCAAGGTGCTGATCGACGAGTGGCGGAAGGGTAGAGCATACCCCATGAGAGCGTAGGCGGATGAGCGGCAGGGCCGCTGCGCCCGCAGGAGGTAGGAGCACGAGATCGGGTGAAACTCGTGATCGGCGGCGCACCGATCACCCAGCACTAAGCCGAGGAGATAGAAGAGGATCGTCTGGCCATACCCTTGGTCGGTGATCCAGCCGTGAACCTTTCGGGCCATCTCACCGCCGGATGTTCCAGCACGCATGAGGTCGATGGTCATGTTCTCCGCCTGGCAGCCCACTCCGAGGAATCGCCTCATCCTGTCTGTACAAGACTCAAGCACAACCGGCTGGCCAATACTCATGGTGTAGCCCCAGACTTCGGCAGCGATCGTAGGGGGATTCCTACCTGGCTGGCCTAGCCCGTTGGCATTCCGCAACAGAGGCAATACAAGACGCTACCCCCTGGCAGCAAATCACCCCACGCCAGAGCAAGGACTGCGATGAAAGGCCATGATAGCTCTGACCCGGGGTGGGATAGCAAAGGAGTCAAACCGCCTGTCTAGCTATTTGACTTGAGTCTCAGCTACAGTTGTTCCACCTCCATCTACTCCCCGTTCTGGGCCGACTTGTCCACCGCTTGGCACTTCACCCCATCCACAAAGTTGAGAACAGACATCTCATAATTGGCCCTACATACAAAGGTGTGCTGCGTGTCAATGAAGCCGTGCAAGCAGAGCGCGCCGTATTTCTGGGCCAACTCAGCCGTTGCTAAATTCATCTAGGGCCTCAAACATAGTCACGATATTCTCAGGTGGAACATCGGGCAAAATGTTATGGACCGTGTTAAAGACAAATCCGCCCTCGGGAGACCAGATGTCAAGCAGTCGCTTGATGTGATCCTTTACTTCTGGAGGTTGGGCTTGGTTAAGCACATGCCGTGTATCGCAACCCCCGCCCCAAAAAGTGATATGCCGGCCAAATTCTCTTTTCAAGCGCTCTGGTTCCATATCGCGAGCGGTTATTTGAACAGGGTTAAGTATCTCATAGCCAGCCTCAATAAGGTCGGGGATAAACCTGTAGATCGACCCGCAACAGTGGAGATATGTATGCATCTGGCTGTGCTTTTTGACGTAATCACACAAAATCGTCTGGCGCGGCTTGAAAACCTTTCGATAGATGGCCGGCGACATAAAAGGTCCCTCGTCCGTGCCCAGATCATCACCGAAACGCAGGATATCTACAATATCGCCTACCGCCTGGCAGACCTTTTCCAAAGTGATCAAGTGTTGCTCCATGAGTGCGTCGAGCAGACGCTCCACTCCAACGAGATCCAGGACTAGATCCATAAGGAAATTGTCAATACGTCGCAGGAAGGTCCCCCACTCAAACAGATTGCACCCTACGACGATTATCAACGCGTGGTCTGAACTATTGCGTAGGACAATAGCCTTCTCTCGTAATTGCTGCCAGAAATCGGGTTGATTCGCACTATCCCAGGGGCTGTGCACCAGTGCCTGCCAATGTACTTTTCCCATTGCCTCCGGGAGCTTCTTATAATTCGGAGGATAACCGTCTAGATAGGGGAAACAAGTTTGATCAAAAAAGGGAGATCCGTTGGGCATGGTAGCGATCCAGGTACCATCTGGCGCCAAAGCGTCCCAAATACCCTCAGGTTGACGCACTGGATAGAACCATGAAGGAAATTGTACGGGAGTCCCATTAGGCAGGGTGATATCATACCAATCTTCATCGCGTGTATTAAACGACCGCCCAACATCCAGAACATCGATGCCAAAACGATCAATAATATCATCTTCAGGCTGAGCGAGCTGTTGAACCACATCGTAGACACGGGTGTGACCCTTGGTTATGCCTAGATACTTCTTCAGATTGTGGTAGGCAATTGCCGAGATGCCTGAACTCGGTGTGGAGCCCAGATCAACTGGTATTCGGTCTGGTTGCTTATGCCCAATGCTGGACAGGACACGTTGTCTTGATGTCATCTTTCCATCGTCCGCCATGCTTTCAACCCAATCTATGGTTTCGGACTCGTGAGACAATGTACACCTCAGAGAATCCCCCTATGTGTCTATAACTGCAAATCCGATCGCAGGCAGCCCCGAGTGTCATAGTGCTGTTCATCCACAGAATGCTACAGCGCGGTGGCGGAGAGCGGCTCCATCTCCCTGTAGTCGTTGCTACTCTTTTGGACCGAGCTTTGTCAGCTACTCAAGGCATTATAAGCAAAGTTCAAGTTTCCGAACGATCAAGCCGTAACTGAAGGGAGTTCCCGGTTCGTTGCTAAAGTTGCCGGCCATGGTCATCCACATCCGCTTGCCGCTCTCTTCGAACCACTTTGATGGAAGGCTAGGATTGTAATAGGCATAGCCCCAATCGGGCTCGGTATGGAAGTGGCGCCAGGGACCCCAGGGGCGGGGAGCTTCGTACAGGCATAGCATCGTCCGACGCCACGGCTGCGGGCTGTCCTGGTCTGTGTACGCCCACTGGGCCAGGATGAAGCGCTCCACGCCTCCGATGTACTGGATACCTGTCATGCTGGTAAAGCCACGATGGAAGAAGATAGCTTTGGGCCGGCGGGTGTAGTCCGTGGTCCAGGAGGGGTTATTCTTCTCGTCGATGTCACACAGGAACTCCCAGTCCGACGCGTTGAGGTGGCCGATCCGGTCACGTCGCACACGGGCCATCGTCATGTAGTTGCCGTTATTCCAGGCTGCACTTGAGGAAACCGCGTAGACATAGTTGTCGAATGCATCCTGGTAATCCTGTCCAAATTGTACGAAGAAAGGGGTAGCAAAGCGGGGCCCGGGAAACATCGCTTTACCAGTCGGCGGCTTGGGGGACCACGTCTTCCCATGATCTTCCGACTTCACGATAGAGGCGTCGTAGACTCGCTGTATGTTGTCCGGGTAGTCGAAGGCGGTAGAGTGTTGGCTTACGCTCAGGTAGAGAACTCCGTCAATTGAAGCCAGTCCATTGGCCTTCCATGTGTCTTGCCCCTCGCGCTGTGTTGCACGACCGTATGGGGCCATGCAGTCTATGGTGATGACAGTATGATCGGGAGGCGTGCCGGCAATCTGGTGTATGGCCAGGTTGCTGTTACAGACCTCCCCAATTCCATGTGTGTCGTCAGTGGCGGCGTAGATATTCCCATCGTCTGCCCAGGTACAGGCCCAGACATCTCCGTGGCTCTCAGGATAGAGCATCGCCTCAGTCAGCCAGCGGATACTCTGAATGACGTCACTGGGGGCGTAAGGGGTTTCCATCTCGTTGCCATCTCCTTTCGATGTGCCAGCCGGTGCTATCGCGTGCCGTATTGGCCTACCCTTTCATTCCCGTCAACTTAATACCCTCGATAAAAGTGCGTTGGGCAAGGAAGAATATCAGCACAATGGGAAGCAATGTGAAAGTGCTTGCTGCCATAAGAATGCCCCAGTCGGTCTCGTGAGCGCGGTCACCCAAGAAGCGGAAAAGTCCTAGGGCGATGGTGTATTTCTTCATGTCGTCAATGTATATCAGCGGCGCCAGAAAGTCCCCCCAAACGCCAATGAAACTGAAAAGCGCCACAACAGCAAGGGCCGGCTTGGTCAGTGGCAGTACAATGCGCAGAAAGATCCTCAGTTCCGAAGCGCCGTCCACCCGCGCGGCGTCTGATAGTTCGGGTGGGATAGTTCGGAAGAACTGACGCAGCATGAAGATAAAGTAGGGACTCCCAAAGAAGGCCGGGACAATGAGAGGCTTATAGCTGCCTATCCACCTGAGCTTGCGGAATATGATAAACATCGGCACCATTGTGACTGTGAAGGGTATCATAAGAGTGGACAGGGTGATGCCGAAGAGCAGATCCCGGCCCTTCCACTCAATGCGCGAGAAGCCATAAGCCACCATGGCACCTGAAATGAGGGTGCCAATGGTTACTGGAGCGGCGATGACCAGGGTGTTCAGCGCGTAATGAGCGAAAGGCGACTCAGTGAAGACACGTATGTAGTTGGTCCAGAGGATCGGATTGGGCCACCAGACCGGCGGCATTTGGAAGATCTGCGCAGTGGTCTTCAAGGAACTGGACAGCAGCCAGTAGAACGGCAAAGCAAAGAGCACTCCCAGAGTCAGCACTACGACGTTGACGAGGATTGCACCGAAAGCCCGCTGAACCTGACGGCTTTTTCGGAAACTCAGGACCATTCCCAGCATTCTCGCTGAAGGCTGCATCAGTCGCTTTTCCAATGATTGAGCATCTGTCGCTTTGCTCATGTCTCCTCCTCTTGGATAGCCTACTCTCCTCCATAGTAGACCCAACGGGCAGAAGACCGGAAGAGGACGTATGTGCAGGCTGCAACCATCAGGAACATGATCCAGGCCATGGCCGAAGCGAGCCCCATACGGAAGCCTGAAAAAGCGTTCTGGTAAATGTACATAGCATAGAACAACGTGGACTCAGCGGGCCCGGGGCCGCTGATAATGAAAGCAAATGTGAAGTACTGGAAAGCCCAGATCATGCCCGTAATAGTCGTGAACAGGATGACGGGGGTGACATAGGGGATGGTCACATGCAGCAATTCATCCCACCAATTGGCACCGTCGATCCGGGCCGCCTCCTTCAAATGCTGGGGCACATCCTGGAGCGCCGCCAAGAGAATCACGATGTTGCTACCAGCGATCCAAGTGGTTACGATAGTCAGAGCCGGTTTAGTCCAACTCGGATGGGACAGCCACGGGATAGCTTTAATCCCCAGCCATGCCAATGTCCCATTGATGAGCCCATAAGGATTGAAGACCCACAACCACAGAAGAGCAGAGGCCACGTTCGGCACGATGGTAGGCAGATAGAAAATGGTGCGCAGAGCTGAGCGCAGGACCAGCCTCTGGTTCAGCAGCACAGCCGCCACGAAGCTGAAGACGATATTGATAGGCACAGCGATTACCACGAACCAGATTGTGTTGTACACTGACCGCCAGTAGTGGCGGTCGCGGAACATAAATCGGTAGTTATCTAAGCCAACCCATCGTGGAGGTTGCAACAGATTATACTGTGTAAGACCGTAGATCAACGATGCAATGATAGGATAAGCGTAAAACCAGAAGAACCCTATGATCCAAGGTACGGTGAAGAAGAGCCCCCAGAGCAGATTCCGTCGCTCACGGGGACTCATCCTGAGTTTATGTCCCACCGTCGCTCCTCCTCGAAGGATCACAACCATACGTTGGGCATGTAAGCCAGGGGCTTATCTGCCCCTGGCTTACCTATATGCACGCTGCACCATGCCCTCCCAGGTGAGCAGTTGACATCGGCCCTGCCCATCCATAGAGCAACTGAGCTATCCACCAGCCAACATGTTATCCAGAAGCTCCTGGGTTTCCTGCTGAACCTTGGCCAGAGCGTCCTTGGCCGATGTCTCTCGCTCAAACACAAGGTCATCCACCGCTGCCCACCATTTGCCCCACGCATCGAACCCAAGAGGACAGTAACCACGGGGCATGATAAATGTGGCTTCTGCGACGGAGTCGAAAAACCACTGGAGGCCCTTCCACTTGCTGGTATCCACCTTGGCAGCAAAGGGCTTACTGTAGGCAAAGGACCCTGACCAATCATAGATCAGGTCATTGCCTTCAGTCCCGAAGAACTCGATCAACTCCCAGGTGGCTTCAGGTGCCTTGGTCTGCGCGTTCATACCCAGTTGGTGAGCACCCATCTGCTGGCTTTTGAGCGTTCCGCTCTTGGTGGGACACCAGGCATACCCAAACTCGCCCTCGGGCGCCAGCTTCGCCAGTCCTCCCGGAGCCCACGAGCCATCGATCATCATGGCCTCTTTACCGGTGCAGAAAGCACCGCCGGGAGTCACCGCGCCCCAGGTGGGGTATGTCTTGTGAAAGGCACCCACCTTGGCGGGATCGAGCATCTTTTCAAAGCTTACTAGCCATTCCACCATCTCAATGTGCTCCGGCTGAGTGAAGTTCATCTTTTGGCTTGCCTGATCGTAGAAAACGATCCCATTCATAGTAAGCCAATTGGGGAACATCATGCCGGAAGAGTCACGAGTATTGAAGCCCAGCTGTTCAATGTTGCCCGCTGCATCGTACTTCGTCAGCTTCTTGGTAACTTCCACCAACTCGTCCCAAGTCTTAGGTGGCTGCTCGGGGTCTAGGCCTGCCTCTTGGAACAGTTTCTTGTTCCAGACCAGACCGTTCTCCATTCCACTTTCGATGGCCGGAATAGCATAGACCTTGCCCTGCCACACCATGGCTGGCTTTTGCGGATAGTCGTCGACGTTGATGGTACTCACCGCTAGGAACTCGTCCAGAGCCCGGAGGGCGCCCCGTGCAGCGTGAGCCATGGTTGCCATGTCAGCATCCCAGACATCTGGACCAGTACCGCCAGCCAGAGCGGTAGCCACTTTGGTGCCCAGGTCGGCCGCCTGAAGTCCCTCAATCTTGATCTGAGGATGCTTCTCCTGAAACGCCTTGTTGGCGGCTTCCACGGCTTCGCCGATGTCGCCCCCATGATGCCACCAAAACTTCAATTCCGCCTTCTCAGCGGGTTTTGCTGGTTTCTCGACCACCACCTCCTTCTCAACGATCACGGTCTCCTTCACCACCCTCTCGACTGGGACCTCCTTCTCCACCTCAACGATCTGAGGTGCCGCCGGAGCACAGGCCGCCATGATTGCCCCAGTAGCCACTGCCGCAGAGAGTCGCAGGAAGTCACGTCGGCTCAGTTTCTTGTTTTCCATTGGTTCCCCTCCTCAACTTGTGCGCACATCATGGACCATTGCCGCCATAGGAGAGACTTTGCTTCGCGCCCTTACTCCCTCCTTTCCACACCCGTCCAACCCGCAATTTCGGATTCGCACCATTCTGTGATACAATAACGGAAGTGATCAGCGGTGATAGAGGCCTTCAATTATATGATACAACATCCATGCGATAACGTCAACCCCTGTACTGACTGAAAACTGACAAAGTTCTGCCACTGAGGACAAGAGGCATGGAAACCTATGGGTCTATCGAAGAGTTTGCCAAACAGGTGCGGGACAGTCTCCTCCACCTCCACGATTACGTGCGCCTCCAGAGTTGCCCTCTGTGCTCCGACTTCTTCCCCCACCCCTCG
>Ga0315314_1004407_pt1 | contig 10584 bp, 10 predicted proteins | sample TDP9_MG_FD_203631 | JGI IMG/M metagenome (GOLD analysis project Ga0315314, IMG submission 203631) | Freshwater sediment microbial communities from Lake Towuti, South Sulawesi, Indonesia - TDP9 | ecosystem: Environmental > Aquatic > Freshwater > Lake > Sediment | place: Indonesia: South Sulawesi... | reverse complement strand
GAATTGTTCTTGTTTCCGAAATTGTTCCCACCACATTGGCTGTTAACCTGTGTTTACTCAACAATTCAGTACATCCTTTTGGTCTGTTGGTTGTGAGCACAAACCCAGTTGAAGGATAAGTCATGAGCCAATTTTCTAATTCAAGGTTTTTTGGCTTAGGTATGGCGTCTAAGTTTATAGTTGCCCCTACTCGACTCGATTCGCAGAGCATCCCGATAGTTCCGACGACGCCTGGTCCACTTATGTCTCTGCATGCGTGCGCCATTTTTTTCTCGGCGATTTTAATTATGGCTTCTAAACTGGTCAACACTTGCTCTTTGATCTTGAACATGACAGAGTCAAAAGTCTTAACCCAGCTTTTCAAGCAGAAGTTGCCGTCAAGGTCAACGGCGACAATTAGGCTGTCGTTGGGTTTTGCGGTGGCGCTTGAAAGAATATTGTGCGCAACGCCAACAACTGCGGCGTCAACAGCATCATAGGAGGTGTCTGGATGCGTGTGCCCCTTCAAGAATTTTAGGCCATACTTGTCTATGCCATGTTTTATTCCTTTGACAATTTGCCGACGCACGCTTGAGGAACTTGACGATATAACGTGTGCGTATCCTAGAGGGCGCGCTCCCTTAGCAACTACATCGTTTACGTTCACCACCACTGAATAGAAGCCTGCAAGCCACGGGTCGTCCCTAACCAAGCCTTCCACAATGCCGTCGGCTGAAACCACAACTTTGAAATCGCCAATCTCCAATACACCAGCGTCGTCGTAGACGTTTTCTCCTACGATTGGCAAGAGTTCGCCGAGAGCGGATTTGCGTGTTATTCCCTTGAATTGCCTCAATGTGCTTAACAACTCAGAGACAGTAGGTTCGCTTCGTTTTAGGTCTATGTTCAAGTCGTCACCTAAGCGCACCTTTTCAATAACTTTAATATCCTTTTTGACACATTTTAGTTTCAAAGTGGTTCCAAATGAGTTACAAAAACCGCGAACGGTCGGTGGCCTTCACCATTCGTCTTCCGATACGATGTGTCCAAATAATCGACGAGCTGATTGAGGCAGGCGTCTACTCCAGCCGAGGCGAATGCATCAGGGACATTGTTAGGTCAGCGTTGAGAGACGGCTTTCACAAAAAAATGTTGCCCGAATCCTCAGCCTAACTCACCGCAGTTTTTCTCCGATTTTTCGGATGGATGCCACACCTTTCGATACAGCTGTGTATTTGAGCGGCGTCTCTCCACTTCTGTCGACTTTCAAAATCAATTCGTCGTATGGAATTAATCCCAACAATTGCATACTATTCTGAGACGTGAATTTTTCAATAAGTTTGCCCTCTTCTGAATTTGCCACCTTGTTTCCTATAATGAACGCTTTCTTTATGCCCAGGTCTTGGGTCAAGGCGTAGAGTTTCTTAGCCGTTTCCATTGACTTCAAGCTTGAATCGGTTACGATTAGCATGGTGTCCACGTGTTCGGCTGTTCCTCTGCCCATGTGTTCTACGCCTGCTTCCATGTCGATGACCACAACTTTTTTTCTCTTGACTATTATGTGGTGAAGAAGCGCACGTATCACTGTGTTTGCAGGACACATGCATCCGCCGCCTGCATTTCGGACGGTTCCCATGACGAGTAGGCTCACGTTGTAGGGGGTCTTGAGGCTGAATTGTTCGATTATGTCTTCAACCGTGAATGCGAGGTTGTAAACTCTGGGCACATCTGTCTGCGTCTTCGACTCGATCAGAGGAGTGTTTTCAGAAATGGGAACAATCTTGCTCGCTTCTTCCGCTGGAACGCCAAGGGTCAGGGCAAGGTTGGGTGAAGGGTCTGCATCAATGGCTAAAACCGTGAAGCCTTTACGGGCAAAGAACTCGGCTAAGACGCCTGCAATTAGGGTTTTGCCGACTCCGCCCTTGCCCGAAACAGCGATTTTCATGTTTGAAACCTTTTGGGCGCTGGCTTTCTCACTTTTTGACTGGAGTCAAGATTAGGCGCTCTGAGTTTACGTCGACTTCGGCTATTGTGCAGTCTTCGAAGACCTTGGATGCTCCGAGAACGTCTCTTACGGTTACGTTTTTTCCGTCGGCTTTGGCGTAGACGGCGTCTTTGAACACAACCTCGCCTTTCTTGAATACCTTAAACTCGCACATATATTCAGATTCCTTGAAACTTTTATTGAAGCACTCCGCTTCCTATAAGGCTTGTTTAGGCACCGTGAGCTCTCAATTTCTCATATGCTTGTTTAGGGTCTGAAAAATTAGCCACCAATTTTTCAAAGGGGCAAGCATCCGCCTTCTTCGAATCGAGGATGTGGGGAACCCGCCTCTCAAACTGGTGAAAAACACGGTTATTCTTCAGGATCTCGATTCCGCCGTCGCTGATTGTGACCGCAAAAACCGCAACCACGTCCGAGTAAACCAAGAGTAATGCTGCGGCTCGTCCGACTATTCGGTCGGCGACTGAGGAACCCGTTATGATGTCTTGAAGTTGCTTTATGGCTTTTAATAAACCGCTTATGCCGTGAGCCTCGGTTTCAAAGAGCACTTCACCGTTTTTGGCTATGACAAGGTTGAGGTTTTTTTGATTAAGTGTTTTCTTGGCGAGGTTGAGGTCGGCTTGCATTTTTGGGTCACTTTTTCTCTATCGCGAACAATTCTTTTTCAGGTGTGGATGCGATTTCTCTGGCTAATTGGATGTTCTTGTAAGACCGTGCAAATTTGGGCATTGACCTCTTCAGTTCTTCCAATTTTGGGGGTGTCAGCGTGACGGTTACTTGCCTTTCTCGGTTGAGTTTGAATTGTATGGATACTGTTTCCTGCGTGTTCTTCAGTTTCAGTTTTCCGTTTCCAACCGTGCACTGGGTTGTCACTTGTATTCCGTCGATGGTGCACGAGAAGGGCACAGACCGCTTTAAACTGGTTATTGCTTGAAGTTTGGGGTTGCCTCGTGTGGTTTTGAGTTCTCTAAGTCCGATAAGTCCCATGCGAACACCTATCACAAGGAAGGGGCCGAGGTGTCCGTGAAAGTCCACAGCCTCTCTGATGATTAAGTTCAGGTCTTTTTCTTTTGTCGGCATGTCCTTTCACTTTTTTGTTGACCTGTTTTAAACAATTAAGAACGTTGTCTCTAATAAGTCATACAAAACGCTTTTACTGAAGCGTCTTCTCCTATGTTTTTTGCTCTAAAAGCAAGTTGACCCATTCATGGAACCCAATCAAAACGCCTTTGACATGCTCGTCAAACCCATTCGCAGACTGATTGAGCAGAAGGTTTTCTCGACGCCCACTGAACCCCAAGCCAAAACCATACCAAAGATTTTGGAAGGCAAGAACGTGCTCCTTTTCTCGCCAACCGCCACGGGCAAGACAGAGGCGGCTGTGCTTCCAGTTCTTCACATGCTGCTTACCACGCCTGAACGTCCTCCCGGGATTAAGGTATTGTATATCACGCCGCTTCGAGCCCTGAACCGTGACTTGCTCGAACGCTTAGAATGGTGGTGCAACAACCTAGACGTCAAGTTGGCTGTTAGGCACGGAGACACTGAAACAAGGGAGAGGTCGCGTCAGGCTCGAAGCCCACCAGACATGCTCATCACAACGCCCGAAACCCTGCAAGCTATTATGCCGGGTTGGGTGATGCGTCAACACCTGCAACAGGTGCGTTGGGTAATCGTTGACGAGGTGCATGAGATGGCTGACAGCAAAAGGGGCAGCCAACTCGCCTTGGCTTTGGAACGGTTGCGGTGGATAACGGGCAAAGAGTTTCAACTAATTGGTTTATCGGCAACAATTGGTAGTCCTGAAAAGGTTGGGCAGTTTCTTGTTGGGAATGGCCGTAGTGTAGAGATTGTGAGGGTGCCTGTTGCTCGACTGATGAAGCTGAAGATTCTTTTTCCTCGTCCAACGGGGGAAGACAATGAGCTCGCTTCCACTTTGTTCACGCATCCTGAGGTCGCTGCTCGCCTGCGCATAATAAGGCAGTACATTGAAAAACAAAAGTCGGTGCTCCTTTTCACCAACACACGAGCAATTTCAGAGGTTTTAGCCAGTCGCTTCAAGGTGTGGGACATGAACTTCCCAGTTAGTATTCACCATGGGTCTTTAGCCAAGCCGTCGCGCATAGCGGCTGAGAAGGGGTTGAAGGAGGGCGTGTTGAAGGGGCTGATTGCCACAAGTTCGTTGGAGTTGGGCATAGATGTGGGCAGAATAGACCTGGTTATTCAGTACATGAGTCCAAGGCAGGTGACTCGTCTCATTCAACGTGTGGGGAGAAGCGGGCATCGCATCGGACGCATAGCAAACGGTATCATAATCACCATGGACTCGGACGACACACTTGAAGCCATGGTCATCGCCCGCATGGCAGGCAAGGAGCAGCTTGAACCCGTTGATATTCCTTATAAGCCGTATGACGCCCTCTCTCACCAAATCATTGGTTTGTTGATGAAGAAGAAGCGTTGGTACTTCTACGAAATCTACGACATGTTCAAGAAAGCGTACCCGTATGCTGACCTCACCACAGAGGACATACAGAAGGTTTTAACCTACATGCATTCCCGCTATCCCCGTTTGGCATGGGTCTCATTCGAAGACCAGCTTGCAATCAAGCCCCGTCGAACTAAGGCTCTCTACGAATACTACTTTGAGAATCTATCCATGATTCCCGACGAGAAACAATACTTGGTTGTGGACGAAGCATCGGACTCAGCCATAGGCGTGCTCGACGAAGCCTTCATGGCGGAGTATGGAAAACCAGGCGTCAAATTCATTATTCGGGGCAGTCCATGGCAGATAGGGCACGTTTACGGCGACAAAATATACGTGAAAGCGGTTGACGACCCAACTGGCGCCATTCCTAGCTGGATTGGAGAAGAAATCCCTGTTCCGTTCGACGTGGCTCAAGAGGTGGGTCGGCTAAGAGGTGTTGTGGAACAAAAAATTAGGAGAGGCGTGAAACCCGAAGAGGTAGCGGCTCAGTTGGCTAAGAAGTATCCAGCTGACAGCCAAACAGTTGGTCGAGCGATTTTGGAGACCGTTGAGCAGGTGCAGAGGGGCAGCTTGGTTCCCACAGACCAGCGAATTGTCATTGAAGATTGGGAGGAGTTTGTTATCATTCACGCCAACTTTGGTTCATTGGCAAATCGTGCTCTGGCGCAGCTGCTGGGTCACGTATTATCGGAGCAGACGGGCTACACGGTGGCTGTTCAGCATGACCCCTACCGCATTTTTATTCAGACTATGGGCACAGCCAATGCTGACGCTATTATTAAATTGTTTAATGATTTGAAACAGATGCCAGACGCCACGATTCAAGACTTGCTCACTAAGGCTACGGTTAAGACAGGCTTGTTCAAGCGCAGAATGATTCACGTTGCGAGGCGTTTCGGCGCCCTCAAAAAATGGGTGGACTTCGGAACGGTCAGTCTGCGCAGTCTGGTGAAGAGTTTTGAGGGCACAGCCTTGTATGAGGAGGCTTTGAAAGAGGTTTTTACCAAGGACTTGGATCTACAACACATGTTGCGGGTTCTGGACGGCATCAAAACAAACAAAATCGAGGTCACAAAGCTGGAAACCCAAGGTGTGGTAACTCCAATCGCCCGTGTGGGCATCGAAAGGGTTAGCATGAAAACCGACCTGATTCCAAGCGAACGAATGAAGCTTCTCTTGATTGAGTCTGCAAAAGCTCGATTGTTAAATGAGGTTCGCACCTTCGTCTGCACGCAAAACTGGGACTACATGGAGATGATTCGCATAAACGACCTGCCAGACAAGCCAGCGTGTCCAAAGTGCGGGTCAACCGCCTTGGCGGTGTTCAGCAGGGAAGAAGACCAGATTCGGTCGCTTGTGGAGAAGCGAGGCGAAAAACTGACCAAGAGCGAGCAGAAGTTGCTGGAGCAGGCGTTGGAAACAGCTGAACTCGTGTCTAGGTATGGGAGACCAGCGGCTGTAGCCCTCGCTGGGCGACGGGTGCGAACAGACGACGCCTTAAACGTGCTGAGGGAAGAGCGTGTCCTTTCCGACCGCCTTTTTGAATTAGTCATCGAGGCTGAACGAAACGCATTGAAACGAAGGTTCTGGTAGTCTCAACGTTGCGAAATGTATCAGTGGTCGTTAGACTGGATTCCAAAGATATAAAAGACTCAACCAGAGACTAGTTCTCTCACTGCAAGAGTTGTGGAGATTATGGCAATGGAGTTGAGTCGTCAGCAGCTTCGGGAACAAGCCATCAGTCGCTTCAAGTATATTAAAACCTGCGTCTTAGCCCGAGAATTATGCCTTTTGGTGAGAACCAACCGTGTGGCTTTCAACCTTAAAGACGCTCATGAATGCTGCAGATTCATCTCTGAGCTGTGTAGAGAAGCGGGTTGCACCGAGCAAAGCGACCTGTGCGGCAAGGCAGCCGAAGCAGTCTTAGCAAGCGAGGAGAAATACCTCGAACTCTGCCAGCAGAGCTGCATGAAGTGCGGTGAGTCACGCCGACCAGTACAGAAGAAACCCACAAACTACGTGGCATAAAGCGGTTCATGGTTGATTTCACCTCAAAAAACAGAGGAATCTCTGTAAATTCTTCTTCTGGGTTCGAAAAGAAAATAAGCATCTAGTCGAGACAAATAGGCAAGACTGATTAAACGTCTGGAGTGTCAGAGAAACTTGTTTGTCGCACCATTCGTTGCAACGCCGCTTCCAGTTGTCAAGCAAATGCTCACGCTCGCCCAACTAAGACCAGGTGAAATCATTTACGACATGGGCTGCGGCGACGGCAGAGTTGTCATCATGGCGGCTCAAGAATTCGGAGCCCGAGGCGTCGGAGTTGAAATGCGTGAAGACTTGGTAAAGCAGGCGTTGAGCAAGGTTATGGAATTAGGGTTGGATGGGCGGGTCAAGATTGTTCATGGCGACATGTTCAAGGTGGACTTGGCTCAAGCCGACGTTGTGACACTTTACTTAACGACCAGCGCCAACGATAAGGTGAAGCCCAAACTGGAGTCGGAGCTGAAACCGGGCGCGAGAGTTGTGTCGCATGACTATGAAATCTTGGGGTGGCGGCCAGTTAGAATTGACAACTTCTGCGAAAATCCAAGGCTTGGGTATCCGTCGCACACGATTTATGTATACAAAAAATAGTGTTTTGGCGTAGCGTATCATGATTAACAATCATTTTAGTTTTGTTCAAACTTAGGAATTCGTTGTAGAACGAACAAAGCCGTATCGTCTTATCTGAGTTTCAGTGTTAGCCTGCTGGTTAGTTTTGAGGCGCAATTGAAATCCTGTCACGTTATTGGCATTGTGGCTTGTCTGTTTTGGGTTCCAATAAATTTTGTTTCTCAACCAATGGAAAATGTAAAAAGAAATGTTGCACAAATTGTTGAAAGCGGACATATATCGAGTTAGGAATATATTTCTTCTCGAAACAACGGGTATATTAAGTTGTCAGATATGCATTATATGAAGGCGTATGTACATCAGTTTTGTCGAAGACGGGACACCCAAGTGCGTTTGGGTTCAACTCAAACTGGAGAATCTCGTGCGCACATACATCGTTAGGAAACCCACGAACAGTTAAAGTCCAAAACCACATTTTTCATTACGTGTTTAGTTAGGTTTATAAAAACCTACAAACTGAAAGTTTTACTGGATGCAATCTATGCTGCCAGTTCCTTGGAGATACGTGCAAGATTGGAATTGCATAGCCTGCGGTCTCTGCTGCAATGGCTTTGACGTTGTGTTAGACTTTCCCGAGTGGGTGAATGTCGTCAAGACCTACGGAGTGGGCTTCACCGAACCTGGCATAAGCAGATTCTATCTAAAACGCAAGAACGATGGAACCTGCATTTTTCTCTGCAATTTTTATGGCAAATGGCTCTGCGCCCTCCAACACATAAAACCCATGGCATGCAAGTTGTGGCCCTTCAAGGTTTCTGACAAACCCAAGTATGGCCGACCAAACGAAGCGGTCTACAACTATCGAAACGGAAGGAAACTGTACGTCTACGCGGACCCGTCATGCGTGGGATTGAGGTGGGGCACTCCAACTCAGGATTTTCTAGGCACGACCATGACAGAGTTCGTTGACATCGCTCTGGGACTGAGGGAAAAACAGTTCTACTCAACTTCTGTGATTTTCCGCCCTAAGCCTCGGAAACTCGTCTGAAAAAGGGAAAGCTAAACGTTATAGGGTTTGAATTGGATACCTTTCGTACTGAAGCTCATACAACTTCTTTAATTTACTTAGGTCGTCAATTTCTTCAACTTTCTTGTCGGGTCGGAAACGCACAACCTTGGGCACCCTCAACGCATAACCACTCGTATATTCCTCGGTTTCCTGAATCTCCTGATAAGTTGCTTCCACAACGACAGTTGGCTTGACAAAAACTCCTTCGTCGTCGGCCCCAGTTCTGTTTCGTTCCACTATGTCTCGAAGCTCTTCCATAACCTCCTCTGACAAATTTGAAACCTTACCAATGGTGTATAACTTTTTCTTCGCAGGGTCGCGAACAGCCAATAAGAAAGAGGAGTAGAAGCCTGCTCGCCTGCCCTTGCCAAACAGAGCCTTCACGATGGTGCAGTCGATTGTGTCCCGCTCGGGCTTCAGCTTCAGCCACGTGTAGGCTCGTTCGCCAACCGCGTACACGGAAGCCAAGCTCTTGACGATTATGCCCTCCAACCCAGCATGCAAGGCTTCTTCATAAAACCTCATCAACTCAACCTCGTTTCTGCAGTCTAAACCCTCAGCCAAGTATTCGTTGGGAACCACTTCCAACAGGTACTTTCTCCTCTCCACAAGAGGCACGCCTGTGAGCTCCCTACCATTTAGGAACAAAATGTCAAAGGCGCGAATGGTCACGCCCAGCTTTTCTTTTCTGCGTTCCAACTCTTCGCGCGTCAATTGTCTGGGCACGGTACGCTCGAGCAGGGCTTGAAACGGTTGGAAAGCTCCCTTCTCATCTATAGCCACAACCTCGCTGTCAACAATGCAACTGTGCGCCTTAAACTTCTGAGCGATTTCCACGATTTCAGGCAAGGTCTGCGTTTTCTCCACGGCTCGTCTGGAAAAAAGCCAAACTTGGGTGCCCCACTTGTGAATCTGCAGACGGCCGCCGTCATACTTGTACTCGGCTCGAACGGGATACGAAACCTTATCGGGCTCGTATAAATGCGCGAGCTGCGGCTTGAGGAACTGTCCTGGACGTAGCTTCACCTCTGAAAGCTTCAGTTGACCTTCAGGCGCCAACATCAAACCTTCGGTTATTCCAAGTATGGCTGTGGCGCTTTCAACCAGTTCGGGCGGAACGTTGTAGGCTTTGGCAGCTGCCCTTATAACAGTGCTCTCGTAATATCCCAGTTTCAAATCACCCAGAATCAAGTGAACAATGTATTTGGCTTCTTCAGGCGTGCCTACTCTTAGCAGGCTCGACACGAGAAGGTCGCGTTCATTCAATTTCGTGACTCTTGGCAGAAGGCGGATTGCTTCGTAGACCTCTTCCACGGCCAACTCTGCCCGCCTAGGTTTTTTCAGTAAGTAGGCGACTTCTCCTTGTTCTCCGTAGTCGATTAGGAGTCGCCGCACCTCGTTTATGGCTGTTCCCGTTGCCAAGCTTATGGCTCTCTCGATAATGCCTGGACCAACCTTCAGGCTTTCGTCTGTCAGTTTTCCAAGCGCCAAACGGGTCTTGACTTCTAGGTTGAGGTCGTCTCGTTTGAAGAACTTTGTTAGTTCAGTTTCTTTTCCCTTCTTGCTTCGAAGCAAAGCCAAGCGTTCGTAGGTGGAGACCACGCTGGAAAACAGTGTGGGACTGATAAGTTTCACTCCAGCCATAAACAACCGTATCAAGTAGTAGGGAACACCCATCTTCCACTCAATGTCTTCGGGCTTGAACCCCGAATCAAGTAGGTGCTGCACAGCCGCCTGACGACTGCCATAAATGCGGACAAGCTCGTCGAAAGAAGGCGGCTTCACAAAAGTCATTTTGCTTCGGTATTTTAAGTGATGCCGCGTCTATTTATGTGTGCTTTATTAATGAAGGCTTTGCATTGGCTGGGCTCCGGTGGAGTTTTCTTGAGAGGCGATCGTAACCTAAACGACAACTTTGTCTTTTCTCTGTTAGAGTAGTCCTGAGTGCGTTTGTTGTGTTGTTCACCTAGACGCCATTGTCCGCTTGAAAGGATTGTTCAAGCATGTTGCTTAAGTAATGTGCGCAAGAAGAGAGCGAGTGCTGCTGCACGGAGACCCTTATGATGATTTTTTGGTTTTCATGAAGGGCGGATGGTTTTGTGAAAGGATGTTGAATAAAAATAGGGGAGGGGCGTTGTTTTCTCTTTCTGTTTACTTGCTTTGTCGCCTTCTTCTGATGAGTAGGTAGAGTGTCGTGGTTAGGGAGGAGATTATGGCTGTGCCTAGACCAAACTCTGGAATAGGTGGCGGCGGGATTACTTCTGCCTCCCACAAGAAAATCTCGTCGTCGCCATCTAGGTCTGATTCGAATGCGATTTTTGAGCCGTCACCACTAATAGAAGGATACAGATCACTGGCGATGATGTTGAAGGTTAGTTGGGTTATTGTTGGTGGAGCAGACACCACTCCCACAAGCATGAGCAC
>Ga0315314_1004406_pt1 | contig 10584 bp, 9 predicted proteins | sample TDP9_MG_FD_203631 | JGI IMG/M metagenome (GOLD analysis project Ga0315314, IMG submission 203631) | Freshwater sediment microbial communities from Lake Towuti, South Sulawesi, Indonesia - TDP9 | ecosystem: Environmental > Aquatic > Freshwater > Lake > Sediment | place: Indonesia: South Sulawesi... | reverse complement strand
TCATTCCGTAACGTTGGGTTCCCTTCCAGATCAGCAACTCGAACGCCCCCACGCCAGTGCTCTTCTCGTACACGATCGCGTAGAAGTTGTTATCGAACTCCATGACCTCCATCACGGCGAGGTCCTTGTTGCCAGTTGCTGATACGTAGCTCTGGAAACGTGTCACGGCTTCCTCGAAAGACAACTGTCGCCCGCTCGGAGTCTGCGAATAGTCAGGCCCGTATGTTCCCGTCGACCTAACCCAAGCAAGACCCGTGTAGATTGGAAATGCAAGAAGTCCAACGATTCCGAGAATCACTAGAATCAGTCCTATCGTGCGTCTGCTCAAGCTGTGTCACCGTCACTTCTTCGTGAGTTGCTGTTTCATTTCGTTGTACTGTTCTTTCGTTATCTCGCCCTTTGCATATCGTTCATCAAGAATTGCAGCTGCTCTGTCGCTTGCTGCCGTCTCGGATCGAGATGTTAACAGATAGTAGGCGCCGACGATCACGAGGACGATGAATAAGAGCGGGATGAGCATTCCTGCGAACATGAATCCCCAACCCATTCCGTAGGACTGACCCCAGCCGCCTCCTATGGGGCAGCTCCATCCTCCCATCATTCCTCCGCCCATCATCGGGCCCCACATGAACATTCCCAGCATTGGCACCACAAGGAGCAAGACGATGAGTAAGAGTGCTATTACCAACACGATTCCGGTACTAGACCGCTGAGCCATCACGATTCACTTTGTTATCATTAGTCGCGACCATGAGGGCGATATAGGGTTGGATCAAGCAAAAGAAGAACAATCCTCACCTTTCAAGCTTCCAAGAACAAAGGTTTCTCGCGCTTTCTGTTCCACTTTTTCAACTGACACTGTGAAGTCTTCGTAATTCGCGGTCGTCTAATTCCCTATAGGTTCATATCTAGGATAGTCTCGAACGGTCACGGCTCGCCATCACTGGCAAGATGTCGAGGATTAATCGGTCGCCTGATTCATGATGACTCTTGACTTGAGAAAGCGAATTGGAATATTCGTCGTGATCATGACACTTCTGGTATTGCTGGCTTCCGTTCCAGCATGGGCTCAAGCTCCGACCGAAACGTACACGTACGACATGAGCTTTGATCGGAACGGCTTCACAACCGTAGAAGTAATCTACAACAGCGGCGTCGCCGGTTCAGGCGCTTCATGGGTTGCGGTTCCGAAGAACTTCACCGAGACTGCATTGAAAGCGCTTAGAGGAAGTATCGTTTCAACAGTGCGCACAGGCTACCGAGTCGGCGCTCAGTTCCACGCGTTCTACGATAATCTAACATTCTCTTACGCTTCTGTTGGCGTGCCCTTCTCGATGAGCCTACGTTTCAACATGACCAATGGAGCGATGATTGTTGAGCCTAACGGGTTCTTCTTCTCTCCACAGATCGGTGTGTCCCCGTCTGCGAAAGTCTCGGCCAGATTGATCCTTCCTGATGGTGTCAAGGAACTGAACGAGGTTCAGCCTGCTCCCACGGAAGTCGAACAGACCGGATCGCGACTCGAACTCATGTTCAGCATGGGATCCCAATCTAGGATCGCTGTCACGTTCAAAGTATCTTGGGCAAAACAGACGAGCGTCATCCGAGAGCAGACTGTAGAGGCTGAGGTGCCAAGTCGGTACTTGGGTCTAGGCGCTAGGATGATCGCGCTGTACAACAAGGCCATGCCGTTGATGAATGGCCTCTTCAACAACACGGTGGATCGGATCTCTGTGAGGTTCTTCACTCCGCTCTCATTGCCGGACTTGAGTATCGGTGGATACACGCCGATTGATCCGTCCAGCTTCCAAAGAGGCGCGATCTACCTGAACCTCTTCTACTTCCGAGCCTTGTCTGGCGCCATGGAGACCATTGCGATCCATGAGCTCACGCACCAGTACGTGGCATGTGCGGGAGTCTCATCTGACATGCTCTGGGTTCACGAGGGCCTTGCAAACTATGTGGCAGTCCAGATGGGAAAGCCGCTGGGCTACGATGTTGTGACCACAGACGCGGATCTTGAGAGCGCCGCGAGCGAACTCAGCAGCAACTACGGGATAGTGCAAGACTGGCGGCCAAGCGGAACCATCACTTCACTGTTCAGCTATTACGCGGCGAGTTACCACATCTTCAAGACGCTTGGAAACGAGTACGGAGGCCTCACCCTGTACTCGCGGTTCTTCCGCGGTCTACGCGAGCTCAAAGATGGACTGAGCTCCACAAACGTCGCCGTCTTCGAGCTGGGCCTTGCAGCTGGCGTTGACCTTTTCCCGCAGTTCACGAAATGGGGATTCGAACTCGTGAACCTATCAAGCCTCAGCGCACGCATCGCAGAACTACGGGCAGAAGCCGGATGGTATGGGCCCCTGCTTCTGTTCAGGGAGGAAGCCCTAGGTCGGCTCAACTTGGCCGAGCGTTCGATGTACACGGCGCCTGAGGTTGCGACAGGGCACATCACTATAGCCGCCTTCTACATCGAGACAGTCCCAATCATCATAGGCGGAGTCGTGCTTCTGCTAATCGTGGTCGGCACGGCCGCTGCGTTCATGATCAGGCAGCGAAGAAGAAAGAGACAAGCAGATTTGATAACAGTGTAAGGCGTTAGAGTAAACATCGTCAACGAGAATGATACATGAACGGTTCTTCAGGGAGCTTTTGCCTGTTTAGAATTGACCATCGCGCCCTGCTTTCGAACGACTCTGATTCGGCAGAATACGTGATCGCCGTCCCTGACCTCAAAGATCTTCCTAATCTCTTCGGGAATGGTTATTCGTCCCCCCGCGATTACCTCGGCGAAGAAGGGTATTTCTTCCTCGTTCAGTTCAACGGGCATTTGTCCGCGCACCGTCGCTAGTTCAGATTTCAGCAACTATTAACGTTTCGCACCAACCAAAACGCGTTCGCACCTCACATCACCAGACACACGATGCTAAGTCGTCACGCGATTATCCGCCACCCAGCCACCAGTCCTCTATCTATATCATGGCATATAGATTGCCTTCGTTAGGCATATAACAATATTCGTATTTTCGAATATTGGCGAACGGCATGCTGGCCCCAGCGGAAAAGCGAGTTCTAAGACTACAGTCAGAGATCTGCAAGACCCTTGCCAATCCAAAACGCCTTGAGATCTTCCACGAGCTGCGGGAAGGGGAGAAGACGGTTGGAGAGCTGTGTGCAGCAACTGGTCTTAGGCAGGCGAATGTTTCGCAACACCTAGCGCTGATGCGCCATCGAAAGATGGTCGTCGAGCGACGCGACGGAAACACCGTGCTCTACCGAATAGCGGACAAGCGCATCACGCGTGCATGCGACATAATGCGTGATTTCCTGATTCATCAAGTGAGTGAGGATTCGAAGCTTGTTCAGTTGGTGTCAGCGTCAGGCCGCTCGTAGGAGATGAAGAAAGTATGGGAACTTCGAAAGAGAAACGAAACAAGTTAGTGATCATCTGCTCGAAAGGCAGTCTGGACATGGCGTATCCGCCGTTGATGTTGGCCACGACGGGGACGGCGATGGGAATGGATGTCCATCTCTATTTCACATTCTGGGGCATCAATATGATAACGAAGAAGACCTACGAATCGCTGAAGATCTCACCAGTCGGGAACTCTGCACTGCCCATGCCGAACATACTCGGAATGATACCTGGAATGACTGGCATGCTAACGTCAATGATGAAGAAGAAAATGGGCAAGATCAAGATGCCAAGCATTCCAGAAATGATCAAGACGGCGAAGGAATCTGGGGTCAAATTTCACGCCTGCTCACCCACGTTAGACATGATGGGTCTGAAGCGGGAGGATTTGATTCCGGAAGTCGACGACATCATCGGCGCAGCCACGTACTTGGACCTGGCCTCTGAGGAAGCGATCACCCTATTCATCTAGAGGAGAAAATCAGGTATGGCTGACAGTGAAACTGCGGTTAAGCCTACAACCGTTGTGGACTCACGCGGAACCATGTGCCCAGGACCCATCACAGACCTGTTCCGAACATACCGCAACGCCAAGGTCGGCGATGTCATCGAACTCTTGGCTACGGATCCTGCGGCGAAGAGCGATACCGACGCTTGGGCGAAACGAAGCGGAAATGAAATCGTTGCAGTCATCGATGAGAAAGACCACATACGCATTCAGGTCCGCGTCGTCAAGAAGGGCAGGTAGCAGAGCAGACTAGGGATGCACAAGTCTGCTGTGAACGTTGTTGTGGTGGGCGGCGGGTCCGGCGGCACCCTGTCCGCCAACCTACTTTCAAAACAGCTCGCGAACGAGATTCACGCTGGACAAGTCAGAGTTTTTCTGGTCTCAGGATCACAAAATCACATCTTCCAGCCCGGATACTTGCACGTGGCTTTCACCGGTCAAGACCCAGCAGAACTCGTCCGGGAAGAACGCTCTCTAGCGAAACGGGATGTGCGCCTAGTCGAACAGCCGGCCGAAAGAATCGACCTTCAAGCCCAGACCGTCGCCCTAGCGTCCGGAGAGAGACTCCCCTATGATTACTTGATCATCGCGACTGGAAGCGTTCCGAATCCCAAAGCAATCCCGGGACTCAGCGAAGCAGCCCTAAACTTCCACACAAGCCCAGAGGAGTCAGGAAAAATCTGGGACGCGATCCAACAATTCGACGGCGGCCATGTCGTGGTTGGAATCGCAGGAGTACCTCACAAGTGCCCGCCATCGCCAAACGAAGCAGCGTTTCTCGTAGATGACTATTTCACGAAACGTGGAATCAGAGACAAAGTGAAGCTGATTTTTCTGACGCCGTATCCGCGACCATACCCTGCAGAAACGATGTCCAGAGTCGTCGGACCACTCTTCCAGAAACGAGGCATCGAAGTTGTGACTTTCTTCAACGTCGAGTCCGTGGACCCGGCCAAGCGGGAGATCTACTCGCTTGAAGGAGAGACTGTCACGTATGATCTGCTTTTGATGGTTCCACCGCACAGAGGTGCCGATGTCATAGTCAGGTCTGGGATTGGAGATGCGGACGGATGGATACCGACCGACAAAAACACAATGCGAATCTCGGGCTACGAGAACGCGTACGCTGTAGGCGACGCCACAAACATACCCATCTCGAAGACTGGCGTCACTGCGCACCTTGAGGCAATTACAGCAACGAACAACATCGTGTCAGCTATTCGTCATAGAAATGAACTCTCCAAATACAATGGGCGGATACACTGCCCATTCGAGATGGGCTCAGGCAAAGCCGCCTTCGTCATCGGCTCCTACGAGACGCCTGTGAAGGAGATACATCCAACGCGAATGCGCTACATGATGAAGAGAGGGTTCGCAAAGTTCTACTGGCAAACGCTCTCAGGAAACTGGGACTGGATATTCGACATCTACTTCGGCAAGACCCGCGCAGTCGCAGGACCTGATTCTCACATACTAGTCTGAGGTTCACGTTCTCCTATCTTGCGGACCGCGAACGGTAGTATCTCTTCGGTAGTTTGCTGAGGCAGTCTTCTGCTGCTGCTATTGTCTTCTCGATGTCTTCGTTTGTGTGCACGGCTGAGAGCATGAACCTCTCGGTGCCGTCTGGGTGGAAGTAGACACCTCTCTCAAGCATCATCTCGCGAAAGTCTTTGAACTTCTCATAGTCGCACTGTAGGCTCTGCCTGTAGGTGCTGATCTTCTTCAGTCTCGTGAAGTACAGCTGGAACATAGGGCCGATCCCTTGAACTGCTGAGTCGTGACCGGTCTTCTCGCATGCTTGTTGGAGTCCGTCCATTAGTTTCTTGGTCATCGAGTTCATTCGGGAGAACGCTTCGCCATCGTTCTTCGAAAGAACCTCAAGGGTGGCGCTACAGACGGCTAGGCTTAACGGGTTCGCGTTGTATGTCCCACCGTAGCCGATCTTCCCAGGGCCTATCATTCCCATCACGTCTCTTCGGCCCGTGATCGCTGCTATCGGCACTCCATTTCCCAGAGCCTTCGCGAAACAAGCTAGGTCCGCTGTGACTCCGTAGTATTCCTGTGCGCCTCCCTTCGCAATCCGGAACCCCGTCAGTATCTCGTCAAAGATTAGGAGGACATCATGCTTCTGCGTCAGCTCTCTAACTCCTTTCAGGTAACCATCAGCGGGCGGAATGACACCAGAACTGCCCATGACTGGTTCCATGATCACTGCCGCGATATCGTTCGCGTACTTCTTCAGCGTCCTCTCAAGGGCAGAGAGATTGTTCCAAGGCGCAACGATCACTGTGTGGGAAAGGTCCTCGGGAATTCCAGGATAGAACGGAAGCTTCGTAGGCGCGAGTTCGAGTCCAGCAACGCTGGAGGGGGACTCCACGCTGAATAGGACGTAGTCATGGTGGCCGTGGTAGTGGCCTTCAAATTTCAAGATCTTGTCGCGGCCTGTGAAGGCACGTGCGATCCTGACGGCCTCCATTGTTGCCTCTGTGCCGGTGTTGCTGAAGCTTACCATCTCGGCGCCGGGAACCATGCTTGCGACCTTCTTGGCCACCTCGACCTCAAGTTCGGTGGTGGTTCCAAACATTGTTCCCTTCTGGATCTGCTCTCTGATGGCGTTGATGACCGCGGGGTGACTGTGTCCGAGGATGAGCGGCCCGTAGGCGAGCAGGTAGTCGATGTACTCGTTCCCGTCAACGTCCCAAACCCTTGAACCCCTTCCGCGTTTGAAGATGACTGGGAAGGGTTCATGCTTGTGGATCCTGACGTTTGATGACGCGCCCGACGGGAGGATCTTCTTGGCCTCTTCGTAGACGGCTTCGGACCTGTGAAGCTCGATGAGAGGCTGAGGTTCCACCTCTACACGTTTGGCGGGTTGCGTTTCCAGCTCCGGCTTGCTGGTTCTAGGTTGAGCCTTTTGAACGGCACCGTCAGTATCGGTCGGAGCGATCACTAGTGACACCCTGGCCTGTGTGGTCTTCTCCTCCTCAAGAAAGCTCAAACTCGCCACCGCCCCTATCTCACAATTTGTGCGTTTTCTGCACTATTAAAGTGTTGAGCGCACTATTTGTGCACTTTATGTAGAAATGCTAACGGAACGAGGCTCGCCGCGACTCGCCTCCCTCGATCCTGAATCAAACCTAGGGTTCAAGGAAGTTGCCGTCAGGTCGTGAGTGTTAAGGAGAGCTCTATCAGCCCAAATTGAGCTCCTTCTTGCCTGCTCCGCAATTCCGACGCCGATTCCGCCTCTTTAGGGGCTTCTGGGCCGTGGCGGTCACATTGGAACCGTAATGCAGCCGACTGCGGTCTGAATCATGACAGATGATGTGATTTGCTCGTTCTGAGCAGTGGAATGAAGTCTCACAGGTGCTTCACGGAGGCCTCCACCGAGTGAACAGCAGAAGACCTCCACGCCGCTGGCACGCAGGGTCCTGAGATAGACAACGTGACACGAGAGAGCATTCTAGGTACGCCCGCGGATCCTTCCTCGATGCTACCTGCTCATTGCCATCGTCATCACTACGATGAAGATGGTGAAGATGATCACTGCCCATGCGAGGATCCACAAGGGACTTATCACTATGCCGCGGCGGGCAGGAGATCGCTGCATTCCTCTCTACAACTCAATCTAAGCCAACATGTCGCACAATAACGTTACCAAGCAGATACGACCAACTACCAATTCCGTTAAGTGAAATCAAGTCGCAGCGGCGCTGGTTTGCTGAGATCTTCGCGTTGTCAGTGTTGGCCGCTTTGTTGATTAACCCAGTTGGCGTAAGCTTGAGAGCCCCTAGGAGCTCAAACAAGTGGCTTTGATACGTGCGCCGCAGGACAGGGTGAAACGTATTGAGCCAATCAATCCGGTACTTGTGACACCTGAATGTCCCAAGTCGCACACTTTCTTCAAGACCGGTATTGCCTCTGAAACTCAAGAAAACCCCTCTTTGAGGAGGTCATCAACTTAGTTGCCGACAAAAATCAGATTCGAGCCTGACGGACGAGTTGTGCAAGCCGAACCAGGCGAGAACCTTCGGCTAGTCGCCAATGCCTCAGGAGTGTTCATCCGCTCCGACTGTAACGGCGACGGAACCTGCGGAAAATGTCGAGTCGTAATTGCCGAACATGGTGAAAGCTTGGGCGAACTCACCTACGCGGAGCGAGATCTACTTTCAGAAAGGGAAGTCAAGCAAGGGTACAGGCTCGCCTGCCAGGTCTACGTGAAAGAGGACTTGGTCGTCAGGGTTCCGGAGGAGAGCGGGCTCAGGATTAGGCAGGTTCAGCTGACAGGCCTTGAGAAGAAGATGCCCCTCAACCCGGGCGTCAGGAAGATGCACGTCAAGGTTTCGGAGCCGACAATCTCGGATGTCCTGCCTGATGCGGAACGCCTCCTCCGAGCGTTAGGGGAAGATGGCAAGGTTGCAAACCTCCGACTAGATCCTGATCTACTGCCTGGACTGCCCAGGATTCTCCGAGAATGCCACTGGGACGTTACCGCGGTTCTTCCATCCTCCGGTCAAGTCTGTGCATTGGAACGCGGAGACACGACATCGCGACTCTACGGATACGCGGTTGACATCGGAACATCGAAGTTGGTCGGCGTTCTCATCAATCTCTTGACCGGCGAGACAGCGAGCACGCTATTCGTTGAGAACCCGCAGCTCACCTTGGGCGAGGACATCATGTCCCGCATGTCGTACGCAATAAGGTCCCATGACAATTCACTCCAACTGAGGACAAGTGTTCTGTCGGCCATCAATCAACTGCTCGAGAAATCCTGCAACGACGCAGGAATCACGCCGAGCCAGGTCTACGAACTCGTCATCGTCGGGAACACAGCGATGCACCACTTCCTTCTCGGAATAGAATCACGCTACTTGGCGCTGTCACCATACGTGCCAGCGGTGAAGGAGGCCCTTGATCTGCGTGCGAAGGACGTTGGTATCAATGCTCACCCACACGCGAATGTTCATGTGCTCCCGCTGATCGCAGGCTATGTCGGCGCTGACGCAGTTGCTGATGTCCTCGCGTCTGGCATGAGGGAATCCAACGAACTTTCCCTATTGCTCGACATCGGAACGAACACAGAGCTCTTCGTAGGAAACCGAAATGATGTTGTGTCGTGTTCTTGCGCTTCTGGACCGGCGTTTGAAGGCGCCCACATAAGACAGGGAATGAAAGCTGTTCATGGCGCGATAGAGCGAGTTCAACTTGAGCCCGAAACGCTCGATGTAGAATGCGAGACAGTTGGAGCGGAGAAGCCGGTCGGGATATGCGGCTCAGCCGTACTGGACGCCGTCGCCGAGCTCTTTAGGTGTCATGTGATCGATTCCAAAGGACGCTTCCAGAAGATCAACAACAAACGCATGACTGAGGTTTCCGGTGATCGCGCGTTTGTGTTGGCGTGGGGTGAGGAGACATCCACGGGCGATCCCGTGGTAATCACTCAGAAAGACGTAGGCGAAATCCAACTCGCCAAGGCTGCCATTCATGCCGGCTGTTCCATTCTAATGAGCCGCGTCGGGGTGAAGACTGCACAGTTGAAGCGCGTGTACATTGCGGGAAGTTTTGGGAACTACGTTAGCCCGTCGAGCGCGAGGCTCGTGGGGTTGATCCCTGAGGTTCCGTTGGAGAGAATCACGTTTGTCGGGAACACGGCGATTGCAGGTGCAAAGATGTGCCTCAGCTCTCTTGAAGCTAGGAGGGAGGCGAAGGCGATCGGAAAAGAGGTCAGGTATGTAGAGCTTGGAGCAGACCCTGGTTTCTCGAAGGAGTTTGCCGCTTCAATGTACCTGCCGCACCAAGATTTGTCCCTGTTTCCTGAAACGTCGGAGCTTCTCAGACTGGGCGGGAAGCCCTAGCTCATCGTTACCATCGGTAACATTTATATCCGAGGCGTTACTTCTGGTAACGCTCGATATCCCATGAGACTCGCCTTCGACACGCCCAACCTAGCCGAGATCAAGCCACGGGATATCATGGACTACGGCGCGTTTCGAAGGAAATTCAGAAAGAAAGAAGAAACCGAACTGCGCCTGGCTGAAAGATTCCACGCCGCCAAGATACTATTCGAAAGAGGAAACGAAAACGTCTACGCAGACGCTCCGCTCAGAACGGAGGGAACTAGCCCCCGAGCGGCGGCCGCGTTCACCGCAGATGTCTGCGGAGTAAACAGCGACGAGCTGACATTGGCCTTCTGCGTGACATCTCCGCCGACCGACGAACTTCTCAAGAAGCTGAGCGTGGTTGAGAAGGCTACAAACGCTCGAGCGCTCATCCTGTACCCGTTCTCAGCCGGCCTTCCTGCCCTTCTCGACGCCAGAGCTGCGTATCACAAGCTCGATGTGACGTGTGTGCCTTGGCTCGACGAACGTGTCAGCGACGCCTTTCGTGAAGTGACGGAGATGGTGGAGCTGCTCGCGAATGAGACAAGAGTGAGGATGCTCACACCGCTCATGGAGAAGGGCTTCAGAAAGCGAGACTACCGACGCGTGATAAACCCGAAACTCCTCTACGAGAACCTGGCCAATCTGCTACAGAGCGGGATCATCGATGAGGCAGAGGACGAAAGCTACAGGCTAACACGCCTTGGATCGAGCTTGCTCGGCGAATACTTGGTGTTCTTGGAGCGTTTGAGGCGAGTCATCGAAAGGGAAACCCAAGA
>Ga0315314_1004405_pt1 | contig 10585 bp, 10 predicted proteins | sample TDP9_MG_FD_203631 | JGI IMG/M metagenome (GOLD analysis project Ga0315314, IMG submission 203631) | Freshwater sediment microbial communities from Lake Towuti, South Sulawesi, Indonesia - TDP9 | ecosystem: Environmental > Aquatic > Freshwater > Lake > Sediment | place: Indonesia: South Sulawesi... | reverse complement strand
GCCCGAAGCTGCTCTGCCACCTGCGAGCGGCGCTGGCCGAGGGCGACGCTGCCGCCCTGGCGCGCGCGGCTCATGCCTTGAAAGGCTGCCTGGCCAACCTGGGCGGCCAGGCCGCCTGTCAGGCCGCGTTGCGCCTCGAGCACCTGGCCCGGCAGGGCGACCTGAACCTTGCCGGGAATGCCTGCGCCGCGCTGGAATCGGAAATCGAGCGCTTCGAGCGGGCCCTGCTCAACCTCGCCCGCGAGCTGCACAAAGCCTGAAGCCTCCTGTCTGCTATATTGATGTAAGTTTCCATGCCTTTGGCGGCCCCCTTCCAGATCTCTTGCGCTCATAGCCCGGATTCCGATGACGCCTACATGTTCTACGGGCTGGCCACCAGGAAGGTCCGCTCCGACCTGATCGTGTTTTGCCATGTCCTTGAAGACATCGAGTCGCTGAACTCGAAGGCCCGCCAGGGCTGCTACGAGCTGACGGCCATCTCCTATCACGCCTATCCCTACGTCGCCGGCAAATATGTGCTGATGGCGAGCGGCTCCAGCGTGGGCGACGGCTACGGCCCGGCACTGGTCTCTTCCTGGCCCATCCCGCCGGGGGAGGTCAAAGGGAAGAAGGTCGCAGTCCCTGGCGCCCTGACCACGGCCTACCTGGTGCTGAAGCTGATGGAGCCGGACTTCGAAACCGTGCTGACGCCGTTCGACAAGGTCCTCGATGCGGTGCGCGAGCGTTCAGCCGACCTGGCCCTGGTGATCCACGAGGGGCAGTTGACCTACGCGCGCGGCGGGTTTCACAAGATCGTCGATCTCGGCGCCTGGTGGAAGGGCCGTTTTCAGTTGCCGCTGCCGCTGGGGGCCAACGCCTTGCTGCGGTCGCTGCCGCCGGAGATACAAAGCGAGTGCTGCCGGCTGATGCGCGAGAGCATCCGCTACGCGCTGGACAATCACGAAGAGGCGCTCAACTACGCCATGCAGTTCGCCCGCCACATGGATGCGCGGCTGGCCGAGAAGTTCATCGGGATGTACGTGAACGATTCCACGGTGGATTGCGGCGAGCTGGTGCCCCAGGCGGCACAGAAGCTGCTGGACCTCGGATTTGAAGCCGGCCTGATTCCGCACCACGTCGAGGTCGAGTTCATCCGTTAGTCCGGCAGGCTGCCGCGCCCCCGCTTGCAGCGGATCCGAAATGACCGCTACCTTGAAGGTATGTTCGTGGTTCGCGCAATTCTGCTGAGCTGCATCGTCGCCTTCGGCCTGCCGCTGAGCGCCCAGGACGTGAAGAGTCCCGACGCCAGGCAGCGCGCCAGGGCCGCCCGCGAGCTGGGCAAACAGGGCTCGGAGGCGATTCCGAAGCTTCAAGCGCTTCTTTCTGACCCGGAAGTGGAAGTCCGCGTCGAGGCGGTCAAGTCCATCATCGAGATCGGTACCCACCGCAGCCTGGACCCGCTGATCCAGGCCACTCGCGACAACGACCCCGAAGTGCAGATCCGCGCCACCGACGGCCTGGTGAACTTCTATTCCCCGGGCTATGTGCGCACCGGGCTCAGCGCCACGCTGCGCAGGGTCGGCGCCGCCATCAAGAGCAGGTTCACGGATGAAAACGACCTGGTGATCGAGCCCTACATCCAGGTTCGGCCCGAGGTCATCGAGGCGCTCGGCAAGCTGGCTCGGGGCGGCTCCAGCATGGATTCCCGCGCCAACGCGGCGCGCGCCGTCGGCATCCTGCGCGGTGCCAAAGCAATCCCCGACCTTCTCCAGGCCATCCGCTCCAAGGACGACCAGGTCATCTACGAGAGCCTCATTGCGTTCCAGAAAATTCGCGAGCCGAAGGTCGCTCCCGAGATCGCCTTCCTGCTTCGCGACCTCAGTGATAAGATCCAGATCGCCGCCATCGAGACCACCGGCCTGCTTCGCAACCGCGAGGCCCTGCCGCAACTGCACGACGCCTTGAACCGCGCCCGCACCGAGAAGATCCGTCGCGCCGCGCTCACCGCCATCGCGATGATCCCCGACGAGCAGAACCGTTCGCTTTTCTCGCGCTACCTTCGCGACCGCGACGAACAGCTCCGGGCAGCGGCCGCCGAGGGCCTCGCCCGGCTGAAGAACCCCGCCGACCTGGCGACGCTGGAGAAGAGCTTCAATGACGAGCGCAAAATGCCGCCCCGGCTGGCGCTCGCCTTTGCGCTGGTCATGCTGAAAAAGACGGAGATGTCGGAATTCAGCCCGCTCCGGTACCTCCTGAACACGCTGAATTCTTCGGCCTGGCGTGGCGTCGCGCGAGCCTACCTCATCGAGCTGGCGCGGGAAACCGCCGTCCGGCGCGCCCTTGAGCCGGCCATCGGCGGGGGCACGAAAGACGAGAAGATCCAGCTCGCCCAGATCCTCTCGCGGAGCGGCGACAAGGACACCCTGCCGTATCTGGAGAGGTTGACGAGCGATTCGGACACCGAGGTGGCCCAGGAAGCGCTCAGCGCCGTCCGGGCTTTGAAGGCCAGGCTGCCGTAAGCCGGCGCCTGCTTACTTCCTTCTCTGCTTCTGCTGTCCGATGCGGATCTTGAAGTGCTGCTGCTTGGATTCCTGGTAGGCCTTGTGATCGTGGCGCGCCACGAGGTCGGCGAGGTAGGCCTCCACGTTTTCGTCCTTGGGCAACACGGCCATCACCGTAAACGTCTCATTGCAAACCGGACAAAATGGCCGGAAGCGCTTGACATTGGGAATTGCCATACCTGGGCCATTTTAACATGGCCGCGCTACCGGAACACCACCAGGCCGTCGATGCCGATGCCGGTCCCCTTGCGGTCGCCGTACGGTTCGCCGCGCACCACCAGCCTCACGGCGTGTTTGCCGTTCTTCAGACCGAACCTATGCCAGACGGCCTCCCCGCCCTTGTTCCCTTTCTCATCCGAGCAGACGTCCACGGTGCGGTCCAGCTTGCCGTCCAGATAAATGTCGGCCTTGCCGCCCTCGGCCAGGTACGGCCCGACGACAATGGCCCCGGTCCCCTCGAAGCTGATCGAGGCCTCGGCGCCCTTCTCCTCGGCCACGCGCTGCGCCGTTTTTTCCTCGCGCCAGGACCCCTTCCAGCTCCAGCGAGGATCGCCGGCGGCGATCCGCTCGGCCACTGTCCCATAGTTCCACCCCTCGAGCTTTGGCGGCTTCGGAGCCTGCACCCGCACCAGCGCCTTGTCGCCCTCCAGGCGGCCGCCGGTGCGCTTGACCAGCGCGATGGCGCGTTGCTCGGTGCTCTCCACCACCGTCTTGAAGGAGAAATCGGTGTACCGGAACTTCTGATCGGCGATGGCCGCAATGCCGCTCTTCCACTCCTCGGGGATGCGCTCGTAGCCCAGCACCACGCCCAGGACGCCCCCGGCGCTGGCCGGGTTGCAGTCCGAGTCCTGGCCGGCCCGGGTCGCGATCTCGATCGTCTTGCCGAACTCCCCCTTGCCGTAAAGCAGGCCGAGCGCGATGTAGGCCCCGTTCAGCTTGGCATCGATGTTAAAGGGCTGGAGCGCGCCTGCCGGGCAGGGATCGTTCTTGTCCCACTTGTCCTCGATGAGCTGCCAGACTCTTATCCAGTCGTCCGGGTGCTGCTCTGACCAGTTCAGCAGGTCGGCGATCAACAGGCCGTAGGGGCTCTGGCGGGGGATGGCCGCCAGGCCGGTCTCGACGATCTTGCGCGGGTCGCTCTCGAAGAACGCCGCCGCGTACATGGCCGAGACGAACATGCCGCCGTAGATGCCGTCGCCGTAATTCATCACTCGTCCGGCGCGCAGGGCGATGTCATTGGCGGCCTGATGGAGGCCGGGCGCCATCAGCCCGATGAAGTCGGCCTCGATCTGGAAGTCGATATCGTTGGCGTGGGCGTTGTAGCGGGGCGTGCCGGACCGGGTTGCGGGGATGCCGCGCTTCAGGTTCCGGCGCGCGGCCAGGTTTGCGTGCCACAGGCCGTACTGCGCCTCGCGGAACATCGCCCCGAACTCCTCCGAGGTGGCGTCCAGCCCCTTGTCGTCGAGCACCTTGGCGAAGGTCATATCGACGTAGAGGTCGTCCTGGTTGAGCGAGTTCGAGACGCGGTCCGGCGTCCACTTCGGCAGCTCACCCTCGATGATCTTCCCGCGCGCGCGGAACTCGGTGGGCGCGCCGAAGCTGACCCCGATCATCTGGCCCGCCCACCCGCCGGCGATCTTGTCGCGCAGATCCTTGAGCGAGATCGCGCGGTAACCGACCGGTTGGGCCGCGGCCGGCAGAGCGGCCAGCACAACTCCGGTGAGTGCAAGCAAAGCACGCAGCATGAGCGGATTGTACTACGCCACCAGGCCGCGGAGCGCCGGCCCCAGCTCCGGGTAGCGAAAGCGGAACCCCGCCGCCTGGGCGGCCCGCGGCAGAACCCGCTGGCTGTCCAGCAGCACGCCGGCCATTTCGCCGAACAGCGCCTTCAGCCCAAAGGCCGGCATAGGGAAGAACGCGGGCCGGCGGAGCGCGGCCGCCAGCGCCTGGGTGAACTCGGCGTTGGTGACCGGCTTCGGCGCCGTCGCGTTCACGGGGCCGCGGAGCGCTGGTTCCACGATGGCGAAACGGAACAGCTCCGCTAGGTCGTCCAGGTGAATCCAGGACATCCACTGCCGGCCGGAGCCCAGCCGGCCGCCAGCGCCCATTCTGAACGCCGGGAGCATGCGCGCCAGCGCTCCGCCATCGCGGCCCAGTACGATGCCGGTGCGCAGGTTCACCACGCGCAGGCCGAGCGTCTCGGCCAGCCTTGCGGTCCTCTCCCATTCGACGCAGACTTCCGCCAGGAATCCCCGGCCCGGCGGAGACGACTCGGTCAGCACCTCGTCGCCGCGCGACCCGTAGATGCCGATGGCCGAGGAGCAAACCAGCACGGCGGGCCGGTGAGAGAGTCCCGCGAGAGCCTCGATCAGCCGGCGCGTGCCCTCCACCCGGCTGCTGCGGATTCGCTGCTTCGCCTCCGGCGTCCATCGCTGGGCAATCGGCTCCCCAGCCAGGTGGACGAGGGCGTCCGCTCCGGCCAGGCTCTCCTCCGCCGGCGCGCCCCGCTCTGCGTCCCAGGTCGAGAACCGGACAGCCGGGTCCAGACCGCTCTTCCGCCTCCGCCCGAGCAGGTGCAGGGAATGGTTCTCCGCCGCCAGGCGGCGCACCAGCGCCTGCCCGATGAATCCCGTGCCCCCCGTGATCGTGATGTTCATGGCCCCCCAGTTACAATGATAAGAGTTCCGTAACCCCGGCCATGCGCGCTTTGAACCGATGGCGGCTTCTCTGGGCCTACTTGCGGCGCCATAGCAGGCTGAGCGCCCTGCCGGTGGAGTACATCGTCGAGACCACCGCCAGGTGCAACCTCTATTGCCCGATGTGCCCGCGCGAGACGCATCCGCAGCCCAAGGAGGACATGACCGCGGAGATCTTCGACCGGCTGGTCCGCGAGACCGGCCGCACCGCCGAGCACATGATGCTGATCGGCCTCGGCGAGCCGTTTCTCGATCCGAAGATCTTCGACCGCATCGAATATTGCGCGCGGCACCGGATCTCGACTCTGCTGTCCACCAACGGCACCCTGCTGGACGAAGATCTCTCGGACCGCCTGCTGCGCTCGCCCCTCGAGCACGTCACGCTGAGCTTCGACGGCGCCACCAGGGAGAGCTTCGAGTTCTACCGCAAGGGGGCGCGCTTCGAAAAGGTCCGCGACAACTTCGTCCGCTTCTGCCGCATGAAGAAGGAACGCGGCGCGAGGATCCAGGTGGTGGTGCAGATGGTGCGGATGGAGCGCAACGCCGCCGAGGTCGAAGACTTCATCCGCTTCTGGAGCGCCGTGCCGGGCGTGGACCAGGTCCGCATCAAGGAGGACGAGACCAACCTGATGCGCCCGGGCGCCGGCCACGACGCCGCCGACTGGAAGTACCCCTGCCATTACCTCTGGCGCGGCCCGATGTACGTCAAGCACAACGGCGACGTCTACCCCTGCTGCCAGAGCTACATGCTGGATGGCAAGCCGGTGGGCCGCATCGGCGAGCAGTCCATCGAGGGGATCTGGAATTCAGAGGCCATGCGGCGCATGCGGCGCCTGCACGCCGCCGGCCGGGCCGGCGAAATCGATGTGTGCGCGCGTTGCTGCACGCCGATCCCGCACCCGGCGCTGGTGGCCGGCAGCCTCATCTTCCACGGAAGGTTCGTCCGGCGCCTGCTGCCGCGCGTCGAGCGGCTGGCCTACGCCACCAAACGCCTGCTCCGGCCGCCGAAACCCCTCAGCGGGAGCCGCGAACTGGTCGGGATAAGTCCGCCGAAGCCGCCGGAGTAGCCAGCGGGTTCGGCAGGCCGTGCTCGGCATGGTAGCCGGGACGCACGCGCTCGACGATCTGGGCCGTCGGCCGCTCCAGCACCTCAAAGAACGGCTTGGGATAAAGCCCGATCCAGAAGGCCCACACCAGCAGCGGCGCGAACACCGCGATCTCGCGGGCGGAAAGGTCCGGCAGCCCGGCGTTCTCTGCCGAGACCTCGCCGAGCATCGTGCGCTGGAACAGCCAGATCAGGTACGACGCGCCGAGCAGGATCCCCACCACCGCCCAGACCGCCCAGTTGAACGACATCTGGTAGGCGCCCTGCAAAATCGTGATCTCGCCGATGAAGCCGTTCAGACCCGGCATGCCCATCGAGCTCAGCGCCGCGATGAAGAAGACGATCGTGAAGACCGGCATCGCCCGCAGCAGGCCGCCGTAAGCGGTGATGGCCCGCGTGTGCCGCCGCTCATACGCCATCCCGACGATCAGGAACAGCATGCCGGTCGAGATGCCGTGGTTGATCTGCTGGAGGATCGAGCCGGCGATCCCGGCCGGGTTCAGCGTGAAGATCCCCAGCGTGCAGAAGCCGAGGTGGCTCACCGAGGAGTAGGCGATCAGCTTCTTCCAGTCCTTCTGCATCAAACACACCAGCGCCCCGTAGACGATGGCGATGATCGACAGGATCGCCATGGCGTTCACGATCGCCGGGTCCTTGGCGGCGTCGGGCAGCAGCGGGAGCGAAAACCGCAGGAAACCGTACGTCCCCATCTTCAGCAGCACGCTGGCCAGGATCACCGAGCCGGCGGTGGGCGCCTCGGTGTGAGCGTCCGGAAGCCAGGTGTGCAGCGGCCACATCGGCACCTTCACCGCGAAGCCCAAAAAGAACGCCCAGAACACCCACCACTGCACGTTGCCCGGCAGGCTGGTCCTCATCAGTTCGGCGATGTCGAAGGTGTGGGCCTGGAACTGGCGGGCGTGCTCGAAGTAAAGCGCCAGGATGCCCAGCAGCATCAGCACCGAGCCGATCAGCGTGTAGATGATGAACTTGAAGGCCGCGTAGACCCGGCGCTCGGCGCCCCAGATCGCGATGATGAAGTACATCGGCACCAGCACCAGCTCCCAGAACACGAAGAACAGCAGGAAGTCCAGCGCCATGAAAACGCCGAGCATCCCCACCTGGAGTACGAAGAAGTTGGCGTAGTATTCCTTCAGCCGGTGTTGGATGATTCTCCAGCTCGACAGGATCGAGAGGAAACCCAACAACGCTGTCAGAACGACCAGCAGCAGGCTGTAGCCGTCGATCCCGAGCTGATACGAAGCGCCGATCGACGGGATCCAGTCGGCTTTCTCGATGAACTGGAAGTCCCTGCTGCGGTCGAACCGGAAAATCAGCGGCAGGCAGACCAGACAGCCTGCCAGGGATGCGATGTTCGCCCAGAGCCGGATCGCGTTCGGTTTCGAGGAAGGAATGAGAAAGAGGACGATCAGCCCGGCCAGTGGCGTAAAAAGAACGACGGACAAAAGGTGGTCCATGAAAAGGGGGACGATCCACCATCTTAGCAGAGGCACTGCGGTGCCCCGCGGCCCTCAATTCTTCGGCTGGGGCGGGTTGGCCCGCTCCCAGGCAATCGTCCGCCGCAGCGCTTCCTCCACCGCCACCGGTTCGCCGTAACCAAGCTCCTGGCGGATGCGCGTCGTGTCGGCCACCCAGTGTTGCTCCAGGTTGTAAGGCATCTTCAGCTCGGCTGGAGCGCGATCCGCCGGCACGATCTCAATCTCGCCGCGCCAGCCCGCCGCCTCGGCCACCATCCTGGTCCATTCCAGCTCGGTGTGCGCCTCCGGTTCCGCCACGTTGTAGATGCGGCCCGCCGCGCGTCCCGAGCAGACCGCCAGCGCGATCGCATGGGCGACGTTCTCCACGTAGCCGCGCGACCCTCGCCAGCGGGCAACGTTTTCCTCCAGTCGGATCACAGGCCGCCCCTCGTCAACCTGCTTGAGAATCGGAGAGAGCCGGCGGCCGCGGTCGCCCGGACCGTAGACCATCGGCAGCCTCAGAACCGTGCCCGGCAGCTCAGGATCGCTCATCACTTCGCGCTCGACTGGAATCTTGTCGTAGTCATCGTCCACCCAGGGGTACATTGCCTGGACGATCTTCATCACCTCGGGTCCATAGGGATGAAGGTTCTGCCGCAGCGGCGAGTCTTCGGTCAGCGGCGCCGGGTCGGGCGGTCCCTCCTCCCGGCGGTGGAGCACCCCGCACGCCCGATAGACGTCCATGCTGCTGAGCGCCACGATGCGCCCGGCCACGCCCCGGAACGTGCCCATGAGCGCGCGCGCCTGCGGACCGCTACTGAGAATCATGTCCAGCACGACATCGGCGGCTACCTGCCGGAAACCCTCGGTGAATTCGGCCAGGTTCCCGCGGTCGCCCAGCATCTGATCGACCGAAGGCGGCAGGTCGGCTGCGCTCTGGCCTCGATGAAATACCGTGACGCGGTGGCCCATCCGGTCCAGTTCTTTGACTGCCGCCGGTCCGATGAAGCCCGTGCCGCCGATGACAAGAACTCGCATCCGCCCCTCCAGCGATGGTAGCAAAACCCGCTGCGCCCTCACCAAAATGCCGGCCGCCAGGAGATACTGGTAGTCTCATGAGAACGCGTTCGCTGATCGGTGGCACTCTTCTGGTCCTGCTTCTTCTGCTGCCCGGCTCGGGTTGCCGGCGCGAGAAGAAGCGCGTCATCGGCGTCATCGCGCAGGGCCGATCGCACCTGTTCTGGCAGTCGATCCATGCCGGCGCCGTGGCCGCCGCACGGGACGCCGGCATCGAAATCAGTTGGAACGCCCCGACCTCCGAGACCGATTACTCGGGCCAGCTTCAGATCCTGAACACCATGATCAACCGCCGCCTGGACGCGATCGCCATCGCGCCGATCGACAAGAAAGCCATGGTCAACGCGGTCGAGCGCGCGGCCAGGGAGAATATCCCGGTCATCATCTTCGATACGGGCGTCGAGACCGACCAGTTCGTCGCCCGCGTAGCCACCGACAACTACGCCGCCGGACGCATGGCGGCGGAGCGGATGGGCCTCATCCTGAACGGAAAGGGCAAGGTGCTGATAGTGGCCTGCCAGCCGGGCGCCGCCTCCACCATCGCCCGCGAGCAGGGATTCGAGGACGTGATCCGCGAGAAGTTCTCCGGCATCCAGATCGCTGACAAGCGCTTCGGCATGGCGGATTTCGCGAAGTCCCTGGCGGTGGCCGAAAACATGCTCACCGCTCATCCGGACGCCGATGCAATGTTCGCCTCCAATGAAACCAGCTCGGTGGGCGCTGCCCAGGCGCTCAAGGGCCGGCAAAGCAGAACGAGGCTGGTGGGATTCGATTGGAGTCCGACCCTGCTGGAGGACCTCCGGACCGGCGTGATCGATGCGTTGGTCGTTCAGGACCCGTTCAAGATGGGCTACGAGGCCGTCATGGCGGCCATCGAGAAGCTCAACGGCCGGACGCCCGTCAAGATCCAGAACCTGTCAGCCCGCCTCGTCACGCGCGACAACCTCAACGACCCCGACGTGCAGAGGCAACTCAACCCGGACCTCAAGAAGTACCTCGAGTGACGCCGCGCGCCCGTCGCGCCTACGGGTCCTTCCTCCCCGGGAAGAACTTGTAGCAGTAAACGCCGCCCAGGATCACCAAAAACGCGCCCCACCAGATCTCGGCGTGCAGGTGGGCCATGACGTTCCGCGGGACATTGTTGATGCTGCCCGCGGCGGCCGTTGCCTGCGCCGTCGGCGCAATCAGCTCGTAAACACCGGCGCCCAGGATGAGCATCCCGTAAATCGCCAGCAAAGTGCCAATGAAGAACCAGATTGAAATGAAATGCTTCTCGTTGCTCATCGAGCCGCCTTACCAAAAGATAACATTCAGGAGCACGAAACCGGCGCCCACGGCCGCCGCCCAGAACACGGGCCGCTTGAACAGGGGGAAATGTCCCTCCGAGGGAACCTCGGTCAGCCCGTAGACCAGCCCGGCCAGCTCTTTCTCCGGTTTCGGTTTCGTAAGCAGCGTCACCACCACCGTGACGAGCACGTTGGCGATCAACGTCCACATCGCGCGGTAGATGTTGTCCGCCATGTCCTTGGCGTCCCGGGAAAACGCGACGTAGGCGACCGCGCCCGGGTCCAGCCTCACCCACGCAAACAGGCCGAGGGACGCCAGCATCCCCGCCAGCAGCCCCCAGAAGCCGGCCGCCGGCGTCGTCCGCTTCCACAGCATCCCCAGCACCACTGTGCCGAACATGGGCAC
>Ga0315314_1004404_pt1 | contig 10587 bp, 13 predicted proteins | sample TDP9_MG_FD_203631 | JGI IMG/M metagenome (GOLD analysis project Ga0315314, IMG submission 203631) | Freshwater sediment microbial communities from Lake Towuti, South Sulawesi, Indonesia - TDP9 | ecosystem: Environmental > Aquatic > Freshwater > Lake > Sediment | place: Indonesia: South Sulawesi... | reverse complement strand
AGACCATAGGCAGCCTCAGCCGTGGCTTCAATTACTCTGGGATCATTGCCAGTGTCTCCGTAGATGAGCACACCTTCGCCACTCTTCACGCCCAGCACGTCTCTCACAAGCTTGAGTGCGCCCAGTTTCAACTCCAGATTCATGTATTCATTGGAAGACATGTGCGATCGGCCTGACTGGGGCTCAAGTCCTCTTAAAAGGCTTTGGACGATTCGATATTTCCTCTCGTCGCTAAGGTTGAGGATAAGTAAGAAAAGATAATATTGTAAGAAGTAGTGCAACGAAGGCGGGAGGAGCAACTCATGGCGCTGCTTCTGGAGATCCTCAACCTCAAAACTCACTTCTACACCTCAAGAGGCGCCGTGAGAGCCGTGGACGGAGTCAACCTTGCTGTTCGCAAAGGGGAAGCTGTCGGGCTCGTAGGTGAATCGGGTTGCGGCAAGACGATGACAGCCTTCTCCGTCATGAGGCTTGTTCCATCACCGGGTAGAATCATTGGAGGAGAAATATGGTTCAGTGACGGGAACAGTAGACGGAACTTGGCCAAGATACCTGAAGAAGAGATGAGAGATGTTAGAGGGGGCAAGATCGCTATGGTCTTTCAAGACCCCATGACCTATCTGAACCCGGTTATGAGAATCTATGATCAGATAGCCGAAGCCATAGTCCTGCATCAAGAGGCACCCAGAGAAGAAGCAAGGAAAAAAGCGATTGAACTCTTGGCAAAGGTGCGAATACCGGCTCCTTTGACAGTGGCGCAATACTATCCACACGAACTTAGCGGAGGAATGAGGCAGCGTGCGCTCATCGCAATGGCAATATCATGCAACCCTGAGCTACTAATTGCCGACGAACCAACGACAGCTCTCGACGTAACTGTGCAGGCACAGGTCCTCGAGCTGATAAAGCAGCTCAAACGCGAAATGAATATGGCACTGATGTTGATCACCCATGACCTTGGAATTGTGGCTGACACATGTGATAGAGTCTGTGTGATGTACGCAGGGGAGATCGTAGAGGAAGGCGATGTCTACGAGATATACAAAGAGCCAAAGCATCCTTACACGATGGGGCTTCTGAAGTCGACGCTGAGCATAGACGAGTTCAAGGAAAGCTTGGTGACAATAGAGGGAGTAGTTCCAGACCTCACCAATCCCCCTCAGGGATGCAGATTCCACCCAAGATGTTCGAATGTATCGGACCGATGTCGGGAAGCCTCGCCACCCACGGTTGAAGTAGGCAAGAACGCTAGGGTTTCGTGTTGGTCATATGCGTGAGTTGGAAATGAGCAAAGAGCATCTTGTCACAGTGAAGAATCTCAAGAAGTATTTTCCTGTTGAGAAAGGACTATTCAGGCGCAGAAGACAGTCCCTCAAGGCTGTCGACGACGTAAGCCTCGGAATTGGCAAGGGAGACAATCTAGCGCTAGTAGGGGAGAGTGGATGTGGAAAGACCACAACGGCCAGACTTATCCTCAGGCTACTGGACCCTACATCTGGTTCAGTCTACTTCGCGGGAAAAAGTGTGTTCAATCTATCTGAGAAGGAGTTGAGGTCACTCCGGCCGCAGATGCAGTTGGTCAGTCAGGACCCATATGCCTCTCTCAACCCGAGAAAGACTATTAGACAGATTCTGAGCAAGCCGTTCAGGCTGCACACAGACATGTCGAGTAATGAGATTGAGGATAAAATTCTTCGGCTATTGGAAATTGTGGGTTTGAGCCCACCGGAGCTGTTTGTGGATAGGCATCCTCATGAGTTTAGCGGCGGGCAGAGGCAACGCATCTGTATTGCGAGAGCGATAGCTTTGGATCCTCCGTTTGTTGTGGCAGACGAACCAGTTTCTGCCCTCGATGTGTCCGTGAGGGCGCAGATTCTGAACCTGCTTAAAGATTTGCAGGCAAGGTTGGGGATCACATATCTATTCATTACGCATGATCTTGCAGTCGTCAGATCTGTGAGCAATAGAATTGCTGTGATGTACTTGGGGAAGCTTGTTGAGGTGGGAGTGGTTTCTGGCTTGTTCAAGGCTCCACTTCATCCGTATACTGAGGCTTTGCTCTCAGCTACTCCCATTCCTGATCCGGAGCGGAGCAGATCGAAACAAAGGATCATTCTGCGTGGCGACGTTCCTTCGCCTATCGACCCGCCCCCGGGATGCCGCTTCCACACAAGATGTCCGCTTGCTGTGGACGAGTGCAAGGTATCGGAACCTGTGCTGCGTGAAGTGGAAGATGGATTTGTTGCCTGCCACCTTCGATCATGAGAGAGACCGCCTGTGAAGCCCTGTTGAGCATCTGGAGTCGTATGGTGACGCTCTCTTCTCGACAGAGTGGGACAGATGAAAAAGACTATAGCTTCAAACAGGGTCTTTCGGCCGGGTAGCCATGGGTTCTGTGCTTAGACTGGTTGCTAGACGAATCGTTCAAGCGATTCCCCTAATCTTCATTGTGATCACTATCAACTTCATAATCATTCATACGGCCCCTGGCGATCCGACGTACATACTCCTCGGAGAAGCTGCAACAAAGGAGTATGTTGAAGCAATGAGAGCCAGATTCGGCCTGGATAAACCTTTGTATTTGCGGTATTTTGTTTATGTTTCCAATGTGATCCAAGGGGATCTCGGCTACTCTTTGCTGAGAGCTCAATCTGTAAGTTCTCTGATAGTGGAGCGCCTTCCGGCCACTCTTCTGCTGATCTTCTCAGCGATGTGCATATCTGTAATATTGGGTGTGTTCCTAGGGGTGACCGCTTCCAAGAAGCCTTATTCGTTGAAGGACAATCTTGCGACTGGCATAGCTCTCTTCGGAGTTTCCACGCCCACCTTCTGGCTGGGCCAGATGCTGCTCATAGCTTTGGCCATTTACACAGGGCTTTTTCCAGCTTCCGGGCTGATGACTCTGAGGACTGAGTTGAGAGGTCTTGATCATGTGCTCGACATCCTGCACCATTTGGTGTTGCCAGCAGTTACGTTGGCGGCGTTTCATCTCGCGTTCATAGCCAGATTGACGAGAGCGAGCATGCTTGAGGTCCTGGGTCAGGACTTCATCATTACAGCGCGTTCGAAGGGCCTGGATGAACGCGCGGTCACGTACAGGCATGGGTTGAGGAATGCTCTGCTGCCCGTAACTACATACGTTGGATTGAGCTTAGGAATGCTCTTTGCAGGAGCAATACTGACTGAGAGCGTGTTCGCCTGGCCAGGCATGGGCACCCTCCTTTTCGACTCGCTCCGGCTGAGAGACTATCCCGTGCTGATGGGAGTGTTCATCTTCGTTTCTATCATGGTGATAATCTCGAACCTCATCGTTGACATTCTCTACGGCATCCTCGACCCAAGAATCAAGAGTCGTTAAGCCATGGCTCAGGAGAGGCCCACCTTCACGGAGAGGCACGAAGCGATGAGGAATTCCGTTGCCCTCCCAATGGGTAGGTTCTGGAGGCAGTACCGAAAGAATCGAGCGGCAGTGGTTGGGCTCTTTCTCCTTGTTGGCGTTTGTGCAGTCGCTTTGGCTGCGCCAATCATAACGTGGCACCCTCCCCTCAAGAGCGCGGTAGGCGGTGCCTTCGTTCCACCGACGGTGGGATATCCGTTCGGCACGGACGACCTAGGTAGAGACATTTACAGTAATGTGATCTACGGCGCCAGAACTTCGCTGATGGTTGGTCTCCTAGCAGCGGGCATGTCGGCCCTTATTGGTATCTTTGTCGGAGCGACTTCTGGCTACTACGGTGGAAAGATCGACGACCTCCTGATGAGAACCTGTGAAATATTCCTTGTTTTGCCTACGTTTCTGTTGGCGTTGATAATTGTCGCTGTCTTTGGTACGAGCATCAACAATATTATTTTCGCGATTGCAATTGTGAGCTGGCCCAGAACCGCCCGTCTGCTTAGAGCGGAGTACCTGACAATCAAGGAAAGGGAGTTCGTTGAAGCAGCAACTGTGTTGGGCTCTAGACCCATGGACCTCATGTTCAGCGAAATCCTTCCCAATGCGATCTTTCCGGTGATAGTCAATGCTTCACTTGAAGTTGCGACTGCGATCCTCACCGAGGCAGGGTTGAGTTTCCTCGGGGCGGGGGATCCAAGCGTTCCCAGTTGGGGCTTGATGTTGAACAATGCTCAGAACTATCTGAGGGTTGCATGGTGGATGGCTGCGTTTCCGGGAATCATGCTCTTCGCCACTTGTCTCTCCCTCAATCTTGTGGGTGACGGTTTGAACGATTATTTCAACCCGAGGCTGAAGGAGAGGTAGTATAGGAGGACTGAGAACCATGATGAAGAAGGTGGGCCTGTTGACGACTTCGCAGACGCCGCGTACCGATGTGGTCCCTACACTTCGCAAGCTGATCCAAGGAAACGTTGAGTTCGTGGAGGCCGGCGCTCTAGACGATCTTACTAGACAGGAGATCCTGAAGCTTGCGCCAAAGAGTGCCGCAGATGTCTTGGTTTCAAGAGCGAGGGATGGCTCAGAGATCATTTTCGGAAAGAGCCACATTATACCGAGACTTCAGAGATGCATCGACACGTTGAACTCTAAGGGAGTTGAGGCAATAGCGCTGCTGTGCGCTGGAAGTTTTCCGAGGTTCGAGTCTAAGGCTCCTATTGTGAGATCTGACCTTTTGACGTACGGCTTTCTGAAGTCGATCCCCAACATGGAGAAAGTCGGTCTGCTGGTCCCGAATGAGAAGCAGCAGGAGCCAATAGGAAGAGAGTTTAGAGATGAAGGCTTCGAGGTTGTGACCTCGTGGCTATCGCCCTACCGAGAGGGCTCTGTCGAGGACGCCGTGAAGCCCTTCAAGAGAGAAGATGTCACATTGGTTTCACTACTCTGTATGGGCTATACCCCTGAGTTGAAAGAGAAAGTCGTGAGACTCACTTCGAAGCCCGCTGTACTTTCACAGTCGTTACTGGCGAAGGCGATCGACGAACTCCTCGCATAGTCTGTTGTCTTCAAGAATCTTTGTCGATGCGAGTACTGCGAGGATTAGCATTAGCACTATTGCCGCTATGAACGGGTAGCTTGGTGAGGCATCGTACATGACCCCGCCCAAGTAAGGGGCGGTGAATGAACAAAACATGCCCACCGTTTGAGGTATGGAGAACCAGCGAACCCTGACGGACTCGGGAGCGTGAAGACTAATGATGGCGTTCATTAGGGACCACAATGTGTAGGAGCATCCAGCCACGAAGACTGCGGCCATCACTGTGGAAAAGTCACCAAATATCATGAGAAGAATAAGCGAAAGACTTGAGAGGGTCAGAGAGGAAGCAAGCGCGTATGATCCTCTGTACCTGTCTCCTAGCTTGCCAAGGAGAACCCCTAAGATGGCTGAGCCGAGGAATAGAACTGAACCTGAGAGGCCTATCTCGAAGTCGCCGTAGCCATGTACGTCTGCTAGAAACTTGGAGATGAACGGCCTGAACAGCATTACGGTGAACATGATGGCTGCGAAGAACATTGAAAGCCTAAGTAGTCCTCTCATTTTGAGAACTTGGAAAGGCGACAGGCCTTCTTCTGGGCTACGTTGCATATCACTGCTCGGTCCTTGACTGCCGATGAACAGCAGGATGAGCCCAGCTGAAGCGTAAAGGATTGAAGACAGATAGAAGACAATTCTCGTGCCCATTGTAACGGCTAGAAGGCCGCCTAGGGCCGGAGAGAAGACATAGCCTAGAGACCAAGCAGCGGACATCGCTGTGAAGGCAGAGGTTAACTTGCTCTTGTCTGAAGCGGTGGCGATGTAGGCTGTCATTGTTGGTCCGCCGAGCCAAGATCCCCATAATACCGCCCCAGGCAGCATCTCAAGCCAGTTTCTGGCCAGGGCGAAGAATATTGGAGCGGGGACCCACAAGCCCCATCCTGCTATCATGATCTTCTTTCGGTCGTATCTGTCGCCAAGCACTCCGGTCAAGAGTAGGGTTAAGGCTGCGAGTAGGTTGACGACCGCGTACAATATTCCGACTTGCACCGGATTGGCTTTGAGGTTCTCAGTCATGTAGACTGGCAGGAGATAGGAGTAGAGACCATCTCCAAAAGAGCCTGCCAAGTTGGAGGCAAAGATCAGCTGCAAGTCTCGGCCTAGAATATTCAAAGGAAACCCCCATCTCAGGACTCCTTGCTGTCTCACGGCCATTCCAAACCTCGACGCAGGCATCAGCTACTGAGATTTGCTTGCGAAGATTCTCAGTGCGTTTAGGCCCCACAGCTTCTGTTTCTGGGCAGGGTTGAGGTGAGCGAATTGGACGCGAGTCATCTCGAACTCCTGATCGTAGATGGGGCTTCCGCTGGCGAAGACGACCCGTTCCTCTCCCATCTCGGTCGTTATCTCCTCGATGAAGTCTTCGCGGTAGGTTCCGGCTGTGTCGATCACGATGTTTGGGCAGGTTTCTAGCATACGTTTGGCCTCAAATTGCAGTATGCCGCTGATATTGATCTGGCCGCCGTTGCATGCTACGAATTGGACTTTGGGAAATTGGGAGGCTATGTCACGGATCTGGGTCGGATGAGATACGCGTACATGCCCGGCGTTTATCACGACTGGTTTGCTGTGGCGTTGAGCCTCTTGTAGCACTGGAACTAGGATTTGGCTGTTTGCTTGGAAGTTTTCTTCCCAAGGATCGAGGTAGAGGCCGCATGCTCCAAGTTCCTCGAAGCCTCTCTGGGCTTCATTTACCGCGGCTTCGGCCTGCCACGGATCTACGCGACAGAGACCCATGAATCGTTCGGGGTGCTTCTTGACTGCGTCGGCGACGAGTTCGTTCATGGGTCCGAGGTGGTAGTTGCGCGGTTTGACCGGAACGAGGATCGCTTTGTCAATTCCTAAGCGTTCCATGTTTGCAGCTATCTCTGTAAGAGAGTGCCCGTGGTTGAATAGGGATGTACCAAGATAGACTCGTGCGTCAACGATCATATGGAGTGCGCCTCCAATGTCACGTTGTCAAGGATTCTCCTGATGTTTCGGTAGAAGACGGCCTCCTGATCGTCGGTGGTCAGCCCGGCAAGTTTCACCTTATGCACCTCGATGGTGGGGTCGCATCCCGGGCCGTCACTAGCGTACAGGACTCTTGCAGCACCTATGCGTTCCACCGTCTCTTTGATGAGTCGTGGGTAGGGCATGGCCGAGGTTTCCAGAATGATGTTGGGATAGCGCTCCGCGACTCGTACGGCATCGCTAGTGTGGAAGTACCCGCCACAATGGCCAAGGATTATGGTTGCTTCGGGGCATGTCTTGGCAGCCTCAGCTATCTGAAGAGGTAGCGTAAGTTCTTCGTCACCACAATGGAATAGAACGGGAGCCCTGTATCGGGTAGCTAGGTGGATCAGGTCGATGGTTTCTTGACGTGCGGGGTGACATCGGTTACCTGCTGGATGTAGTTTCAGTCCTTTGAATCCGTACTCCTCTATCGCCTTCCTGAAAAGCTGCTGGGCTTCCTCGCCTCTGCGAGGGTTCATGCGTGCATAGCCGACCAATCGATCCGGATACTTGTGGACGGCCTCGGCGATGTATTCGATTGATCCCTTCACATCGGGCGCGTCAACATACGTCATAATGATGCTTTGGTCTATTCCTGCTTCACCCATAAGGCGTATGATAGTTTCGGGCGGATCGTACCATCCGGACCTGTCGACATGAGTATGAGAATCGATTATCATTTCAGGACCCCACTGCCTCTGTATATGGTTGAAGTTGCTCTATTAAGAGCAGGAAGCTTACAGTTGCACTATTGCAGCACTATTTTCTCTTCGGATGTTCGAGTGAGGCTGGTTGAGGTGTCGGAATCCGTTGAAAAGACGGGACCAAGTTCACTCAAGACAGACCTGTCTATGGTAGGGGAAAAGAGCCCATTCTCCCCCCACATTTGGCGGAAGGGGATGATACAACCCCAAAGAACCCAAAACGGTAAGAAAATAACTAAGCAACTAACTAATAGACATATGGCGTTTATGCTTGCACGAGTCCGAGTTTAGCTGAGATAGATTGCCACCGGTCAGATGAATAGAGATGAGCGAGCTGAAGGCAGAGCTGGAGGGTCTTGCAGAAGATCTCGGCGTAGATCTTTTTGGAGCCGCCGATCTTACAACCGCCAGCGATTTTGTCCGTGTACAGGGCGGCGAACACATCGCGAGGTTCCCACGAGCCATATCAATAGGAATCTGGTTGCTTGACGCAGTGGTAGACGAACTTCATCGTCATGAGGACCTCTCGGTCATATTCACCTACAGAGGGCTCTACAACTCCGTCAACGCTGACCTTGACAGGGCGGCACTAATGATAGCAAAGAGAGCCCAAGAGGAAGGGTTCAAGGCCTATCCTATACCGGCCTCACAGACAATAAGCGCTGCAAACTTGGAGGGAGCATTCTCGCACAAGTTGGCCGCCCATCTCTCCGGCTTAGGATGGATTGGCAAGAGCTGTCTTCTCGTCACGCCGAACCATGGCCCGAGAGTGAGGCTAGCCACAGTGCTAACCGACGCGACCCTCAGAACAGGATCTACACTCGTCAACGGCTGCGGAGGCTGCACGAAATGTGTTGACATCTGCCCAGCGAAGGCCTTCACAGGCGTTCCGTTCAATCCTTCCGAGCCACGGGACATCCGGTTCAAGGCTCGCCTCTGCAAGGACTACACAGATAGAAGAGAACGCCTCTTCGGCGAAGGACTGTGTGGACTATGCGTCTACGTCTGCCCGTATGGAACAAGCAGGCATACACACCTATCTGAGAAACTTTCCGGGAAAGGGGCATGATCCCGAGCGAAAGCATTCGTGACTACCGGCTTCTTTGTTCAACGGTTCTTCTTGATCTTCTCAACCTGATGTTGCAGTAGGGGCATGTTGACTGATACTCAGTGAACACTGTCCGACATTGGGGGCAGTACCACGACATTCTCTTGATTCCTAGCAATCCCTGGCACGCATGTTACTCATTACCATTACTCACGGTAAGGCATGGCATGAGGAAGCACCAACCGAGTCTGCCTCCTACTTATCAAGTCTGCGTTTCTAGAACAGGCTTATTTCCAACATCCGCGGCCAAGACGAACGGTAGAGTAAGGAAGGAAGAAATATGCTTCATGAACGTTCAAAAGAGCTACAGGAAAGAGCGGTCAGGTATTTCTGCGATCGACCAAGCAACTTTCCCACAGGAAGACCGTACAACTGCTGCGAAAGCGTCCTACTGGCTCTGAAGAACCACCTTGGAGAAGGCTCCAGTGTTATCCCGAAGATTGGAACGGGTATAGGCGCCGGCGTCAGCTTGAATGGGCTTCTTTGCGGCTGCGTCTCAAGCGTAGCCATGGCGATAGGCATGAAACATGGAAGAACCAGTGCTGAGGAGCCTCCGAAACCAGTGTGGGAAAAGGTGGATAGATATGTGGCCAAGTTCAAGAATAGATTCGGCGCCGTGAACTGCAGCCAACTAACCGGCTTAAACCTGAAGACAGAAGAGGGCCTGAAAGAATACTTCGCCAAGGTACACGATTACGCTTGCGTCGAGAGACTGAAGTTCGCGGTTGAAAAAGCCATAGAGATGCTTCAAGAGTAGCGGAACATTCTTCCAAGCATTCACCGGCCAATCCCTAGGCATATGCAAGCTATTTGATAGCAGTCACTTTCCAATAGTTCGGCTTGTCCTCAAGGAGTTCCACATCTTTCTCGGCGAAATTCGCCAGCAGCTCGGTAACTTCCCTCTTCGTAAAGAAGTGATGCAGTTCTTCGAAGCGCTTCTCTTCGAAGGCCTCCGGAAATCTAAACGTGTTCTCTTCCACTTTCTGGCCTGTTCCGTATCTAGGGTCGTATATCGACACAAGATTTGCGAAGAAAACTCCGTCCTTCTTGATAATCCTGTAGATCTCTGCCATACTCTTCGAGACATCTCTTTTGAGTGCATGGTGCATCACGCTGATACTGATGACCGCATCGAAGCGACCATCGCCTGAAGGAAGGTCAGTCATGGATCCTCGAACAAGAGTAACGTTTGCAAGCTTTTCCTCGCGAACCCATCGGCTTGCTATTCTCAATGCGCTCTCAGAAGCGTCAAGGCCAACGACATCAAAGCCGTTCTTAGCCAAGAACATGCAGTGCCTACCCGCTCCGCAGCCCAAGTCAAGCATATTTCTAACCCTGCAACGCCTGAGAGTAGGGAGAAATTCAGCGACAAGCGGCGCCGGCCTCTTGTATCTCTCTGGCAAAAGTCGCAGTCTTGAGTAGTATTTTTCCCATGACATGCGTGTCCGGACAGCCTTCATCTTGGTCGGTGCTAAACCTTCTTGGAACCAATCACCCTTGCAGGAGACCCGACGATAGCGGCATACATGAAGCAGGCTTGGAGCAAAAATCTTTTCTGTATTGTACGCGATTCGTGGCTTCCAATGCGTCGCAAGAGTCTGTACTCAGGGCCAATCTTGGTCCTTGGTGCCAACCAACTCATCGAAACCATAGCCTTCGGCATACCCTACTCCTACTTTCCACGTTACGCCCTATCCCTAGGCGCCTCAGTCGCATCGATCGGGATGTTCACGTCAAGCTTCATGCTCATGTCCGCCATCCTATCACCATACTTGGGCTCCTACTCAGACAGATT
>Ga0315314_1004403_pt1 | contig 10587 bp, 10 predicted proteins | sample TDP9_MG_FD_203631 | JGI IMG/M metagenome (GOLD analysis project Ga0315314, IMG submission 203631) | Freshwater sediment microbial communities from Lake Towuti, South Sulawesi, Indonesia - TDP9 | ecosystem: Environmental > Aquatic > Freshwater > Lake > Sediment | place: Indonesia: South Sulawesi... | reverse complement strand
AGGTTGACCCCTGTGCTCAGATAATGCTTTCGGCAGTATTATGAAGTTCTAAAATATCGACTTTGATCTGAACAGCCCGACAAGGAAGTTTTACTCTCATTCTTCATCAAATTAGTATAGTTTTGTCCGTTTCTGGCAGTTTCTCGGTCTCTTCGTTTATGAGGACGACATCGGAGTTAGAGAAGACTATGTTAGTTTAGGAATGAGTTTTTCAACAGCGTCCTTAACCTTAGCCCATTCTTCTCTGTTGTGGAAGATGTACTTTTGATTTCGTTTCCAGTGCCCCACGTGTCCCGAAGCCGTCGCGGATGAGGACTAGGATTCGAAGCCTCCGCTCACTGGAGAGCGCCATGGCCTCCTCGAGACAGATTTTGAGTCGTTCCACTTGACCAACCTCAACTCACGTCTTCTAGAGACCTTCAAAAGCCCCACGAGGACGAAGAGGATGTCCCAGAGGTGGTTCGGGGTGCTCTTGATCTTGGTATCTCTACTCGCGTCTATCTTCTTGTTCTAATGGCTGCGACGAAGGGTTAAGCTGATTTTCTTTTTCCCCCAATCCGGGGCTACTACTGCAAAGTAGATCATTTCAATCAAGGTTGCTCTCAAGACGGAAGCACTCTGACCTTAACTTTCGGGCAAATCTGGCAACCACCTTTGAGAGGCATTCCGTTTCCAACCTGCATAAGCAAGACTTCTATTTCTTTTCTAAATCTTTGCCACAACGTAATATACTCATGTTCCATTTCTAAAATTCCTCTGCAATATTCCATATTCTCTTTCAACATCTCTTCCTTTATGATAAATTGTTTCAAAGACTGGAACTCCTCCTTTTTAGCAAGATCCGCATATGCACCGCTTTTTACTTTTTCATCCTCAACTTTAAGATCAGTTATGAAATAGGGTTTACGCCCTCTTAGAACTTCTTTAATATCAGCAAGCACAATCTCCGGTACGTACGTGGGGTAGGATACTCGTAATGAGAGGGCGATGAGCTTCGCCTTAATATTCTCTATGAGCTTATTCTCGTTCTCATTTGTCTGTCTCTTGACATTTTCAGCCTCTTGAAAGTCTTTGTAAGTTCCGCTGTAACCTGTCCTCAAATGCGTCAAGGCGTACTCCGCATACTCCGCTCTCCCTAGACCGCCTCCCGCGTAGTCACGGACATTTCTTTCCAATAAATGCTGGAGGCCCGAAGCGATATTCCTTGAGTGATTTAACGCCTGCTCAGCCTCGAATTCGCTTTGATATTCTGCAGTTTCTAGGTGCTCGTACCAGTAGTAGAAACCACTCTCCTCCCTGATTACACCAGCATCTCTCAAAGCCCCTAGAGCGCGGTAGAAGGTTCTCTTAGTGACTCCTACCTCTCGCAAGAGTTCGCCCGGACTCATCGACCCTCTTTCTTTCAGGATCCGAACTATCTTAGAAACCGCGCCCAGCGCGGGAGTCTGTGCCATTTTAAGACCTTCTGACACATTTAAGGCTTTAATCAGTGCCAGTTATTTAAGAGTTCGGGGAAACGACGATGACGTATCCCGCAAAGAAGGGCACAAACATTCTTGCAAAAGCCCCGTGATACCCCCGGGACTGAACAGAAATGCGGAGGGATGGAGAGACTCCACCTCGATTGGGGGAAACGTTCCGAAAGAGGACTCTCGAGTTACTTGTCCGACTAGGGTATTTTGAAAGGCTAAGTCGGAAACATGGCTTGGATTGGGTTGCCGATCCGCCGAGGCGAGAGTTCCAGTTCAGACGCCCGTTGTTCTCTCCCAAGGGTCGTACTGCATTCGAATTCACAGCCGAGCAACAAGTAAATGTAGAGAATAAAGTATCACTTCTTAGTAAGAAGATTCAAGACATCAATGAGGCTAATAACCGGAGCATTTCGGGAATAGTGGGTGGAGTACTAGTAATAGATACTAAGATTCTTGATTTGAAAATCAGTGGAGCTCTTAAGAAAGGAGTTTACTGTTGGGACCTAAGAACCCTTGGTTTGTTGTGCTCAAAGGTTTTCTTGGTGGAGGCTCTGTCCCAAACTGAGACAGAACCAGCACGAATTTGGGAAGAAAAATTGGACAGATGGACCACTTTGATAGCAAGGTTATGCCCGATGTATGGATATTTGGATGGGCGGGTCGTGTTACTCTACCAAAATCCACTAGATCATCTTGAGGTCCCATCCGTAGCGAGTAAGTTAGATAATCTTCATCGAATCATGGTTCAGAAAGTAAGCGGTTTGAGCGGAAGAACGATCTTGAAAGTGTACCTTCACTCAGCCTCTGAAATAGCTGAGGGCGGCGAGCGAGCCCTTCGTTCAAAACTTCAAGTTCTGTCAAACAATCAGATAAAATACGAAGTTGAGGGCTGCCGGTTGGTCAGCCATAGCATGGCCTCCTGGGCTACACAATTAGACTATAGCAGCATTGCGTTCCGCTGAGGAGTCTGATGATCTCTGGGAGTCTTTCACCTCTTTGTTTATCACCATCAAATCCGTGTGGTCAGCGATGTCCTAGTTTCGTGTGCGTCATGGATCCAGTTGCGGATTTTCGTTTGGTTGGTGTATAGTCGCGTCTACGAGTCTTTCTGATGTTTACTGCTTTTTCTGACCTTTTCGATCTCTTTGTGAACCTTGTAGAATCCCATGTGTATCGGGTTGTGTTCCCAGAAGGCTGCGAGGTAATCGGCAGCCGGGTCGACGAGTTCCTTGATCTTGCCCGCGCTTACGAGGGCTGTAATAGCGGCTGGGACACCCAATATCCCCGTGAAGGCGGGCAACGCCATAGCAGGAGCAACTATCGAGCCCGTCATCCCTATGCTCAATATCTTCCGCGCCGTCGATATGTTCCCGAAGGCAGGGACAACATCCTCAAACCATCTCCTTCTAAACTCCTCCCTACTCGCTACGATCGCCTCCTTTACGCTCCTGTCCAGCTCTCCTCCCCCGAACCTCTCCCTTACAGCCTTGTCTACCTCCTCGTCTAGGCTCTTGACGGAACGAACAAAATCTTCGCTGTGCTTTCTCACAGCGTTGACTTCATCTGTATCCATTCTGTCGGGGATGTCTGCTCCGAAATTTGTGTAGACATCAGCCAGCCAACAGGGAGCAAAGAAGACTTCACTCTTGGGCTTCGTATTCTGATAGAACGTCTTAGCAAGATCCTTTAGTTCAGAAGGATAGATCATTGTCTTCCTTAGTGCACGCGTGAACGGAGAAACAAGAAATGCGGGTGCTATATACGCGATGAGGCTCGCAGGAAATAAGCCATCACCGCTCTTAACAATCTTCTCAATCGTCTCAACAACTGAAGTCAACCCGAAGACGGTCAAATCCACATAGTTTGTAGCCACTGCTTCAAAGTAAAGGTCCTCACCTTTCTGTTTTCCAAATAGGTGATGCGCCCATTCAGGTGCTGTAACCCCTCTGAAGAGGTGTTTTCCTTCAGTTAACAGATCGTTAACCCTCTTTGAGCCACCAGCCAACAACGTGATGTATTCTTGGGCGCGAGTGCTCCGTGACGGAGAAACGGAAACCAGCTCATCCAAATAGTCTAAACCGACATAATATCTGTGAGGAAAGACGAGTAATGTCTCAATCCAGCCCTTCTTTCTCCATTCAATTACTTGGTCGATCTTGCAGCCCTCTTCACGCTCAAATATCTCTAACGAAGGAAACGGCTGAATGACAAACAGAACCTTTTCATAGAGGGGAATTAGTGCCTGTGTGGGTATGCTCCCAGCAAGGGAATAGCATGCCTTTTGCGTCTCTAGATTGAATTTGTCCTTGTAGAGGAGAGAGATGTCATCGATCTTCTTTCTCTTCAACATTTCCTTGATGTTCTTAGCCGCCTGTTCTCTCTCCTTTGCCTCGATTTCTCGCAGTTCCTTCTCTTCCATAGCCAGTCCCTCACGGGGGATTAGAATTCAACGTGTGTTTTAATTGTTCCTGCAGATCTGATTCGGCTTTGATAGAGATTTCTCCAGCCTCATAGTCTCTTGTTAGATCTTCAGCTTTCGGGAATTCCTGTCAAGTACACTGTCATCTAAGAGTTCGTTCTCAAGAGAGCTGACAAGCGAGAAAAGCTGATTCGTCAGGAGGAAGTCTTGGCTATTAGTCACATGCATACCTGTGCTAGTGACCCCTCCTCCAAAAGTTAAGTTGATGATTAGAGAATGCAACCAGCGATGCCACTATCGTTGAGGGTTAACACACGGCTACCAGACCGAGCTTCTCTTGCTACTGGAGAAAAGCTTCGGTACGCGTCAGTTCTGCTGGCATATCTTGCGCTTGGCATCAACTTCTTGTTCCGAACTACAGAGGGATTAGCGCTCGCGCTCGCTCTCTCTTCCTTTTCCCTTTTTCTCTATTTGTATCAATGGAGTCCATCGAAGCATCTGCTTAAGACGAAGCTGAATAGCGAAGATCTCTTCTTCGCCGCCACAAGTACCATTCTCTTCTCCTTCCTCAATGTCGCAATCAAGATTCTACTACCGATCGCTATGACTGTTTCATTTACTGTCGCATTAGGAATCATTGGTGTCTTGGCCGGTGGAGGATTAGGTTGCTTAGGGCTCTACTTTTATGTTCAGCACGTGACTCATCACAGCAGATTCATCGAGAACTTGCACAGCCAATTTCTCGACATGAAATTGCGAGGTCAGTATGAGCGGCTTGGAAATTCCATCATTGTCGCTTCAACTTTCCTTGCAATCGACGCACCCGATCTAATGCTCATTATTGCGGCGATTGTGTTGTCATTCGAGTTAACAGTCGGGGCTATTTCAAGTGGAATGCTGAGACTACTTGAGATGATTCCTTTATTGACCCCTCAGAGTAGGACCGTTGACACTCAAATGCGACGATTCATGCGAAGCTTGAAGAAACTTGATTTGGAAGAGGCATTCTGGAATCGTGTGCTTTACGTTTTGCAGTACAAGCGTGGATTCTCCTATTTCCTGCTTGCTTTGTTTTCCGGGTTCCCAGCAATGATCTACTCGTATTTGGTTGATTTCTTTGCGCCTGAACTCGGAAAGTCTATGGTCTTTCTGTTGCTGGCTCTCCCCGGCGTCATGACTGTCTACACGCTAAAACTTCCAAAGGGTCTAGTATCCGCAGTGAAGGACGTAGATCGTCTACGGCAGATCTTGTTCGCTGTCTCGCTGGTCGCACCTCTAGCAACAATTCCAGCTGCATACCTTGACCCCAGCCTTCTGGGATATGGTGGCAGGGCGACCTTCTCCGACTTAGCGTTCATGGGATCCTTTTTTGGCTTCGTGTGGTTGGCTACTATTCCGATTGTGTTTGCCTTGCCTTCGTATTCTATGTTTGTAGCCGTAGAGTTCGAAGACTATCCCTCTTTCATAAGGGGAGTACGACTCTTGGCGATGTCACCTAGCCTAGCTACAGCTCTTATGGCAGCCTTGGCAGTAGTTGTTTCGAACATTTCCTTCCCCACCTCGGTCGCGTTGTTCGCGCTCTACACCTCGTTTACGTGCTACTTCTACCCGATTGTGGTTCATTTGGCCGTCGGAATCCTTCGTGATGTGCAGCGTCGGACAAACGAATCGATGCAGCAATGGGTTGACAAGGTTCGAGGGTCAAGGTGGTCCGCAGATTTGCTTGCAATAGCCTTGGGGTCATTCTTCTTTCCTCTACTGATTCTAGCCGGCACACCTTATCCTTGGTTTCTATTTCGTCAGGGCTTTCTGTTCCCTCATGTCGTGCCGACCTTAGTCTGGACAATTGGCGGCTTTATTGTAACATCATTCGTATCGTTAGTGTTTCAACCCGCGAAATTACTTGATTTTGCTCGCATTGGATTTGCGGGTAGTTTAGGTGTCTTGTGTCAAGCAATTTCGTTCTTCGGACTGCCATATGCTTTAACAATCTGGGTTCCTTGGGTGATGCTTATTCCGACAGCTTTCATTATCGGGTCGATGATTCTAATGACCGCAATTCATCTTATTCACGGCGCTCGCTCACCGGATCTTTCTCCATAATTCTATCTTCGATGAGTTTGTAAGTTTCAAGCTCCGCTGTCAAAACGGAGAAAATCTGAGTTGCGAGAGGAGTACTTTGCACAAAGCAGTTGTCCTTCTAGTTTAGTCTTCTTGGGCTTTGGCTTTTCTCGTCTAGGAAAAAGAAAATTACGTTTTCTCTTTCCCTTTCTCCGTATCCCATATCATGTATAGCGCATGTCACACAAGAGAATAGAAGTTAAACTCTAATCCACACAAACTTTCTCCTCTATCCTCTTCTTCTCCTTCTTCTCTTTCACGCAACACCACACGTGTCCGCTTATCAGCTGCTGGAAAAAGACCCCACAACACTTAATTCTGCCGTGGGCAGAGGCAACGTTTGGAAGACGAGGACTTTAGAGCTCGGAGCCAAGTGCCACCTGAGAATAGGTGATTCAATGGGTTCTGACAATGAATTGCTGAATAAGTTCATGGACATCCTCCGCAATAACGACCACTTCACTATTTATGTGGAAGGAACGGAGATTTTTGTCTCCAAATCAAAAGATGGTTTCATATTGGGATATGCTGACAATGAATTAAGATCCGCTCCAGACGATCATGTTACACTTGTTCTCGCCAAAGAGTCACCACGGATTGAAAAGATTCACAGAACGGTGGATGACACTGAAGAAAGGAGATACATCGACATTGACCCGAGCATCGTCACCAGTGAGAAGAGTCTAATTCAATATTTGAAGGACTTGAATTCATCGAGCGCACCGTTGTCACAGAAGTGGGTTCTTGTCATGATGTATTACTTGCTACGTTGGGGTTATGGGGTAGGCGGTAGGCAGGAAAATGTCGAGATTCCGGATGAAGCAAGAGCAAAAGAACTTGGGTTAAGGTATCCGGCAGTAATAATAAAGAAGCTGAACAGAACTGAGCGGTTGGTACTTTCTCGTGTTTTGGGCATAACGAAGAGCATGAACGAGAAACAGCTATTGAAAAAAGGTGGGGAGCAGAATATCCCCGGATACAGGGTACGTATCAACAAGAAAGTGACTTAAGGTCGTAGCCTAAGTAGCTGGCCATATCCTCGGTTTTCCAAGAAAGTAGCTCTGGAGGAGAGATCTAGTACGGGCCGGTCGAACAGTGGAGGAGCTGAGGAGAGACATGTCCCCTCAGCTTGACGAGTTGCTCGATGGATATCAGTTGTTGAAGCCATAGCAGGGCTGAAAGCCTCGGATCCACGCGATTCAACGGTTCTTCTCCGTAGATCTTGCACACCCATTCGCGGTGTGATCCTGTGCGATAGTTGCAGCTGATCCTCGTCCGAGCTTCTTAAGAGATCACCTGCATAAGAGCTCTAGGCGCGAAGAACTTTCGGCGGGAAGAGACATTGTCATCGTTCTACGAGAGATTGCGGGAGAACTTTGAGGATCTTTCCAGAGGCTTGGGGGCTCTTCCCAGCGTTCCATCTGAAGAGGATAAGAGAGTTTTGAGGAAACTTGAGAGGTTGAAGGCTGCCGACCCATTTGATAGTTCATACAATGTGAAAGGCAGAGTTCCTCTGATCTCTGGAATTGCTCCGGAGCGTGTGGTCGTAGAAGTCAGAGAGTGGCGGAGCGTGCTTCTTCTCACCTACTGGCACTTCTGGCCCTACGACGTGTTCCCCCCTGATCACGAGAATTGGGAGCCGGTAACATTGGTTTACGAAACGGGCGAATTGACGAGAGTGGATGCTCGTGTTCATAACGCCCTAATCTCGTATAGACCAGAGATGGAAGACGCCAAACCTGTTGTGCACTTCTACAGAATCGGACATACGCCCGTCGTCAAGGTAAGAGATAGGACGAAGGATGTGGTTTTGGATGTGCTCAACGATGGGCTCGACAGCACGAGGAGAAAGTGGCTAGATCTGTGTTACCAACGTGCGGAGAGTGATCGGTGGCAGCCAGTTTCCCCGCCGAGGTTAGAACAGGAAGGGGCACCGATACTCGACGAGGTTCACTGGAGAGCTTGGGGTAAGCACTCTATTTACCTGAGGATTTGACAAATCTGCTGTACTCGTTTTCTACGCTTTTTCCAAGAAACTCCGCTTGGAGCCTTGCAGCCTCGAAGTCCTCTCCGGAAACCGCCTTCAAGCCGTCAAGGATGTGGTGCAGGGTCCTAGGCTCCGGTTTCTCTTCTGCGTATTCTGAGACTTCCTCGATCAATGCCTCGAACTTTTTGATGAGGCGAGTTGCGCGTTCTATGGCGCGTTTGAAGTCTTCTTCCTTTTCAGCCTCGTAGGCACTTCTGAGCAGCTGACTTAGAATTCTCAAATGGTCTGAGTAGTAGCGATCCGCCATCTCTTCTACCTCCTTTCGAGGGACAACCACCGGAACGACTTCTTTTATTTCGCCGCCAGACCTGACTATCGCCTCTTTAACGGAGTTCACTAGCTCTTGGGGGACGACCAGGCATGCTCTCCCACATCTGCGTATGGGTGCTTCACTGAAAATCCCGCGAATGGGTTTGTGCACGTAGGTTTTTCCAGCCTTTGCTTCTTTCCATGGACCATATCCGAAGAGTTTCTTGTTTATGCTGCGACCAGCGGATCTATAGGTCAACCTTACAGCGTGTATTCTTCCTGTAGCCTTGGCTTTCCCTTTTTCCAGTTTCCAGACGCTCGGTTTGGTAACAGAATCCTCCGGGGATTTAAACGTTTCGAACCACATTCTCGTGTTATCATTATTGTGGTTCGAAGGCGAGTGAGGGGAGAAGTTGGAGGAAGATGCCTCCTCTCAGCTTGGCTAGCTGTTCGGTGGGGATCGGCCCTTGTAGCCAGAGCAGAGCTGAGAGCTTTGGAAATGTGTACTCCAGCGGATTCGCTTGGCAGATCTCGCAGCACTTGACGTTGGTTCCTAAATCATTGAAGAGCTGAGTGAGATCGGTCTTCTCCGAGGTTCCGTCGTCTTGTCGTTGGGTGGAAAAGTTTATCTAGAATACTTTTCCACCATAAAGCGGCGGCTGATATGTCGACATCAGTCAAGCTTGAGGAGGAAGATAAGGAGAAGCTTGAGAGGCTTCAGGCACTTGTCACTCTTAAGGGTGGGGGGAAGGTGACCCAGCAGGAGCTCCTGTCCATACTGATTAGAGAGGCTTTCGAGAGAGGCGACGAGTTCGTGGAGAAGACGTTGAAGACGAGCATCCCGATGCCTGAATATGAGTACGAAAAGCTCCTCTCGCTCGTAGAAGACTGGGGGGTCGAAACGAGCTGGGAGGAGGTAGACCAGGTTCTCTATGGCAAGATCCGGGGTAAGAGATGAGACCTTGACAAGCACTTTCATCGACTCAAACATATTCATCGCCTTCGCCAACACAAGGGACAGGGACCACGCACGAAGCCTCGAACTCATGGACGAGATCAGGAGGGGCGAGTTCGGCCTGCCATACACATCGGATTATGTCTTTGATGAAGCTGTTACGACAGCCCTCGTTCGCACGGGGAGGGTGACTACGGCGGTCAAGGTGGGTAAAATCATCCTCGGCTCAAAGGAGGAGTCTATCCCCTCGTTTGCAAGGCTCGTTCGAGTCGATGAGAGAATCTTCTCAGAGGCGTGGACGAACTTCGAAAGGGGGCGGTTCAAAGGTCTTAGCTTCACAGATCACACAATCCTTGCCCAGCTGAAGGAGTTCAAGATCGACACCCTCATGAGCCTCGACACGGGCTTCGACGGATTGGCAGCGAGAATCTCTTAGTTTTTCCCCGTCGGCTTTGGGACAGCTGTGACTCGAGAGGGAGGCGTAGAGGAAGTAACGGGAGATGTCTCCCCTCAGCTTTGCGAGCTGTTCTCGGTTTTCTCCGGTCTGCGGACTTGAATGCGGACTCCTGGAATTCTGCCGAGCATCAATCGCTTGGTTCAAAGAAACACGTGGCTGTCCCGGAATGACGACGAAACGGCACATGGAGCAGACAAGCAAACCTCTCGATTCTCCTCTCTGAGAAAAGGTGTCGGGGGGAGATCAGACCGCTATGCTCGGAATACGTTATCGGGGAGTTTGAGCTGGCTCATGGGGTTTATTAGCGCGTGTAGGGACAACCAGAGGGAAGAACACGCTTGTCTTTTGATGAGGTTGAAGTGATCAAAGAGAGGGCTGAGACCTTCCTTAGGAACGCGGAACATCTAATCGAAGTAAAGGAGTGGGACTTGGCAGCGTTTAGCCTCGAGCAGTACTGCCAGCTGATGCTTAAGTATAAGCTTCTCGTCAAGAGCGGCAGTTATCCCAGATTCCACTCTCTGCGGGAGTTGATAAAGAGACTCGAAGGATACAGCCCTGAGATAGATGTTCTGATCAGAGGTGAAGAGAGGCTACTTTACGTAACCAAACTCGAAGATGCGCACATCGTTTCTAGATACCTGCCCAGAAGGTACACGGAAGAAGAAGTGGTTGCACTCTACAGGTTTGTCAGAGGTGTGTTCAGCAAGGTTGTCAGCGAAGTATGACTTGGAAAGGCTTCAGCATCTCAGGGAGTATATGGAGGTCGCGCGGAAGGCGAAAGAGATAGTGTCGAGGCTCGATCCGGAGGCCGAGGTGTATGTCTTCGGCTCAGTGGTCGAGGGGAGGATTACTGGTTTGAGCGATATA
>Ga0315314_1004402_pt1 | contig 10587 bp, 11 predicted proteins | sample TDP9_MG_FD_203631 | JGI IMG/M metagenome (GOLD analysis project Ga0315314, IMG submission 203631) | Freshwater sediment microbial communities from Lake Towuti, South Sulawesi, Indonesia - TDP9 | ecosystem: Environmental > Aquatic > Freshwater > Lake > Sediment | place: Indonesia: South Sulawesi... | reverse complement strand
TGTAAACCCCGGCCCCGCGTTAAAACGCGGGGCATTGGGGTCCCCCCGGAATTATAGCATTCATCCAGCACCTATTAAGGTGCTGGATTCATCCCGTGATAAATTCCACACTTTTAAAAAGTGAGGGATAAATCACGGGGCTTTCTGCGGGGCGGGGTAAATTATTCCATCACTGGTCTTGGACATGGGATGAGGCGAAGAAAGCTGTTTCCGGAAGGTCAACAACTCGTATCTATCCCCTTTGGCCTGCTGCCTTCCATGTTACAGACATTGCAGGAAATGCCCTGGGTCCCTCCTGCGTATCAACCGGATGGAGCGGAATTTTTCAAGCGACTATGTAATGAGTTAGGACTTACTTAGTACCTGTAACCCAAAGCCATGTCGATATTGTGGTATACAACGGTGAGAAAGCGAAGAAGGTCAAAATTAGAAAAGAGCCTTTTTTAGGCGTGAAGAAATGAATTTAGCGGAAAACCTGGAAAGATCGGCACTCTATTTCCCAGACCGGACAGTTGTAATCGATAGGGAAAGGGAGTTTTCTTACCTGGAATTCAATCAGGAGTCGAACCGGGTAGCCACAGCTTTGATTAATTTGGGAATCCAGAGGGGAGACCATGTGGCCCTCTGTGCCCCCAATTCCTATCAGTGGTTATCTTTCTACTTTGGAGTCCTCAAGGCCGGGGCCATTGCTGTTACCTTACCGAATACGCTTGCCAAAGGTGAGCTCATCCGATTATTGGATGACGCCCGTCCCAGAATTCTTTTCACAGTCGATGCGAAACTGGATGATCTGGGTGACCGCCAGGACCTCTCCTACATAGAAAAGGTTATTAGTCCAAGAGGTGATATCTCTTACCATCGACTGCTCGAAATAGGGTCTTACTCCTTCAAGGCCGTTGACCTGGATCGTAAAGACACGGCAGCAATCCTCTATACGGGCGGGACGACGGGCATTCCCAAGGGAGTGATGTTAACCCATGAAAATATCAAATCATCCGTCCACAATGTCTGTCACTTCGAACGTTCGAACCATGAAGATCGGGCCTTGTGTTTTCTCCCTCCCAACCATATATTTGCCCAGATCCACATTATGAATTCCATGGTCTACGCTGGTGGATCTGTGGTGATTCAACCGTCCTTTGACCTGGACAAGGTGATGGAGGCTATCAGGCGACACCGGGTCACGAAATTTTATGGTGTGCCCACTATTTATTATCGTCTGCTTCAAATTGATGATCTTAAGAAGAAGTTGGGGGCTGTCCATTACTGTTTTTCAGCCGCGGCCAGCATGCCCGCTGAGTTAGTGCGGGAGTGGAAGTCACAGACGAACCTCAATATTTACGAGTCCTACGGAATGACTGAGACGGCCACTATGGTCACCTATAACCACTACATTCGTCATGTTGTCGGTTCCGTTGGCACACCGGTCAATATTGTCGAGGTCCAGATCAGGGATCAACAGGGTAATATCCTCGGGCCGAGGGACGAGGGAGAGATATGCATCCGTGGTCCCAATGTGATGAAGGGGTACTTGAATAACCCTGAAGAAACCAAGGCCGTTTTCTGGGGTGAGTGGTTGCGGAGTGGCGATGTTGGGCTATTTGAGGAGGACGGCTATCTCTATATTATTGACCGGATTAAAGACATGATCATCACCGGCGGCGAGAATGTCTATCCAAGGGAAATTGAAGAAGTTCTCTACAAGAGACCTGAAGTAGGAGAATGTTCTGTGATCGGTCTTCCAGATAAGGAATACGGGGAAAGGGTGACAGCCTGTATCGTTCTAAAACCCAAAAGCCAGCCATTAGATCCAATGGAACTTAAATCTTTTCTTAAGAATCATCTTGCTTCATTTAAAGTGCCAAAGGATTTCATCATCCTGGACGAATTACCTAAGGGGAGTACTGGGAAGACGCTGAAACGTGAATTGAAACGACAGATCATGGATAAGCTCAAAAACAGATGATGCGGGCTGTAGTTGTTTCAAAAAAGTTCTCTGAAATGAAATTGATAGAGGTTGTGGGTCCGGAAGAAGCAGCAGAACTGACGAGGATAGCCAACGATGAGATGGCCGAGATGGTGGCAAAGTATCCCCTACTCCGCTAACAGAATCGTTGTCCATTACAATAATGGTTTAGAACGTCTTGGACAAAATTTTTTTCCAGGGCTTACAAAACATCCCATCGAATATTTTAAGATGTTCTATAATGATACAGCCTTAAATGGAAATACATCTGCCCTCAGGTGTGGGTATGACTTTTCCGGGGAAGACCGTCTGCTTTTCGGCTCCGATATGCCTTACGGTGTTGAAAATGGTGCCATTGCAATCCGGCAGACGATGGAAGCCATAGACGCTATGGGAGTGTCGGAGTCGGTCAGAATGAAAATCCACGAAGGCAATGCAAGGAGGTTGTTACATCTTTGAACTCACCTCTCTCTGTCTGAAGGGATAAGTCTAAGACCCAAAGTCATCCATCAGGGATGACAATCCAGAAAGGGCGGCACAGGAGTGATTCTGGAAAGCAGCAGAGATCCTGGGACGCTTGATTGAGGGGAGGTGATATATCTTAGAGTGAAAAGGTTATATGAATATTTTGGAAACATAAATGTTAGGAAAGGAGTACGAGATGAAGAAGCGTACAAATGGTCAGGTGGAGATCACGTACCATCCCGGAGGCACACGTCTTAATCCGGTCAATTGGTGCCATGATGGACAATATCCCAAATGTGTGAAGGGGAGCTGAGGAAAGGGGGTGAAAAGGGTTTTCCATAAGTATTTCATATTATAATGTAGTTCATCAACTAAGAAAGGAGGTATTACAAATGAGACAGAAGAAATTATTCATGGTAGTCCTGGTGGTTCTTTGCGTGGGGTTCATGGTATCTGTCTTGCCCTCCGGAAAGGCCCATGCAAAGGAGATAAGGCTAAAAGCAGCTAATTACTTTCCTCCTCCGGCTAGCCAATCCACAGTGTTAGAAGAATTTTGTCGCGAATTAGAAAAGCGAACCGGTGGTCAGGTGAAGGTTGATTACTATGCTGGCGGTTCATTGCTCGGAGCTACGGCGATGTTCGATGGGCTAGTGAGCGGAATTGCTGATATAGGTTACTCCCATGTTTATTACACCGCAGGTCGCATGCCGGTTACCGAAGCTGCTGGTTTGCCTCTCGGCTATCCCAGTGCCTGGGTAAGTAGTCAAGCTCTCAATGATTTCAACCAACAATTCAAGCCCAAGGAATTTGAAAAGGTTAGAGTGCTCTGGATGAACACCTCCACCCCTAGTGCCATAGCCACTTCTAAGAAGCCGGTGCGCAAACTGGAAGACCTCAAGGGGCTAACCATAAGAGCGCCCGGGATTGCTGGCGATGTTATTAAGGCACTGGGTGCAACCCCGGCCCCTACACCGATGCCGGAAGTTTATGATGCGATCTCGAAAGGTGTAATTGATGGGGAGGCCTCAAACTTTGAAACACTCAGAACGTTCCGGTTTGCTGAAGTTGTAAAATATTCGACGTCAGTCTGGCAAATCACCAATCCCTATCCCTTTTATGTGGCGATGAACAAGGACAGCTACAAGAAGTTGCCGGCAGATATTAAAGCCATCTTTGACACCCTTGTTGGGGAGTACAAGGAGCAATATATTTTGATGTGGAATGCCGTGGATTTCGCCGGCAAAGAGTATGGTGTGGCGAAGGGTGTAGAATTTATTGACCTGCCCCCGGATGAGGTGGTAAGGTGGAAGGCAGCTGTCGAACCGGTAATAGATAATTATGTAAAAATTATGGTGGGTAAAGGGTATTCCGAGGCAGAGGTGAAAGGCTGGATTAAATTCCTGAGGGATCGAATTGATTACTGGACGAAAAAGCAAATAGCATTACGCATTCCGTCAGCAGCCGGGCCTCCAGAGGTAAAACCCGAGGCTCTGAAAAAATGAACAGGCTGACCCCCTGAAGGAGACACCCCAACAGTTGGGAGGAATAAGGCTACCGAATGTGGAGGGGGTTAAGCTTAATCGCCTGGAATTGCTTACCCCGTTAGAAAGCCCCAGCACTCATACTGGGGATGGCAGAAATAGAAACTATCAGCTCTTTATTGAGAGCGAGGTCAAAGCCCTACCCTTTCTAACGGGGTTGATCGCTCAATATTGCTGCTCGATGTTGGGTGCGGGGGCTTTGCCCCCCGCCCACCAAAGATGGGGAGGGAAACTTTGTGTTAGACAAATTTGAAAAGTTTAATCGCCAGTTAAGTGGTTGGTTTGAGTGGATAGGACTTGCTGGGATGTTGCTGATGATGGCTATCACCTGTATCGATGTAGTGGGGGCTAAAGTCTTTCATTGGCGTCTCTTTGGTGCCATTGACATCGTGATGCTTTCCCAGATAGTTGCAATTGCCTTTGCAACCAGCATGGCGCTGATTGTCGGCCGGCATATCCAAGTAGAACTTTTAATCGCTCGGCTGCCAAGGCGTGCCCAGGCAGTTATCGATAGCTTTGCTCTTCTTCTTGGATTCGGGCTCTTCGGTCTGATTATTTGGCGACTTTATGTGCTCGGTTATACTTTTCAAACCTCAGGCGAACATAGTGCAACTGCCCGCATACCTTATTATCCTTTTGCTTATGGTATTGCTCTTGCCAGTATCCCGGTTTGTCTGGTGTATTTACAGAAATTTCTTAGCTCTCTAATTAGGGTAGTAAAAAGATGAGCGAAATTACGGTAGGCGTTATTGGGATTTTTGTTCTTATACTCCTGTTTCTCCTTAGAGTGCCGGTGGCTTTCAGTATGGCTATTGTGGGGGTTTCTGGTTTTGCTTATCTAACTAACCCACAAGCAGGACTTAGTATTCTCAGCCGGGATATCTTCGATCAATTTTCCTCTTACCCCTTAAGTTGCATCCCAATGTTTATACTCATGGGCTGCTTCGCCTTTGCCTCAGGAATTAGTAAAAGGCTTTATGATACCGCTTATGCCTGGGTGGGACATGTACGTGGTGGGCTGATTATGGCCACAGTGATGGCCTGTGCGGGTTTTGGTGCCATATGTGGGTCGTCGGCGGCTACGGCGGCGACAATGGGCAAGATAGCCATTCCGGAGATGAAGAGGTATAACTATGATGATACATTAGCCACTGGTTCGGTTGCTGCCGCCGGCACACTTGGTATTATGATTCCCCCAAGCACTATCTTCCTCATCTATGGGATATTGACCGAACAGTCTATAGGTAAACTTTTCATTGCTGGGGTATTGCCAGGGTTACTCCTTGCCTTCCTCATGATGATAGTGGTTGCTATTATTTGCTGGCGCAATCCTAACCTCGGTCCCCCTGGAGCCCCAACCAGTTGGAAAGAGAAGATAAGGTCACTTACTGGGGTTATTGAGACTCTAATTTTGTTCTTTTTTGTCATTGGCGGGTTATTTCTTGGCTGGTTCAGTCCTACTCAGGCTGGGGCGATTGGAGCCGGCGGGACCTTGCTTATCGGCGTAATCCGACGACAGCTTAGCTGGCGAGGATTTTTCGGGGCGGTTAAGGATGCCTTACAAACGTCCTGTATGGTTATATTCTGTATCACCGGGGCTATCATCTTTGGTCATTTTATGGCAGTATCAAGAATAACCTTTGACTTAGCTGACTGGGTCGCGGGGCTTCCTTTCCCTCCAATGACTATCATGGCAGTCATAGTCTTATTTTATTTCTTAGGTGGTACCTTTATGGATTCCATGGCTCTCATCGTGCTTACCGTCCCCATCTTCTACCCATTAGTTATAAAGCTCGGCTTTGACCCAATATGGTTTGGGGTGATAATAGTGTTGATCGGCGAGATGGGGGTAATCTCACCGCCGGAGGGGGTAAATGTATTTGTGATTAAAGCAATTGCTCCAGATGTACCTCTGGAGAGTATCTTTAAGGGTGTAATACCCTTCATTGCTGCACAGATTGTTTGTGCGATTATAATTATGGCTTTCCCCATTATTGCTACCTTTTTGCCGAGCTTTATCACCTATTAGGAAAGGATGAGCCAGTGTTATCACTGGCGTGCAAAAATAGAATTTAAACTGACAGTCATTGATCTGCGCAGATGAGGGGGCATGATGAAAGATATTGAAAAAATTTCTTTGAATGCTTCGGTGAAAACCCTGCGCCGCGAGTGAACCCCGTTAGAAATTTCAGCAGGACATTAAACCCCGCCGGCATTACTCTAAAATCTAACCCCGCTGCAGAGCAGTGAGGCATTATTTCTAACGGGGTGAGTGATCAGTGATAGAACAGATAAAAGGAAAAGACCGGTGAATTCTCGAGAAAGGGTTCTCAGGACGATCGCCCATAAAGAACCGGATAGAGTTCCCCTCTTTTTCAATGCCATCGAGGCCAAGTTTGTTCGCGCCATTGGCGAGGGTGACATGGTAAAAACGTGGAATCAGCTCGGTGCGGATGTGTTTGTCATCGCCCGTAGGTCATGGTGCGAAGATAAGCCAACAGGCCTTGGATACTCTTCCAATCCGCCCGCCCCAGAAGAATCCCTCGGAGGTGCCATTTACGCCGGGTGGAATGGGGTTGATGAGTTTGGCAGAAGATGGGAACATGGCAGATATGTCGGGGGGGCGGTAGCCACTCGGGAGGACCTCCGAAAATATTCACCTCAGCCGAGACTCAATGAACGGTACAACCGTGCGTTGATGGAGGATTGGAAGAAGAACTATTCTGATCATGCCTTTGCCCTCTTTTCTCACAGTGGCCCTCTCGGTTTAACCATCGAAGCCTTTGGACTCATTGAGTTCTGTTACGGCCTGTTTGACAAAAGGGCTTTAATTCAGGAAAGTGCGGACCTAAAAACGGAGTGGTTTATCCAAACGTCAAAGTATGCTGTAGAATTAGGAGTGGACTTTGTTCTCATGGGCGATGACATGGGGTTCAAGGGACATGGATATGTCTCACCGGTTGACTTCAGGGAATTTGCCCTTCCTTACTATCGCCGAATTGTGGACTCCATCTCCGTTCCTGTCTTCTGGCATTCCGAGGGGTATATCCGAGATTATATCCCCATGGCCATTGAAGCAGGGATCAAAGGAATCCACGGCTTGGAACCGGGCGCAGGAATGGACATGAGGGAGATCAAAAAAGAGTTTGGTAAGGATCTGGTTCTCTTAGGAAATGCTGATGGAAACCAGATATTATGTCAGCCCAATTTAGAACTGGTTCGTAAAGAAGTAGATCGATGCTTAAGGGAGGGAATGGAGGGAGGCGGTTACCTGTTCTCCATTGCCGGATCAGCCCATGAAGGCATCCAATTAGAGGCCTTGATTGAGATGTGTCGTTACCTTCATGAAGTCGGAGTTTATTCAAAGAAAATCTGAATGGGGGGGCGGATGGGTCTATGGAAGATCACCAATCAATGAATAACTGCAGACTGTGAAGCATTCTGTCTGAAAGCTTTAGGAGTACATCTCTCAATTTTCTTAAAGACCTTCGTAAAATAACTCTGGTCGGGAAATCCCACCTCAAGGGCGATCTGCGAAATGGGTAACTCTCTTTCCTTTAATAAGACTTTTGCCTTGTCAATCCTGACCTTCGAGATATAATCTCCTAATGTAATGCCCAATTCACTTTTGATAATGTGGCTCAGGCGTGAAGAACTGAGATAAACCTCTTTGGCGATGTCTCCCACGGTCAAAGAATCATCATAGTGGGCTTCAATGAAGTCAAGAGTCTTCTTCAACCGTTGATAATTTTTGGCATGACGGGTCTCGTAAATCCCATCCGTCAGTTTTTCGAGGACTTTGACGACCCATAGACAAAGGGTCTCCTGATCCCTGATCCTTGCCAGTTCGGTGACAAATCCATATCGCATGCCTAACATCTCCTCTATTTTAGCCCCTGCTTCAACGGCTGCCCGAGAGAGGATGATAAGAAGTTCCAGAATGGAAATTTTAAGGAGTTCAAAGTTCTCAAGATATTGAACGAGAATGATGGCCAGAAGTTGATAGAGAATCTCTTTTGCCCCGATTCTGTCTCCCAGCCGGATCTTAGCGACGATCTCTTTCTCCTGTTCATAGAAAAGCCTACTCAGGTTAGAAGGAGTAAAGTCCCTTTCGAGGTTCTTGAGATCATAGATCTGCTCAGCAATCTTCCCTTGAAGTTCCTGGGCCTCCCGGACTTTAAGAAGCCCACTCAGATCCGGATCGGAAAGACGATCGGCCAGTCGAAAAAGAGAGTCAGCGGCCTCCCTTGCCTCTTCATCCTTCACGATGGGAACAGAAGAAAGGGCCTTTCTCAGAATGCCTCTCTCCTCGGATCTCCCTTTCTGAAGGAAGAGAAGTTCTTCAGGCTGCAACTCAGAGGGATCAATCAAGAGAAAGGGAGAGGCTGCTAAGTAGCCTACTAATTTTTCACCTCTGATCACCGGGGCAGTGATCTGCATAAGAAAATAACAACATTTTGCAATGATGGACTCTCCCCAGCGCATCGACTCACGAACAGCTTTTTCTCGAGCCTTTCGACATGATCTACCTGAAATTCCATCGGATTGGATAATTTTACAAAAATTTCCCTTTACCTTGAAAAAATCCGACTGCCAAAGCTTCTTTCCCTTAGAATCGATCAGGCGTAAAGGGATTGTGGTTGTCTGGGTAAAGGTACCGAGCTCGTGGAGAATCTCCGGATCTTCTTTTAACCTATTTAGCAAAGACTGCCCTGCCATCCTCTTCAATTCCTAAAAGTTTCTTTGCCTCAGAAGGAGCGGAGGTGGCCTCACGGCAGTAGGCATCGGCCCCAATATTTTTCGCAAATATTGGAGTCACCGGAGCACCTCCAACCATGGTTTTCACTCTCCGATGCATCCCCGAAGCATGAAGGAGTTCAATAGTAAACTTCATCCAGCTCATCGTCGAGGTAAGCAGTGAGGACATGGCCAAGATCTGGGCCCCATTCTTCTCCACTGCCTTAATAAACTTTTCGGGAGGGACATCCACCCCCAGATCAATGATCTCAAAGCCATTCCCTTCAAGAAGAATAATGACAAGGTTTTTCCCAATATCGTGAAGATCAAATTTCACCGTCCCAATAACCACCCTTCCTAAAACATCCTTTTTGCTCTCCTGGATCAGGGGTCTCAGGACCCCGATACCGATTTTGAGTGCCCTTGAGGACATCAATAGTTCTGGAATAAAAAATTCCCCCCTTCTAAACCGTTCACTCGCTTCAAGCATTCCCGGAATCAGTCCATGGTTTAAAATCTCATATAGGTCCAGCCCTTCCCTCACCATTTTCTCAGTCAATCTGCTGACAGTCTTACAATCACGAAGGACCACAGCTTGTGAGAGTCGTTCAAGCATCATCTCAACAGTCTGCTCCCTTGGTGCAAGTTGATTAGGTTTTAACGAAACCGTTTTCCCTCCTAAATGGATCATAAATCAAGAAACATCTCCTGCTGGACGGATTGTCCTTTTTCCACAATGAGAAAGTTCTTTCCCCATGGACCACAAACCAACTCTTTAAAAAGCAGAGGAGATCCAGGAAGTTCTTCATAGTTGATCCCCAGAAATTCGGCATTCTGACGGGCAATCTTTCTGTAAGGTTCTAATGGGTAGACTCCTGTATCGATAAGTGCTATCCTGGTGTAATGTTTCAGCTCTTCGTGAAGCACCCATGTTGCTGTTTCCTCATCATACGATCGAACGTAGGATTCATACTTGGAGATCGGGGTTTGCCCCTTCTCAATCCACCCGGGGGTCAGATAGTAAGTCCCTGGTTGCTTTGCTGACTCCTGCCTGTAATATTCAGGGGATCCCAGAAAAAGAGTAATGCAATCGTGAATCCGAGGGACAACCAACGTGTGCTTCTGGGAATGAACACTCACAATTCCGTTACTGCACAGTCCGTAACCCAAAACGATGGCGTTATACTCCTCTTCGCAAGGTTGATCGATTTCTGTTTGGAGGATTTTGGTCATATTTTGCGGGGTCCGATGCAACCCTTGGTCAAGGAACTTAAATTCAACACGGCCATTTTGAAACTGCCGGAGTTCACGTTCCATCACCGCGCACCCGAGGATGAGGAGTTTAGGATTGCTTTGTTTTCGGTCTACTTGGCCGTTATCGAGGAGCGCCTCTCTCATGTTTTCTATTTTAATTGAATAAAGAACCAAGGTCAATGAAAGCAGCACAATTCTACCAAAAATGAGCAGAATTAAACAAGATATATTTAATGAGAAGATAGATTATGGCGATAGGGATTAAATCTTTATCGGAAGGCGAGAGGGTAGTCTGTTCATGTTCGAAAGGAGGTGAGGGTTGTTAACGGAGTCCAATGTATTGGATTTTGGGAAGAAATTTAGAGGGGTTAAGAATCTATGAGAATAGATTAGGGAGGAGGAGAACCATGGAAAAGACGAGACGTGAATTTGTGAAGCTTGTTGGAGGGGCTACCTTAGGTGCAGGTGTCATGCTTGCAGGCCATGATAAGGCCAAGGCCCAGGCCAAACCGCCAAAAGGGGTGCCATCAGAACCTGTCAAGATCGGGGCCATGCCAGGTCTGACAGGTGTGATTGCTGTTCCCGGTACTGCGGCCTGGCGTGCAACTCAAATCTGGGCAGACG
>Ga0315314_1004401_pt1 | contig 10589 bp, 10 predicted proteins | sample TDP9_MG_FD_203631 | JGI IMG/M metagenome (GOLD analysis project Ga0315314, IMG submission 203631) | Freshwater sediment microbial communities from Lake Towuti, South Sulawesi, Indonesia - TDP9 | ecosystem: Environmental > Aquatic > Freshwater > Lake > Sediment | place: Indonesia: South Sulawesi... | reverse complement strand
CCAGCGCCCTAATAACCTGCCTCATTCGCCCCTCTTTCCTTTCATTATCACTTAGGAGGGTTCTTTCTCAACCTCTGGTCTAGCTTCTCGCTTAAGTGACGTGAGTAGTTGCACTCCTCTGATCGTTATTATCGAGCCGATCCACCCCATGACGCCAAGGTACATAACCCGAATACACGCTTCAATCAACGGAACCAGTGTCTCACCGAAAACCGCTATAAGATCGGGTGCCGCCAGGATTCTCAACTGCTCTTTAAGAAACAGGTAGGCGTTAATGAACGTTAACACCAAGAGAGCCACGCCGATGAACAGAACAGTGTATGCCGAAATTTCCGCCTTATCCATTGTAGAACCTGACCTCCAACCACACAAAGTTGAAGAAAAATTATATTAAGGCTTCTGTCTCACTAAGCTGAATTCTTCCTCACTATCCACCTCAAGACATCCATCAGAAGAAATTAAACGTCTTGTTGTGTGGAAATAGCCTTTCTTGCTCTCATAACAAAGTAGTCAAGTCTAAATTTGAGAAATTCTGGCCAAGGCCATTTTCCCGTTTTTACCAGATTTTGAACGGTGGCGGTTAGATCCTCCGTATGGTCAAGTGTTAAGCCGTGCGTTTTCATTATGTGTTTACATTCTTTCATGGTCAGCGCTCCAGTTACGCACTGGCACCAAAGGTCTAAGGATTTCTCGTGAATGTCTTCTTTCTTGATGGCGTCTGAAAGGGCTAGGGTTCCCCTCATCTTTAAAACCCTCGCTATTTCAGAGAAAGCTCTCAGCTTATCTGGAACAAGGTTGATGGTGGCTTGACTAACAATCACATCGAAGACCTCATCTTTGAGAGGCAAGTTTTCTGCATCACCCAAGATAAACTGAACGTTGTCACTTAGCTCCATCTCCTTTATTGCCTCTTTAGCGAGCCTCAAGCAAGCAGGGGAGAAGTCTAAACCAACCACGAGGAATTTATCTCCAAACCTCCTCACAGCGGCGATAGCTACGGCACCCCAACCCGTTCCAAGATCGAGGAAGTTCCTGCCGCTGACCTCAAAATCAATTGTGTCCAGTAGCTTTGAAATGAGGGCATCCAGGTTTTCTAAACGCTGATAGACGTTTTTTACACTGGAGGACAAGGCGCTTCTCTCATAGGAACAGTAAACAGCTCTTTTCAAGTCTTTGGGACAACAGACAACCAAAGATTATCCCAGAATATAGCAAACTAAACCCTCATTAAAACGCATCGGCTTAACCTTTAACATGCCTACAACCTTTCGAGCAAGTCAACCAAGCCCTCAGAATAAAACATTCTATGTAATTACGTGCAATATTCTCATCCTAACAATTCTGAGATAAGCTTCTCAAAATAAGAAATGGGGTAAAGTTATTGCTGAACCTAAAGAGCTGATTAGAATTGTGAGGAAATAAAAACTGAGAGTATTTGTCATAAATATGTTCTTAACCTTATATCTCCATTTTTGGTTTTCAAATAGCTTAATTTCTTCAAGGGATCCGGAAGCCTTATTCACTTTTCAATTTTGAATAACGTGATAGCAAAATAATAAACATGAAGTAGTAGTATGGCAACTGTTCTGAGGAATTAAGTGGGAAGTTACAGTTCTTTAAAGTATGGTATAATTTTCTCAGCGTACGACCTCAAAAACTGTTCCCTAATCTTTGGTTGCTCCGACTGTGGCCTTACGATTATGTGTCTCGCTCCTGATTTTACGTACTTTTCAAGCTGGTCAATGCAGTCGCCTGGTGTACCGAAGACTGAACGCGTCTTTATTGCTTCAAAAGGGATATCTTCTGCTTTTTTTATTAGCTCCTTGATGCCTTCAGATGAGTAAGTAAAACGTGAATAGGTAAATTCATACGTTGGTGGTTTAACACCCATTCTTTCAAGTAACTTCGGGTTATTTAGAAGAGGTATTTTTGTTGTTAACTCTATAAATTTTCGGGCTTCGTCATAATTCGCTGCTACAGCTGTGGGCAATAGAACGGCGGGTTCTATCTCCTTTACACTTCTGCCAGTTTTTTCAGCCCATTTTTCAATATCATTAAGGTCCTCTTTATAAATCTTAGGACTGCTCCCTCCGGGTATCCATCCGTTCGCTACCTCAGCGACCAGTTTTAAAGTTTTAGAATGAGACCCACCTATCCAAATTGGAGGATGCGGTTTCTGAATAGGTTTAGGTTCTAGGTACGCCTTATGAATTTTATAGAATTTCCCGTAGTAATCGACTTCCTTCATAGTCCAAAGCTTTTTAATGACAGTGATCGCCTCAGCCATCCTTGAAAGAGGGTGATCCCAAATAATGCCATAAGGATCTAAGTTCATGGCTTCACCTGCGCCTATTCCAAGAATAAACCGTCCACGTGAAAATATATCCAAGGTCGTACCCATCTGGGCCAAAATCGCTGGATGCCTCCTATGCGGGTCAGTCACAGCTGTTCCTATCTTCACCCTCTTTGTTTTCATAGCGATGGGCGTTAACGTCATCCAGGTCTCTAGAATCTTTTCGTCAGGGCCGAATGCGATATGGTCTCCTGTCCAGATAGAGTCGAATCCAAGCTTATCTGCGAGCATGAAAGTCTTGAGCGAGTCATTAAAAGGGTAAAGCCACCGACACGTAAGTTGAACCCCAAATTTTATTTTAGTCGAATCCAAAACTATTTCCTTCGTCAGTTAGTTAAATGATCTAACATTATATACTGAGAACATATAAGATTTATACCCAAATTCTCACGGTTATTAAGATGTTAAAGAGATTGACTACGGAAAATATCGTCCGTGCCTCCTCGACTCGAGTTCGTTTTTCTGGAAACTCGAAGGTGAACCTACTTGTTTTGTGGCGGGAAAGGCTTAAGGGTTGATAAGCGAGATTAGGAAATATGAGTTATTGGAAATCTTTTTTGAAAGCGGATCCGATAGACTGGTTGCTGGAAGAGACTGATCCTTCAGTGCGATATTTTACTTTGTCTGATATCTTAGAACGTTCTGAAAGTGATCCTGAAATAAGTAAAACAAAAGGAGAAATCATGAAAACTGGAATAGTGCCCAAGATTTTGAGCAAGCAGAAGGATCAAGGTTATTGGGAATCCCCTGAGAATTTTTACATTAGATCTAAATACAAGGGTACTGTGTGGCAACTCATAATTTTGGCGGAGCTCGAAGCAGATGGGAAGGATGAACGCATCAGAAAAGCTTGTGAGTTTATTCTTGAAAACTCTCAAGATCACGGAAGCGGTGGTTTTTCTTATCTCAGAGCCGAAACTGGTGGAGGCTGGCATGGCGGAGTATTACCCTGCTTAACAGGCAACATGGTCTGGAGCTTGATCAAATTTGGTTATCTGGATTCACCTCGATCCTGTTCTCTTCCCTCAGTTTTTCCGCTGCAGCTTCCCTTAACTCTAATAAGCTTGATGGAGATGTATAACGGGTAAAGCCCTCCTTGATAGCTCGCATAGCGGCCTCCCTTATGTGGTTGGGCGTATTAAAATACGGCTCACCAAGATTCAGATGTATTATCTTTTCTCCTTTGCGCTCCATTTCGACGGCTTTGGCGAAGAACTGGGCAAGGGCGGACTGGGGGCCTTCTTTGCTCTTTCGGATACGAATTTCTCCATCACTTCTCACCCTTAACGTTTTATGACTACTTTGATAATTTAAATGGTTTTCTTTACGGTCCAGAATTATTAAATGGGCTCTAAAAATTTTTATATTAAGACCATAATCATAATCATGGTTAATAATTTGGCAAGATGCGCTGGATGCGGCAGGGAGATACCCGAAGGACAAAAGATCGTCATACGCGGTAAGCCATATTGTTTATTCTGCCGATTTGCCCCAGGAGGATAACCCTCAGACTTTTTGGGGAATCTAACCGTTAGTTATGTTTTCGAAAGATTTTAACACCATCTATTTCAGTGACGTATTCAAAGCCTACTTCTGAAGTTGAAAAGCTTCATTTAATGTGTGGCGGCGACCTCTAACTTTGTTCCATGGTGCCTCTTTGGTTATGGCTTATGAGGGATGTCATAGCCTTTTATGTATGTTTCTTTTCCTCGTATGGACCTTCATATGGAGCCTTAATATATTTCCGTTCCTCGTTTGGTGGCATCTCTTGGAACAATAACTTTCCTCGTTCACGCCATAATTCAAGGACTTGACAAAGGGTTGGCATCTGTTCACTCGGGATGGATAAGCAGATTTCAGTTGGATCTACGCCCATGATTTCAAAAGCACCGTGGCATCCAAGCGTATAGTGAGCTTCTCCCGTTAAATAAGCGGCTGCCCAACTCGATGAACAGGTACCTGGACCAGTTACGCCCATAATTCCTTTTCCAGTAAAATACATTAAAGCTCTACAGGCCATTGTAGTCTGTCTTGGAGTGCCGATTATTGTGACTACATCAGGGTCGAATGGACAGTTACTCAATGGCGCTATTGCGAGGTATTTGATGTTAGGAGGAATCATATAATAGTCTGTGCGTAAGCTTCTCCTGCTAGCCACGACGCTGCCAAAAATTCCGAGACGTGCCTCAACTCCGAGGGATGGGTCGGTTCTCGAATGGGTTAAGCCCATCATCAATCGATCTTCCACAGGCGTGAGACCCATGTAACCATCCCCATTGCACACAGGTGGATCTGGGCTGCTCTTGATGCCATCTAGGATGTAGATTTCCTTCCTCCATCGAGCCCTCTGCATGAATTGACAGTGAACTAGCTTCAGCTTTCCTTTATAAATATGTTTCTCTAAATGCGGTGGCAAGGAAGTGGGTGGGAACCAAGCTAGAGCTATCGGATCTCCTCGTAACTTCAATTCCCTTATAACGAATTCACCCTGTTTCTTCGGAGCCCAATTATACCATTTCCGTTCATAGATAGACCAATCATACTCTTTAGTCATATCCTTATCCTCGGTACGAAAAATATTTCTGGATATATAAAGATATCCTTGAGTTCGAGATCAGACAAAGTATTCGTCACTGTGAAAATGGATTCGATGCCCTACTTTCCTCGACATTCTTATAAACGCTGGGGCGTCCATTTCTTTGTCAAGTGAGGATGGTAGTATCAGCTTGTACCTTTTCTATTTTTAATTTTTCCGCTGTCATTTTTAAATTCATGATCTAAAGGTTTATCATATTTTTCCCTTTGTAGTCAATACAAAAACTGCCATTTGGGTATATAGCCTATTCTCGGCTTGGTCTATTATTACTGACCTGGGAGAATCCATAACTTCATCCGTAGCTTCATGCCCACGAAATACGGGCATCACATGCATAATAATTCCATGTCTATTCATGGAATCCACAAGTTCTTGATTGAGCATCCAGTCCTTGTATCTTTCGTGCAAAGCTAATTCATTATTTTTACCAAAATTTTCTAAACCTTCCATGACGCATCTATTGCTTGCCCAGCTTCTTGTAAAGACTATATGAGCGCCATTTAAAGTCTCTTTATAATTATTAGTGACGCTAAAACTACCGCCATTTTCATCCGCGTTTTTCTTACACAACTCGGCAATTTCCGGGTAGATTTCAAATCCCGGAGGGTGAACCAACTCTACATCGAGGCCATATCTAGTCATAATTAATGCATCGCCATGAATAACAGACCATGTTCGAATTCTACCACCTGAGTAACCCCACATAATAACGTATTTTTTCCCTCTAATTCTCTGGAATTTCTCTTTCACAGTCATTATGTCTGTCAGACTTTGACAGGGGTGGAACATATCATTGGCCAGATTGATGACCGGCACGCTAGCGTACTTTGCAAATTCCCGTAATATTGATGTGGCTCTTCCATAAGGAAAAATCTCAAGTTCTGTGCCTATCCTAATTCCTATCCCATTACCGTATCTGCTAAAGACCCTTGCTACATCCTTTATGGCTTCTCCATGCTCCATCCTAGTAGTCCTCGCCTCGATGTATTGGGCGTGTCCACCTAAAAGAGTTGCAGCAGCCTCAAACGAAGTTCTTGTCCTTGTTGAAGGGTAATAAAAAAGAGCAAAAAACGTTTTTTGTCTCAACAATTCAGGGAGGCTTCCTGCGTATCTTTGCGCTTTTAAATAGTTAGCTACTTCTAATGTAGCGTCTAACTCTTCTTTCTCCCAATCTTGTGTTGTGATTAAATCTTTACCATAAAGGTCAACATATTTCATGTATTTCACCGATTTTGATTATTTGCCCAAACTTTTAAAGGTTTATGCTGTGCAATAAGCGATTCATTAAAAATCATTCTAAAGTGTTGTTGAACCAGCTCTAACTAAAAAAATGGAACCAGAGTTTTGCATATCTGGGAGAAAAATATGCTTACACTATGTTGCTTGATGATAACGTTTACTTAGCTAACATCTTTGTTATCTTTTTCCCCAACATTCTACATAAACTCAAGTCGTTTTCGTCGACAACCTTTCTATCATGCAAAGCTACTGTTATGTTTCCGACATTCTTCATTTCATGGAGTCGAAAAAAGCTACCTATTGCAGAAAGCGCTTTATCTTGACCTGACTTATCCGCAACTGTAATTGCAGCAACGGTCTTTCCCCTTAGTGCTTTACTTTCGTAAAGAGCATGGCTTCTGTCGATAAAGTCTTTGAGAAGACCACTCACATTCCAGAAGTATGTGGGCGTGCCTATGATTAGCACATCGGCTTCTGTAAGCTTTGGGTATAGCCCTTGCATGTCGTCATCTATTCCACACTTCAATGTCTCTTTGCAGGACAGGCAACCATCACAATGTTTTATATTCAGGTCAGAAAGCGGAATGAGCTCCGCTTCAACTTCCTCCTCTTCCATTACTGCCTCAAGAGCAGCCTCAACAAGCTTGTAAGTATTCTCTTTCCTTGGACTTCCGACTATTCCAATAACCTTAATCAAACCGAATACACCGCGTATAGCTAAAATCTCTTTTTAATTTAAAAAACTTATGATGAAAAGGAGCTTACAAAACGCGCGCCACTGTAACTTCTTTCGATGCAACAACAGGTGGAAGCATGGGTCATGCAAACCAACCAATCACAACATCCACAAACAACGCCACAATAGTAACTGCAGCAATTTGAACCTCCATTCTTACCTAACCTCTTTCCGTGCGGTTGATGAACGTAAGGTGTTGGACGAACTAATGGAAAATGTGTTCTATTGGCAACTCGCATCAAAGTCGTCACTTTTAACCATTTAATTCTAGATAGAGTGATAAGTTAATTTGAGGAGCTTCCAAAATACTTGGAAATAATAGTATCTTCTCTGCATAAACGATTAACTTATAAACGCAAATAATAGAAAAAGAAATTATGATGAAGAATAAGTTTTTTAGACCTAAGGAATACTTTAGACCTAGGACAGTCGATGAAGCTATCTCTCTACTTGCAAAGTATGGGGATAAAGCGAAACCTATCGCGGGGGGCACGGATCTGTTGGTCGAGAAGCCCCCTGATGTTGAATATTTAATGGACATTGCTTCCTTACCCATGGACTACATTAAAAACAGTGGGGAAGGCATAGAGATTGGTGCTTTGTCAACCATCCGTAGCATAGAGGCCTCCAGTCTGTTCAAAGAGGGCGCGTATAGGATACTGGCTGAAGCAGCACATGATTTTGGGCACGCTACTGTCAAGAATATGGCAACCGTTGGAGGCAACGTATGTAGCGCTGTCCCTTCTTCAGATTTTTCCCCAGTGCTGTTGGCTTTGGATGCGAAGGCGAAGGTGGTTGGCCCAGCCGGAGAAAGAACAGTTCCTCTAGAAGAATTCTTTGTGGATGTTAGAAAGACCGTCTTAAAGAGCGACGAGTTACTCGTAGAGTTTCAAGTAGCAAAACCACCAGCCCATACAGGTACGGCATTCTATAAACTCGGTAGGACAAGTGTAGACATCGCCCTCGTAAACGTTGCGACACGAATCACCTTGGGGCGAAACGAAGTCTGCGAGGATGTCAGAATAGCTCTAGGCGCGGTAGCTCCCACCCCAATCAGAGCTAGGAGAGCAGAAAAGCTGCTTAAGGGAAAGAGGATAGATAATGCTCTCATTGAAGAGGCGAGCCAAACAGCATCCGAAGAGACAAAGCCGATAAGCGACATCCGCTCCTCAGCCGACTATAGAAGAGAAGTGAGCAAGGTTCTGGTAAAACGGGCGTTACAAAAAGCCCTGAAGAGAGCTAAGGAGGGGTGATCAAAATGGGAGAATTACTAATCAAGTTAAATGTAAACGGAGAACTCTACGAGGTGAAGGTGAAGCCTTACTGGACACTGCTCCACGTCCTCAGAAACGAGCTGGGACTTACGGGATCGAAGTTGGGTTGCGGCACAGGAGAGTGCGGAGCTTGTACCGTCATCATGGACGGAAAGGCAGTCCTTTCATGTTTAACATTGGCAGCGAGGGCTGAAGACAAAAAAATAACCACCGTTGAAGGACTGGCAACGGGACTTAAGCTACACCCGCTCCAGGAAGCATTCATCAAAAACGGCGCAATCCAATGTGGGTTCTGTGCGTCGGGGATGCTACTCTCTGCTAAAGCCCTACTGGACAAGAATCCCAATCCAACAGAAGAAGAGGTGAGAGAAGCCCTTTCAGGCAACCTTTGCAGATGCACCGGCTATGTCAAGCCAGTCAAAGCAGTATTGGACGCAGCAAAAATGATTAAGGAGGCTGTGTGAACAATTGATTGAAGAGGAATTATTGGTTGTTGGTAAGCGTCTTCCGAAGAAGGACGCCTACGAGAAGGCTACAGGAAAAGCGAAGTTCACAGTAGACATAAACCTGCCTGGAATGCTTTACGCCAAGGTCCTCAGGAGCCCCCACGCCCACGCAAAAATCCTAAAAATCAACACCAGCAAAGCTGAGAAGCTGCCGGGCGTAAAAGCCGTCCTCACCTACAAGGAAGCCCTTATAATTTTGAGAGACGAGGCAGTCCTGGACGATAGGGTGCGCTACGTAGGCGACAAAGTAGCTGCGGTAGCAGCCGTAAGCGAGGAAATAGCCGAAGACGCATTGGAACTGATAGACGTAGAATATGAGGTGCTGCCAGCGGTCTTCGATCCGGAAGAAGCCATGAAACCAGACGCACCCATAATCCACCCAGATGTGCCTCTTGTGAAGGACATGGGCAACGTGATTGAACCTATATTTGCCTACGGCGTCGGTGATGTGGAAAAAGGATTCAAAGATGCCGACCGAATATTTGAGAATAGGTACATAACGCAACGACAGGCTCACTGTTCCCTTGAGCCGGACGTGGGTGTAGCCAACTGGGATCCAAGCGGAAAGCTAACCTATTGGACATCAGTACAAGGAGCGTTCCAGGTACGTAGTATCCTAGCTAGATGCTTAAACATGCCTGAAAACAAGATCAGGGTCATAGTGCCCCATGTCGGCGGAGGCTTCGGGGCTAAATACGGTCGTTTAGAAGACGTCCTCTGCGCGCTGTTGTCTAAGAAGGCTGGCAGACCCGTGAAACTAGAGTGCACCAGAGAAGAAGAATTCGTCACAACTCGAACACGCTCCTACTGCGTCTTTGAAACAAAAACAGGCGTGAAAAAGGACGGCACCTTCACGGCAAGGTATATGAAGGCGATAGTAGATGTAGGGGCATACGCCTACGGCGCTTATCTTGCAGAAAGGGCGGGAGCTTGGCTTATAACACCCTACAGTTGCCCCAACTACACATATGAAGGATATGCAGTGTACACGAACACCCCAAGCTCTGGGGCATTCCGAGGATTCAGCAGCGTGCCAACTCATTTCGCGACGGAGTCACACATAAACGAGATCGCCGAGGAGATGGGAATAGACCCCATTGAGCTTAGAATGAAAAACCGTAGAAGAACCGGTGAAATAAACCCTTACAACAAAGTTCCCATAATTGCCAGCGGCTTTGATGAGTGTATATTGAAGGGTGCTGATCGTATAGGCTGGTGGAAGCGTAGAAAGGCAGGAGAAGTTGGAGATGTAAAGAAAAGGGGCATGGGGATGGCTGCCATGGTTCACTACGCCCCCGCGCTTGGGAGAAGATTAGAAACTCTGAGGGAATTGGAATCTACCCCCGGAATTGCTAACATAAAGATCAACGCTGACGGGACCGTTCACCTATTAATAGGAGTGGCTGACATTGGACAGGGAATACTCACAACATGCGCTCAGATTGCAGCTGAAGAACTGGGAGTGCGCCTAGAAGACACCACCGTAACAAACGCAGATACCGACACCACCCCTTGGAGCTATCTGGTTGCTGCCAGTACAGGTCTAATGCTGACGGGAGGTGCGGTTAAGGCCGCTGCTACGAGACTTAAACGGCAACTGTTCAAGCAAGCCGCAAAAGTATTAGAGGTGTCCGTTGAAGACCTTGTGGCTAGGGACGGGAGAATCTATGTCAGAGGGAAACCAGAAAAGGGGTTAGCTGTCTCGGATGTGGTTAGGCAGCCAGGAGGGCATTATGCTGGAGCCACTTATTATGTGCCTATGTATGTTCCTCCTTGGGGCGCCCAATTTGCAGAGGTTGAAGTAGACACCGAAACCGGACAAGTAAAGGTGTTGAGATTGGTGGCCGCCCACGATGTTGGCAGGGCAATAAACGTCAATATTGTT
>Ga0315314_1004400_pt1 | contig 10589 bp, 8 predicted proteins | sample TDP9_MG_FD_203631 | JGI IMG/M metagenome (GOLD analysis project Ga0315314, IMG submission 203631) | Freshwater sediment microbial communities from Lake Towuti, South Sulawesi, Indonesia - TDP9 | ecosystem: Environmental > Aquatic > Freshwater > Lake > Sediment | place: Indonesia: South Sulawesi... | reverse complement strand
GATGGAAGGATTAGATCCGCCTCAATTTCAAAGAGGCTTTCTAGTAATGCCTCTTTCGAACCAGAAAATTGATAGACACCCGCAAACATGATGCGCGGATCTTCCTTTCTCGCCTCATGAGCCATGAACGCGTCCTCAATGGAGTCCCCGACATACAAGGCCGCTTTGAATGCATTCAACCCTTCCGCGGCTCTGCATAGCGAGAAGGCCTTGGGCTTCTTCAGATTCACCATCTTTCCGGTGCTCTTCAAGATCTTCTCTTCTTCCCTTTCGATATCATCTAGGAAGAGAAGGGAGTTTGGGCTGAAGAAGTCCAAGACTTCACCTAATACATAGGCAGCCGTTTTGAACCTGCTTCCAGAGGCAAGACCAAAGTTTGCTTTCCCGAAAAGCACTGCAAGCTGACTCAGAGTTTCTAGTCTTATTATAGTGCGCTCGTTCTCTATCAGACCTCGGCCCGTATGGAAGACCGGTTCTACCCCATAAACATCTTTCAGGAGGCGGTGCCCGCAAAAGATCTCGTCGAAAACCGTCGGGACTATGCTCTCTCCAAATTCAGGCGGAGAATACAGAAGGCATTTCAGAGCCTCATAATTGTCTTTTGCTTCTCCGCTAAGGCCAACCTGTAAGTTTTTGTCAACTGATAATACTCCAGACTCATCAAGGTTACGGGCAAAGATCCTTAACCTATTGACTTGATTGGTAACAAAGTCGCTAGTCAACATCCTGTTCGCATCTCTCTGTTTGACCGCGTCTTCGATTAGCTGAAGCCGGTCGCGCGGGCTGTCATTTCTCCTAATGCCTTTTATGCAGACCTTATGGATCTCCTGTAAATCAGCGGGCAAGTTGGATAAGATGAACATCAGAATTCCGTAACATGTGTCCCAATCGTTGTTGAAGCCTCCGCTCTTTCGGAAAAGAAAGATGATTTCGTTGGTGAGCATATCACTGGGAAACGGATATCCGGTAAACTTCCCAAGTATGTAAGATACCGTCTCAGATATCGCCCTGTCATAGGAATCTCTGATATCGATTAGAACGCCATCGCAGTCGAAGATTGCCGCGTCAACATCCGTTAGCATGTCAACACGGTCCTTCCTGACGTAAGCTCCGTTTCCCTCGAAGTCAAATTGTATATAATCACTATCCACGAAGAACCCTCCTCAATTCGGCGAGAAACCTTTCGGCCATATGGGGTGGCGCAACCGTAACTCTCAGACAATTCTTCAAGTGGAGAACATTGCCCAGGTTTCTGACGACTATGCCTCTATCCAACAGCCCCCTGTATACTTCATCAGAACTTCTGTCAACCTGCATGAGGACGAAGTTAGTCTGAGAATCAAATGCGTGAACACCATCTATCCCATTGAGGTTTTCGATCAGTTTATTTCTTTCAACCTTGACTTCCTCAATCGCCCTCTTGATGAGGTCTATCCTGTCGATCAGTTTCATAGCGACCTTCAAGGTGATCAATGCTGTACTGTATGGCATCTGATATCTCTCAGACAATATTGTTCCCATATTAGCGTTTGAGACTGCGTATCCTAGTCTAAGACCCGCAAGCCCAAAAGCCTTGGAAAAGGTTCTCAGAACAATTAAGTTCTCATTCTTCTCAGCAAGCGGAATTATTGAATGGCCCGAGAACTCTGCATATGCTTCGTCCACGGTCAGCACCCCGCCGAATTCGTCCAGAAGCTGTTGAATCTCTTCCGACTTGAACTGATTTGCTGTAGGATTGTTGGGGGAACATAGAAAGAGCAGCTTAGAGCCCGAACTCGCTGAATTGATCACCTTATCCATATCGAGCGAAAAGTCTTCTCTCAGCGGAATAGTAACGAATCTGGCCCCCTGAGTCCTAACGCATCTTTCATACATGGAGAAACTCGGCATGATCGAGAGTGCTAGATCACCGTGCCTCAGGAAAGCATGTGAAACCAAGTCGATCAGTTGATCGCTACCCTCCCCCATGGTGATCTGTGCTGGTGAGACACCTAGATACTTAGACAAGGTCCCTTGGAGCTCAACATTTTCGTCTCGAGGGTAGATTCTAGGATCAATCTCTTCAACAACCTGGTTCAGAGTCTCTTTTAGAAGATCAATCGGAACGAAGTAGTTCTCGTTGGAGTTCAGCTTCACGATCTCGGAAGTCTTCTTTCCCAGTTTACGGGCTAAGCCTTCAATCGTCTCCCCTACATCATACTTGCCTAATCCTCGGGCCTCTTCAACGAATTGCTTCAGCCAGTCCCTACTCTTTCTTTCCAAGTTCAAATCTCCCCTCAACCGCTAGGGCGTGATTCAAGAAGCCTTCTGCCTCGGCCAGAGCCTTCACATTGTTTCTAATTCGTAAGAGGCCCTCCTTGGAACATTCGACTATGCTGACTCTTTTCACAAAATCGAAGATTGAGAGACCGGAAAATATGTGTCCCAATCCGCCTGTTGGAAGGACATGATTTGTCCCAAAGGCATAGTCACTGGCTGAAACAGGCGTGTAAGGACCTATGAGGACTAGGCCGGCGGATTCTATCCTCTTGGCAATCATCATGGGGTCCTCTGTAACTATCTCAACGTGTTCAGGAGCAAACTCGTTTGCGAAGTCTACCGCCTCCTCAAGGCTTCCACAGAGAATGATCAGACCGTTCGTTGAAAGAGCTTTGCCCACAACTTCTCCTTCGGGCGTTGGCGAGACGATTCTTTGGATTTCCTCAACCACTTTGCTCGCAACTTCTTGTGAGAGTGTCGCCAGAATAGGGATTGAGTCTGTACCATGTTCTGCTTGCGAGATTAGATCCAGTGCAATCAGTCTTGGATCAGCAGATCCATCAGCTACGATAAGAATTTCAGTCGGACCTGCAGGGGCGTCGGTGGCAACGTCCCGGGAGACCAAGGTCTTTGCCGCTGTAACGTACCTGTTGCCCGGGCCAACTATCTTTTCCACGGGCTTGATCAACCCTGTTCCATAAGACAACGCCGCTATCGCTTGAGCTCCCCCAACCTTATATATCTCATCGACCCTGCAAAGGTCGGCAGCCACAAGTGTCAGAGGGTTTATCTGTCCGTTTCTGTCTGGCGGAGAACAGACTACAACCCTTCGAACTCCTACCAGCTTCGCGGGCGTAGCGGTCATGATGAGGGTGCTCGAGTAGGCAGCGCCTCCACCCGGCACATAGCAACCAACGCTTCTGATTGGGGAGACCTTGTAGTAGATTTTCACGCCCGAACTTTCTGATTCAAAATTGACCCGTTCCAGTTGCTGCTTCTCAAGATACTCTATGCGATCTTTGAGGAAGCTGAGGGACGATATCCACTCTTTTTTGACTCTCTCGTAGGCTGCATCGATCTCTTCCTGTGTGACTCTGAGATTGGCAACGGATAGTCTTGCCCCATCAAATCTCTCTGTGAATCTGAGGAGCGCTTCGTCGCCTTTGCTCTTAACCTCCTTGATGATGGTTCTGACATATCCTTCGAGTTCAGGGTCAAACCATTTGAGGTTGGGCCATCTCCTCTCGAGAATCTCTTTGGGCAGGGAGTCTATCGGAAAGACATTGATGTTCGGGGTTTCGCTCATGGCCTTATTTTTCTCCTGAGGATATTTCTTCGAGTGGTAGAACTTGCCTAGGTTCGTATACAACGAGGCCCTGAGCGAGTTTTCGAAGAGTCGGTAACAATTCTAGGAAGCGTTCTTTCTCGATCACCGTGTTCACTGAATACCAATTCTTATCTGATAACGGCGCGATCGTCGGTCTCTTCAATGCCGGAAGGCTTTTGAGGAGTTCCTGCAGATTGTCTTTGCTCACGTTCACGAAGATGTGTAACTTCTTTCTACCGTCAACAACTCCCTTCAGGAGCGTCAATATGTCGTAGATCTTCTCTCGCTTTAAGATGCCCTCTAAGGATTCTCTGTTGGCGATGAGAACGGCCGAGGACTCGAAGACCGTTTCGATCACTTTCAGATCGTTCTGTTCAAGAGACGAACCAGTTTCAGTCACCTCAATTATAGCGTCGGCATCTTCAGGCGGTTTGGCTTCGGTGGCTCCAAAAGAAAGATATATGCTAACCTTCGGGTTTCCGCCTCTCCTCCACCAAGGAGTCACTACCACCGGATCGGAGGAACCGAAGGATCTCTGATATGCGGAATTGGCCTTCAAGTATTCAGTTGAGAGGTTCAAGTATTCCGTGGAAATCCTTAGCATTTTGCCTTCTCTTACAAAGTCCTCCAACAAGTCTGTAAGCAGGTTTATCCTAGTCCACGGCTTCGGCACTGCAACCACGACCTTGACTCTCGAATACTCCAAGTCGAGCAACACCTCGACTTCCGCACGCGTCTCCTTGATCCAATCTAGGCCCGTGATGCCCACGTCTTGAAGTCCTTCGCTGACATAGATAGGTATCTCCTGCGGTCTCAGTATTTTGAGTTCAATCTTGGGATCATTGATTTGAGGTCGGTAAGTCCTTTCTGTACCAGAAATCGTATAGCCAGCACGTGTAAGGATCTCAAATGTTGCGTCGAATAGGTGGCCCTTAGGTATCGCAAACCTCACTTTTTCCATACGTTCACTACTCCTGTATCTTCAATTATTCGTGGCATATATGAATCGAGAAAAGTAGGTAGCATCCATGCGTCATTCAGCACATCTGGAGATTCCGAGAATTGAGGGAAAAACGGTTCCACGCATTTAACGTCTAGGATTGAATAATATAGTCTAAGGATGAACGTAAACGCCTCTTATGAACTCGATCCCTCACTTTGATCACTCGAAGAATAGGCTATATCATCGTGATATAAGTCTTTCTATGTCGGGCTTGGCGCCGTCCGTTACTTCATGTATTTCGCTAGCGACGATTTTGCATCCAATCCTTCGTGGACGATGCCACATAAGACTCTGACCATCTTTGTCGGATTCTCATGTTGGAAGACGTTTCTTCCAGCGGCTGCACCGGCCCCGCCAGCTTGTATCGAATCGTAGACCGTCTGACAGAACTCTTCATCACTCTTTGTCTTCGGACCCCCGGCCATGACGACTGGCACTAGGCATCCCTTTACAACCTCCTCGAAGGTATCCTCACTTCCAGTATAGTTGGTCTTTACGATATCTGCACCCAGTTCGGCTCCGATACGGGCAGCGTGCTTGACAACATCTACGTCATACTCGTTTTGTATCTTCTTTCCTCTCGGGTACATCATCGCGATGAGGGGCATCCCCCAATCTTCGCATACCTTCGCGGTGTGGCCGATGAACCTTATCTGCTCCTGTTCAGTCTCAGATCCCACGTTTATATGGACAGAGACCGCGTCTGCACCCAGTTTTATGGCTTCTATGACGTCTGCAACTCCTACCTTTGCGTTCGGGTCTGGTCCGAGCGATGTGCCTCCTGAAAGATGCATTATCAACCCTATGTCTCTACCATAGCCCCTGTAGCCGGCCCCAATGATTCCTTTATGGAGTAGGACAGCGTTTGCTCCGCCTTCGGCAACTTGGTTGACAATGCTCCTCATGTCGATGAGGCCTTTGATTGGGCCGACGGTCAACCCGTGATCCATGGGGATGATCACGGTCTTCCTAGTGTTCCGATCCATTACTCGGTCCATTCGAATTTTCTTACCAATTTCGGTCATGTTCAACCCTCCACTCAGCTAAGTAATCGAGCCTTACAGATCAGCATCCGCTCTATAGCGTGGAAAGACTTATATATATTTTGCTCGTTAGCTTGGGATGCCGAGGTCCTCTCCATGAAGGAAAGTAGTGTCGTAGCCACGCCTATTTCCACGGTCTTCTCCCGCTATTTCGGTTACTCAACCTAGGGGAGAGGACGGCAACAACCTCTTTTTGGTGTTGTTTTCATCTCTCCGCGTGAGGGGGATCTGACTTGAGTGTGAATGAGAAATTGCATCACCGTTGTCTCGTCGTGAAGTTTGGGGGAAGCAGCCTAGCGGATGGAGAAAGCATATCCAGGGCTGGCGATTCAGTGATCAAGGAGGCGATGGCGGGGACAAAGATAGCAGTCGTTGTCTCGGCTATGGGTAAAACAACCGACAACCTGATTGCAGTAGCTCAAGATGCATGTGGTGGCAACCTACCACTAGGTGAACTGGATGATATAATCGCCATGGGTGAGAGGACGTCTGCCAGAATCTTTGCCGCAGCGCTCAGAGCCAAGGGTGGTAAGGCCGTCTACTTGGACCCGTCCAGTCCAGATTGGCCAATCATCACGAACGAATCATCTGGTAATGCGGAGCCAATTCTATCACTTTGCGAAAGAATGATCGAGAGGTCGACTCGGCCGCTACTTGATAACGGAGCTATAGCTGTTGTCCCAGGTTTCGTTGGGAAAACCGAGGGAGGAGCGATAACCACCCTAGGCAGGGGCGGAAGCGACGTGACCGCTATGGTTCTAGCTCGATTATTACCGGCCGATCAAGTCATATTAGTGACTGATGTCGACGGAATAATGTCGGCTGACCCCAAACTTGTGGAGAGGCCGCGAATGATACAGGAGATAGAGATGAGCGCCCTCATTGGACTGACCGATTCGGGTTCAAAGTTTATTCATAAGAAGGCGTTGAGATACAAAAGTCCGACAATGGATGTGAAGGTCATCAACAACGCTAGGGGAGACCTTAGATCTGAAGGGACAATCATCCGGGGAAGCTTCCCAGAAAATATCGTGGTCGAACCGCATCCCGGAGTCTCCATGGCCGTTACAGTCGTTGGCAAGGCGATCTCAGAATCTCCTGAGACGCTCCAGAACCTATTCCAAGAGATAAGAAAGTTCAATATCTCCATCTTGGGAATGTCCATAAATCATAACTCACTCATACTCTACCTCTCCATGGACGGCTCAAGGGAGCTGCTTGAGGCTCTCCATTCAATTGTGACGGCTGACCAGCGAACAATAGCTTTGGCCGTTAGGAAGGACTTGTCGTTTATAGATGTTAGAGGTGTGGGACTTGAGGAGACGCCCGGCATAGTCAGCGTGATATCTAAGGCTCTCTCTTCAGCTAACATTAATATATATGGAGTTTTCACGATTACCTCAAGTGTATTATTGTTTGTGGATTTGAAAGATAGTGAGAGGGCTACTCGGTTAATAGAAGATTCTGTGAGGAGTTATACGAATCTGCGAGATGGGTAGGATGAGAGAGCTTTGGATAAAGGTAGAGCACAGCTTGGGTGAAGATGAAAAGAAGAGGTTGATCAACGGCACGAGGCAGATGTTGGCCGCCTACATAGTTGAACCCTCAGACTTGGAATTAGCAAGGAGCGAAGGCGCGAAAAATATCGTGACCACGACCAGTGACGGGGACATTCTACTCGTGAAGAACATCGAAGAGGTCTCCAAAGCGAAGAGGGAGAAGAGGCATGTATGCGCAATCGTGGCAATCAGATCCAAAAGTGATGAGAAAGAGATAGTGGATCTGGCGGAAGCTTCGGCCGATTACATCGTGGTGAAGTGCCAAGACTGGAAAGTGATACCATTGGAAAATCTCATAGCCAAGATTCACGGAAGAAGTAAGCTCCTCGCCTTCGCATCGAGCGCCCGAGAAGCGAAGGTATCCCTAGAAACCTTGGAGATAGGTGCAGATGGGATCGTGGTAGAGATCGCAGACATCGAAGAGATAGGGAGGATTCACGGTGCTGTAATGACGGTGAAATCGAGAGCGTCTGAGCTCGCATCTGCCGAGAAGGTGGCACTCACCCAGGCAGAGATCGTTGAGTTGAAACCCTTAGGTTCTGGAGCAAGAGTCTGCATAGACACATGCGATGTCATGAAAGACGGCGAAGGGCTACTCGTTGGTTGCCAATCTTCTGGCCTCTTCCTAGTCCAAGCAGAGGTTTATGAAACCCCGTTTGTCCCCCCACGACCGTTCAGGGTGAACGCTGGTTCCATCGCGCTCTATGTTCTCGCACCGGGAGGTAAGACAAGGTACCTTTCTGAATTGAAAGCCGGTGATGAGGTTCTCATAGTGGACCGTTCTGGTGCAAACAGAGTGACTAACATCTGTCGAGTGAAGATTGAGTGGAGACCCCTGATTCTGATAGAGGCAGAGTACGAAGGCAGGCGAATCAAGACGATACTTCAAAACGCAGAGACGATAAGAGTTGTAACCGTAGATCGGACGGAGTCTGTGGCTGAGCTAAAGAAGGGCGATATTGTCTTGGCTCATTTAGAAGAGGGCGGCAGGCACTTTGGCATTCTGGTAGAGAAAGAGAAAGTGATCGAAAGGTGAGGATCCAGGTCTGCGTGCCGGTTGCCGCGAAGAGCATATCTAAACTGTCTCCCATGATTCAAGAGGCGAAGAATAGAGGAGCAGACCTAATCGAGGTTCGTTTGGACTATTTGGAAAGCGTAGAGGGGATACAGAAGATAGTTGAGGACGTTTCAATTCCTCTTGTCGCCACGAACAGGAAGTATGAGCAAGGCGGTCATCGCATCCAAGACGAAGAGAACAGAATCAGCAATCTGGTAAGAGCTGCGGAAGTAGGCTTTGAATATGCCGACATAGAGCTGACAACTAAGGGGGTCGAAGATATAGTCTCAGAGTTGAAGGACATGGGTGTCAGGCCAATCATCTCTTTTCACGAGCTCACATGTACCCCCAGCCTATCCGAGATGAAGAAGATAGTAGAAAATCAGATCAAAGCGGATGCGGAAGTCTGCAAGCTAGTAACCACAGCAAAGAACGTGGAAGACAACATCCCTTGCCTGCTCCTAGCTTCCCAGATGTCTAATGTGACGAAGATCGTCTGCTTTGCCATGGGTGACAAAGGTCTCATTTCCAGGGTCTTCTCACCGCTCTTCGGAGCATACTTCACCTATGCCTCGATAAGGAAGGGGATGGAAACAGCTTCTGGACAGATCACTATATCGGAGTTCAAGAAGATCTGTAGTACGCTAGGTGTTGATATTTGAAGATATCTGGGGAAACCAGGCTCTGTGTCGTCATAGGCGACCCAGTTGAGCATTCACTAAGTCCATGCATTCACAACGCAGCTTTCCAGCATCTGGACTTGGATTACGTTTATGTTGCGTTGAGAGTGAGAGAAGATACCCTCAAGGACGCGATAGTCGGCGCTAGAAGTCTAGGAATCTTTGGTTTGAACGTGACAATGCCACATAAGGTCAGGATAATCGAGTATCTGGACCGCTTGGATGAAACGGCTTGGAAGGTTGGGGCTGTCAACACAGTCCTGAATGACGTAGAGATGGTTGGCTACAACACCGACGGCATAGGTGTCCTCAGCGCCCTCAAAGCCCATGGAGCAGACCTCCGTGGCAAGAAGGCTATAATCTTGGGAGCAGGAGGTGCCTCAAGGTCGATCTCTTTTGGTTTGGCAGAAGAGGCGAGTGACCTCGTGATACTCAACAGGACTCCTGAAAAAGCGGAGGCGCTTACAAATAGGATATCCGCCACCGCAGGCAAGAGGGTTAGGTGGGCAAAGCTGTCCAGTGGCGTTCTTGGAGAGGAGATAAGGGACGCGGATATTGTGGTGAACGCAACCTCCGTTGGTATGCACCCGGGGGAGTCTCAAACCCCTGTAGACAAGCATTTGTTGCGACCCGAGCTGACGGTCTTCGATCTTGTCTATAATCCCCTCGAGACCAGATTGCTCAGAGAAGCGAGGTCTATCGGAGCTCGAACAATAGACGGCCTAACGCATCTTATCCATCAAGGTGCAGCATCATTCGAGATATGGACAGGCTCGAAAGCCCCAATTGAAGTAATGACCAATGCCGCCAAGTGCTATTTGAAAGAGATGAAAAGTGAGACAGGCGAGAACTAGATGGATCTGGTCGGAAAGGCTGTTGCGTTTGGAGCTGTAACCGTCGTCAACGCAATATCGTGCGGTTTCGGGGCAGCCCTAGGCATAGACCTCAAAACCGAAGCCTCGGTTCGACTCACCGACAAGCCGAGGAGAATAGAAGGCCGAATTCTCTCTGATCCAGCAGAAAGTGCCATCTTAATCGAGAAGGTTGTAAGTCTTATTCTAAGGCATTTGAAGGTAGAAGATGCATATGGCGCATACGTGGAGACCAAATCCAATATTCCGATAGCTAGAGGTCTAAAGAGCAGTAGTGTTGCCGCTAACGCAATAGCCTTGGCAGTTTGCTCGGCCCTAGGCAAGAATGTCGACGACCTAACCATCGTAAATCTCGGAGTTAATGCGGCTATAGAGGCGAAGGTTACCATAACGGGAGCATTTGACGATGCCTGCGCCTCCTACTTCGGGGGTCTAGTGATAACTGACAATTACGAGAGAAAGATCTTGAGGCATATCCCGATAGAAGACCACGCTGTTCTGATCCATGTGCCTCCAAGGAAAGCTTACACATCGACATCGAATGTGGAGAGGATGAGGCTCATAGCAGAAGAGGTTAAGGCCGTGCATAAATTGGCACTGTCAGGCGAATACTGGCCGGCGATGACCATAAATGGAATTCTCTACTCCACGGTTTTGGGTTACGATCCTTCAATCACCCTCGATGCCATATCCGCTGGAGCCTTGGCATCTGGACTGTCTGGGAAGGGACCGGCTGTTGCAGCCGTTGTTTCAAGAGACCGCGTCGAAAAGATTAGGGATGTCTGGAAG
>Ga0315314_1004399_pt1 | contig 10591 bp, 6 predicted proteins | sample TDP9_MG_FD_203631 | JGI IMG/M metagenome (GOLD analysis project Ga0315314, IMG submission 203631) | Freshwater sediment microbial communities from Lake Towuti, South Sulawesi, Indonesia - TDP9 | ecosystem: Environmental > Aquatic > Freshwater > Lake > Sediment | place: Indonesia: South Sulawesi... | reverse complement strand
TTGCGTGGGAGAAGGTGATTGAACTTGCTCCGGGGACGGATCTGGCAGAAAGTGCTGAGGAAAACATTGAGAAACTCTCCGAAGTAAAACAACCCGAACCAAAAGAGAAACCCGACTCAGCCATGATCACAAGCCTGAAGCAAAAAGTTGAGAAAGAGCCTGGCAACCCGGATCTCCTTTTGGAGTTGGGAAAAGCCTATGCAGATGCCAGGGATTTCGAGGAAGCTGAGAAAGTCCTGAAGAAGGCAATTAGTATAGATTCAACTAATGTGGAAACTTATAAGTGCCTTGTATTAGTTCTTGGAGAGCTGGCAGCTAGAGGTTATGACCAGAGGATCCATGAAGATACTGAACTTCGCACAAACCTCGCTTTTGAGGTCGTGGGATTGTTAGACAAGGCTGTTGAGCTTGCGCCAGAGGACGTTGAGGTAAGGCTTTCAAGAGGTGCCATCGGCGTTCAGATGCCTTTCTTCGTGGGCAAACTCGATCAGGCGATGAATGACTTAAACCGTGTGATAGAGAGCGATGCGCCTGATTCTACCAAGGCTGAGGCATTATACTGGCTTGGATCAGCTTATCAGAAGAAGGCTATGACCCACTGGATTAAGGTTGTATCTGATTATCCTGACTCGGAGGCTGCCCAGACAGTTTTTGAGAGCATGCGTCCTGCTGTAAGACACCTGGATCTCTCGAAGTACCGGACTCCTATCCTAACGATCGACTTTGTCCTGGGATTCCGAGATGAGTTGCCGCCACAGACCGCCGTGTGGATCGAAGATAAGGACGGTAAGTTCGTCAAAACTGTCTATGTCTCTGGATTTAGTGGATATGCTAAAGAACAGCAGGTCAACCTTCCCAAGTGGGCAGAATCTTCTGAATTCGCTGATGCTGACGCGGTTACGAGTGCCAGCATAGATGTGGGGCATCATATCTATGTATGGGATTTGAAGGGCAATTCAGGAGAAAGAGTGAAATCAGGGGAATATATCATAAAGGTGGAGGTCGCCTATTGGCCAAGCATGCAATATCAGTTGGCCTCGGCTGCCTTAAAGATCGGGGAAAAAGAAGAGCGGGTTACAGTTGAAGAGGGAAATGTGATACCTTTCCTAGAGGTTAAGTATTATCCTGCGGATGTTGAGTGAAAAGGGGATTGATAGCCAGGCACACGGATCAAGATCCTAAAAAGCTCAAGGTTGTTTTCCCATAGGTACTAGACAATATGCGGAAGCTGTATTGGTGAATATGGGATCACCGCTACCTTTGCTTCATGATAAAACCGCTTCAATTGGTTGATTAAATCCTCCCAATTCTCGAACAGCGCGCCATCGGGGTACTGTTTGTAGAATTCACCTTTTGGGAAATTGGAGGATAGGAGAACGAAATCTTCTTTGGATTTAATCTCTCCCTTCTTCGGAATATTAGTCGGTTCTTCCTTTTTTTTCATCTTCAAAAAGCTGTCGTAATCTAGCTTATCGCTCATCCCATGATACTTGATCCCATCAGAGGCCGGGTTGATCATGACTTTCTGCGCGTCCTTAAAGACATTAGATGGCCACATGGACTTTACCACCTGTACCGGGTCGTAGTCTTGAGGATAAGCGTTGATAACGACTATGTCCGTCGCTTCTATTTCCTCTTTTTTTATAACTGTATCATAAACATCCTTAGCGAACGCTACACCTCGACGATAGGATTCTATCACATCGCCCGTAAACAACCCCGCTATTTTGCGTTTCTTGGTCAGCACCATATTCACCATAAAGTCTAAGCCCAAATAGCGAGCGACATCCTCTGCATTGTCCCGCATATCCTTCTCCTGGCCTTGCCTTTCGACGTTGCCGCGTGGTCTGCCTTTGTACCTGCCGTGATTATGCGCGATAGTGTCGTAGCCGGCGATCCCCGGAACGACAATTTTGCCACCGCCACCGAACCCGGCACTGAGATGCGGGATAATGCCGCCGATGGCTATTTTCAAATCAGAATGGGCGACGATCTCGTTGATATACACTGGCGTTCCATCCTCCAGATCGCCAAGTTTTCTGAGAGTCTTGCTAAAAACGTTGTGATTATATATCTCATATTTCGAGGCTATAGCTTGCCCGACCTTCTTTGCCATCTCCTCCTCAGTCAGCGGACGATGCGCGCCGCCGCCTATCACGAATCTTATGGTTTCTTTGATCCCACCTTCCTTCAACTCATTGATGATGTGAGGTATCACCAAATACGCTGGCGTCGGTCGGCTTAAGTCATCAACAACGATAACTGCGCTCTTTTTGCCTCGCGCAAGTAGTTTAATCCGCTTTGCACCAATCGGATCAGCGAAAGCCTTCTCTATCTCCGACTCATCCAGTGCCTCAATGCCTTTCGATTCATATACGGAAACATCCCAGTTGTCTGGAAAACTCAAAACCTGTTCTTTGTCACCACACCATGCGCCAGTGTCAATAGTCACTCCTAAAGCCATTTTATCTCGTCTCCTTGGAGTTCGAAAGGTAACACTTCTGAATGCCGTTGAAGAAAGCAAATAGCACACGGATTAGATCCGTGAAAATCCGTTATATCTGTGTCTATCCTTGTACCATTCTTCGGCGTCATAGCTCAGAAGTGTGACCTAACTGTGTGAGCCATGCCCGTAATCAGGACAATTTATATGCTCAACATGGCATTTTGACCTTTTCAGATACGTCCTAAAGCGGCAGTGATACGGGCGATCCGCTTTCTGAGGATCTGTAGGCTGCCTCACCTATCTCGATGCCGGCTCGGCCTACTCGGCCCGAAGTGGTGGGCGATTCCTCCCCGGCGATGCACTTTAGCCAGTGCTCGATGCTTGCACCTTTGGAAGCGTAGCTCCAGTAGCTCCTTCCCCGGGCCTCCGGAGGTACAGTCCTGTAGGTATCGTCATCAGGAACTGAGGCTGAGAAAGTCTCGGGTTTCTCCATATCACGTGTCTTCCAGCGCAAGCCTCCTTCTGCAAACGTGGCTGAGCCTCTGGAGCAGACGACACCTTCACCTCCGTGCCCTACCTCAGCGGCCCAGCTTTTGATGAACATTCCAGCGCCGCCGTTTTTGAACTTTATCGCCAGAATGGCATTGTTTTCCACGGCCTTTTCTGGTTTGGGGTACATTCCGCCGATGGGGACATGGCTTGTGTAGGCATAAACTGACGCCACCGGGCCATACAGCCACAGCCACACGTCGAAATTGTGGATCGCCTGCTCCACTAACATTCCACCTGACTCCTCGCGGATAAACAGCCAGGGATGACTTGGCGGAAACCACCCGACCTGGTTACAATACGCCATGTGCACATCGCCCAGAGTGCCATCTTCCAGAAGCCGCTTCAACTTCTGATGCACCGGGTTGAACGGAAGCATATAGGCTATCTGGAGCATAACTCCGGCGTTATCGGCAGCAGCGATCATCTCATCTGCCTCCGCCACTGTCCTGCACATGGGCTTTTCCAGTAGAACGTGCTTCCCTGCCTGAGCGGCGGCGACGGTAATGTCACGGTGCGGCTTCGGATGCGTGGATACATCCACAGCGTCCACGTCCGCTCTATCCAGAACCTGCCGGTAATCTGTATAGGCATCGGCTCCGAATCGCTTTGCCATCTCAGCCGCCGACTCCTCTTTGATGTCAGCTACAGCCACAATTTCAGCACGACTCGTCATTTCGTAATATGGAATGTGCAGGCTCCGAAATATCCCACCACTGCCAATAACTCCAACTCTGATTTTTTCCATGATCTCTGATCTCCTTATCTACTCAATCAAGTGTTGGAAACTCCGTAACGCGCAGGTTTGTGCAGCCATAAGGAATAAGCACCAGATCCTCCAATGGTTCAGAGGAATTCACTGGGCTTTCTGGTAACGGACCAGCGGCATTATGTTCCAGAGTCCATTCAGGCACGCGTCGTCCCTTTACTTTTGCCCACACAGGCGCGCCGTCGGGAGAGAAAGGACAGTCACCTAGTGACTTTCGGACGTCGAATTTAACGGACTCTTCGGGATGATCCATGTTAATCTGCAGTGCATAGTTCCACGCAGTATTCGGGTAGACCTCCCAATCAGCGTGAGGGAGTTCGCCTCTGATCAATCTCCAGTCCTCCCCGATCTTCAAGGCATAAACCAATGGGCCGCGTTCGATGGAAACGCTGTTATGATAACGTCGCTGGACTCTGATCCGTATTGGCAAACGGAGCGTCACAGACGTGCGTCCACTCCATTCTCGCTGGATACAATGGAACGTTCCTGACTTCGCAGGAATTGGATCGGTGTTTCCTATTTTCACTTCCGCCGCCTCTGTCCAGGAAGGTATGCGCAAGTGAAGCGGAAATTCCACTGGTTGATCCGCTTTTATCGTGAACTGTAAAGTATCGTCAAATGGGTAATCAGTTTCCAGATCGATCTGAACTGGCTTACCTGCGATCTCGGTGGACATCGTGCAAGGTGCATACGCGGCTGCGACGAGGCCGTCGGCTGCCCTCATCCAGAGGTGCGAGACGAATTTCGGCCAGCCCTGGTGCATGTTTGCTGTGCAACAGCCGTAGTTGGGTTCCAGACCAAAGATATTGGCTTCTGGCCCATTGTTCGTGTATATCCTGTCTTGCGAGACCTTGCAGACGACCTGGTTCGCTTGCTGATCATACTGGTGAGCCCACATATCCGGCTTGAACGTCGCCGGGAGCGCATTAAAAGCGATCCGCTCAAGGCGGTCTGCCAGGCGCGCCTCGCCCAGAATACTGATGAGGGTCTCCAGAGAGAACATATATTCCACCACAGCGCACAGTTCAGTGCCCTGCGAAGGATTCTTCCCCGCGTAATGTTCATCGCCAGTGAACAGCCCCGTTGCCTGCCCATGGTAAGTGTCAAGTGTTTCAATAATCTGAAATACCGCATTGCGATCGCTCTTATCACCCGATTGACGGAACCACACTCCGGGCTGCTTGATAGCCATGGCATTGTTCACAACGTGAGTGGTCTGGTCGCATTCCTCCGCCTTCATTTTGCTCTTGCAGCGGAATTCAGCAAAATGCCTTCGCCAATCGTACCCCTGATCGCGCACTTTGGCAGCAAGATCCAGAAGCCAACCCTCCTGCGTATGATCGTAGAGCCAGTGAATACTTAGAACCAGATCAGCCCAACGGGACTTCCCCCAAGCGAACAGTGGTTTTTCATCAAGCAAGCTGTCCAGTTTACGGAAGAATCTCTCCATAGCAGGAATGACCTTTGCATCACCTGTGGCCTCCTGATATTGCGTCATCGCCTTGAGCACCACAAAAACGGGCCAGGGGTCATACGCTTGATAATGTTTATACTTTTCATCTTGGATAGGGCCCAGCCACCCATCCGGGTGTTGATGGGTCAATATGTAGTCCATCCATCGCTGTACTTTTCCTTTCAGGCTCTCATCATCCAATAGAAACGCCAGAGGGACAATGCCATCCAGCCAGTACGGCCCGCGCTCCCATCCTTCGGCTGAGCCTCCGATCCACCCACTCTCCGCAACGTCCGGCCAGAACTCATCCAGATGTCCACTAAGCCCGTTTGCCTGAATACGGAGTTGATTGAGCAGCCACCCACCGGGACGAATGCTCCCCAACGGCAAAGGTGAAAAGGCACGCGTAACCAATCTAGGAGTTTTCCTCATATCATTCATCTCAGACTTCCTCCGTGTGGATTGAAAGGACGCGAACACGTCCCGCAATTGGTTGAGCATCCTTCTGCTCCACGATCTCGGGGTTGTTGCTCAGTACCAGGTCAGTAAAAAAGCACAGCAGATCCATCCGCTCCGAGAGCGACAACGACTGGAACCAACGCGCCTTGGCTTCCGGGGTTTCCTCCTGACGGTCGTGAGAAATGGCTTTGTCCATCGTTATATCAATCTCCAGATATGACCTTTTCAGTGATCAGTCAACTGAAAACTCAAAACTGTAAACTGCATTAGACTACCTCACCTGTCGATCGGATTAGTGTGAAGGTGCCACAGCCGAAGTGTGTATGTTTACCAACATGGAGTATGGATGCTAGTTCAAGATAGGGGATAATGGGAAGAGGTATATATGAGAAGATTTGTGTTCCTGTATAGTGTCCTGGGCAATCTCTAGGAGCGCTTTTGATATCGTCGTGGAGAATGGGGATATTATCGGCCTGTTCCATAGCATCTTGAATGGAGAATGTTTGCTCTTTGGACAGGATATCCCACCCGTCATCGGGAACGTTGCGTAAGTCCGGTATTAACAGGCTCATGCGGGCTATCAGGGCCTCCAGAATGCGCCGCAAAGGTGAAACCTGTTTACCATGGGCTTCCTCGCCGAAGTCGAACGGTGTCAACCAGACCAGGCGTGTTGGGCTGCTAAATTTGCCCGTTTGCAATCCCGATCCAAAGGTCAATCCCTCCGCCCATTGAACAGGGTTAGCGCGATAGCGTAGATCCAATCGCCCGTCACTTACCAAAGGCTCCCAATGCGATCCCCGCGCAACGTAAACGGAGTGAATATCAAATCTTCCCCAGAGCTTATTTGGACGATTCCATTGAGGCTCAGACGTGTAGCTTGCTTCCTCCATAGCTGGCAGAATTACCTCTAGAAAAAAACCGTGATCTGCGCTCTCCCCAATGAGCTTGAGTTCCCATAATATCAACTCTCCCTGGCCGTAGGTCTTTTTACCCGGATAGACAAGCAACACCGCCTCGATAGGCCAAGGCTGAGAAAGCCGGAAAGTCGGAAGTCCGATTGTCTGGCTTTCCGGTTGTCCGGCTTTCTCAGCTTTCCGCCAGCGACTGGCTTCACCAGTTGGAAGGCGTTTGGCAATGATCGCTCCAAGAACCGAGGATAGCTCGGTGGATGGACATCTCGACAGCCGAACCAACGAACTGTTGATCCGCCACACTAATAGATAGCGAATGAGGCTAATGGAGTTGAGGTAAGGGGACATAGACATAATCAAGAAGTTCGTACAGCAGCTTGATCCGATCCTTTGGCCAGCGCCGGATTCTCCATGAATTCAGCATGTCTTTCGCTTCCTGGCTCAAACCGCCCAAGAATCTTCCCCAGTAGAACTGCTCCTCTACAGCCTTGTCTATGGTTAGTATTTCATGGAGCATCTCTTGCTCTTCAGGACGCAATAACACGCGAAACACCTTTACCATCTCCAGCAGGTTCAAGAATTCAGAGGCTTCAAAGGTGAGCAAACCCTCCCGGTCGCGCACATGCGGCTTTAATACTTGATGGGGATGAGAATAGAACCGAATGCGCAGTTGGTCCATGGGATGGTTTGCTTCATGATGGATCACCCTGCAGAGGACATCTCCCATGTTCAGTCCTCTTCCCGGTCCTGTTGTTGGAAATATTTGGACAAGCCCCTTCAGAACAGCCCCATCATAGAGTATGAGTTCCTGGAGCCAGATTCTTAGTTCTCGCCGGAGCATCACCAGGAGGAAACGGTTCTCATCATGAACATAAGCTCCAAGGAAGCGCTTAGAAGACTTAGGACTCAAGACTTGAGACTTGAGACCTGAGACTTGAGACCTGAGACTTGAGACTTCAGACTTGAGACCGGAAATCGTTGAAGTCGTTCCACGTTCCACGTTTAACGATTTGGACGATTTTAACGTGTCACGGTTCTGTGTCTCCTGTCTCATGTCTCTAGTCTCCTGTCTTGTGTCTGATGTCTCGTGTCTGATGTCTTGAGCCTTATGTCTTGTGTCTTGTATCTTCTTTTGGAACTGCTCTGGCAATTGATTGACAAAACCCCAGATGACTACCGATTTGCGCGAGATAGGCCCTAATCCTCGAGTCCTATCCAGGATCGCCTTGCAGTATCTGCAGTAGGGGTAATCCGCTTGATCAGAGGAAACCATGCGAGGATATATCCAACATCGCTGACAAGGGCTATTAAGAGCAGAAGACGGCGGCCCGATCTCCTCCTCATAAGGAAATCCCTCCTTTGTCCCCCTTTCAGTAAAGGGTGATTGGGGGGATTTCGCCGCAAAACATCTCAAGGTAGCCAATAATTCAGCGCCAGTTCGACTCCGGCGTATCCAATCAAACCTGCCTAGCATTTTTGTAGGTCTATTAGTCTATTAGTCTATAGGTCTATAGGTCTATTGGTCTATTGACTAATGGACTAATAGACCAATAGACCTATAGACCTATAGACTTCCCCTTGTTAGAGCCTTTCGCAGTTCCGCATAATGCTTGATCACATCGGGATTGATCCATTCGTCAACATTTATGGGCAAACGCCAGTCTTGGGTCGCCAAGTCCGAGGGTTTCCCAGAATATCGGTTTGCCCAGTCAATAAGGAAGCTGTCGGAGAGAATTCGCAGACGTAGGCTTCCAAAACCCAAGTAGCGACTCTTACCCATCTTGTGAGCGAGGTCTCGCTCTAGTACCAGACACCAGATTAATCTCTGTAGCTCCTGCTCATTGAGGTTCCAGAAGCGAACGGTAAAACGACAGCGCCCGCCAGGCAATATCGCTCTCATGTAGTTAGCCTGGGATGTATCAGGTCGGAAATCATCTAGCCGCTGGACGCCCGGAGCCAACGGAGTATGTGGGAAAACTCGCCAGTTTTTGCCGATGACCAATTTGGGAGCAGAGCTTTTCGGCACGTTTTTCCACTGGCCTCCTGCATATTGCCATTGGCCGTATGGATATGGTACCTTAAACCAGGCAAGTTTGGGTTCCTCGAATATGCCGAAGCTAAAGGATACTCGCCCCATTATGGCCTGATTTGGCCCGGTTCCTACCCAGCCAAACAGGCTGTCTACCGGGTTCAAGTGGCTAATATCCGGACTTGACTCTCTGGAATCGCTTGCAATGGTGTATATATGGCGGACCATACCCTTAATGCTCTTGCTAGGTAGAGCATAAACTCTCGCTGCTGAACTTCGCAAAGCGTTCTCAGGCGGTGACATGGAGAAAAAGTCCCAGCCATTTATTGGCCCGTTTTCCAGAGTGGCCACAAAGGTCGGTTCGCCGCTCTCCTGTATACTAATGGGAGTCAAGACCTCACCTTCCACCACAAGCATTCCACAATATCCACCAAATGACCTGTGGGAGATAAACCCCAAACTCGCCCTGGGAGGAGTTTTTAATCCCCGCGTACGCGGGGATTTGGCTGTATCTGATGATTCTATAGGCTGCAAATTGGAAAGCGCGCTCGCCGCTGCCTCTCCTTCCAGATCCAGCCGCTGCCATATACCATCTTGAACTAACCTCTGCTTTCCGAATAGCTTCCTGCCTACGCCATCCGAGTCAGTTGCTATCCAGTTGACCCCAGTGATAGTGGCCTCAACCCAACCAAAGCCGCAAGTCTTTTCGCCACCCAAAGGAATGTCTCCCCTTTGAAAATCCCGGAACAGATGGGGCAGGAGGGAAAGTGCCTCCACATCTTGCTCATTGATGTCTTGAATGTCCACACGAAGATGAAACGAAAGCTCATTACCATAGGCAAACAGGTAGTCTGCCTTAGCCTCCTCTATAGGTTGTCCTGTTTGGGGATTCATCCTCACTCCATCCATAGAACACCAGTGCGTCCGCACAAAACGCCCCGAACCATCCGGGTTTGTGAGATAAGCGTCGGAGAAGAATACAAGCCCCTTCTGATCCTGAGATCCGAATAAACGATTCAGTGCCTTATCGGTCTTGGCAGACTCTCCCCATAGTGTCTTCAGCACTTGCGAGGCGCGTTTTCTGAAGGCTCCTTTGATTGTGCTGCCGGGTATATAGACCTCCCATGCGCCCTGATCTCGGATCGCCGAGTCCGAGGATGGCGCCCAGGACAGCATACGCATGAACACCCTATCATAAGGCTTTCCGTATTTTCGTGATATTTCTCGATTGGACGGGCCACCTTGTCGAAAATCAGTGTTATAGGGCTGTGCGAGCTCCTGGCGTATATAATCACGGTAGAAATTGAGGAAGTCAATGAAGTTACTATCATTTGAGATGCTTTTCCGCAGATTCTTTGAATCCAACATATATCTGAACTGCACCTGACTATGGGAATCCAGAAATTCCTTCCACGTCGCGGTACTGACACTTTCTGGAGCTTGATCCGGGTTGCTCCATTGCTGTTCGTCAATGCTTCCCTCAAGCAGCATAGTCTTAATCCGTATATGTTCCTCACGGTCTGCAATCTCCGCATCTACCCATGAATCGCTCTGAAGCAATCTGATCTGTTGATCCACCTGTTGGTATAGCCGGGGCAGCACTTTCTTGCAGGCCTGAGCGAGGATCTTTACCATTGCAGGCTCGTTTTGAACCTGAGCCGCGAGACGGTCTGCTAGGGTAACATCCTCGATCCCCAAACTATTGGCAACCTCTAGCCAGGCACCATTGTCGAACTTTTGGCTGGTAGAGATTTTGTGTTCCAAGACACTCAGAACACGTTTAGCCATGTTGGCCTTTCTCCCAAGGGCCTCATTGACGGCAGTTTCGGCCGCCTCCTGGCTTTGGAATGGTTGATCAACTATCGGCTGGATTTGCTCAAGTATTCTCTTCGAGAGCGGAAATCTTCCCTTGCCTAACTTGGCCACTTCTGATGAGGGAAGTACCCAGGAATCGGTTTGCGCCGCAGAACGCTCT
>Ga0315314_1004398_pt1 | contig 10592 bp, 10 predicted proteins | sample TDP9_MG_FD_203631 | JGI IMG/M metagenome (GOLD analysis project Ga0315314, IMG submission 203631) | Freshwater sediment microbial communities from Lake Towuti, South Sulawesi, Indonesia - TDP9 | ecosystem: Environmental > Aquatic > Freshwater > Lake > Sediment | place: Indonesia: South Sulawesi... | reverse complement strand
GACGGGTCACACGCTGCTGGCTGGCGGGTGGTCGTACGTTATCAACAAGGATTCAAAGGATCCGGAGGACACGTATCGCTTCCTTGTTTACATGTGCAGACTTCCTCAGAGTGCATGGCAGAACACGCACCCTGAAACGGGCGTCCAGCCAAGTCTGAAGAGCCACTACACGGACCCGACCATCGTAGGAGTTTTGGGAAAAGAGTTCTGTGACGCATACCAAGCGGGTCAAGCCATGGGCCTACCAGACCTGAGATTCCCGCACGCACCCGAGATGCTCGACTACCTCGACGAGCAGGTCTCTCGAGCCTGCGCAGAAGAGGCTACTACCAAGGCAGCATTAGACGACGTGGCCAGCCACTGGGTCGACCTCTGCAAGAAGTACTTCGGAAGTCCGAACGTTCCAGAAGACTATGTGAAGATGGTAATGTAGGCGTTCATTACCATCTCCCACCTTTTTTTTGCTGCAAGAGAATCGTTTGTGGTCGAGTTAGTTTGGCTAGAAGCAGGGAACGATTTCTGCCGTACGTATTGGTCAGTCCGATCTTGATAGTCATACTTGCCTTGGGACTGTATCCTTTTGTTTTCGTCATATGGCTTTCTTTTCAGACCTGGACGGCCGCAACCCAACCGGTATTCGTTGGCTTGGAGAACTTCTACGAGATCATATTTCGTGACCAAACCTTTCGAGACGTGCTCGACAACACGTTGGTGTACGTCGCTTCAGCGGTAACCGCAGAATTCCTGATAGGCCTCGGGCTGGCTTTGCTATTGAATAGGGAGTTCAAAGGAAAGAGGGTTATTGCACCGCTGATCTATTTTCCTATGATCGTCACGCCGGTGGCGGTGGGGCTTACGTTCAGAATAATGTACAATATTGAGTACGGGCCGTTTACCTATTTCTTGGACCTCTTGGGGCTTCCGCCTGTCAAATGGATTGCTAGTGCAACCTACTCGTTATTCTCTCTCATACTGGTCGACATTTGGCAGTGGACGCCGTTCATGTTCCTAGTGCTGCTGGCGGGTCTACAGATTGTTCCGAAAGAGTGCATCGAGGCCAGTCAACTGGACGGGGCATCCTACTGGCAAAGATTCAGGCACATAACACTGCCGTTCCTGAGAGGCTCGATTGCTGTTGCTCTCCTCATCAGGATGATAGACGCATTCAAGGCCTTCGACATTATATATACAGTAACCGAGGGAGGACCCGGCACTTCCTCAGCTGTACTGTCTTTTTTCACTTACATCGTGGGCTTCAGACGCTTCAGCCTAGGTTATGCGGCCGCCATGTCGATTATTCTATTCCTTCTCATACTCATACCAACCCAACTGCTTTTCCGCAGGTTAAGGAGGAAACCTGAGCTTGGCTAATAGATTACTAGACGTGGCTTTCTACATTGCTCTCGCATTCATCCTTGTCGTTGTGCTCTTTCCATTCTACTGGCTAGTATTGAATGCATTCAAGTGGGGAGGCGGCGGATACTTCACAGGGGAGTACTTCACGTATCCGCCAACGTTCTTGCCGTCGGGCCTGCATTTCGAAAACTTTGAAACGATCATTTTCGGTGGCAAGTTTGTTTCCTCAGTGATGCCGAACATACTTAACAGCGCGATTGTTGGATTTAGTACGGCGGCGATAGTTACCGGGATGTCAACTCTCGGAGCGTTCGCGTTAACCAGATTGCGATTCAAGCGGCGCGACGACGTAGCTTTTTTCATACTCGCTCAGCGAATTCTGCCGCCGGTTTCGATACTCATACCGTACTATTTCATTATTACAGGCTTGCATCTACTGGATACTCAAGTCGGATTGATTCTGACCTACATTCTTCTTAACCTACCGTTCTCTGTTTGGATTCTGATGACCTACTTTGAGGAGATTCCTAGGGAGCTTGAGGAAGCCGCCTGGGTTGACGGATGTTCAAGCATGACTGCTTTCCGCAGAATTCTCCTACCTGTCGCGCTGCCTGGAATACTCGTGACGGCGATCTTCTCCGTGATCACTTGCTACAACGAGTTCATGTTCTCCTTCCTACTCACTTTTAGTAGGGCTGTCACACTGCCAAGGGCGATCGCGCAATTTGTGACCATCCAAGGCACGTTGTGGGGGGAGATGTCGGCCGCGTCTCTCGTAGGGATACTACCCGTGATCGCCTTCGCAATGATCATACAGAAACACCTTGTGAGAGTGATGACTCTGGGCGCCGTCAAAGGTTAGCGGAATGACGGGGAGCCTTCTATCACAAATCAAGCAAGCTATGGCATCGCTCCAAGAGGATGAGCTCTCCAGTCTCGTCCACAATTCTCTGAACGCCGGGGGAGACCCTCTCAGGATTATCGAGGCTCTAAGAGAAGGCATCTGGGAAGTCGGAACGAGGTACGAAAAGGGACAGTACTTCATATCGGAACTCATCATCGCCGGGGAGATTATGAAGGCCAACATCGAGGTCCTGAAGCCGCACTTGAAGGCAAGACAGCTCTCGGCGCGAGGCGCGATTGTTCTGGGCGCCGCCCTCGGGGACCTCCACGACATCGGCAAAGAGATCGTGAAGTCTCTGCTGGTTGCAGAAGGGTTCGACGTACATGACCTCGGCGTTGACGTTAGTCCATCCACGTTTGTCGATCAAGTTGAGCAGACTCACGCTAGGGTGCTTGGGATATCAGCACTGCTCTCTACGACTACGCCTGCAGCAGCGAAGGTTGTCGAGGAGTTCAAGAAGAGAGGCGTTCGCAAGAACTGTATGGTCATTCTCGGCGGCGCCGCCGTAAGGGATTGGATGGTGAAGGACTATGGCGTCAACGCCGCGGTCAACGACGCGGTAAAGGGCATCAGGCTCATAAGGTCATGGGTGCAGTAGCCTTGAACTCAAGGGAAAGAGCGATCCGGGCGATAGAGCATCGTGAGCCGGATCGAGTTCCGCTCGAAGGTACGGCTTGGGCGGAATGGTCGCACCCGTTCCTATTGAAACTCCTCGAACACATGGGACTTGGCGGTGCGAAAGGAAAGTCTGGAATGCTAGGCTCAGCAGAGGAACTTGATCGCCTAGCAGAAACATTGGGTACGGACTTTCGGGCCGTGAGCATGGATCCGCCGAAAAAATTTCAGCGTAGAGCAATATGTGATCCGATGTTCCATCAGCCTTGGGGTCTTCGTGTCTCGACTGATACTCTTGAGGATGAATGGGGAATCAGGCGTCAACTGAATGCGACCAAAACCCAGAGCAGAATAGTCCACCACCCGCTTCAGGGAAAAGAGTCTCTAGACGACTACAGTTTCCCGGATCCCGATGCAGAAGGCCGGTTTGACGCCGCAGAGAAGCTTCTCAAAAGCTGGCGAGACAAGTACCTAGTAAGCTCAATATGGGGAGGCGACAGCTTCTTCTGTCAAGCGTGGTACCTCAGAGGTTTCACACAGACTATTTTGGACATGCACTCAAACAGCAGTCTCGTGAACGAGCTGCTAGACAACCTTCTCAAGATCTTTCTGAAGGCTGCCAACCGATTCGCGGAGATGGGAGTTGACATACTCGCGGTAGCTGACGACATAGCTGCTCAGACAGGATTGATAATATCTCCGCAGCTTTGGCGCAAGCACATAAAACCGCGCATGAAGACCATAATCGACTCGGTGAAGAAGAAAGGGGCATACGTTCTCTATCATACAGACGGCAACTGTGAACCTATCATCTTTGACCTCATCGAGATAGGCGTAGACATTCTGAATCCAGTACAGCCTGAATGCATGGACCCCGCCAAGATAAAAGAACAATACGGCGAGAAGTTGACCCTCAGCGGAACGATCTCGATACAGGATACGCTGCCTCGAGGAACTGTAGAGGATGTGAAAAGGGAAGTCAAGGCGCGAATCCGGACATGCGGGCAAGGCGGAGGGCTAATAATCTCGCCCTCAAATCAAGTACTACTCGACACGAAGGTTGAGAACTTCCTCGCCATCTACGATGCAGTGCAAGAGTTCGGTCAGTACCCGTTGAGAGTCTAGGCTTGTCAGGTAACGAATTGTTTGGGACAAGTTCGCTTGCGAATCCCTTACCTTGAGCAGATAGCTCTCGCCCTTCTGACTACAGCAAACCTCTGTTTCTGTAGTACTTCTTTGCCTCTTCCAGGATCCTGTCTATTTCTTTGTCTTGCTCGGGCGTAATGGGGGTCGGCTTGTGCGTGGCAAGAAGCTCCTCCATCCTCTCGCGCGCATAATCGATTGAGTTCTTTCGGCCCATCTTAAGCCACTCCTGGTAGGTTAGCCTGTCGGCCGCCTTGGGGACGTAGTACTCTTTTTTCCATAGGGTTCTTGTATGGGCTTTGTTCAGGTAGGTGCCGCGCATCGGCTCTACTTCTTTTATGATCTCCAAGGCCATGGTCTCCTCATTGACCTCAAACCCTTCGATCGTCCTCCCAACAATTGCTGCTATGTCATCATCCATAATTGCCTGCAGCGGGTGGTACGAGAGCTCAGAGCTCACTCCTCCGTGGAGCACGATCATGTTTGCGCCTGAAAGGGCGGATGCCATCGCAATGTGAGTCTTCTCGTAGCCTCCTTGGAAGTCTATGCGCTTGGAGTTCGGAAACGCCGGCCCCGTATTGTTGGTGGGTATCCTGTAGAACCCGTTCCAGATCTGATTGAAGGCCATGTGATGAAGGCTACAGCCAAGGGAGCCGAACGCGGGGCTCCCGGTCCTCATGTCAATGGGCTCAACAAAATCATTTGCGATGATCCCTACCCCAGGCCTTGCAAGCTGTAGGAATACCACCGCGGCCAGAAGCTCGGCATTGTTGGTAATGGTTGAGCCAGCAAGCGTAATCGGTGCAGTCCCGCCCATAACCGCGCCCGCTGCTATGTAGATTGGGAAGCCCGCTTCCGCATATCCAAAGCCAGCATTGATTGCGTCCTCCGAATAGGAAAGGGGCGGGGCCGCTTCCATGTTCCCAAGAAGTTGCTGGCCAGCCGCCTGCGCGAGCTGGATCTCCCAAATGTAGGAATCGGTGACCTGGGCGCCTCTTGAGACCTTCGAGGAGTACCTAATCCGGGAAGCAAGGCTCGTTGGGCAAAGCATTACAGGTTCAACGCCCTCGATCTCAAAATACGGGGTATAGGATGGAAAGCAGTCCAGGTTCTCGAGGGCATCCGAAATGAGGACGGCCTGGTTGTTCTCTTCTAGGGTAGCCGTCCTGGCTATTCCGGTCTCAGGATCACAGATCCTGGCGCCGGCGCTCGACATGAAGTAGAGCGTATTCCCACCAAACATCATGTTGTTCTTTGGGTCCCTTGCCCTCACAAGAAAGCTCGACGGGGTCCTCCTTACGGCCTCTTCGACAAGGTAGGCAGGTATCCTCGCCCGGAACTCCTCGTAGTTGACGATACAGCCATTCTCCTTGAGAAGGTCCAGCGCCCTTTTGCTCTCAAACCTGCACCCCACCTCCTCAAGCAAATCAAGGGTAGCGCGATGTATGGCCTCAACCTCGCAATCGGAGAGTATCTTCACGGGTGGTGTTCTTCTTCTAAATCCCCTTCGCATCTTGCAACCTCCTGCGATTTTTCAGGTGTTCTTTATGGAGGGCCTGTCAACCTGCACCAAGAAGGCCTTTGGCAATTGCCACGCCCTCAAGAGCAGTGGAGCCGTAGCTATCGGCCCCAATCCTGTCGGCAAATTCTTGGTTGATGGGGGCTCCACCAACTATCACCTTTAGCTTGGGCCTGATGCCCTCCTTTCTTAGCCCCTCAATCACGTTTTTCTGCTCCATTACTGTGGTGGTCAAAAGTGCGGACATGGCAAGAATGTTTGCTTCGCTCTTCTTTGCGGCGTCGATGAAACTATCGCTTCTGACGTTTACTCCAAGGTCTATGACCTCAAAGCCGTTTGCGAAAAGAAGCGTGGCCACCATGTCCTTTCCAATGCTGTGTATGTCGCCAAAAACAGTTCCTATTACCACCTTGCCAAGCGATGCGGTTTTCTGGCCTCGGCGCGTGATCTCTTCGTGTATCGGGGGCAAGGCTTTCTTGACCACCTCCGATGCGCCCACCAGGTCCGCAAGGAAAAGGTCCCCCTTTTCGAAACCTTCTCCTATCTGCCTTATTGCCTCGGTCAGAGCCTCCGCGCACTTGATCGGATCAAGGCCCTTGGATATCGCGTCCTTTGCAACAGATTCAGCCTTCTCAATCTCATAATCAAGAACCGTCTTCTTTAGACCTGCAAGGATTTCTTGCTCCACTCGTCTCCCTCCTGTGATTATGAACTCACTTTGGCGTGACTTGCTCGCCTATGCGACCTTGACGGGATACTGGCCGTACTTCATTGCAGCTTCAAACATTGTACAGATATTCTCTGGAGGCACTTCGGGCTGGATGTTGTGCACAGCACCTAGAACATAGCCGCCGTTTGGAGCCAGGTCACGAATTCTCTTTCTGACCTCGTCCTTCACCTCATCTGTTGTCCCAAACGGTAGCACACGCTGAGTGTCGACAGCTCCCAGAAAAGAGAGTCTGTCGCCGAACTCTTCCTTGAGTCTCTGTGTATCCATCTTGGCAGCTGACACTTGTATCGGAGTTAGAATATTAACACCGATCTCTAGCAGATCCTTGATGAATGGTATGACGGATCCACAAGAGTGGTAGCAAAGCTTGGCTTGAGTTTTGCTCTTGATGAATTTGTATAGCTTCTCGTGCCTAGGCTTAACCACTGTCCTATAAATCTCAGGATTCATCGAGGGACCTTTTTGTTCAGCGAGGTCATCGCCGACAAAGACGACTTGGACGTACTTGCCTACAGAATCTAGGAATCTTTCGTAGAAGGCCACGTGAATCTGGAGAAGTCTGTCCATGAGCCTTTCAGCGAAGACTCGGTTGCGGTAGAGGTCAAATGTAAACTTCGTCAGACTTCTGAGATACCAGGACTGCTCGTATATCGAACCCGCGAGGGCTGTGGCCAAAGCATAATCTGTTTTCTCATAGAGCCTTTTCGCCTCTCTCTCCAGGCCTTCAAATCTCCCTGCATCAGTTGGGTCTGGCCAACTGTAGTTCTCCAAATCTTCAACGTCTGCTCGTTCGAGTGGATGGTCCACCATGTCATACCAGTACCCATTCGGAGGTCTTCTCCATCTGACGCCCCATTCGTCTCTGTAAGAATCGTCAGGGTACTCCGTGGGCTTCCAGTTTCTAGGAGGCTTTGAATATATGAATCGGAAATCGATCCCCAACTTCTCGAGTACCCGTTCGTCGGGTTCAACGACCTGTTGCATCCTGTCGACGATGAGGGCAGAACTATCGGTCAGACCAAGGTACCCGCACAGTTTCTCGTAAGCTCCCTTGCTGATGCCAGCGTGATTTCCGCACATGATCACAGGGACCCGATCTGCCTCGCGGTGATCAAGAATTGTCGTCACTCTTTCTCTAGGCTTCATTTCGAAATCAAGTCCTTGTCGATCTCGTCGTTTCTCTTCATTCTCGTCGAGAATCCACTTCAGGAAACCCCGCCCATTTCCTGCAGATTGCCACGCCGTCTATCGCATCGTTCGCGGCGGCGTCAGCGCCTATCTTAGTTGCGTAAGCAGAGTTGACGGGAGCTCCACCGAGAATCACCTTCAATCTATCTCTGATGCCAGCTTCGACAAGGGCCTTCATCGTGTCAGCCATCTTGACCATAGTGGTTGTAAGTAGCGCGGACATCCCTACGATTTGCGCATTCGATTTCTCGGCTTCTTCTAGGAATCTTCTTGGGGGCACGTCGGCGCCCAGATCTGCAACTCCGAAACCTGATCCTCTAAGAAGGCTGGCCACAATATTCTTTCCTATGTCATGGAGATCCCCTTCGACTGTACCCAAGACAATCTGCCCTTTGCTGCTCTTTCCTTCAGCCTGGAGATACGGCTCAATAATCTTCATGCCCTCCTTCATGGTTTCCCCGGCCATTATGAGCTCGGATAGAAAGAATTCTCCCCTCTCGTACTTTTCACCTATGACCTCCATACCTTTGGCCATGCCTTCTGTCACTATTTCATAAGGTGAAATCTTCTGTTGCAAGGCATCGTTACAGGCCTCCTTCACGGCATCCACGTCGAATTTCACTACAGCTTCCTCTAGTCTCTGCAAGAGAGCTTTGTTCGTCAGGGGCAAAACCTCAAACAGACCGAGTGAGCCACCGAAATTAAGCCTGTCGATCAAGGAATCGCCTGAGCTATCCCCCCACATCTGTCCCTAGATAAATGGATTGGGAAAGAGTTGGGGAGATGTGTGATGGATACGCTGCGGATGAGCGAGAAGACTGTTGATCGCTGGTGGAGCGTCTACAGGAAACATGGGTGGGAGGGTCTCCGCGTCAAATCCAGAAGACCGCACCGATACTACAAGACTCCTCAGGAGACCGTCAACCTCATCCTAGAGCTGAGATGCAGCAAACATTGGGGACCAAACAAGATCGAAGGGTACCTGCGTAACTATAGGTCTGAAGGCATCACTCCCATCAGCCACGGAACCATCCATCGAATCCTCATCGAAGCCGGATTGAACAATCCGATCACCTCGCCTAGGAGGGTTTGGGGTAAGCGTAGGTTCGAGCGGGAGCATACCAACAGCCTCTGGCAGGGAGACTTCAAGATGACTGTGGAAGATGAATGGATGATCAGCTACCTAGACGATCACTCACGCTTCGTTCCAGGCAGCGAGATCCATCACGACCCAACAGCCAGGCATGCCATCAAGCTCTTGGAAGAATTCATGAGGCAGTACGGCAAACCCGATCAGATTCCAACGGACCGGGGAACACAGTTCTATCCGGCTAGGGGAGGCCGCTCGGAGTTCACGGAGTTCTGCAGGGGAAACGGGATCGAGCATATTGTCGCAAGTGTGAGGAGGCCGTCCACCATCGGCAAGATCGAGGCTTTCCACAACGCGTACGTCTGCGAGTCATGGATGTTTCTCACCACGAGAGCTTCGTGAATTATTGGAATTACGAGCGACCGCATCGGGGAATCGCTTATCTCTATCCTGCGGATGTATACTTCAGGGACAGATGCGAGTAGGTAGAACACTCTAAGAGCCCTGTAAACGGGTACGATGGAGGTTGATCACTCCATAGCAACCCTGTCGATAGGGTACCGATCGAGAAAGCCAACAACCTCATCGTTAGAAAGCTTCCTCTTATCGACCACTTCCCCACCATAACTCATCAGGGTAGCGTAGACATTATCCTTGTGGATGTCTAACCCACAGACGAGCGAGCTCATATCATGCCGTAAGCCGCCCGGCATCTTACCCCCTTCTCATCGCATCACAAGAAATCATCGTGATCTGGACATCGGGTTTCACAGAACGAACTTGCCGATTCCTAGTAGATCTGCGACGTACTCTAACTCCTCTCTCACGTCACCGTGAACAATTGCTACATGATGGGAAACGCCCTTTTTGAGGAGGAGCTCCAGATATTCGCGGACCGGACGTTCCACTTTGATTATGTAATGCGCCGTGTGCATTGGCCGTGTTGGGACGTCAAGGGATTCTCCACCAGTGATGAGCATTCTCATTCCTTCTACGTCGTCGATTAGACTTGCCATGGTCACTCTTCCTGGTTTTCCGATGAACTCGAAAGCGAGACCGGCTCCTGTGTAACCCCAGTTCTCAAAGTGGGAAGTCAACTTTATTTCAGAAGAGTCGCTGGCCAGTTTGGGGTTGCCCAGACCGTGGTGACCTATAAGGATCGAGTTCTCCTGCTCGTCAAAGAGTGACCATTCGCCGAAGAAGGCTGGCCCCTCTGTGAGCATGTTTAGGATACACATCGCGACGAGCGTTCCAATGTCGCCTTCACATGTGGTCATTATTCCCTGCTCATTCAGCATTGAGCAACCGAAGCATGGTGGGGCGTCTGCTCGATAGTGGAGGTACCACTGGCAAAGGTGCGACAGAGCGTTTAGCTTGAACCTACTGACAAGTCTCTCAAGAGCTATTGACAGCCTGCAGGCCTTGGCGATATCCTCGTCGGTGATCTCGTTCACCTTGTACTTCTTCTTTAGTTCTTCGACCAGTTTCTTGGTGTCAGAGGGGGGAACCTTGTCCAGTAAGTCAAGGAGTTCGCTTATCTCGATGTAGAAGATGTTGGGGCCGAGTTTCCACTTCACCTTGGTTTTGTCCCACTCAAGCTCGTACATACCTCTGAACACACGTCCAATTACGCCGATGTTTATGTTCCTGAGCTTGTTCACTGTGAACACGGCCTTGGCGTAGCTCTCCACCCTCCTGTACGTTTTTCCATCGCCTATTGCCCCAACGGCCAATCCAAACTTCTTGCCTGTCTTGCTGAAGTCGCCGGTGAGCTGTACCAGCCCAATCAAACCGCTGGCTTTCAACATCCTAATGTAGTCGAGGTCGAGGGGTATCCTGTTGGTTTCTTGCATCACAAGTATGAAAATCGGGATAGGGGGGAGCTGGTCTAGTAGTTGGACGATGTAATAATCTGGAGCGTACGTGCCCTCATATATGACAATCATGTCAACCTCCTCTTTTTTGAAGACTCGGGCGGCTTCGATAGCTTTTTCTAAGGTGTCAACAAGGCCAGGGTTCACAATGTCGAGCTGTCCTCTGCTCTCCA
>Ga0315314_1004397_pt1 | contig 10593 bp, 8 predicted proteins | sample TDP9_MG_FD_203631 | JGI IMG/M metagenome (GOLD analysis project Ga0315314, IMG submission 203631) | Freshwater sediment microbial communities from Lake Towuti, South Sulawesi, Indonesia - TDP9 | ecosystem: Environmental > Aquatic > Freshwater > Lake > Sediment | place: Indonesia: South Sulawesi... | reverse complement strand
GGTGGTGATCCACGACGAGACGGTGGACAGGACCACGGACGGGCGGGGGCGCGTCGGGGACCTCACCTTCGAGGAGGTCCGGAGGCTGGACGCCGGGAAGGAGGAGCGGGTTCCCACGCTGCAGGAAGTTCTCGACCTGACACTGGGCAGGGTGGTCCTGCACGTAGAGCTGAAGGGGCCGGGCACCGCCGGGCCCGTGGTCCGGGCCGTGGAGAGGAACAAGGCGGAGCGCTGGGTCGTCATCACGTCCTTCCGGCACGAGATGCTGGAGGAGGTTCGCCGGCTGAACCCGAGCCTGGGGACCGGGGCCATCTTCTCCAAGCCGAAGAACGACCCGTGCCAGGAAGCCATCGACGTAGGGGCGAGAAGCGTCCTCATGAACTATCGCCACGTCGATGCCGACCTCGTGCGGAGGGCCCACGAGAGGGGGCTGAAGATCGAGGCGTGGAACCCGGACACGGAGGAGGAGATGCGGCGCATGATCGACCTAGGGGTTGACGCCATATGCACAAACCGGCCCGACATCCTCCTACAAGTTCTGGGTCGAGAGACAGGTGCGTGAGAAGGGGCTCAACCGAAGTTCGTCCGGTTCTAAGGGAAGCCTTCCGTTTCACTCCCGTGCAAGTAGGTCTTCAACGGTGATTAATTATCGCAATGGAAACCAGTTTTTAGCCTTATAGACAGCGGTACATGAAGCGTCAGGGCATAAATCTTATTTAAGGCAAAGATAGAAGCGTACACTGTGAGGCACTATGAAAGGGATGACTACACGGGAGCGTTTTTTGAAATGTATGCGTTTTGAGCGGGTGGACCGTCCGCCGAACTTTGAACTCGGCTATTGGGGGCATACCGTGGAGCGTTGGCTTAGTGAGGGCATGCCTCGGGAAGCGTATCCCTGGGAGAGGAGACGCGGTGAGCGAGGTTTCTGCGTGGAAGAAGACAAGGGATCGTCGGGTCTATTAGGTCCATTTTATGGGCACGAGTACCTCGGCATTGAGTCGCGTCCTTGCTTACAGCTTAAGCTCGGACCCGTACCGCCCTTCGAGGTCCAGGTGCTCGAGGAAACAGATCGGTACACTCTTTATCGAGATGGAATTGGCATTCTACGTAGAGCTTTAAAGGAAGGCACGGTGCGAGGCACTCGATCGTCGATGGACACGTATATAGACTTTCCCGTTAAAACCCGCGAAGATTTTGAGAAGATGAGGGAACGATATGACCCGCACGATCCTAAGCGTTATCCACCCAACTGGCCGAAGATCGTGGAATACTACCGAGAGAGGAGCGTGCCTCTATGCCTCGTGCCTAACGCCACCGTCGGCTTTTACAGCATGGCTAGACGTTGGATGGGAACTGTGGAGCTATCTAAGGCCTTCTTTACCAAGCCGAACCTTGTACATGAGATGATGGATTTCACAGCCGATTTTATTATAGAGGTAACTCACAGGGCGTTACATGACATACGTCCAGATTACTTCAACTTCTTCGAGGACTTCGCACATAAAGGCGGGCCGCACTTCTCTCCCCGCATTTTTAAGGAGTTTATGCTGCCCCGCTATGTGTGTGTCACAGATTTTCTGCGTAAGCATGGCGTTGACATCATCTGGCTCGATAGTGACGGAAATATTGAGGCTCTCATACCCCTTCTGATCGAGGCGGGAGTAACCTGCGTCTGGCCCCTCGAGGCCGCCGCCGGAATGGATCCCGTTAAAATAAGGCGCGAGTACGGCCACGACCTCGCCCTGAGCGGCGGGATCGACAAGCGAGAGATAGCTAAGGACAAGAGGGCTATTGAGCGCGAAGTGATGAGTAAGGTTCCGCAACTCGTGGCAGATGGCGGTTACATCCCAACGCTAGACCATTCTTTCCCACCGGACATCTCATACGAGAATTTCCTCTATTACCTTAAAGTTAAACAGAAAGCCATAGGAATACAGTAAACAACGTACGATTAACCTTAAGGTTAACCGAAGACGACAAGCCGCGTTTTATCGCCTTTATTCATCTCTTCCGCAAAGGTTTTCTCCCCCACTCTTGGGAAAAGGCTCTTATGGTCGGTGGACAACGGAATTGACCGCCAGGTGAGGACGCTTGAGGGCCGCCGTCCTACACAAACCGTTTGACATGAGGCTGGAGGAGGTGCCGGTCCCCAGGTTCGGCCCCGAGGAGGTCTTGGTGAGGGTCAGGGCGGTCGGGGTCTGCGGCTCCGATGTGGACTACTACGCGACCGGCCGGTGCGGAAACTTCACGGTCCGGGAGCCCCTGATCCTCGGCCACGAGTCGTCGGGGGAGATAGCCCGCGTCGGCAGCCGCGTCGAGGGCCTGCGGGTGGGCGACCGGGTGGCCATCGAGCCGGGCTTCCCTTGCCGCCGGTGCCGCTTCTGCAGGGAGGGACGGTACAACCTCTGCCCCGACGTGAGGTTCTACGGGACGCCTCCCGTGGACGGGGCCTTCGCCGAGTACGCCGCCGCCCCCGCCGACTCCGTCTTCAAGCTCCCCGAGAACATGACCTTCGAGGAGGGGGCCATGGTCGAGCCCCTCTCCGTGGGGATCCAGGCCTCCAAGAGGGGGAGCATCGGGCCGGGGAAGAGCGCCGTCGTCTTCGGGGCCGGGCCCATCGGCCTGGTCACCCTGCAGGCGGCGAGGGCCTCGGGGGCCACGGAGGTCTACGCGGTCGACCTAGCCGATTATCGGCTGAGGTACGCCGAGAAGTTCGGGGCCACCGGGGTCATCAACGCCAGGGAGGGCGATCCCCTGGAGCGGATCGGGGAGTTGACGGGTGGTCGGGGGGTGGATGTGGCGTTTGACGCGGCCGGCTCCGTCGAGACGGCGCAGCAGGCGGTCCGGGCGGTGGGGAGGGGAGGGGTCGCCGTGATCATCAGCATGCTCCCCAGCCCGGAGTTCCCCATCAGGATGACGGACCTGGTGGAGAAGGAGATGGACCTCCGAGGCGTCTTCCGGTACGCCAACACCTACCCCACCGCGATCGGGCTCGTCAGCCGCGGAGTGGTGGACGTGAGGTCCCTGGTGACCCATCGCTTCCCCCTGGACCAGGTTCAGAGGGCCTTCGATGTGGCCGAGAAGAGGCTGGAGGACGCCCTCAAGGTCGTGGTCACGCCCTAAAGTTCGGGAACTTCGCTCAGGTCCGGAGTAAAGCCTTAAAAGTTGCGCCCTCTATTGTCCGTGAACTCGCGGGCTGTCCACGTTGAGGAAGAAGTGGAAAAAGAAGAGGATGCGCCGGCAGAAGAAGAAGAGGGAACACCGACGGAACAAGTACAAGTAGCCGTGGGGCTCTCCGCGCGTCCAAACGCCCCTCTCCGGGGTGGGTCCTCCTCTTAGCCACAGACCCGCGGGATCCCGGCCTGCACCCTTGCACATCAGGCCCCGTTTGAGGGGGGTTCGATATATGATCCAAATATGCCCAAATTCTTATCTTGTCCTTGGGCCCCATCTCATCCTCTGAGCCGTTTGGGTGATGTGGATGTCTCTGGTCGACGTGATCCTGAGCCGGAGGAGCGTCAGGCGCTACAGGCCCGACCCGGTCCCGGGGGATGTCCTGGAGAGGATTCTTGAGGCCGGGAGGCTGGCCCCCTCGGCGGACAACGTGCAGCCCTGGCACTTCGTCGTGGTCACCGACCCCGAGCTCAAGCGCGGGCTCTCGCGGGGGAGGTGGAACTGGTTCATCGAGGACTCGGCCTTCACCGTGGTGGGCTGCGGAGACGTGGGCACCCCCCACGGCCGCCGGTGGTCCACCATAGACACGTCCATCGCCCTGGAGAACATGGTCCTGGCGGCCTGGGCCCAGGGCGTCGGGTCCTGCTGGGTGGGCGACTTCAGGGAGGACGAGGTGAAGAGCCTGTTGGGCATCCCTGAACACCTGAAGGTCGTAGCCCTGGTCTCCTTCGGATACCCCGCCGAGACCCCAAGCCCCACGGGAAAGAAGGCCCTGCCGGAGATCGTTCACTACAATAAATTCTGAATTCTAGAGGACGCAAACCGGTCGAGAATGGCAATCCAGACCCGGCCGAAGTTGAAGCGGTTGGCGTTAAAGTTCGTCGCGAGTAAATTTTGAATTGTAGAATTGAGATTGTTACAATTATGATTGTAAGATTCATGGATCGCCTCGGTGAGCTTAGAGCCCTCGAAGACCAAAACATCTCCATAAAGCAGGGATAAGAGGCCTCGGATTCAGAGGGAAGGCCCCGCGGGAGGTCGTCCACCACAATAAATTCTAGGAGGAGGCAAGCCGGTCGAGGACAGGTGATCCAGACCTGCCCGAAGTCGAGACAGCTGGCCTCGCCGCCCATGCGCATAAGGTTTATAGGTCCCTGTTCTCCCTATGAGCCTACACACCAGATGAGAGGTCGGATGAAAGGGGGAATGGACGGAGATGCCCCGGTTCAGGCAGACGACGGACATCCTGAAGCTCATGAGTAAGAAGGCGGACATCCGCAACATCGGGATCATCGCCCACATCGACCACGGGAAGACCACCATGACGGACTCCCTCCTGGCCGAGGCCGGGCTCCTCTCGCCGAAGGTCGCGGGGGAGGCGCGGGCCCTGGACTACCTGGAGGAGGAGCAGAAGCGGGGCATCACCATCAAGACGGCCAACATCTCCCTCCTCCACGAGACCGAGGGGAAGCCCTTCCTCATCAACCTCATCGACACGCCGGGCCACGTGGACTTCACGGGGAAGGTGACGCGGGCCCTGAGGGCCATCGACGGGGCCGTGGTGGTGGTGGACGCGGTGGAGGAGGTGATGGTCCAGACGGAGACGGTGACGAGGCAGGCCCTGGGAGAGAGGGTGAGGCCGGTCCTCTTCATCAACAAGGTTGACCGCCTGATCAGGGAGCTGAAGCTCAGGCCGGAGGAGGTCCAGGAGAAGCTCGCCCGGATCATCCGCGACTTCAACAACCTCGTCGACATGTACGGGGAGCCGGAGTTCAAGGATCAGTGGAAGGTGGACCCCGCCAAGGGGACCGTGGCCTTCGGCTCCGCCCTCCACAAGTGGGGCTTCACGGTGGGGATCGCCCAGGAGAAGGGCGTCAAGTTCAGCGACATCGCCGAGGCCTACAACCAGGACCGCTGGCAGGAGCTGGAGAAGACGCTCCCCCTCCACCGGGCCATCCTGGACATGGTCGTGCAGAACCTCCCAAACCCCGTAGAGGCCCAAAAGTACCGGGTCCCCAAGATCTGGAAGGGAGATATAGGCTCCGAGATCGGAGAGCCCATGGTCCACTGCAATGACGACGGCCCCACCGTCATGTGCATCACCGCCATCACCATGGACCCCCACGCAGGGCTCGTGGCCACGGGCCGCCTCCTCTCGGGATCCGTCCAGGAGGGGAAACAGATCTACCTGGTGGGCGCCAAGAAGGACTACCGGATTCAGCAGGTCTCCATGTACATGGGCGCCTTCAGGGATGTGGTGGACCGCATCGTCGCCGGGAACATAGCGGCCCTCCTGGGAATGGACCTCGCCAGGGCGGGCGAGACCCTCGTCGACGCCGAACACAAAGCGGCGATCGTCCCCTTCGAGCGCATCCAGTACGTCTCCGAGCCCGTGGTCACCATCGCCGTCGAGCCCAAACACCCCAAGGACCTGCCGCGCCTCGTCGAGATCATGCACCGCGAGGCCATTGAGGACCCCAACCTGGTGGCCACCATCAACAAGGAGACGGGCGAGTACCTGCTCAGCGGGATGGGCGAGCTCCACCTCGAGATCACCTGCAAGTTCATCCAGGACTACGGGCTGGAGATCGTCACGTCCAAGCCCATCGTGGTCTACCGGGAGAGCGTGGCCGGGGAGGGCGTGGAGGCCATGGCCAAGAGCCCCAACAAGCACAACCGGTTCTGGATCCGGGTGGCCCCCCTCGAGGAGAGGGTCGTGGAGATGATCGAGAAGGGGGAGATCGACGAGTACATGGACAGGAAGGAGATGGCCTCCATCCTCTCTAGGGAGGTCAAGTGGCCCACCGACGAGGCGAGGAACGTCTGGGCCCTAGAGGAGCACAAGAACATGATCCTCAACCTCACCAAGGGGATCCAGTTCCTCCGAGAGGTGAGGGACACGTCCCTCTCCGGGTTCCGGTGGGCGTGCGGAACCGGCCCCCTCTGCGAGGAGCCCCTGCGAGGGGTGAAGGTGATGCTCATGGATATCCAGCTCCACGAGGACCCCGTCCACCGCGGCCCCGCCCAGATCATGCCCGCCATCCGAAGGGCCATCCTCGGCTCCTTCATGACGGCGAAGCCCGTGCTCCTGGAGCCCGTGGGCAAGATAGCCGTCTCCGTTCCCGCCCAGTGGGTGGGCGAGGTTACCGGCCTCATCACCCGAAAAAGGGGGAGGATCATCTCCTCGGAGCAGAGGGGCGTCGTGAACACGGTCATCGGGTACATCCCCATCGCCGAGACCTTCGGCCTCTCGGCCGACATGAGGTCCGCCACGTCGGGCAGGGCCTTCTGGCAGTGTCCCTTCGACCACTGGGAGAAGGTCCCCGAGAACCTGGCCCCCGACATCATCAGGGAGATCCGGGAGAGGCGAGGGCTGCCGCCGGAGGTTCCCCCCGCCAGCCGGTTCATCGACGAAGCGTGAAACGGCCAACAGGCTCACAATAGGCACAACCACGGTAAGCACAACCTCCCGTGTCGGTCAGGAAGGAGACCCGGCTGGCTAAAGAATCCTGGTTGAAGATACTTTGTGAAGGGCGGCTGGCCCGTGACACGATCATAGGCAACGACTTCATGGACAAGGCCTGGATTCGCCTGGTGAAGGAGAGGCTAGAGTTCTACGATCCAGTGGGGGAACTCTACTAAAGGCGGTCTGTGCGCGCCGCGGTCTCGCGCCTCACGGGTATCAGGTGGGAGCCGTCGCAGGTCTCACCGCTCCTCAAACCGGGCAGGCCCTCGCGGCAGACCGCGTAGGTCATCCCGCGCTCCTCGACCATGCCCTTCAGCTGTAGGAGGATCTCCCTCCTCGTCTCCTCAGGCGCGTACTGCGCCCTCTGCACACGTTTTCCCTCACCCCAATAGAGTTCACTCAGTTTCTCTCTTAACGCCGGGAAGGCCGCTGTCACCCTTCGGAAGCTGTCCGGCTTCGCCTTGTACGTCGAGGCGACCACGTGGCCCGCCCCGGTCCTGGCGACGGCCTCCACGAGCCCCTCGAGGCCCGCGTCGCTGATCCCCGGGATGACGGGGTCCACGCGCACGGAGCACGGGACGCCCCCCCTCACGAGCCTGCCCACGGCCTCCAGCCTCCTCGACGGTGGGGGCGCGTTGGGCTCTAGCCTCCCCGCCAGGGCGTCGTCCAGCATGGTGACGCTCACGCTGACGCTGCAGTTGCCCCTCCGGATCAGGTCGAGGTCCCTCAGAACCAGGTCCGACTTCGTGACCAGCTGGACCCTGAACCCCGCGCCCAGCAGGGCCCGGAGCGCCCCCCTGGTGAGCCGGAGGCGGTCCTCAGGCGGGGTGTAGGGGTCGGAGCTGTTGGCCACGGAGATATGGAGCCCGGGGTCTGTGCGCCTCAGGTCGCGGAGGAGCCTCCCCACGATGTCCTTCTTGGGCCTGGGCTGGAAGGCGCGGGGGACGTAGGCCGTGATGTAGCAGTACGTGCAGGCGTGGCCGCAGCCAGTGTAGGGCGAGAAGCTGTACTTCGGCGGACAGGTGCAGAGGGGGCCCCGCCAGGGGTCGAAGGGCGTGACCACCGCCATAACTGGACGTAGCCCGCCCCGGCTTGAAAACCTTGTCGCCCCCGACAGCCGCCACGCGAAAACTGATCAGTACAACGGGCTGAAATGGTCCAGAAGTCAGTTTCACAAGCCAGAAAAGTAACACTTCGCGACTACTACTCGGCGACTAGCCAGAGGGACTAGCGGCTCAACACGCAGAGAAACGGGCCGGAGACGGTCGCGGCGCCACCCGGCCCTTTCCTCCCTCGGCAGCCGAGAGTCGACGAAGATGGCCGGTGAAGACGACCCCGTGAGGTGTTACGTCTGCGGACACCCCATCCAGCCGTGGGAGCACGTGAGGGGCGGATGCATCTACTGCAGCGGGGAGAAGAAGGGAACCCAGCCGACCCAGCACAAAGGGTGAAACCGGAAAAACCGTCGCCCCCCAGCGCAGCATTGACTCCGGCCGTGAAGCGTAACCCTTCTTGGAGAGGCCGTTGGGAAGTCCCGAGACATAAGAAATTTAAGGCCCGTGAGAGTAGTGGTTCGGGGCGGCCGCCCGCGGCCGTAGATCCACGGAGCGGAGTCTAGCCTGGTAGGACATCAGCCTCCCGAGCTGACGACCCGGGTTCAATTCCCGGCGGCCGCACCACCTGTCGTTCAGAGCGTCCCCCGCTAGTCGCGTTTTCGCAACCGGCGCCCTCCATGCGCCTGATCGCCTCTTTCAGGGCATTTTCGCAGACCTTGGTTACGTTCAAGCCCAAATCGTGCGCCTTTCGCACAAGATCGGGGTCCAAACGCATGCTAGTTGTCTTCCTTTCCTCTTCCTTTTTTTCTCTTCTTCTTTTCCTTTCTTCTTCCTCCTTTTCTTCTTTCCTCTTCTTCCTTTCTTTTCTTCTTCTCTTCTTCTCTTCTTCTTCCTCTTTTCCTTCTTCTACCACCATCTTCACCTCCGCCAATATGTGTAAATACATGTATTTATAAAGCTTTGGCCCGCGATCTTCAGTTCCCAGAGCCGCACACAAAGACACGCTCCATAAGGAGAGCCTAGAGAGCTTATGAAACCGGGATCGCACCACTAACGCACCACTAAAAAATCTCTAGGATTCCTTTGATTCCAGATATTACGCGCGCGGAGGAATGTACATTTCTGTACTCGAAAGGTTTAAATATAACGCATGTGTTCTCATTTCAACACATTGGCGTTATGAGGTGTCGCGAAATGGGGTGTCGCGTTTGGCCGCGGCTCGCCGATCGAGGGGCTCCAGCCAAAGAATGCTCTGCCCCTAAAGTTTAGAAAGTTCCACGTTGCGTGTTCGCCCTCCGAGATCTTTTCAAGGATCTACAAACGCTGCGACTATGCGTATCTCCTCGAGTCCATGGAGGGTCCGAGGAGGCTGGCCCAGTACTCGTTCGTGGGGTTCACCCCCAGACTGGTAATAAGCGCCAAGGATGGCGAGGTGAGGCTTCGAGACAGTGAGTCCGGTGAGGATGCGAGGATAGAAACCGGCGATCCCCTTGAGGTGGTGGGGAAAGCCCTTGGGAAGGGGTGCCCCCAGAAAGGGTTCAGGTTCGTTGGCGGGGCCGTGGGCTATGTCTCTTACGACGCCATACGTTACTGGGAGGGCCTTCCCGATGTCGCCGTGGACGACCTGAGATTTCCGGACATCGAGATGGGAGTGTACGACGACGGCGTCGTGTTCGATCACAGCGCGGGGCAGGCCTTCTATTATCACAGGGGCGAGGACCGCTCGGGTGAACTGGCCAAGATAGCCGAGGAGGCATGCGACCCCGAGGCCTTGTCCTTCACGGGCCCCCGCGTGAACGTCGCGAGGGACGTGTATGAGAAATCGGTGGAAAGGGCCAAGGCCTACATAGCCTCGGGCGACATATTTCAGGTTGTCCTCTCCAAACGGTGCGATTTCACCGTCAAAGGCGACTTGATGGGCTTCTACCTGGCCCTTCGCCGGGTGAATCCCTCCCCCTACATGTATTTCCTGAAGATGGGGGAGCGGCAGATCGTCGGATCGAGCCCTGAGATGCTCGTGAGGGTTGACGGAGGCATGGTTGAAACCTTCCCTATCGCCGGCACGAGACCCCGCGTAGAGGATGCCCGCGAAAATAGGGCACTGGCAAGGGAACTCCTTTCAGACCCCAAGGAGCGCGCGGAGCACGTTATGCTGGTGGACCTGGCCAGAAACGACATCGGCAGGGTCTCCAAGTTTGGCAGCGTCCACGTCCCGGAGTTCATGACCGTCCACCGGTACAGCCACGTCCAGCACATAGTCTCGAGGGTGGTGGGTGAACTCAGAGAGGGATGCGACTGTTACAGCGCCCTGAGAGCCGTTTTCCCGGCGGGCACCGTGTCGGGGGCGCCCAAGGTCAGGGCCATGGAGATCATCGAGGAGTCGGAGCCGACCCGGAGGGGTCCCTACGCTGGGGCCGTCGGCTACTTCTCCTACAACGGGAACATGGACTTCGCCATCACCATCCGAACGCTCGTGGCAGAGGGAAGCGAATGCCACATTCAAGCCGGGGGAGGCATAGTGGCCGACTCCGTCCCAGAGAGGGAGTGGTTGGAGACCGAGCACAAGGCGAGGGCCCTGATGAAGGCCCTAGAGCTTTCTGGGGGCGACCCCCGGTGAAGGTCCTCGTCATCGACAACTACGACTCCTTCGTCTACAACCTCGTCCAGTACATCGGAGAGCTTGGCGGGGAGCCCGTCGTCCACAGAAACGATGAGATAACCCTAGGACGGGCGGTTAAACTGAGGCCGGATAGAATCGTTATCTCCCCAGGTCCGGGCACACCGGAGGACGTACGGTACTTTGGGGTCTGCTCCGAGATTCTGCGGAACATGAGCCGTAGAATACCGACGTTGGGCGTGTGCCTGGGCCACCAGGGGATCGTCTCAACCTTCGGTGGG
>Ga0315314_1004396_pt1 | contig 10593 bp, 12 predicted proteins | sample TDP9_MG_FD_203631 | JGI IMG/M metagenome (GOLD analysis project Ga0315314, IMG submission 203631) | Freshwater sediment microbial communities from Lake Towuti, South Sulawesi, Indonesia - TDP9 | ecosystem: Environmental > Aquatic > Freshwater > Lake > Sediment | place: Indonesia: South Sulawesi... | reverse complement strand
CGTTACCCAGTACATGTCAGCGATCTCCAGCGAGAGCTATGGTCCGGGCAGCGCAAGGACGTTCTGGAATCAGCTTTGGAGAAGTATCAACGCAGAAAATCTTTACCAATATCATGAGGTTCTACCTCAAAACAGCTTTCCTCTTATAGAAAAGCTGAAGGCCTGTATTTCGTCGTTATCGTCTCTCTTAAGCGGTGTGGCTAGTTCAAACCGCATTGGCACCGTCCCTAACCAAGGTATCAGTATCTGTATTCCTGTGCCCACCGAAGCACGATAGGGGCCCGTATCGATCGTGCCGCTGTCTATAAAAAATAAGGCTGCAATATTGTCCCCTACCAGCGGCATAATTACCTCGGCATTGGCTAAAAATATCCAGTCGCTACCTATGGGGTCTTTGCGCGTTGGATTAGGGACGTTGGTTTGCAGGCCTCTGGTACTTACGCCGCGATACTCGAAGCCCCGAATACCATAAGTGCCCGTACCACCAGCGTAGAATTTCTCGAAAGGCGGCGCATCAGCTAACGTGGTTGCTGCGTGCAGCTTGGTTGCTAAAACGGTTTTTCGCTCAAGCACGTCCTCATAAAGCGTTTTGTACCATACGTATGTTCCCCCCGGTACGCCAAATGTGTGGTCGCCGGTGACCTGCTCGTAGCCGGCATTAAAGATATAGCCCTTACTCGGCCTGATTTCATCGTCGGTCAAATCTCTTCCGAGACCAACTCTAAGGCCTACCAGGCTATTGTTGCCCTCTACCGACTTTATCTCCTTAGGCGCATCAAAATCGATACTGCCAACGTCAACATTTTCAGCTCTGAAAGACAGACCTCTGCGCCAGTGTTGCTGGCGTCGCTGCTCAAAACCGATAGAACTCCGCAGCCTGTCCTCGTCGTGGCTTCTTCTAAACCACGTCAGTTTTGAGCCGCGCACATCAAGGCTGGTGGGTCTATCCCGCCAGTATGGGTCGGTGAAATCGACAGTGTACATACTGACTTCGGTTCCCGGCGCCAGCGAAATTTCCAGACTCTGGCCTGCGCCTTTGAAGGCTTGCATAGTGATAAACTCTTTGAAGCTTTCGGGCCAATCGGTAATGTCGAAATTAAGCTGGCGATAAATTATATGGCCACTTAATCCCAAGTCACTGCTGATACCGACACCCGGCGAGACCATACCCGTCAGGCCCTCTTTTACATCCACTTTAACATCCTTCTGGTCTGCTGCGCCGCTGGCAGGTTCCGCAGGCCTGATAATTACCTGCTCGGCGAGCACCCTTCTCTGGACATATTGTTCCAGCTTACCTGCGCCCTGCTTAGGTGCGATACTGGCGTTGTACAATTGGCCCGGCGTAAAGCCATACTCGTTTAACACCGCACGAATAGCCTTATCCTGCGTAAATTCGTTGCCTGTTATATCAATTTGGCCGATTCGAAACTGCCTGCCTTCAGCGATCGCAAATTCAACATCGACCACGTTGGCATCTGAAACAAATTTGGGTTGCTGCGTAACCTCTGCATCGACAAAGCCATGCTCATAGTAAAGCTCGCCAAGCTGCTTAGCATCTAACTGGGCCTTTCGCTTAATATAGACTTGCCCTGGCTCTAATTGCCACTTTGCCCGCAGAGTCTGCTGGTCAAAGTACTGATTACCTGCCAAGATAATCTTGCCCACATAATAGAGCGGCCCTTCGTCAATTATGAAGGTGACACGGACTTTGCGCGCATCTGCGGTAAACTCTGTCTCGGCCTCTATGCTGTAATCGAGAAAGCCCCTCTCATAATACAGATTTTCCAGCTTTTCTATATCCTCAGCCACCATCTCTTTAGTGTAGTAGAAAGGCCAATAAAACCATTTTTCCTGCTTTGTCTTTATGAGCTTTCTAAGCGTGCCGGCTTTAATAGCATTGTTGCCGCTGAACGAAACCTTGCTGATCTGGACCCTGGGGCCCTCGTCAATAGTATAAGTGACCTTGCCTTGCGACAATTTCTCTTTATCCAACGTCACTTGGACGAAGGGGTAACCTATCTTTCGATAAATTTCAGCTATGGTTCTTCTGCCGGCTTCAGCGGCAATTGCGTCAAGGTACTCACCTTCCTTTAAGTCTATTCTCTGGCGAAGAACTTTGTCTTTGTACTTACGGTTGCCTACAAAATCGATAGAACTGATGGTATCTGCCTGTTTAGCCCCCAAATTTATTTGGGGGTTTGAACCCCCAGGATAAACCTGGGGGCTAACCGGACCAACATCCATAAATGAATAAGGCGAAGCTAAAACTCCAATAGATACAAAAACAATAAAAGTCGCATTTTGCATCCCTGCATCCTACAAGGCGCAAATCGCAAATCGACAAGCGATATGCGATTCGCGATAAGCAATTAGAACGGCACCGCCTGCTCCTCTATGAAAGAAGCGTTTTCAAACCGCATGATCTTTTTCCTGAACACCAGCGGCACGGTGCCGGTCGGGCCGTTACGCTGCTTGGCAATTATCAGCTCGGCAGTATTTTCATCCCTGGAACTATCCTGGCTACTGTAAACGGAACTATCCTGCCTGTCACTGAGCTCCAGAGTTTCACTGCGGCGATAATAATCCTCCCGGTGCAGCAGTATTACCACATCGGCATCCTGCTCAATACTTCCACTTTCCCGCAAATCACTCATCCGGGGGCGATGGTCTTCTCTGCCTTCTGGAGCGCGATTCAACTGGCTCAGAACCAAAATGGGAATACTCAACTCTCCGGCCAGAGCCTTTATATATCTTGAAATGGTGGTGATTTCCTGCTGACGCGACTCAGCTTTAGAGCCTAAGTGCATTAACTGCAAATAGTCCACTATAACAACTCGTATATTGTAAAGACTCTTGAGCCTTCTGCACTTGGCCCGCAGCTCAAGCGGCGTCAGCAATGACGTATCATCGACATAAATCGGCACTTCATATAATTGGCCGCAAGCCGTCTTGAGTCTGTCGTAATCCTCGGTGCTAAGCAACCCCTTTCTGATTCTCTGACTATCAATCTCGCTATTGCTGCTTAGGAACCGCTCGGCCAACTGCTGCTTGCTCATCTCCAGCGAGAATACGGCCACCGGCACCTTCTGCTCTGTGCCCAGATACTCGGCGATATTTAACGCTAAGGAGGTCTTTCCCATGCTCGGCCTGCCCGCCAGGATTATCATCTCGCCGTCGTGCAGGCCGCAGGTTAGCCCATCAAGCGCATGAAAGCCGGTTGCTAAACCTGTTACAAGCCTTCCTTCCCGATTCTGGATCAACTCGAAAGACCGGCTGACCAGGTCCTTCAGCGCTGTTGCAGAGCCCCTGACATTCTTATCGGTAACGGCGAAAATCCTGCGCTCCGCCGCATCAAGCGTTTCGCTGGTCTGGCCACTTGCGCTATATGCATCTTCTAAAATCTCACCGGCAGCGGCGATGACCTCACGCAGCAGCATTTTATCTTTGACAATCTCTGCATAATACATCACGTTAGCTGCCGACGGCACCGATTCTATCACCTTACGCAGATATTCTACCCCGCCAATTTTTTCCATCTGGCCACGCCGCTCAAGCTCGTCTCGAAGCAGCACCGCATCGATAACGCCGCCGCGGTTTCTCTCGTAAAGGGAAATAACCGCATCGAAAATAAGCTGATGTTCGGCGCGGTAGAAGGCCCACCTGTCCAGTTGCTCAACGACCTGGCTGATACAGACAGGATCTTGTATCATTGAGCCTAAGACCGCCGCTTCAGCGGCCAACGATTCGGGCATAGCGCGGCTCATCAATGCATCTGCCATAATCAAACTCCTTATCCATTTGGTAATTGGAGATTGGAAATTGGTAATTATTTTTCCAATTACCAGTTACCAATTACCATCTAACCAGATGCCGGACGGCCTGTCAAACCTTGTTTTTTCGAATAAGGCCTTGTAATACTGCAGCTTCTCGGCGGTCCAGCGGCTCGGCGTCGCCGAAGCCTGCCCATCGGCAGACGCAGGTGAGGCGATGCAATAGTATCTTTCTTAGTATATGTATTAGTAGTATGACAATTTTGCAGGGGGTTTTGTGCAGATTTGCTCCCGCTCCCCCTTGTCTTCCTTCGTAAGACGGGAAAGAGGGAAAGATGCTGGGGGTGATTTGCCATATTGAATACACTCTCCATAATTAGACCGATTTGCTGATTTGATGCGAAAAAAATGGTTTTTCGAGATAGTTTTTGAGCTAAATACCTGCTGCGAAAGGAATAAAAAAATTTTTCAATTTTTTGATTTTCGTTTGCAACTACCTGCAAATTTGATTGAAATTTCGGACGGTATAAACTGAAAACCCCCACGTAAAATGTGGGGCTAAATATTTTTACATTTTATTTAGTCCCCAGTTTCACTGGGGGTTCCGGTTTTACCGGGGGTTTGCGTTTCTGCAATATCCGAACCTTCCGGCACGACAACAACACTAACGGTGGCGGCCAAATCCTCAGCGAATTTGAGCTTCACAGAATACGTTCCGACCTGCTTTATATGATGCGGCAACTGCACAACATCATCAGCTACTTGGTAGCCCTGCTCCCGCAGATTGGCTGCTATCTGGCTGGCAGTAACCGAGCCGAACAGAACTCCTTGCTCGTTGGCTCGCCCTGCCAGGACAGCCTCTGCTCCATCGACCGCTTTGGCTGCCTCGCCAAGCCGCTTATGCTCCTTTATTCGTTGTTCTGCCCGCTTAGTTTTTTCCTCGGCAACAGCTTTTACGTTGTCATCGGTGGCGAGCTTTGCCAGGCCTTGTGGCAGCAAATAATTTCGCGCATATCCTTCATTGACCTCTACCACATCTCCAAACCAGCCGAGTGTCCTAACATCTTCACAAAGCAAAACCTTCATCTTATTACCCTTTTGGTAATTGGTAACTGGTAATTGGAATTGATTCAACCCATTTAACCAGTTACCATTTAACCAATTACCAGTCACCGAACTTATGCAGTAAACGGTAAAAGTGCCATGTATCTGGCGCGTTTAATAGCCTTTTGGGCCTTTCTTTGACAACTGGCGCAGTTACCGCTGCGTTTACGTGAGTATATTTTGCCGCGATTGGTTAACAGCCTAGCCAGGGTCTCCACGTCCTTGTAGTCAATGTATTTTACGCCACTTCGGCAAAACCGACATTGCGTCTGCTCGCGAGCACCTGGAAAGCCTGCCTTTTTTCTTCTATCATCTCTTCTATCATCTGATCTGTCAGTTCTTCTATCATTTCTTGTTTGCATTGTTCTCATCTTTTACCTGCCTATACTGAAGTTTGAAGTGCCTAAAGTAAGCTAAAGTGCCTAAAGTTATGGATTATTTTTTCAATTTAGGCACTCTAAATTTTAGGCACTTTACACTATTAAAATGGTATATCGTCTGCCGGTATATCGCTGGTCGCTGGTCGCTGGTTGCTCGTCTGTCGTCCATTGTCTCCAGTTGGGGTTGGTTCTACGTCCTGCTCGCCCTGTTCGGCATCCATCTGGGCGGTGGCGGGCAGAAACTGAAAGTTCTCCACTGTAACTCTGTGCTTGCTGCGCCTGGTGCCATCCTGAGCCGTCCAGCTCTCAAACGTCAGCCTACCTTCGATAAGTATTAGCCTGCCTTTGGTCAGGTACTTGTTAATATTTTCAGCCTGCCGACCGAATGCCCGGCAATCTACAAAACAGGTTTCCTGACGTTGCGTACCACCCTGGCCTGTCCACCTGCGATTTGTTGCCAGGCCAAAATCGACCACCGCCGTCTGGTTGGGCGTATACGATAGCTGTGGGTCGCGAGTTAAATTACCCATCAGCAGAACTTTATTAAAACCAGCCATATTAAGCTCCTTATCCATTTGGTAATTGGAGATTGGAAATTGGTAATTATTTTTCCAATTACCAATTACCATTTAACCAGATGCCGCTTGGGTCTGGCCTTTTTCCGCCGGCATCACAGAAGTATCTTTTTGGTCAGCCTCAAGGGGCCCCCGCCCAGTGCTGGGCTGGGAAGCCTCAAGTGTCTGCTTTTCGGCATTTAGGATCAAAGCACGCATAATTTTCTCGCAGAGCCGAACATCTCTTTCAATGTCCCGAATCCTTTTGCCATCGGCCCTGAAGTAACAAAGAATATACGTGCCTTTGGTTTTGTGGTCAACCTCGTACAGAAGTTTTTTATCGGCCCATTTTCGAAGCTCGACAATCTCAGCTTCAGCCCTTTGAAGTATGGTTTTGATAGTTGCTAAAACTCCATCCCAGTCTGACGCTGCCAGGGCCGAATCTACAAGGAACATCGCCTCGTACAATTTTTTCGCCACTGTTTTCAAGACCAATTACCTCCTGTTTAAACAAAACCCGAATATCGAATTTCGTGCTTGGGATTTCGAATTTCACATTAACCTTTATTAAACTCATTCATAGTTTTTTCTATGCCATATTCAATCCAACAAAGCACAGCATCACGCGCTGTGACTATTGCTTCATCCAGCAGCGGTTTTTCGACTTTGCTGGGCTTATCGAGAACATAATCGTAAACAACCTGGTCGTCACACTGGCCAATTCCGATTCGACAGCGGGCAAATTCACTGGTGCCGAGCTTGTCTATAATATCAGCCAGGCCTTTGTGTCCGCCTGCTGAGCCTTTTGCCCGGATGCGAATCCTGCCTGGGGCAAGGGCCATATCATCGGTTACTACCAGCAGGTCACTTGCCGACAGTTTGTAAAAACCCATCGCGGTAGCAACCGCCTGGCCGCTACGGTTCATAAACTGCCACGGCTTTAATAATATCAACTTTCCCCGCCTTCGCGGGGACAAGTTTACCCCTGCGAAAGCAGGGGCAAACTCGACCTCGCCGAAACGGGCACCGAATTTTCTCTTTTTGACCTTCGCGTCCAGCTTTTCTGCCAGCGAGTCTATCACCTTAAAGCCGATATTGTGCCGTGTATCAACATACTCGGCGCCTGGGTTACCCAGGCCGACAACCATCTTAATTTCTGCCATCGCATTTATTCTCGGCCCTTTTCGTCGTGCGTACTGCGTATTTTTTTGCGTTACGCACGCCTGCCCCGAGCGCAGTCGAGGGGACGCGCAACGCAATACGCATCACGAATTATCCTGCTATTGTTCGGCTTCTTCTTGCTCTTTAGCCCTTTCAGCCTCGCCAATAACCTCAGGAGCAGCAGGTGCTTCTTCTTCGAGCTCTTCGGTGGTCTTGGCAGCTGCGACCAAACTACAAGTGACCATCAGGGTCTGCGGATCGCTTATCAGCTTAAGGCCGTCCGGAAGCTGGATATCGTGGGCATGCAAAGCATCGCCCACATTTAAGTCTTTCACCGAAACAACAATAGATTCGGGAATATCGGTTACCTTGCACTCGACTTCGAGGTGGTCGATATGCTGCTGGATGATACCACCTTCTTCGGCACCCTTGGCGGTACCCTTAAGTTCGATAGGAACCGTTACGGTAATCGTCTCGCCTGCCTCAACTCTCATCAAGTCCGCGTGAATAATGTCTTTTCCCAGATGGTCGTATTGCAGGTCTTTTACGATTACCTTCTGCGGCTTTTTATCGATCTGCACATCCAGAAGCCGATGTCCGTGATGCAATTCTTCCACAAAGTCATGGGTATCTAATGAAATAGCTACTGGCTCTTTTTTATGGCCATACACAATAGCGGGTATTTGGCCATTTTTGCGCACCTTCGCCGCCGCCTTTGAGCCGGTCTGCTGGCGAATTTCCGCCTTCAAACGGAACGTCTTTTCCATAATCTTGCCACCTCAAAACTGGTAATTGGTGATTGGTAAATGGTAAATGGAATTGATTCAAACCATTTAACTAATTACATTTAACCAGTTACCAATTACCAATATTATTGAACAAGCTACTAACCGATTCGTTTCTGTGAATTCTTCTGACCGCCTCACCCAGCATAGCTGCTACACTCAAAACCTTAATGCGGCCAATTTTTTTAGCTTCTTTATTCAGCGGTATGGTGTCGGTAACCACCACCTCATCGATTGGCGCCTCTGCCAGTCGCTCGAAAGCCTGCGGTGCGAAGACGCCGTGCGTGGCTCCGACGTATATTTTTTTAGCACCGCGCTTCTTAACCAGCTCGGCTGCACCACAGACTGTCCCGGCAGTAGCGATAATATCATCGCACATCAATACATTTCTGCCTTTGACCTGGCCTATCATCTCATAGGCCTTTACTTCGCTGCCGCTGGTGCGCCTTTTGTGCACAATTGCCAGCTCCCCGGTCAGATGCGAAGCATATCGCGATGCGATCTTGATATTGCCTACGTCCGGCGAGACCACTGTCAAATTACTAATCCTCTTATCTCTGAAATACTTGCTCAGCACCAGCTCACCGGTTAGATGATCGACCGGTATGTCGAAGAAACCCTGCAGTTGATGCGCGTGCAGGTCTATCGCCAGGACCCGGTCGGCGCCGGCGGTAGCGATCAGATTAGCCACCAACTTTGCAGTAATGGGCACTCGGCCTTCATCTTTTCTATCCTGCCGGGCGTAACCAAAGTAAGGAATAACCGCGGTGATACGTCTGGCACTGGCCCTTTTCAGACAGTCCAGATAAATCAAAAGCTCCATCAAATGCTCATCCACGGGTCTGCATGTTGACTGCAGCACAAAGCAATCCGTCCCACGAACGTCATCGTCCACTCTGATGTGTTTCTCGCCATCCGGGAAGACACTGATATCGGCGCTACCCAGCGGAATCTCCAAATACTTACAGACCGCAGCAGCTAAAGCTGGGTTGCTGCTACCAGCAAATACCTTAAGATTGTCTCCGAGAACCATTTGGCTTAGTCCTTTCCTTCGGCTTCCCCCCGAGCAATCGGGGGCTGTCCTGAGCTTGTCGAAGGGACAGGCTGCCTTAATTTTTCGACGGTTTCTTGCGTAACTACCGACCCGGCAGTTATATGCGTGCCGTCTTTTATCACCAGCGGCGCTATAAGTACCACACCCGAGCCGATATAGCAGTTATTGCCGATACTTGTTTGGTTGACCTTCTGGCCGTCAAAATTCGCCGTTATGGAGCCTGCTCCCACGTTTACATTTCGTCCTACCGTGGCGTCACCAATAAAGCTGTGATGCCGAACTCGAACCCCGTCAGCCAACGTTGAGTTCTTGACTTCAGTATAAACGCCCAGCACAACATCGTTTTGCAGGGTCGTGCCTTGCCGCAGATAAGCGAAAGGCCCGATTCGACAGCCTCTGCCCATTTTGACCTCGCCGTGGATGTAGGTGAAAGGCTCAATCACGGTATCTTGTCCAATCTTTGCTCTTGCATCAATCCAGGTGTTGTCAGGGTCAACTATGGTTACGCCGTGGTCCATCAACTCTCGTTGGATCCGTCTCTGCATAATCTTGCTTGCCACACTCAGCTGTTCTCTGCTGTTGACGCCCATCGCCTCCTCGGGCCGCACCGCTGTAACGGCTACCACTTTATGACCAGTGGCAATAATACGGGAGACCGCATCCGTCAGATAATACTCTTGTTTGACATTGTCGGGCTTAACCTGCTCGACAGCATCAAAAAGAATCTTGTTATTGAACAAATAATAGCTTGGATTAATCTCGTTAATAGCTAACTGTTCTCTGGTGCAGTCGGTATCTTCGACAATACCTTGGATATTGCCGTATCTGTCTCGGATTATCCTGCCGTAGCCGGTCGGGTCATCCAGAACGGCGGTAGCCAATGTCGCAGTTGCCTGCTCTATCTCGTGTTTTCCTATAAGGGTTCTAAGAGTTTCAGCTCTGACCAGCGGCCCATCGCCGCAAAGAACGAGCGTTTGGCCCTCGAAATCCTTCAGATGCCCCTTACAGCACAAAATCGCATGAGCTGTTCCCAATTGCTCGTCTTGTTGGACCCAGACAATATCCGCTTCTTTTGCGAATTGTTGTTTGACTTGATCGCCACCAAAGCCTACTACCGCATATATCCTTGTCACGCCGACCTGTCGGCAGGCATCCAGCACATAAGCCAGCATAGCACGTCCGCACACTTCATGCAGCACTTTTGGAAGCTGCGTATTCATTCTGCTGCTGACGCCTGCTGCCATTATTATTGCGACTCTTTCAGCCATAAAGTTAATTCGTATTTCGTTTATTGGTTGCGCTGCTCGTTTCGTTAAACGTCATACGTAAAACGTAACCGCAACCGATTGACGTTATTCTTCAGCTACCCGGCCAGGACTCGAACCTGGAATAGGAGGACCAAAACCTCCTGTGTTGCCATTACACCACCGGGTAATGCAATTGATTATTGATAAATGATTATTGATTATTTCTGCCCAAATATCAACAATCAATTGCCGTTGGTTCGTCACGGAGGCCGTTTTGCATTGGCCCGGCTGGGCTCTGGCGGAGGCTTGAGTCAGTCACGCCGTGATACTGCTGACCCCAAGAACATTGATTATTGATTATTTTCTATTGATTATTTTAACATCTCCCCCAATCCATAATAATCAATTATCATTAATACTACAGCGCAAATAAGGCTCAAGAAAAAAAGGTAACGATGTCGATAACTCCTTATGAGCATAACGCTTATAAGGAGAATCGATATGAATACAGAGCAAATCAAACGTATAGGAAAACAAT
>Ga0315314_1004394_pt1 | contig 10594 bp, 9 predicted proteins | sample TDP9_MG_FD_203631 | JGI IMG/M metagenome (GOLD analysis project Ga0315314, IMG submission 203631) | Freshwater sediment microbial communities from Lake Towuti, South Sulawesi, Indonesia - TDP9 | ecosystem: Environmental > Aquatic > Freshwater > Lake > Sediment | place: Indonesia: South Sulawesi... | reverse complement strand
TTTGCCTCTCTCGAAAGGGAAGTTACTTTAGGACCAGGAGAGAGGAAGCTCATCCCTACCGGAATTTCTGTGGCGATCCCTGAGGGGTTTGAAGGCCAGATCAGACCTCGGAGTGGGTTAGCCATTGGGCACGGGATCGGCGTGGTCAATGGGCCAGGCACCATCGATTCCGACTATCGTGGGGAGATCTGTGTCCTCCTCATCAATTTTGGCGAGGTACCCTTTACTCTCAGTCACGGAGACCGGATTGCCCAGATGGTGATCTCACGAGTTTTCCGAGCCTGGTTCGAGGAGGTCGACGAACTCCCTTCCACTCCGAGGCAAGAGGGAGGATTTGGCCACACGGGAATATGAGGAGGATTGGAGTCAAGATGAGATTTCTAAAAAAAGCAGAGGTGCCCTTCCTCTGCTTTTTATTTGGTTTTCTTGGGAAATAAGAATGGAACAGCTGTTAGACCGGTTTCTTCATTACCTCATTGTGGAGAAGGGTCTTTCCAGAAACACGATCGATGCTTACAGCCATGGCCTGAACCGATTCTTGGGCTATCTAAGGAAGAAAGGAATTCAGGAGATTTCGGGCGTTGGTAAATTCGATATCAGGGCATTCCTCCTTGCTTTAAAAAAACAAGGACTTTCGACCAAGACAGTCGTGAGGAATCTGGTAGCCATTCGCACCTTCTTTCGGTTTTTGCTGGGGGAGGGGATTTTGAAGGTTAATCCTGCAGAAGAAGTAGAGTCTCCGAAGATGGCCAAAACTTTACCTGAAATCCTGACCTTGAAAGACGTGGAACAGCTGCTCGAACAACCCGATTCCAAAACACCTATCGGAATCAGAGATCGGGCGATGCTGGAGTTGCTTTATGCTACAGGGATGAGGGTCTCTGAGCTGACCCGACTTCCGATCAATCAAATCAGCCTGGAAGGTGGATACGTCCTCGTCTCTGGAAAAGGCTCCAAGGAAAGGATCATCCCCTTTGGAAGTGAAGCGATGAAATGGGTGGCACTCTACCTAAAGACGGCCCGAGAAAGGCTCGCCAAAGGGAAGGAGACCTCTTTCCTTTTTATCAACCGCTCTGGAGGAGGGATGAGCCGTCAACGGTTCTGGAGGAATATCAAGACGTACGGTCGGATCGCAGGCATTCGGAAAAGAATCACCCCCCATCTTCTCCGTCACTCTTTCGCAAGCCATCTTTTGGAGAGGGGTGCTGACCTGCGTTCTGTCCAGACGATGCTTGGCCATGTGGATATCTCCACCACTCAGATATACACCCATGTCACAGGGGAAAGATTAAAGAAGATTCACCAACGCTATCACCCAAGAGGCTAATGCGTTAATAACCAAATTCCAAGAACCAATCATCAAATAATGACCAAGACTCCAATGTTCAAGATTGTTTATGATTTAAGTTAAAAGACCTTTTTGGTTATTCGAACATTTGATAATTGGAAATTATTTGGAATTTGGGATTTGGTAATTGGAATTTAATCTATGGACGTCATCACCACTCACACCAATGCAGACTTCGATTCTTTAGCATCGATGTTGGCCGCTAAGAAACTCTATCCCAATGCGGTCTTGGTCTTTCCTGGTTCCCAGGAGAGAAGCCTTCGGGACTTCTTTATCCATTCCACCCTCTATGCCCTTGAAGTGGAGCGGATAAGAAATATTGATCTGCGGGCAGTAGACCGACTGATTTTGGTGGACACCCGCCAGATCAGTCGCATCGGAAAGTTCTCAGAGATCGTCTCCGAACCACGGTTGGAGATCCACATCTATGACCATCATCCGCCTTCCTCAGATGACCTTCATGGCTCCTTAGAAATCGTCTATGAGGTGGGGGCGACGGTAACCCTTCTCCTGAATATTCTCCAGGAAAGAGGGATTGGGATCACACCGGACGAAGCCACCGTGATGATGCTCGGCATTTATGAGGATACGGGCAACCTCACTTTTCCATCGACCAAGGAGGAGGATTTTAAGGCGGCTGGATATCTGCTCCGTAAAGGCGCCAATCTCAATATCCTCTCCAACGTCATTACCAAGGAACTGACTGCAGAGCAGGTATTTCTGCTCAATGATCTGATCCAATCGGCCACCCGCTATACGATTCACGGGATCGATGTGGTGATCGCTCAAGCCTCTCTGGACCGCTATATCGGAGACATCGCGATCCTCGTCCATAAGCTGAAGGATATGGAAAACCTGGATGTCCTCTTCGTTCTCGTGCGCATGGAGGACAGAATCTACCTGATTGCGAGAAGCCGTCTCGAAGAGGTCAACGTGGCAGAAGTGGCGAGCGAATTCGGAGGCGGGGGACATCCCACTGCAGCATCCGCCACTGTGAAAGGGATGGCTTTGGTGGAGGCCCACGACCGATTGATGAAGGCCCTGAGAGAAATGGTCAGACCCAGAAAGGCAGCAAGGGATGTGATGGTCTACCCGGTAAAGACCCTTACACCTGGACAGACCCTCGAGGAAGCTGGGGAAATACTTCGGCGGTACAACCTGAACATCCTCCCTGTGGTTTCTAACGGTAAAGTGATCGGTTTGATTTCCAGGCAGGTCGTGGAGAGGGCGGTCCACCATGGGCTAAAAAATTCTCCGGTGAAGGAATACATGTCAACCGAATTCTCAGTGGTCTCTCCTGAAATGCCCTTCTCTCGTATCCAGGAATTGATCATCGGTCAGAATCAGAATCTCCTTCCTGTGATTGAAAAGGATCGATTGGTCGGTACGATTTCCGATGGAGACGTCATGAGGGTCCTTCAGGAGGAGATGATGAAATCGGTCAAGGCAGCCTCTGTGCTTGATGGCCAACCTCTCTATGCTCGAAAAAAGGTCATCGCGAAATTGATGAAAGAACGATTCCCTGATCGGCTCCATAATCTGCTCATGGAGTTTGGGAGGGTAGGGGACGAACTGGGGTATTCCGTTTATGCGATCGGGGGGTTTGTGAGAGATCTCCTGATGAGAGTCGAGAACTTCGATGTCGATATCGTCGTCGAAGGGGATGGCATCCGGTTTGCTGAGGAGTTTGAAAAGAAATCTTCTTGTCGCATTCGAACCCACAAGAAATTCGGGACGGCCATCATTCTCTTCCCAGATGGACTGAAAGTCGATGTGGCGACGGCTCGGCTGGAGGTCTATGATTCTCCGGCTGCCCTGCCGACCGTGGAAAGAGGTTCGATTAGAATGGACCTCTATCGGAGGGATTTTACGATCAACACCTTGGCTATCCAGCTCAATCCAAGGGCCTTCGGAGAGTTGATCGATTTTTTTGGAGGGGTGAGAGATATTAAAGAGAAGGTCATCCGGGTCCTCCACAACCTTTCCTTCGTTGAGGATCCCACTCGGGTCTTTCGAGCCATCCGTTTCGAACAGAGATTGGGGTTCCAGATCGCAAAACATACCCAGAATCTGATGAAGAATGTGGTGAAGACAGGTTTTATGGAACGTCTTTCAGGAGGTCGGGTTCTCTCGGAACTGATCCTTATCCTTGAAGAGGAGATCCCTACTCCTGCGTTGAGGCGGATGAGGGACTTCAATCTTTTCCATTATCTCCACCCTCACCTCAAGTTTGATGAGGAAGCCGAGACCCTTTTCGAGCAGATCCATCACGTCATCTCCTGGTTCGACCTCCTCTTTTTGAAAGAGCAATATGAGCGTTGGCTGATCTACTTCTATGGTCTCATCGATTTTCTTAAGGGGGGAGAGATCGACGAGTTGTGTCAGCGACTTTCCATGAATGAAAGACTCCGGAGAAAGGTGATCGGTGGAAAAAGACAAGCCGATCAAACCCTGCTCCAAATCTTTTCCTGGATCAATGCGGACATGCGACCGAAACGATCGGAGATCTATGCGGTTCTCGATCCCCTTTCGACTGAAGAAAAGCTCTTCATGATGGCTAAGACGACCCAAAACGAAACGCGACGGTATATCTCGCTCTATTTTACTCAGTTGAAAGACGCGAAGCCACTGCTTAAAGGAGTGGATTTAATTCAGATGGGAATCAGGCCAGGGCCTTCGATCAAAAAGACCTTGAGCGGTCTCCTCAAAGCAAGATTGGATGAGCAGGTTATCACGCGACAGGACGAAATGGAGTATGTCTCCAAAGTCCAGGGGATAGAATGATGATGGGAAATGATTCATCTTCGGTTGGACATAGGCCCTATACCGTGCGATTGGAGATGTTTGAAGGCCCTCTCGACCTTTTGCTCCATCTCATCCATAAGAATGAACTGGACATCACCAACATCCCCATCGCCCTCATCACGGATCAGTATTTGGAATACCTCAAGTGGATGAAGGTTCTCCATCTCGACATGGCTGGCGAATATCTCCTGATGGCCGCTACACTTCTTTATATCAAATCGAAGACATTGCTCCCCACGTCCTCCGAAGAAGAAGAGGAAGGGGAAGATCCCAGAGCCGAGCTGGTTCGAAGACTTCTGGAATACCAGAAGTATAAGGAAGCAGCGGCCGAGTTAGAGAAGAGGCCCATGCTGGACCGAGATGTTTTTGTTCGATCGGTGACGATCGAGGGAGAGGAGCCGGAGAAAGAAGAAAAAGTGGACGTGAGCCTTTTTGAACTGATCGAGGCCTTTCGTAAAATCCTGGAACGAGCAAAGGCGGAGGACTTTCACGAAGTGATTTTAGACCGTCTCAGCGTCGAAGAGAAGATGGAGGAGATCCTTTCTCTCTTCCAAAGGGAGAAACGGAGCATTGCTTTTCATCTTCTCTTTTCTGAAGAGGCCTCTCGCAGCGTCATGATTATCACTTTTTTGGCGATCCTCGAGTTGGTCAAGATGAAACTTATTCGCATCTTTCAACTGGCTCCCTTCGAGACCATTCGCATCTCGCTCGTTTGATGGCCTAATAGGGAACGGGTTAGGAGGCCGGTTTGGTATAAAGTCAAACAGGAGGTTCCTATGAAACGAAAACGGATCCTGGTAGGTTTGGCCGTCATGGCTGCATTGCTCATTTTTTTCTTATCTCTCCTTTTCTTCATTGGACAATATATTGGTAGACCTGGCCGCTTCGCCTTCGGCGACAAGATCGCCATCGTTGAGATCAAAGGTGTGATCACGCAATCCTCCGGGATCATCGAAGAGATCAATCAATACCAAGAAGACGAAGGGGTGAAGGCGATCATTCTAAGGATCGATTCCCCAGGTGGAGGGGTCGGTCCAGCCCAGGAGATCCATCGAGAGATAGTGAAGGTCAAAGCGAAGAAGAAGGTAGTCACCTCCATGGGGTCTGTTGCGGCATCTGGAGGCTACTACGTCGCTTGTGCCTCGGATCTCATCATCGCCAATCCCGGGACGATCACGGGCTCCATTGGTGTTCTGATGGAATTCACCAATATTGAGGAGCTTTTCAAAAAGATCGGGATCAAAGGCGTGGTCCTCAAAAGCGGTGAACATAAGGATATTGGATCCCCCTTCCGAGAGATGACCCCAGAGGACAGGAAGGTCATTCAAGCGGTGATCGACGATGTCCATCAGCAATTTGTTCAAGCGGTGGCTGAGGGAAGAAAGATGGATCGGACAAAGGTCATGCAAATTGCCGATGGTCGGATCTTAACTGGAGAGCAGGCGAAACAACTTGGATTGGTCGATCAAATTGGAAATCTTCAGGACGCGATTGATCGGACTGCCAAATTGGTAGGCATAGCAGGAAAGCCCAATATTATCTATCCCAAGAGGAGATTTTCCATATGGGAGCTCCTGGTGAGGGAGACGACCTCTGCGATTCTGGATATTTTGAAGGAGAGAGGACTCGGATTGAACTACGGGCTCTTCTCCTGAGCAGGCTGAGAAGCCTTTGTTTCCTCAACCAACTCCTTTGAGATCTGTTTCATATCCTGCCAGACTTCTCTTTTCCTTTCAGGATTCCGCAAGAGGTAGGCGGGGTGATAGGTGGGCATGACCTTGATCCCGACAAATTCGTAGAACCTTCCACGGAGCGTTGTAATTTTGGCATCTGTTTTGAGAAGGGTCTGTGCAGCAAACGTTCCTAAGGCGCATATCATCTGAGGTTGAATTGCCTCGATTTGCTGGGTGAGAAAGGGATAACAGCTCTGGATCTCATCAGGCTCTGGATTCCGATTCTGTGGAGGGCGGCATTTTATGATGTTGGTGATATAGACCTCCTCCCGCGGAAGATGGATAGATTGAAGAATCCTTGTTAGGAGTTGTCCAGCCTTTCCTACAAATGGCCTTCCCTGAACGTCCTCGTCATATCCAGGGCCTTCCCCAATGAGCATCAATCTTGCCCTTTTATTTCCCTCGCCGAATACTATGGTGCGCCTTGTTCGATGAAGTTTACATCTTTGGCACTCACCGAGCTCCCTCCGAACTTCCTCCAAAGTTGGAGGTTTCCTTGGAAGTGGAGAAGGATTGAGAGAACCCTTTTGGTCCTGCCTCTCCGAGGAAGAAACGCCAATAATCCCCATTCCCCTGAGATATTCAAGATAAGATTTTAGGTCACTGGCAATCTCTTTGACTTTTTGATCCATTCGATACGATTTCCCTGTAGAGTTGAAATAGCCTTTTTCCTATGACTTGTCAACCCTTCGACTCCCCAGCAAAAATGCTGGGGCTCGCTCAGGGTTGACCCTGAGCGGCGCTTGACACCCCGCCCTGAAGGGCCGGGCCTGACGCCGCCGAATGGGTCAAGCAGAGCCAGGATTGCTGGGAGTTATGATTTAAAGAGGGACAGGGAGTTCCAAAATTAACCTTGACGAATTGAGGAGAAAGGCATAAATATAGTTCCAATGCCCCTGTAGCTCAGGTGGACAGAGCAACGGATTCCTAATCCGTGTGCCGCGTGTTCGAGTCACGCCAGGGGCGCCTTTCCTTTTTCCTAACCCCTTCTTGCCAACTTGTTGACCAGGATCGAGATCAAACCGGCTAACATGATGTATCCGATCACGACCTCAAACATCATCCATATCTGAGCGGTTGGGTGAATCGTTTTTGGAGTCACGTTTTCAAACCCCAAGGTCATGAACTTGATCACACTCAAGTACCAAACGTAAAACCAGTTCCAACTCGCGTTATAGGACCAATCGTTCCTGTGGTGATAGTAAACGACGGTGAAGAATGCAATAAACCCGAGCGACCAGATGAGCCATAACAGCAGACTCCGGCCGCAATCAGAGGCTCCTTTCCAGAGTGGATAAATCACCCATCGGTGAAGTCGACTCTTTTTCTTAAATCCTTCGATAAACTGATAATCCTCAATATAGCGCTTCAAGACCGAATTCTTAGAGCCATTCATCTTTGCCGTATCGATGCCTCCAAAATTGGTCCTGCCCACTTTTTTCAAATTTTGCAAACCTTTCAGGCGATTTAGGAATGGAATGCGATATGGGATCCTTGGCACCCACCACTTCATCAGCCGATTAAATACTTCATCAGTTGTATAAAGGATGCCCGTTAAGTCGGCTCCAGAAAGGTTGCTCTCCCACAGATTCGTTCCAGAGAGATTGGCTTCTCTCAGAACAGCTCCTGAGAGGTTCGCTTTCCAAAGGTCAGCTCCTGACAGGTTGGCTTCAGACAGATTGGCCCCTGATAAGTTGACTTCCACCAGATCGGCTCCTGACAGGTTGGCCCCCCACAGATTTGCCCTTGAGAGGTTGGCTCCCTTGAGTTGTGCCTTTGACAGGTCGGCTTCCCATAGATTCGCTTCTGACAGGTTAGCTTCCCTTAAGTATGAATCAGAGAGATTAGCCTTTAACAGATCGGCCCCTGAAAGCTTTGCTTTTGACAGATCGGCTCCTGACAGAGGAGCTCCACGAAGATCCCTTTGCACTGGCTTTGCCTCTATCAGGAGAGGTCGCAATGCCTTCATCATGGTCCTATAGGTTTCTGTTTTGTGCCAATCGGCATCGCGTCTAATGATAGAGGTCATCTCCCGCAGACTTATCGTCTGTTCAACCCAACGATAACGAAGCAGAGAGAGTTTTGCGTAATCAGGCATAGCTGTGGGCTTCCGTCTTTTCCCTTAACTGCCTTTCATTTGGTACGGCTTTGTCTCAAAGATCGAAACGATTTCATGGGCCGAATCACCTGCATTCCTATTTCTCTCTTTCTCCTCGTACCTCTCAAGCCAGTCGTCGACCGCCCTTCTAATAAGATCTGAGACTGCAAGTCCGGTTTGTCCAGAGATTTCCTTGAGCCTTTTCACTTGAGGTGTTGTCAGGTGGATACCAAGTCTCGGCATAGCAGAGTCCTTAGGTATGCAAACAAAGTGCCGAGTGTATACCTTCCTTATGTCTCATCAATATGCTTCCTTTCAAAATAGGGATTAACCTTTGGAAAAAAAATTAAAGTCTATTGGGAAGGAAGACCTGATAACTTCTTGATTATGATAGGAAATTATATAGTTATGATCCGGGATTTTTGTGGCTATTCTTTGCGGAGTTTCGAGTTCAGATTGCCTTTTTTGGAGGAATAATATAGTATGGATATTAGCTGAGGATTTTTCGAAAACGAGCGATCTTGCTTACAAAAATGAACGCTGAAATTATTGCTATCGGGTCTGAGCTTCTCTTAGGTCAGATCATAGACACCAATTCTTCCTACATTGGGAGACGCCTTGCAGACAACGGAATCACGCTGACCCGGACGACAATAGTTGGGGATGATCTCGACCAAATGAAAGAGGCTATCCAAGAGTCCATCCATAGGTCTCAAATCGTGATCACCACCGGCGGTCTCGGCCCTACAGAAGATGATCTTGTCCGTGAGGCCGTTGCTGAGATCACAGAGCGTCCCCTCGTCTTTCAACAACATCTCATGGACCAGATTGAGGCCCTCTTCAAAAGGCGGGGCTTTCGAATGGCAGAAAACAACAGAAAACAGGCCTACATTCCTCAGGGCGCAGTCCCCATCGAAAACCCTAAGGGGACAGCTCCTGGGTTTATCGTCGAAGGCCCGAACGGGGTCATCCTATCCATACCTGGGGTTCCTTCCGAGATGGAATTTTTGATGGAACATACAGTCATTCCTTATCTCCGGAAACGATTCAATCTCCAACGTCAAGTCATTCGTTATAAGGTGCTGCGGGCCTGCGGCTTGGGGGAGAGTGCCATCGGCCTTCAGATCAAAGATCTGATGAAGGAAAGCCGAAACCCTTTGGTCGGAACCCTTGCCTCCATAGGGGACATTAAGATCAGAATCACTGCTAAGTCCGATACTCCGGAAGAGGCCTCAGTACTCATCCAAGAGATGGAGCAGGAGATCCGAAATCGCCTTGGTATCCTGATCTACGGCGTGGACAATGAGACACTTCATGGCAATGTCGTAAGAGAATTGGAGAGATTAAGCCTCAACTTATCCGTCATCGAGACTTTTACAGGAGGCATCATCTGTCAGAAATTAGGAAGCACAGGAAGCCTCTCTATAGCACAAGGGATTGTTCTTCCCTCTGAGATATCCCTGAGAAGATTTCTTAATCTTGATGAGGAGAAGTTCATTTCGATCATGGGAGATCTACAGAGTGTCTCTGATACGTTAACGGAAAAAGGCAGCCAAGCTTTTGGAACGGATCTTGTCCTTACAATGTATGGGAAAATCCTCGAGGAACAAGTGAGAGGGGAACATCGTGTTGAAACCTACTACTCCCTCTTGACCCCCTCTGGAATGGAAAGACAATCCTATCCCTTGGGTGGTGAATTATCGATGGTTCGCGAAAGGGCCTCCATTATCGCTCTCGACATGTTGAGAAAATATTTATTAAAGGCCAAAAAATAATACGATAAGTCGAGTTTTAATGCGAACACGAGACATGGGCACGCCTGCCAGCCGGTAGGCAGGGAGACGGCAAATCGAGGTTAGGAATATGGCCCATCGAACCATTCAGTGTCCCAGATGTCAAAATGAGATCGAGGTTCATCAAAATCCAATTCCGACAGTCGATATCATTATCGAGATCCCATCCAAAGGAGTTGTTTTGATCAAGAGAAAAAACCCTCCCTACGGTTGGGCCATCCCAGGTGGTTTCTTGGACTATGGAGAATCCTTAGAAGAGGCTGCTATAAGAGAAGCAAAGGAGGAAACGAATCTGGATGTGGAATTGATCAGACAATTTCATACTTATTCAGATCCTGAACGAGATCCAAGACATCATAGCGTTTCAACGGTTTATATCGCAAAAGGTAAGGGCATACCTGAAGCGAATGATGATGCCGTTGAAATTGGGGTCTTTAATGGATCGAATCTCCCCAAGGAGATCGCCTTCGACCACCGCTCCATCCTAAAAGACTACTTCAAATCAGTTTATTAAAGGCCTTTTCAGCCCGAGACCGCCTCGCGCCTAATATTCGTCTATTTTGTTTGCTGTCAATCAATTCCGTTGATTTTTTGTCCCAATTTGGTAAACTTCTACCAAAACGTGTCCACCTTACGTAATCTTCAAAAATACTGAATTATTTCTTGAAATCCATCAGCAAGATAAAAACTCAATAATTTCCCACTCCTGTCCAAATTAGACTGACATCTTCAAGGGGCACGTTGATTTCATTAAGGTTTTTGATAAATAGTTAGCTATTTCAGAATCAGGTTTCGTCCCTCCAAGTCATGCTGAACT
>Ga0315314_1004393_pt1 | contig 10597 bp, 12 predicted proteins | sample TDP9_MG_FD_203631 | JGI IMG/M metagenome (GOLD analysis project Ga0315314, IMG submission 203631) | Freshwater sediment microbial communities from Lake Towuti, South Sulawesi, Indonesia - TDP9 | ecosystem: Environmental > Aquatic > Freshwater > Lake > Sediment | place: Indonesia: South Sulawesi... | reverse complement strand
CGCCCTTCCAGCTCTCTCCGGGGTCCTGGATTTTTCTAGTTCTTTGACGATTTCGTCTATTGTTTGTGCGTTGGAAGGAATGGGAACAGTGCAAGGTTGGCAGCCTAGGCTTCTGTATCTTTTTCCTTTGTTCGTGAAGTATAGGGGGTTTACTGGAAGTTTTTCTCGTTTGACGTATTGCCACACGTTTAATTCAGTCCAATGTAAAATTGGGTGTACTCTCATGTGAGAGAAGTCTTCAGAGGGTCTTACGTAAAGGTCCCACATTTCGGCTGGCTGATCCTCGTAATTCCATTTAAAGTTGTTGTCTCTTGGAGAGTAGTATCTTTCTTTGGCTCTTATTCCGTGTTCGTCTCTTCGTATAGCGAGAATTAAAGCGTCGAATTTCTCCTTTTCAAGAAGGTTTCTTAGAGCTTGGGTTTTTAGCTGTGTACAGCATTCAAATCTGTCTTTTTCGGGTGACACCCCCCTTTTCATGGCTTCTTCATTTTTGGCGATAAGCAGATTAATGTCCCATTCTTTGGCTAGTCTGTCTCTGAACTCGTAAATTTCTGGGAATTTGCATCCGGTGTCTATGTGTATGACTGGAAAGGGAATTTTGCCGAAGAAGGCTTTTTTGCAGAGCCATATGGTTGTTGTGGAATCTTTTCCTGTGCTCCAAAGAGCTGCTGGATTTTTGAACTGCGCTTTGGCTTCCCTTATAATTGCAATGCTTTTCTTTTCAAGTTCATCTAGATATGGTTCTAGGCTTTTAACTTTCAAAGCATCGCTTCCCGCTCTTTTAACGAGGTAAGATTTACTTCTAAAATTACTTATAAATTTTCCTTAAACGAGACTTCATTTAGGTATCAAAGGCAATTAATATAAAATAATACAGTTAATTATTCAATGATGCATCATGGTCAAGTACGTGAATATTCCAATCCCAAAAATGCTATACGACCGCCTAGCAGATGCCCTGAAGGAAACAAGTTACCGCAGCCCAACAGAATACATAATCTTCCTAATAAGAAGCAGGCTACCAGACCTAGAATCCGAGGAAAAAGAAAAAAGACTCAGAGCCCTAGGCTACGCACCATAGAAAAGCTAAGCAATCTAAAGAATTCACTAAGACTGGAACTTCCTTGATAAAATTGGAAGAGGAACACCGTCCATTTCGCTAGGAACGGGAATTCCGTAAATGGACAGAATGGTTGGAGCTAAGTCATATAAACTGGCTTTAACGCCATGCGTCCTTTTAATTTCTGACCCCATTATCGCCAGAAAACCGGGAACATCCTTCGGGTCGTGAGTTCCGTCGTGTCCACCGCTCCACTTTGGATCTTCATTTACGTACCTTTTGTCGGATCTTTTTGCGGTTATTTCTGGACTCCTCGCCGCTTGCCATCCTGGATGAAATACGACCATGAGGTCTGGCGCCTCATTAACGTGGGAGCCCCAATAGATATTCTCTCTTTTCTCCACCCTTTTTATGGGCTTTTCTCCATCGATTTTCAGGTTTTCAAATGTCTGGATAATTTCCTCCCTAGCTGCTTCGTATTCTCTGCCTTGCTGAATAATGCCCCTAGGCTCTCTTCCCTTTACGTTTAGCCATACGTCCCCATAGCCATACGAAACTGCCTTACTTTTTTCTAGGTCTATTTTTCCGCCCTCGGTTTTCAGCATTCCTTCTTCTTCGAGGTAGTTGTTGAGTAGCACCTCTTGCCACACTGGACAGAACCCATGGTCAGACATTACGATGGTTAAAGCGCCCTTTGGCTTTGCGTCCAGAAATCTCGCTATGATTTGGTCCAACTTCTTATAGTATTTTTTGGCTTTTACGCTGAACTCGCTCTCCTCATATTCTGGGTGGCTCTCGTCCACATGCTTCCAAAAGAAGTGCTGAATCCTATCGGTGCCCATGAACACGACCATGAAAAAGTCCCACCTTTCCTCCTTCAATAGGTAAAGGCTAATTTCACCCAGCTCATCAGTTATTTCATTGGCCCTCCTGAAAAAGGAGTCGGGATCGCTTTTCACTTTCTCAAGGACAAGGGTCTCCAAGTCTCCCGCAACCCTTCCAATGGTTCCAAATCTTCTCTCAAGCTTTCCTTTCACTTCTGGCGGATGGGGCACGCCTTCGCTCTTGGTGAGAAAACCGGGAATCATAAAACCGTTGATTTCCTCAAGGTCTGCCATAGGCACGTTTAAGACGCCAACCTTCTTCCCATGTTCGCTTAGAATGCGCCAAAGGGTTTTCGAACCAATCATGCTAGGGCTTATAATTCTCCTCTCATAGGTTTCAGGCTTTCTCATGGCGAAGCTGAAGATTCCGTGCTTTCCAGGGTTTTTTCCAGTCATGAAGGTTGTCCATGCTACAGGTGTTTGTGCGGGAATCGGTGGAATAGATGAGCCCCATAGTCCCTCATCCTTAAACTTTCTGAAAGTGGGTAGCTCCTTAATCCACTTGTTTATGAGGAGGGGACTGGCGCCGTCTAAGCCGATGACTAGAACCTTCATTTCTATTCAACGATTTTAATTGCCCATTCGCTTATTATAGAAGTTTCGATTCATCTCCTTGAGTCACTCTTTCCAATTTTGGCAAGGTTTTCAGGAGTTGCTTACTGGAAGTAAAGTATTTAAGTGTATTTTTCTACTTTTATCATGGTGGAAAAATGACCTCGGCGACTATAAAGATTGAAGAGGCTAAGAAAGAGAAGTTAGACAAATTTCTCGCTTCCATATTGCTTAAGGAAGGCATAAAAGTAACGCTGCAGGAGGCACTTGGTTTGATGGTGGACTACGCCCTTGAAAATGAGGGGGACTTCATTAAAAGACTAAAAGAGTTACCTCCTCTTGAAGAAGACCCTGCGTGGAGGGAGATTGAAAATCCCAAGCACTGGGGAGTGAAGGATTCCTCTAGTAGAATAGATGAGTTTCTCTACGGGAGATAGGCACATGGCAGTGTTTGTCGATACAGGTGTCTTCCTTGCTCTACGAAATGCAGACGATGAACATCATCATAGAAGCGTGGCGTTAATGAAGAGGGCTTTAAAGGGCGAGTTTGGTAGAATTTACACATCGGATTACGTGATAGACGAGGCAATGACCACGGCGCTTGTAAGGACTAAAAGGCATGATTTGGCCGTGGACGTTGGAAAATACATTCTTGAATCTCCAAGAATCATAAAATTGTGGGTTACTAAAGACAGTTTTTACGCAGCATGGGAAACCTTTAAAAGACTTGAAGATCGACCGATGAGTTTCACTGACTGCGTGTCTCTGACCCTTATAAAAGAGAACAACATTAAACAGATCATGAGTTTCGACTCTGGTTTTGACGGATTGATTCAGAGGATGTACTGAGGATAGTCTTTAAGGCTCATCCTAATCCTATGGCTGCGAATTTCAGTTTGCGACCATAGTCTTTTGGATTGTATATTCTTCGGCCGTCAACCACCGTTGGAGTTCTCATGTGTTGAATGAAGTCCGTCGGTTTAAGGTGTTTAAACTCTTCCCATTCGGTTACGATTATGCAGCAGTCGGCTCCACTAATGCATTCAATGGCAGATGAAGCATATTTTATGCGGTCTCCAAAAATCTTTTTTGCGTTGTCCATAGCTGCGGGATCGTAGGAGACTATTTCGGCTCTGTCCTCTAAAAGGGCATTAATAATTTTTATGGAGACGGCTTCGCGCATGTCGTCGGTATTCGGCTTGAAAGCCAGCCCTAGTATAGCTATCCTTTTGCCTTGTAATGTGCCGAGCAGCCCCTTAGCCAACTTTACAGCCTCATAAGGTTGAGCTTGATTCACGTCCTCAACAGCATTAAGAAGTAGAGGATTATAGCCCAAGCCTTTAGAGAGGGAAATAAGGGCTTTGACATCCTTAGGGAAACAGCTGCCTCCGTAGCCGAGACCGGCGTTCAAAAACAGTGGTGAAATGCGTTTGTCTAAGCCTATGGCTTCAGCTACTTTTGTTACGTCTGTGCCCGGAATCCTTTGGCAGATGTTGGCTATCTGATTAATGAAGCTGATCTTAGTGGCTAGGCACACATTATTTGCGTATTTAATGAGTTCGGCGGTTGGTAAGTTGGTTCGAATAATTGGAGGCAATTCGTTGCCGTAAAATTGGCAATATAGGTCTTCCAAGACATCCCCAGACTTTTTGTCATATTCGCCAATTACAATGCGGTCGGGACACAGAGTATCGTGGACAGCCACTCCTTCACGCAGAAACTCAGGATTCATGCACAGGCCGAAGTCGACGCCACAACGCAACCTTGAATGTTCTTCAATTATTTTTTTGACGGTCTCTTCTGTTGTTCCCGGCACAACAGTGCTCTTAACCACTACTAAGTGATAAGCATTCTTTTTGCCTATGGCTTCTCCAATTTCGCGTGCAGATGTTTCAATATGCTGCAAGTCAATGCTTCCGTCAGGTTGGCTTGGAGTACCAACGGCGATAAAGGTGATTTCGGTGTTCAAAACGGCTTCCCTGCGCCCAAATACGCACTTCAGATAATTTTCCTTAACAGATTTTTTCAGCATCTCTTCTAAGCCGGGTTCATAGAACGGGGGAATACCCTTGTTAATCAAGTTCACTTTTTCAGCGTCGTAGGTCGACGTAATGACCTCATAGCCTCTGCTGGCGAATCCCACCGCTGTGCATAGGCCGACATAGCCTGTTCCGACGACGGATATGCGATATTTCGGCATGACCCTAAACCTCACCTTGAGGCTTAGTCTTTTCTTACACCATTACGATTATAAATTATTTCTGCAATAAATCCATTAAATAGCGGGTAGATCATATGATCAGAAAAGTGGTGATTCCGGCAGCTGGTTTAGGCACTCGCCTCTTGCCAGCGACGAAGGAAATGCCAAAGGAGATGCTCCCGATCTTTACAGCTGGAAGTAGCGGCAAAGTTTGTTTGAAGCCCACGCTTCAGGCGGTTTTTGAGCAACTTTTCGAAGTAGGTTTCAGAGAGTTCTGCTTTATCGTTGGCCGTGGAAAGAGAGCAATAGCTGACCACTTTGCTTCAGACAATGGCTTTGTTAAAGCCCTTAGAAAAGATAATAAAGACGAGTCAGCTGAGGAGTTGGAGGAGTTTTATGGAAAAGTGGGCGCTTCTTCAATTGTTTTTGTGAACCAACCGGAGCCGAAAGGATTCGGCGATGCAGTGTTAAGGGCTGAACCATTCATCAAAGAAGATTTCCTCGTCCACGCAGGTGACACATTCATTATTTCTCCAAGGCACCGCCACTTGACGAGGCTAATTGAAGTTCATGAAAATCTTGGGGCGGACGCTTCATTCATTGTGCAGAAGGTGGAGGACCCGAGGCGATACGGAGTTATGGAAGGAAATTTAGGGAAAAACGATGTGTATACGGTTAGGAGGGTCACGGAAAAACCTGATAAACCCTTAACGAACTTGGCAATTAGGCCAATATACATTTTTAACCCCGTGATATTCAAGGCGTTAGAGGTAATTCAGCCGGGGAAAGGTGGCGAGGTGCAACTCACGGACGGAATCCAGAAGCTAATCGATTGGGGCTTAAAAGTTGTGGCAATTGAGCTAGAACCAGATGAGATCCATCTTGACATAGGGAACCCCGAATCATGCTGGGAAGCCATTAGCCTATCCTATAAGCACTTTCAAGGCGGAAAGAAATAACTGAACAGACGACGGGAGAGTATGCAGTGCCAGTAGATGTTGTTAATGAAGATGTTAACTCACTTGTCAAAAATTTAAACAAGCATGGAATTAACTTTGAGGGGCAGACGGTTCTCGTAACAGGCGGAGCTGGGTTCCTTGGGTCATGGACTTGCGACGTTTTAGTGAAGCAAGGAGCGAAAGTCATTTGCGTTGACAACTTCAGCAGTGGACAAATGAAGAACATTCAACACCTCAGGCGTTTGAACAACTTTAAGCTAGTTAAACATGACATTTCGCAGTCCACATCCTTTAACGAACAAATAGACTTGGTGATGCATCTGGCGAGCAGGGCTTCCCCCCTTGAATTCGCCAAGTTTCCCATTGAAATATTGAAGGCAAACACCCTCGGCACGTTAGTAGCGTTAGAAATTGCAAAAAAGCATAAGGCTAAGATAGTTTACACCTCATCCTCCGAAATTTACGGAGACCCTGACCCTGCACATGTTCCAACTCCAGAAACCTACTGGGGTAACGTTAACTCTGTGGGTCCTAGGTCTTGCTATGACGAAGCCAAAAGGGCTGGAGAAGCCTTCGTTACCGCTTATAAGGTCCAGCATGGACTTGATACTCGCATTTTGAGAGTTTTCAACACGTTTGGGCCTCGCCTACGTCCAGGCGACATTTATGGACGAGTAATATCTAGGTTCATTGACCAAGCCCTCAAAGGCGAACCCTTAACGGTTTTCGGGGACGGAACGCAGACAAGGTCCTTCACCTACGTGGCAGACACCGTAGAGGGCATGCTCGAAGCGGCTTGGTTGCCCCAAGCCTTAGGGGAAGTGATTAACCTTGGAAGCAGTGTGGAGACTAGAATCATTGATCTAGCAAAAATAATTCGGAAGTTGGCCGAGTCAGATTCTAAGATAGAGTTTCGCCCCCTGCCCATAAACGATCCGAGAAGACGATGCCCAGACGTTAGTAAAGCGGAGAAACTCCTTGAATGGAAGCCAAAAATCGGCTTAGAGCAAGGTTTAATGAGAACTATTATCTGGTTTCAGAGAAAGAGCACTTGAATGAGACTGGGTTTCTTACTTGTGTTGTGTGTGCAATTGTGGTGAGCCCCTCTATTTGGCTTCAAATACGTTTATTTGTTGAGGTTGTTAGTTTTTGTAAGGTTGTTTCCAATTTTTTGATGTCTTGTTTCTTTTTTGTGATTTCATTTTTGAAGGTTTGTTTGAGGAAGTTCTGTATTCTTTGGTCTTTTGGTTTTAGCTTTGTTTTGGGTTTGATGAGGGTTAGGTTGAAGAAGGATAGGGCGAATGCGTGTTTCCATTCTTTTTCCTCTTCTTCGAGTGATGGCGTGGGTATGTAGATTGGGATTTTTTCTCCTCTCTTTATTGGTTTTGGGGCTTTGATGTATGTTATGTGGATTCTTGATTCGAAGAGGTGGTTGACCATGTAGGATGTGGATACAACGCGGTCGTAGTATTCGTTGCCGAGCCATTCTTCAAGAGAGTGGTATAGTGACAGTAATGGGTAGTCGTTGAGCGAGGCATATTTATTGACTATCTGCTTAATTTCGTTGGATTCGAATTTTGGGTCTGCGAATCGGCTTGCGAAGTATTTGACGAGTCCGATGAAGGTTAGGGCGAAACCATCTTTGTATTTCTTGACAAGCCGGCTTGAGGTGAGCGTTTTTATGGCTGCGTGAAGTGTTGAGGTTGAATAGCCTGTTTCCTTGTTGAGCTTGTAGATGGTTAAGGGAGGTGTATAGGCTAGTTTTTCCATTATTGTTTTGTGGCTTTTTGGTGGTCGCATGCCGATTCTCTATTTCGATAATGAGCGAAAGGTATATTTAAGGGCTTTCGGAAAATCTGTGGCTCATATACACTTACTTGGTAATGTTACGGGAAAAGTTTGAGTCCGAGGGCTTTTAGGGGCTGAAAGTGTTTCAGGTCTAGTGTGTAGAGGCTCGCTCCGTTGTTAAGCGTTATGGCGGCTATCATGGCATCTGTTCTGCGTATGGGTGTTCCCATGCTCTCTGCCTCTAACTCTATTTTGGCGGATAAATTGGCATCTCTCTTTGTGAAGTTTAGCACAGGGAGTTGCAGAACCTCTCTTACTGGCTTAGCATATTTTTGGAGACCATACAGTATCTCATGAAGGTTTATGGCTGTTATGCTTATGTCCTCACCGCGTTCAAGAATCCTTTTTAGGGCTTCGTCGCCCGTCTCAGACTTTTTGTCAAATATCTCGATTAGGATGTCTGTGTCCAATATTATCATAGTCTGCGCTCAGCCCTTAAGGCGTGGATTTCTGAAAGCATCTTCCCCTTATCTTTGAACTCAACACATCCCCTAAGCCTAGTTAAGGTCTCGATAGGACTCATGTCTCCCACAAGCCTTTCAAACAGCTTGCTAAAGCTCTCATTTTCTCCCTTAACCGCTAACAGCTTCCTATAAACCTCATCTCTTATCGTTATTGTCTTAGTCAAGATGTGCCACCAAGTAAAAATTATGTTTAAATATATATTTAAACATTTTTACAGCCGATTTTCTTTCGATAATAAGCGAAAGATATATTAAGGGGCTCGGAAAATCTTTCGGTAATAATCGAAACATGTGACTTTAAGTTGCCTAAAGGCAGAACTCAAATCGTGGGAAATGTTGCGCCTCCTAAACGCACCGTCGAGGAGGCCGTCCAGATACTTTGGAAGATTATCGACGAAGCAAAAATGTATATGGGAGATCCCCTTTTGACGCCTGAGGAAAAACGGCGTTGGGCTAAAACTCTAGCTGACACGATAGGAGTTTTAAACAAGCTTCTTGCTAGCCAAGGAGAGAAGCAACTTGAAGATGAGGATTTAGGCTCGCTTTTGACTAGGGTTCCTATGGGATTGCGAAAGACGGTTGTGATGAGGGCACGTATTTGGAGAGGGAAGATTTCATAAATCGTTTGCTTAACGACATGTGTTTTGTGGCATCGGTCTCAGAGCAGTTGATTGCTCGTCCCAAAGCCCTTCGGGAAGTTCTGCGAGATGAGAAAGTTACGCGAAGAGTGATCGAGGATCCTGTATTTTTCGCTGTTTTAATGTGTAACGATAAGTGGCTTGTTGATGCGCCCGATCATCAGAGGCTTTTGAGGGATATGCATCCGAGGCAGGTTGCGGTTTGTGGCCGTGGATGGGGTAAGTCATTGGTTTTTAGTCGCAAAAATCTATGGCTTATTTATACTAAGCCTAAAATTGAATGTTTGATTATATCCAGCACACAGCGTCAGAGCATGATTATGTTTGACTATTGCTATCACACCATTCAATCTAACTCTCTTATGAGGGATATGATCAAGCATCCCGGCACAACCCGTACTACCATAAGATTGAAACCTTCATTAGGCGGAAGGCTTGTTGCTTTGCCTTGCTCACCTGATAAGCTTAGGGGTTTTCATCCGGACTGGGTCTTCTGCGATGAGGCTTCCATTGTACCGAGCGAAATGATTACATCGGAAATTATGTTAATGCTGACGAAGCCGAACTGCCATTTCGTTATGAGCGGGACTCCTAAGGGCTTCGACCATATTCTGCGTAGGGCGTTTCTTGGCAGAGAACGTTACAGCGTACACCATTATCCGTCCTATACAAGCCCTCTGGTCAGTAAGGAAAGGCTAAGTGAGTGGCAGTTAGATATGACGAAGGAGGAATGGACGCGTGAGGTTGAAGCCCAATGGACAGAGTTAACAAATGTCTTTTTTCCAATGGACTTAATTATAAGTTGTGTAGACCCTGAACTCGGCGACCCAGATTCACCTAATCGGTATTTCGACGACTTAGAAAAAATTGATCGAGGCAGTCTCCGTGGATCGTTTTACGCTGGCTTAGATGTTGGAAAGCAGATAGACCATAGCGTGTTAGCTGTGGTGCAGAAAATCAATGGTAAACGGAGACTTGTTTATAAGCATCAGTTCCCGTTAGGAACGCCTTACCCAGATGTTATCGGTCATGTGGCTAGAGCGGATCAAATTTTTTGTTTTGCGAGTATATTTGTGGATAAAACTGGGGTTGGAGACGTAATTGTTGATGAAATGGAGGAGATAGGAATCGGGAACGTTAAAGGATTGGTTCTTACAGATCGTTGGAAGGAAGAAATATTGACGCACCTAAAGCTGTTGATGGAGCAAAAGAAACTTGGCATATTATCAGATGATGCGGAGTTAATTGCGCAAATAAATGAACAGCAGTATGAGTACTTACAACCCAAGACGGCACGCGAACACGTTCACCTAAAATTCTGGCACCCTCCGCGAAGACATGACGACCAGCTATTTGCTTTAGCACTTGCTTGCTATGCCAGCAAAGAAGAAGAAGCTACACTCATAGTGGCACACGCCCGGTAAACCTAAAGATTCTGTTCCAGATTTTCAACCATTTCGGTAGGGAGACGAGTTTAACTTTGGCTATATGGAGAGAACTTTCTGTGAACCAGCCATGTCCTGGTTAGTGTTTGTATGTCCGCTAGCAATGTCGAATGGAGCCCTTGGCTGAAGTTATTCGAAGAGTGCGTGTTTGACGATGAGAGGTTAAATGGTGTCGGGTTTGATTCGTGTTAAGCCAGGTACTCTATTGTAGGCTTGGTCGAATGATATAACTTTTCTGTCTAGGTTTAGTGCTGTTGCGGCATAGTGGGAGTCGAAAAATGTTAGGTTTAGGGTTTGTCTCAGGTATACACTTGCAACAGCCACATCGGGTGTTAATGCGATGTATTTTACGTTGGGTAGTGCTGCTATGGCTGCTAGATCTTTTAGAAGCTTGTGCTCCATTTTTTCGCTTCGATAGATCAGTTCCATCTCAATTAGGCTAACGCTTGAAATTTCTACACTAATCTCTCCATTTTGTAGTTTTTGAAAGATTCTTTCAGCAATTTCATGGTTGAGGTCGTACTCGTTTAAGTATGCGAAAATGACA
>Ga0315314_1004391_pt1 | contig 10598 bp, 10 predicted proteins | sample TDP9_MG_FD_203631 | JGI IMG/M metagenome (GOLD analysis project Ga0315314, IMG submission 203631) | Freshwater sediment microbial communities from Lake Towuti, South Sulawesi, Indonesia - TDP9 | ecosystem: Environmental > Aquatic > Freshwater > Lake > Sediment | place: Indonesia: South Sulawesi... | reverse complement strand
TGGATAATTCAGCACAAATTTTGCTATATTTTCTTTCACATTAGCGCACTTTACTATTTTGTTTTTCTGTAATTCCATAGAGTAGTAAAACCAGTATTATTTCGTTTACAATGAGGCTATCGGTTATCAGGGCAGGTAGATTTCAAAGCCTTCTGGGAGGGTATCAGATAAAATCCGGATAGGTTTACATTCCTGACTATTCATATCTTAGTGCTTCGATGGGATTGAGTCTTGCAGCCTGACGAGCTGGCCAGAGGCCAAAACCTATACCTACGGCAATAGAAAATGTTGTGGCAATCATAGTAGAAAAAGCGGAAACCTTTGTTGTCCAACCGGCAAAGATTGCCAGAAGCCAGGCTATACCCGAACCGAAGGCAATACCAACTATTGCCCCGATAAAGGTCATAACCACTGATTCAATGAGGAACTGAGTCATTATATCTATGCTGCGCGCTCCTATTGCTTTACGAAGACCTATTTCTCTTGTGCGCTCGGTTACCGAAACGAGCATAATATTCATAATGCCTATCCCTCCAACCAAAAGAGATATAGCAGCAATTGAACCCAAAAGCCAGGTCATCGTTTTGGCTGTGCTTTCCACGGTTTCTTGAATTTCAGCCATATTCCGAATCTCGAAGGAATCTTCACTCTCTTTATTAAGACTAATAGGGTGGCGTTCAATAATAAGTTTACTTATTGAGTCCTGAGCTTGTTCCATCAGACTGGAGTCTTTCACCTCCACGTCAATGTTATCAACATATTCTTTTCCTAAAAGCCGATACATAGCTGTAGTGACGGGAATGACCACTAAATCATCCTCGTCACGAAAGCCAGTAGCACCTTTCTCCGGCAGAACACCAATTACATCAAAATTTATGCGATTTATCTTAATTGATGCGCCGAGGGGATTGGTATTTTCGAAAAGTTCTTTTACTACAGTTTGGCCAAGTAAAGCTACTTTTCTGCGTATTCTTAACTCTTCTTCCGTGAAAAACCTGCCAACAACAGGAGTAGATGCTCGCATCGAGGGATAATCTACTCCTGTGCCCTGAACCTGTGTATTCCAGTTTTTATTACCATATACAATTTGCCCACGACCAGAGACCGAAGGAGAAACTCTTCTTACCTGGGGCAATTTGGACATTTCCTCTGCATCGCGTAAAGTAAAACGCGTAACTGCTCCTGCTTCTAAGGATACGCCGTGCATACGGTGCGAGCCTGGTCTCACTGTTAACAGGTTTGAACCTAAAGAAGCGAGTCTTTGAGAAATAGACTCTTTTGCTCCCTGGCCCAGGGCGAGCATAGCAATTACTGCCGCAACGCCAATAAGAATACCCAGCATAGAAAGAATCGAACGCATTTTGTGAGATACAATTGCATAAATAGCCTGACGGAAGTGGGCTATAAATTCGGCTCCTACTCCCGAACGGCGGGGCTGAGATAGGATATCGTCCAGGGGAATATCCACCGGGATTGCAGAATATTCTTGAGCGCCAGTACCTTTTCTTTCATCAGAGATAATCTCGCCATCGCGCATATAAATGATTCTTTTTGCATGTTGAGCAATTTCTTTTTCGTGAGTAACCATAATAATAGTCTTTCCCTTTTGATTCAAATTTTCTAAGATTGAAACAATCTCTTCTTCGCTTTTTGTGTCGAGATTGCCTGTTGGCTCGTCAGCTAAAATAATCAAAGGTTCATTCACCAGGGAGCGGGCGATGGCTACTCGCTGCTGTTCACCTCCGGAAAGTTCGTTTGGGCGATGAGATGCTCTCTCGGTGAGACCAACTTCTTTAATCTTTTCGCGAGCCTTTTCCAGGTGGCGTTTTCCGGCATAGATTATAGGAAGCCCTGCGTTTTCTAAGGCACTCATTCTAGGTAGTAAATGAAATTGCTGAAATACAAAACCAGCTAAACGGTTTCTTGCTATGGCTAATTCATTATCGGTAAGTTTGGTTATTTCCCTTTTCTCTAAATTATATGAGCCTGAATCGGGTCTATCTAAAAAACCCAATATGTGAAGAAGAGTTGATTTTCCAGAACCTGAAGGACCCATAATAGCAACAAATTCTCCAGGAGCAATCCTTAATGATACGTTGCGTAACGCCTGGACTTCAACTTTGCCAGTCTTGTAAGTCTTGGTTATATTTTTTAATTCTATCATATTCTTATTGCCACTAAGTACGGGCTCTATCGCCTCCTTCCGCCAAATGGCATAAACGGGTTTCTAATTGAGCTACCACTAGCACTTTTTGAGGAGAGGTACTTTTCGGGCACAATTGCTACTCTATCGTTTGCCCCGAGGCCTGAAATAACCTCCACATTTTTGTCATCAGAAATGCCAAGCTTAACGCTCTGCTTGAGAGGTCTGTTTCCTTCGCCCTGGGTTAAGAAAACGAAACTCCCTTCCCTGTCTTGTCTAACTGCCTCAAGAGGGATAAGTAAAACATTTTCTCTTTTTGCTTCTATAATATCTACATTAGCGCTCATACCTGAACGAAAAACCGCGGGTACTTTTTTGGGAAGGATATCTATTTCATAAATAGTAACATTACTTACAATCTTAGATTCATAGGATATGTGGTCAACCGTTCCTTCAATTCTTATTTGAGGATAAGCATCTAAACTAATGATTGCTTCCAGACCGATTTTTACTTTTCCAACATCAGTCTCATCAGCCTGAGCCTTAACAATGAGGCGATCCGACAAGACAATTATAGCGTCACTAGAAGTGACAGTCTGGCCAGGCTCAACTGCTCTCACGATTACTTCTCCATCAATTGGCGCTATTAAAGGTGTGGGTTTATAAACTTCCTTCCAATAATTTAACGCTTCTTTACCTTGCGAGCGAGCCGCATCTAAAAGAGCTGCCCTTTCCGTTGAACTCATCCAGGCCAGGGTCTGACCAATTTTAACTTTTTGGCCTTCTTTAACTAAAATCTCTTCAACCCGGCCGCTAATAGGTGGTTTGATTTCTAAGCGGTTTTGGGGCTGCCCCGTGCCCGTTATGGAGAGAAAAGACTGGATATTGCCATAAGTGGGGCTTATTTCTCTAATGACCTCATTTGAAGACTTATTCTGTCTTGCCCTTATTATTAAAGTTGTTGCGATAACTACGACGACCAGTAAACCAACACAAATTACCCATTTTCTATTCCTCATCTAACATTCCTCCTGTTGCCTGAATCCAGTTAGCCTCAGCAATTAAAGCATTTGCTTGAACATCTAAGAAAGACTTTTTAGTTCTCACCAAATCGTCCTCAATGATTGTCCAGTTATCAAATGACATAAGTCCGGTTGAATACTGTGCCTGGGCTATCTTTGCCCGCTCTTCAGTTGCCTCCACAAATTTTTGTTGCACCTTAATTCTATCTATTGCGTCTTGCAATCCTATCCAGGTATCTTCCAATGTTAAAATCACACTGTCACGGCCACTTCTCTCATCCGCCTCTGCCTGCTTAAATGTAGCATTGGCTCTGGAAATTTCGGCTATTCGACTCCCGCCTTCAAATAGAGGAAAAGATAGGCCTACCCCAACTGACCATTCATTTCTGTCAGGCGGCCAGTGGGAGGCACTTCCTCCGGCACTGGCATTGGCGGATATTTGAGGGAAGAGATTCCCCTTGGCAGATTTTGAGCCCAATCTGGCTGCTTCTTTTTTGGCAATAAGTCCTCGTAAATAAGGGGCATTCTGGGATAAACGCTCAAAATCAGGTTTTTCTTGATAAGAATATTTAATCTCAAAATCTCCTTTGGCTCTAACTGGCGTCATTTCTTTTCGTCCTAATTCCTTTGTCAGCCGTCTTTCTGCTAAATCAATATTCCTCCTAGCTTGAGCAACTTCGAATTCTGCCTGAGCCAAATTTGCTTGAGCAGTTAATAATGAGCCTTTGTGTTCTCTTCCTACCTCGTAACGTAATCTTACCAAGTCTACATTCTGTTTTCGGCGTGTGGCGATATCTTCTGTAATCTGTAAAAGTTCCTGGGCCCTTAAAAGCTCAACAAATGCAGTCCTTAAGCTTAATCTTACATCGGATGAAGTTACCTGGTAATTGTATTGTGCTGATTCTATGTTTTTTGAGGCAGCTGCCAAATCAGAAAAAGTTTTAAAGCCATCAAATAACGTCTGTTTTCCTGTTATGCCGTATGAATATGCGTCTGTTCTATTTTCGGCGGCTGTTTTTGAGGTTCTTCCACTAACATTACTGCTTATCTGAGGTAGAAGGTTACTTTTAGTAATTGCTTTGTTGGCTTTGGTCTGATTTAGTTTTTCTTTTGCTGAAACTAAATCAGGGTGATTTTTCTTTGCCTCTTTAACGCAATCCTCCCAGGTGAGTATTTCCTCAGCTCTTACTTCTATCAGAGGAACACACAAAAACAATAGAAACATTATGAGAAACTTTACATATTTAGGCATCTTATTGCCCACTTTTCTTAGAAACCTTCCTTTAACAATAATATCAGAAATATTTTCCGCATAATTTATTCTATACAACAATCTCAGATATATTCATTACGCTATTTTTATTTGCCGTAGAGCACTTTTAACTGTTCCACAGAAGGATGGCCCTGATAAAACTCTCCTTGGGGACCTATATAACCATTATTGGATTTCTTAAGTTTTACAGGAGTAAAACTACCATCAGAATTCGGGATGTTTACTACATATTCTTCTCCGGATACGTTTTTATCTGATTCCTCATTTTTTAAAGTTTCTTTCTGTTGTTTATACTTTTCAAACTCGCTTTCTGGCACAACTACATATCCTTCAGGTACCGGTTTATAATAAACACCATCTAGGTAGTAATAAACTATCCTTGGACCGAAGGTAAATGTTACAAATCCAAAGGGCAAAACGGGTACTATTGCACCTATCGGGGGAGCAACTATGACAAACTCAATCCCTGCTTTTCTAAAGAATAACCCGTTATGATAAAAATATCTCCTACCTCTGTGATTAATAATAAAATGTCTTCCCGGATATGGCCAACCCCGGTCTTTATGCATATTCCTGTTTCTACTTCCATCGTAACTAGCAACTACATTACAATTGACTACATTTAAGGTAAAACCCGCCAATAAAATAAATAAAATCATCTTAATATTTATCTTCATGGTTAAACCCTCCTTTTGCTATTCTTCGCAAACATTTTCTATAGTCCTGCCAATTTATTCGCCATATTCTGGTTCAAACGGTCTTCTTCCTCCCCTTCTATTTATGCCGCGTTCCTTAATGCTCTTTTCTATTTTTTCTCTAAGTTCTTCCTTAAGTTTTCTAAATTTCTCTAATTGCTCAGGGGTGAGTAATTTTTCAATTTGGCTATCAATCTCTTTTCTGATAGCCAGGGTCTTCTCTCGCATTTTTTTCATTTCTTCCCGGATTTTTTCCCAACCCTCTTCCATAGATTGAGAGATTTTTTCTTCCTGCTCTTTAGTCAGTCCCAGTTCCCTGGACAACCTTTCTAAACGCTTCTGATGATACTCCTCTCTCTTTTGCTCTATCATTTCCGTCTTTTCTTTACTCATTACTTCTTCACCGGTATTTGCACTTAAGGAATTAAGTAAGAGAAGAGATAAACTTGCTACTAACAAATTTCTTAAGATAACTTTCATCTCTGTTACCTCCTTTCGTCTATCCGGGAGGAGCATAATAGGTTTGCAATATTTCTTCTTCAAAATTTTCCTCTGACTCTATCCCAATCAGTAAATCCGGCATTATCTCAATTGTTCTGTGATAAAAGAGTTTTTTGTAGCTCACCCATCCCAATATTACTAAAAAGAAAATTAAAATTACGACAATTGATCTTTTAAACACTGGGAAATATGCCCGCCATATCGGCTGCTTTCCTTTATTCTTAATACGCTCAAACAATCTGGTTTCAAAAAATTCCTGAGGTTCTTTTTTCCCTTTTAGAATAAATATCCGTTTTATCTGTTTTAAATATTCTAATTCTCTGGCGCAGTCAGCGCAGGTTTTGAGATGATTAAGTAATTTTTTCTCTTCATCTTTTGTTATTTCCTGGTCAAGATAAGCGGATAGTAATATTCTAAATTTCTTACAAGACATAATTCACTCCTCCGGATAAAGAAATGATAATTTTCCTTTTAGTTTTTGTCGGGCTCTGAATAGCCATATCTTCACTTTGCCAAGAGAAATCTTCATTATTTGAGAAATTTCTTTATAAGACAGCCCCTCCATTTCTTTCAAAGTTAGAATAATACGGTCCCTTTCTGGCAAAGAATTCGTTGCTTTCTGGATAATATCCTCTAATTCTTTCCTTTTCAACTCTTCAGTAATATCTCCTTCCTTACTTGCTAAAACATCTTTCAACTTTAATTCCTCGTCTTGGTCAAATTCTGTCTCAAGGGATATAATCTTATTTTTTCTCTTCCTGAGCTCATCAACACACCTGTTAACCGTAATTCTATAAAGCCATGTGGGGAAAGAAGATTTCCTTTTAAAACTACCTGCTTTAGTATAAACTTTAAGGAAAACTTCCTGAGCAATATCATCTGCTTCCTGAGCATCACCAATAATGGAATAAATTGTATTAAAAACAGCCATTTTGTACTTTCTCACCAGCGATTCAAATGCTTGCTGATCACCCTTTTTAAAATTAGCAAGAAGTTCAAAATCTTCTTCCATTCAGTTTGCACCTTTTTACACCTCTACTATTTAGACGATAGAGGGAAATGAAATGTTACAGTTTTGTTTCTATGCGGTCAATGATGTGGGTCATCATCGCATAGGAAATAGATAGACTTTTTGCTACTTTGCTGATACTCAACTGTCTTTTACTACTCAAAATCATTCTCATAACCATAATAAATAGATAAGGTTCTTTTTTGTATTTTGGTAACTAAAATATCTTCCTGTCAAGTATTATTTCTAGGCCTTTCCCGAATTTGTAGCAAAGTATAGTGAATATGGGGACCGGATTTTGTAGAAAGACCGAATGGAGAAAAAATTCCCTCTCTCCTTTGGGAAAAGTAACCCCCTCACTTTAACCCTCTCCCCCATGCTCCCCCATGGGGTGAGGGTGAGGGTGAATTAGGCTAAAACAAGTTTTTCGAGCCCTTTATGGTCAAAAATCTATTAAAATTTGCCATAAATTTGGGAAAGGCTTGAAGAAAATTCTTGACAGGGTTGAGCCGAGTTGGTAGAAGTGTTATAATATATAATTATGAGGAAATTTTTTCTATTATGGTTTATTCAGATATTTTTCTTATTGAAGGGTGACTTATTGCTGGGTTATGAGATTATGTTCAATGGACAGGCTTCAGTCTGGTCCGTTTCTACTCATGAAGGGCAGCTGGGTGTGAGGTATATCCCTGAAATAAGTGCGTCCCAAAAGGTCGGGGAAGGTAAGAACATAGATGCTGATATTTCGGTCAATCTATTCTCCATGGCCCATTTCAATTCCTTGGAAGAGTTCGGAGAGAACGCCGATGCCAAGCTTTACCGTTTGTGGCTCCGGTATTCGACAGCGCAGTACGAGATGCGCCTTGGGCTTCAGAAGATAAATTTCGGGCCGGCTAAGATTCTGCGCTCCCTGATGTGGTTTGACCGTCTTGATGTACGTGACCCGCTGGAACTGACTGAAGGGGTCTATGGCCTTCTTGGCCGCTATTTTTTCCTGAATAATGCCAATATATGGATATGGGGCTTGTATGGGAATGATGAACTGAAAGGGCTGGAAATATTTGAAACGGCTGAAGACAGCCTGGAATTTGGTGGGCGTTATCAGTTTCCTGTGCCCAGGGGGGAGATGGCCTTTAGTTTTCATCACAGAAATATTGATAAGGAATTTTGGAAGGGTAAAATGTTAAGGTCTATGACCAATGGTACGGAAAACCGCTACGCGATTGACGGGAGCTTCGATGTGGGGGTGGGTTTATGGTTTGAAGGATTAGTTGGTGAAATAAAGGTAGGGGCTCGAGAATCCCTCTGGAATACCTTTCTGACGCTGGGGACTGATTATACTTTTGATATTGGGCCGGGTATACATGTCCTCTATGAGCATTTTATAGAGTCAATTGACTCGGAAAAAAGTGGAGAGGATGAAAGGTACGCGCTTTCGGCTCTTTCTATTGATTTCAGCATAGGCTTGCTGGACAATCTTAGTGCCATAGCGTATTATGACTGGAAACAAAAGGAAGCCCATTACTATCTGGGTTGGCAGCGAGCTTACGATAACTGGCTCATAAATCTAAGTGTTTTTTCCAGCCCTGGAGATGGCGAGGACATCTACTCTGGTTCGGGTGTACTTTTCATGCTTGCCTATTATCATTGAATAATGAATGAAAAGGAGGCAGATAATGTCGCTGGTTAAACTGGAAAAAATAGTCAAGCGCTATCCGATGGGAAACCAGAAATTCACCGCGCTGGAAGATATCAATCTCGAATTTGAAAAGGGTGAATTCTGTGGCGTAGTAGGTCCGAGTGGCTCTGGAAAGACGACGCTTCTAAACATCATCGGTTCGCTTGATGTGCCTTCTGAAGGAAGCGCTACTGTAATGGGAAGAAAGATAGAGAACCTTTCTCACAAGGAAGCTGCCCGGCTTCGCAGTGAGCACATGGGCTTTATTTTTCAGACATATAATCTTTTGCCGGTTTATACAGTCTTTGAAAATGTGGAGTTTCCGCTACTCATCATGAAGATGCCTGAAAAAGAAAGAAAGAAGAAAGTGCTGGATGCTCTGGAATGGCTGGGCCTGACAGATAAGGTTGATTCAAGACCGGCACAGCTTTCAGGAGGCGAGTCTCAGCGTGTTGCGGTGGCGCGGGCAATGGTAAAGAGGCCGGAGCTGGTTCTGGCGGATGAACCTACGGCTAACCTGGATGCTGAGAATTCACGCAACATACTGGAAATGATGGTCAAATTGAACCAGGAGCTGAAAACAACTTTTATTTTTGCCACGCATGATGAGAAGGTAATCCGCTATTTGAGGAGAAAAGTCTATTTAGTTGATGGACGGGTTGCGAAAGATGAACTTATACATTAAAAAGGGAGACAAAAATGTTAGCGTTAAAATTAGCATATCGAAATATCAAGAGAGCGGGTCTTAGAACCTGGCTCAATGTGGCAGTCCTTTCGCTTGCTTATGTTCTTATTATCTGGCATCAGGGCATTTTTCTCGGCATGCTGAAACAGGGCTCCCAGGCAGTGATTGAAGATGAAGTTGCTGGCGGTCAATACTGGCACGAGAATTACGACCCCTTTGATCCTCTTTCTTACGATGAGAGCCATGGCACAATACCTGAGAAGCTGGCAGGTCTTATAGAAGATAAAAAAGCCATACCAATTTTAATCAGGCAGGCAGCAATCTATCCTGAAGGAAGGATTCAAACAGTGCTTCTGAAAGGGATTGATCCTGAGCAGATAATTCTTGGAATACCCTCATCGAGTCTGGAGAAAGATGAGGATGTATTACCGGTCTTAATCGGAAGACGTATGGGAAAAAGCACTTCTCTTGATATCGGTGATTATTTAACGATACGCTGGAGAGATGTCCACGGGACTTTTGATGCTGTTGAAGGCAAGATAGTTGAAATTATGAATACAAAGGTGCCGAGTATCGATAAAGGGCAGTTATGGGTTCCCCTTAAAGAGTTGCAGAAAATGGTCAGCATGAAAGATGAGGCGACCATAATTGTGGTAGGTCAAAATGTTCAAGGCCAGGAAGATTTATCTGATTGGAAATTCAAGGACCAAAATTTTTTACTGAGTGATATTAACCAGGTGGTAAGATCAAAAAGAATTAGTGCAAGTATCTTGTATGTTATATTGCTCTTTTTAGCAATGCTGGCAATCTTTGATACGCAGGTTCTATCTATTTTCAAGCGTAGAAAGGAAATAGGCACTCTCATTGCCCTGGGTATGACCCGCCGTCAAGTGATATCTCTATTTACTCTTGAAGGAGCGATGCATGGAATTCTTGCAATAGCTGTAGCATCAGTATACGGAATTCCCTGGATATACTATTTTTCCAAAATAGGCATGAAACTACCGGAAGCTACAGAAGATTATGGCTTTGCCCTGGTAGGCAGGTTGTACCCGTCATATTCTCTTGGTCTTGTTTTAGGCACGGTACTTATTGTTATGGTAACTGTGACCATTGTAAGTTTCTTGCCTACTAGAAAAATTTCCAGACTGAAACCAACAGAGGCTTTGAAAGGGAAAATATCATGATTGGATTTTTAATAAAGGGTTTATTGAGAGACCGTTCCCGGAGTCTGTTTCCTGTATTGATGGTGAGTGCAGGTGCTTTTTTGACCGTATTTCTTTATAGCTTTATGAAAGGTACAATGGATGATTTGGTTAATTCCAATGCTAAATTTGATACAGGTCATGTAAAAATTATGACCCGTGCTTATGAAGAAATGGCTGACCAGATGCCTAATGATCTGGCTCTTTTAGGGGTGGAGAGTTTATTGGAACGATTACGAAGCAGTGAAAAAAATATGGTATGGACACCGCGGATTCGGTTTGGAGGGTTGCTGGATATCCCGGATGAGCGGGGCGAGACGCGTGCACAGGGTCCTGTAATGGGATTAGGTGTAGATTTATTTAGTTCCGAATCTCCCGAAATCGATA
>Ga0315314_1004390_pt1 | contig 10605 bp, 11 predicted proteins | sample TDP9_MG_FD_203631 | JGI IMG/M metagenome (GOLD analysis project Ga0315314, IMG submission 203631) | Freshwater sediment microbial communities from Lake Towuti, South Sulawesi, Indonesia - TDP9 | ecosystem: Environmental > Aquatic > Freshwater > Lake > Sediment | place: Indonesia: South Sulawesi... | reverse complement strand
CTTCGATTGAGGAGTTTAGGAACCTCTTTATCTTCTCAGCCCACTTTCTGTTCTCGTTCGTCCTGTCTCTTTCAATCTTTCCCAGCGTTCCGTTCACTTTTCGCCTATCGCCCTCCCAGCGTATGTAAGCATAGTCTGCAGTTGTAACGTCTACTTCGGGCATGAAAGGATGGTCCACCATGGCCAGAGCGACGCTGTTTTCTCTTAGAAGAGTGTAAAAGCTTTCCTCAAGCAGTTTTCTATTTCTTACTTCGACTACAAAGCGCTGACTTTTGGGCAAATTGGGCAAAAAGTCACGCAAGAGGTGCACGTGGTCGGGTTTGAATTCGTAGGGAAGCTGAATCAACAGTGGTCCAAGCTTGCCTCTTAGGTTGGAAATCCTGTCAAGAAAAACGCTGACTTCTCTTTCGCAGTTCTGCAACATCTTGACGTGTGTTATGATTTTGGGAAATTTGGCAGAGAACACGAAATCCGCCGGCGTCTGCTCCCTCCAATTCACGACCGTCTCCACTGAAGGGATTCGATAAAACGTGTTATCTACCTCGACGGTCTGAAAGTGCTTTGAATATTCAGTGAGAAAATTCTCGGGCGCTGTGCCTTCGGGATAGAGTTTTCCTACCCAGAAATTATAGCTCCAACCCATCGTGCCTACATGAAGTTTTTCCTTCATTATCCCTACCCTAGTATTTGGCTCAAAGTGCACTCGCGAGGAGGCTTGTCCACTCTGAGACCATGGTAACGAGGCATCCGTAACCTACCATCCCTAGTAACCGATTGATAAACGACGTCGCAAACGAGCTCAGGCTTAAGCCAAGTAACCTTCTCGGGAACGTCTACGCCCTGAAGCGTCTTTTCATCCCTCTTCAGTTTTTCAAAGGCTTTCATCAATATTTGAATCTCGTTCTGAGAGAAGCCCGTTCCCACTTTACCCACAAAAACTGGCTGTTCTTCGTCGTATAATCCTAAGATTAACGCCCCAAACGTCTGTTCTCGACTGCCTACTCCCAAGGTGTACCCGAAGATTACACAGTCGCACGAGAGAAGTTTCTTAATCTTCAACCAGTCTCTACTCCTCACGCCCGGCTCGTATCGGCTGGTCTTTTTCTTCGCTATTATTCCCTCCAGACCCTGCTTAAGAGCAGCTTCATAGTAGGCTTCGCCCTGTTCCTCCACGTACTCGGCGAGTATGACGTTTTTCCCCTCTTTAACATGCTTATTGAGCAGTCGCTTTCTTTCGTCGAGAGAAAAACCAAGAACAGACTGGCTCTCTTTCTCCAGTATGTCAAACACCACATAGAGCGCAGGAAACCTGTTAGCCATGTACTCGATGCTCCTTGCCGAGGTGTTTCTGCCTCTTTCGAGGAGAGTCTGAAAATCCGGTCTGCCCTCTCTGATTATGACTATTTCTCCGTCCAAGACCGTGTGAGGAGCCAGCGTTTTCAGTTCTTCTAGTTCTGGAAAATTGTACCTTAACTCGTTATCGTTCCTGCTCCTTATGCTGAACGGCTCGTTAACATAGCTGATTGCCCTTATCCCGTCCCATTTTATCTCGAATATCCAATCTGGTGAGGTGAAGGCTGCCGTGGCTGTCTGTGCGAGCATGGGCTTGTAGTATCGTCTCATTTCTGTTTCAGCTGTTTGAGGGTTTCTTGGAGCGCCACCATCAGCTCTTTGGCTTCTTCCTTCACTGGCTTCTCGGCGACGATGATTTCTCCTTTAAGCTTTTTCTCCATGAGTTGCTCGATTTTTTCTTTGTAGTTGTCCTTGTACTCTTCTATGCGGAATTCGCCTGAAAGGTCGGTAATGATTCTGATTGCCAAGTCCAACTCTTCCTTCTTGGGCTCCGGCAGCTGTTTTAACTCTTCGAGTCCGCTTGGGTCGGCAACCTCGTAAGCATAACGCAATGTAGTAACAATCAAGGCATCTTTGTACGCGTACACTAGCACGGGATACTCCTTTGTCCTCAAGGTGATTCTTCCAACTCCAGCCTTCCCTAAACGTTGAAGGGTGCTCATGAGGAGGGCGTAGGGCTCGCTGTTTCCGTCGGGAGTCAAGACATAAGACCTCTCGAAAAACACGGGGTCAACCGACAGATAATCCACGAACTTGTCGATGCGAATCCTCTGATCCGACTCGGGTCTTGCTGCCCGCAGTTCTTCCTTCGTGAAGATTATGAACTGGTCCTTGGTTACCTCGTATCCTTTGACGGTTTCTTCCCATGGGACCACTTTGTCTTCCCTGATGCAGACTCGCTGGTACTTTAGCGGTTGTCCGTCAGTCTTGTGCAGAAACCTGAAGGAGACGCCTTTGTCGAACGTCATGGCGTGTAATTTGACGGGTACGTTGACTAAGCCTATGGTTAGGCTTCCTGTCCAGATGGGTCTTTTTGGAATTCGCGGCATTCTTTCTTTCGACACCTTCATCTAACCTCTAGTTGCTGTTTATCATCTAACAATTTTTTCCACGGGTTCTTCTCGCTTTTCGTTACAGTGAATAGAGTGAAATCTTCGGGTTTTAATCCTTTCTCGGCATCCCTCCAGTCCAAGGGAGCGGAAACGGTTGCTTTGGGGTTAGCTCTCAAACTGTAGGGGCAAATCATAGTTCTTCCATGGGCGTTCTGCAGATAATCGATGAAGACGGTTCCGGGGTCTCTTGACTTGGAGAATTCGGAGACAATGATTTCAGATTCTTTGGCTAACTGTTGTCCAATGTGGTGTGCGAATTCTCTGGTCTGTCGAAACGCGTAGCCTTCTGAGACGGGAATGACCACGTGTAGCCCTTTCATGCCCGAGGTCTTAACATAGGAATGAAGACTCAAAGCGTCCAGTTTCTCTTTCAACAGTAAAGCCGCATCGATAGCATCATCAAAGCCAGCGGGCGGCTCGGGATCAATGTCAATCAAGACAAGGTCAGGACTTTCGAAAGACTCTGCCTGCGACAGTGTCACGTGAATTTCCAAAGCAGCGAGGTTAGCCAACCAAACCAGCGTGTCCAAATCGTTACAGAGTATGTAGGCAAGCTCTCGCTCTGCAGTTTCAGAGTATCTTTTGAAGACTTTCACCCAAGATGGAGTGCCTAGTGGAGCGTCCTTTTCATAGAACCCCAGCTTGTCTACCCCGTCAGGGAACCTGTTCAAGACGGCTGGTCTGTCAGTTAACAAACTCAAAATCTTGGGCGCAAGTTTAATGTAGTATTCAACGATTTGCGCTTTCGTGATTTTCAGTTCTGGATAAAGGATTTTGTCCAGATTGGTGAATTTCACTCGTGTGAGCCCTTCTGTCATGGTGTTTTATCCACGGTTCCTGTTGTTTTAGATGGCGTGAAGCAGTGGGTTGTCATTTTTTGATGAGCGCGACGCGGAAAGGGTGCAGTTCGGCGACCATGACGTCCTTCTTTACTGCGGGGTCGTTTTTCATGAATTCGTTCGCCTGTTTTTCTGATTCTGCGTGGAAGATGACGATTCCGAATTCCCCGTTTAGGCACCGTCCCGCCAATGTAAGTTTTCTTTCGGCTAGTGCTCTTTTCAAGTATTCAAAATGCTCATCAACAATCGTCTCTTCTTCTTGAGTCATGTCCTCTGACGCCCCGTGCCTAACCAGTCGCAATACGTAGACAAAAACAGCCGTTCCACTCATCTGCATTCCTCTATTCTCTAATAGAATTGTGGCTATATAAAATAGAAAAAAGAGAGGGATGTTAGTTTTCAGGTGGTTTTTTCTTAGCTAGGAATACTGCAATCAGCGACAGCATAGCCAGCAGCGGAAGAATGATTGTCGGCAAGAATTCCGGTATAACTGTAGTGCCGGTTATTTCGATGTTATTGATGCTTTGAAAGTAAGTGAAGTATATGGACGAGTGTGTTCCGTTGTTTACCACGACAGGTTGTGGAGACGGTATGCCTCCGTTTATCCTAACAAAGTATGGTCCGCCTAGCATTTCGTCAGGTATCGTGATGTTGCTCATACCCTTTGAACCATCTATTCCTATGGCGGTATAGTTGAATCTCTTGAGGCTAACCAACAGTTGCGTGTTTATGGTTTGGCTTGGCGTTGCGTTGGCGATCACGAGTTTGATTTTAAACGATTGTCCCCCAGCTCCGGGTGGAGTTACCGTGTAGTAATAAGTTACAGGTGGGAAGTATTCTCCGAAACTGAACACTGACCAGTAGTTGGTGGTGAAAACTCTACCATCCGAAACTACGGGTTCGCGCGGGCCATAGTACGCAGGGAATTGAACCCGCCAACTTAGGATTGTGCCGTCCGCCATGCTTAGAGCATAAAGCATGTCGTGGCCGTTGGTGGCGAATACCTTCCCATCTGCAAGGGCTACACTGTAATAGTATACTCGGTAATCGCCTATTGTTTGGCTCCATATTTTGCAGCCTGGCTGATTCTCAGTGTATTTTCCCGGAGAGGTATTGGCATTCAAAGCATAGACTTTTCCGCTGTAGCCGGTAAAGTAGAGAACATTGTTATAAAACGCTGGAGAGCTAAGAACATCGGCTTGTGCGTCTAGTACGTATTTCCAGATGAGTTGACCGTTGAAGTTTGTCGTCGTCGCGTTCAAGGCAAGAACTGCGTGATCTACATAACCTGTTCCGATGAAGACTTTGCCGCTACCAATGCTTGGGCTCGAAGGTAAGGAGCTATTTGTCATAAATCGCCATGCTAGGATGAAGCCTGCAGGGTTCGACATGTCCAGTGCGTAGACTCTGTGATCTTCGGCTCCAAAGTAAACCATGTTGCCCGAAACCGCAGGCGTAGAACGGATCGCCCCTTGAGCTTGATAGTACCAGACTCCGTATTGGCCTGTTGTTGCGTTAACAGCGAAGAGATAGTTGTCAGTTGTTCCGACGAACACTCTGCCCTGTGAAATGGTCGGCGAGCTAACTATGTTACCGGTCGAGGTCAATTGGTTCTCCCAGATTTTTGCGCCCGTAGTCACATTAATGCCGTAAAGATAACCATTGTATGTTGTTAGGAAAACTCGACCATCTGAATAAGAAGGGTGCGCATAATCTACGCTGCCTACAATCGGGAAGGTTGTTCTCCAAATTTCGACGCCAGTGGTTTCGTCCAAGGCAACGACAACTGGACCTTGGGCGAAAAAGATTACCTTGCCGTCAACGACAATCGGAGTCGGGCCTCGCGGATAGTACGGATTAGCCTGGGAAGTCGCCCATATCGTTTTATTGCTGGTGGGCGCCGAGGAAGTTCCGTACGCATGGTGCTGTGCGTCATACCTCCACATGGGCCAAGGATCTGTAGTTGGATACAATGCGTAAGCGATTTGAGACGTTACCCCTAAAGTAAGTAACAGAACCAAAGCAAAGCAGATGATGTTCACTTTCTTCATTTTGGGTTTTCTCCAATAAGCATTCCATTATGTTCAGAGTCTGAATTAATAAGTTTTACCCACAAACTATAATTTATATCCTATTTTTCTTAGAAATTCTTTTCGGGCTTTGGCGTCGTTTTCTATTTCGATTCCTTTGCTCTTGAACCCATCAACCACGCCGACTATGCCTCTTCCCCGCTCGGTTTCGGCGATTATCACTTCTAACGGGTTTGCGGTAGCGGCGTATATGGTGCAGACTTCTGAAACGTTCTTGACTTTGTCCAGTACGTTGAGTGGGTAGGCGTTTTTTATGAAAATGAGGAAACTGTGTCCGGCGGCAATCTGGAACGCGGTTTTTGCTGCGAGTTGTTTTAGTTCTTCGTCGTTGCCCTCAACCCGAATCAAACACGGACCTGAGCTTTCGCAGAAGCCTATGCCGAATTTTATGTTGGGCACTGAGTTGACGAGGGCTTCGTAGAGGTCTTCGACGGCTTTGATGAAGTGTGCCATGCCCAAGATTATGTTGCAGTCTTTGGCGGGTTCAATTTTAACGGTTGTGAATTCCATGAGCACCACTTTATTGTAGATCGGATTTAGTGTTTTTGGCGGGCCCGTTGGGATTTGAACCCAAGACCACCGGCTCCGAAGGCCGACACCCTAATCCTGACTAGGCTACGGGCCCTGTTTGGCGCTGAGTGAATGATAGGTGTGTTTGGAGAAGTAAGGTTTTCTGTGTTTTTTGTGTGTTCTCGACGCATTGATTAGACCTTTCTATTAGGCTTCAAACAGACAGGGCTTTTGAGAAGACACACACGCCTCTCCCTAGTCTAGGTATCGTTTTTGCATAGCACTATGTTGGCTTCTGGCTTCTTGAGAATGCAATAGCAGGACTACTATCTGCACTATTCCGCGAGAGAAGAAATGAAACGCCTAAATCCCCTTGTACTCCAGTCTTATTTACTAGCTTTATGATGCTTTTCTTGTGGGTACGTTTCTTCCCTTTACGGTCACTTTTTCAATTTTTTTGCCCCAAGGGATCATGTAGACCCACGGTGAAAACTCTTTTAGTATCTCCTTCTCAATATCACAGTTTGCAATTTTACTGCTCTCTTCAATCAAGGAAACAATAATCGTGGCTTTCTTCAATGTTTCCCTCCTCACGTCCAATGACGGTATGATTTTCAGAGATGGCGAATATTTTTTTGTTTTGACAAATTACTATCTCAGGGTTTTTGTTTTTATAAGGTTTGTGATGTGGTTTTGCATCATTTTTCAAGAAACCAGTTAGTGCAGATATTCGAAATGTTGTCGCCATTCGGATTTTTCGAGCAATCAGTCCAAGGGTCTTACTAGAGTGAAGTTATTTTGTTTCTGCTTCTGCCAAGCTTCTTAGGGTGAAATGCCTCGTAACTTCTTCTCCTGCAAGATTTACAATCACTGATTGGGCATCATCGATCATGTCGCCTAGTTCGTACTTGTAGTTATGAAAAAACGTGTCAAAATCCGAATAGTCTTTGTGAATGCTGATCATGAACGAATCTACTCCTCCCCCTCTGGATCCTGCAGCCATGAGAATGTTGGGTTGACTTGCTAACCATGATAAAGCCCTCTTCCGCACAACATCGTACTGTTCTTTGGATGCTATGTTCGCTTTGATTTTGACCAACGTAATCACGAATAGATTGTACCCTATTTTGTCCCATTTCGGAATAGCAGTAAAGGAATCGATAAACTCTTTTTCAATGAAAGTTCTCTTCCGTGTTATCGTAGGTTGAGATACCTTCAATATCTTGGCTAGTTCGCGGTCGCTTCTTCTCGAGTTTTTCACCAATTCAAAAAGAAGTTTACGGTCTATTGGTTTCAAATCGCTCATAGTGAATCATAATAATGTATCATTCCAGAGTTTTATGACTTGCGATAGAACAGCAATCTGGTTTCTGATGAAAAATGTTTTATCCTCATCAATATGTAATGTTTCAAAGAGGAAATCTTATGGCTAAATGTCCTACATGTGGAAAAGAAGTGAGCACGCCTAAGAAGACTTGGAAGATGGCTGGCAGAAAGGACAAAAGCGGCAAAAGAAATGAACTCACGATTGGGCTCTTCGAACACTGCGGAAAAACATTCAGAGCAGTCCTAGGCAAGAGAAAAATCTAAACTCACCGAAAACACAATCCTCTCCTCTCCTTTTTTCTAAAACATTTATACACTCAGTCCTTTTTCGGGGCGAAACAAGCGTAGAAAATTTCATCTCACAAAGCGGCTCGAAACACTTTAATGGCAACGCTTAGTATAGGAGCAAATACCTCGTTGAAAATTGGGTGAGAAAACTTGCAGAAAATCCGAGTCGCATTGGTCGGTGTGGGAAACTGTGCTTCTGCATTGGTTCAGGGCGTCCAATTCTACAAAGCGGCAAAGAATGAAGAACAAGCAGTCGGGCTTAAGCATCTTCTTCTCGGAGGCTATCATCCAAGCGACATTGAGTTCGTCTCCGCCTTCGACATCGACAAACGAAAAGTGGGCAGAGACCTGGCCGAAGCAATCTTCAGCCCGCCAAATAACACATTAAAACTCTCAGAGGTTCCCAAATCAGGCACAATCGTCCAGAAGGGGCCCGTGATGGACGGCGTGGGCGAATACCTCAAGAACATCATCCAAATCTCTGATACTCCGCAAGTGAACGTTGCAGAAAGGTTGAAGGCGAGCAAGACGGAAATCGTGCTTAGCATGCTTCCCAGCGGGGCGGCGAAGGCTTCCGAATGGTACGCTGAACAAGCGATGAAGGCAAAGTGCGCGTTTGTTAACGTTACTCCAGTACCTCTTGCTAGCGACCAAGCATGGAGTGAAAGGTTCGAAAAGGCAAGCGTGCCAGTTGTGGGCGATGACTTGGTTGACCAAGTGGGGGCAACTGCGCTTCATAAGACGTTGCTGAGGCTTCTTTCAGAGAACGGAGTCAAAATATCCGAAACCTACCAACTCGACGTGGGAGGCGGGACAGAATCCCTCGACACGCTAGACCGCACAAAGGACGTGAAGAGAGCGATAAAAACAAAGACCGTCGCAACTGCGTTGCCCTATAAGACCGAAATCGTCGCAGGCTCAACCGACTTCGTGGACTTCCTAGAAAACCGGCGAGACAGCTATTTCTGGATTCAAGGCACATACTTCGGCAACGTTCCGATGAGCATGGATATCCGACTATGCACCGTGGACGCTCCAAACGCGGGCTCAGTATTATTCGACGTGATTAGGGCAGTAAAAATCGCGCTCGACAGAAAAGCCAAAGGCTCGCTTGAAAGCGTTTCAGCTTACGCGTTTAAGAACCCGCCTCGAGCAAAACCCTTAGACGTTGCGGAGCAGTGGTTCCAAGAGTTCATCCAAGGCAAACGCGAACGCTAGCCCACTAGCGCGTTCAGTTTCTTTTCTAGTTTTTTTACGATGTCGTATTTCCGTTTCATCTCGTTCTTCATCGCCGTAATTATATTCACCGGAGAAGGGTCAACGCCGAGCAGAATCGCCAAATAAACACTCGCAAGGTCACCCAAGAAAACCACTGAAAACATTCTCGCCAACTCGGACTCGCCCACAGCCCACACCTCTAGAACCTTGGCAACCTTATGCAGGACCAGTTTTTCTGTTGCTTCTATGCGGTTGCGGATTTCGGGCGGTTCGTCTTTGTCCCGAATAAGCACCACAGTGAATCGCTTCGTGAGCTTCTCTGCGGCTTCCCACCCGACAACGTCATTGTGATTCAACTCGGGAAAGTTCTCGTACTTCGCCGGGATTTTGCTGTTCTCATTCAACTCCGACTTAAAACGACAAGCCACGCCGCGGTACTGTCGGAAACCATACACCACGGGAATCGTGGAGCGCAGTTGCCATGCTATTTTTTTAGCAGGGTTCCTTTTCTGCGGTACAGTGGACGAATTTTTCTTAGCCAATTTCTCCAGTATCCGCATTGTTTCCTTGAATTCCTTCTCGATACCGGAAACGAGCCCCAACTTCTCTATAACTATCGCTAGGGGAAAGAACAAGTACGGTACCGCGACACGTGGCTGAAGCCCGCCTCGCACGACCATGTGGGGTAAGTGCAGCTTTCTTGCAAAAGATATCAAAGAGCCGCCAGAAGCCACCGCCACCGTCATGCACTTTCGTTTAACCGCGTCCAGCAGAGCACAAAGAGCCTCCTCAGTCCCGCCAGAATAACTAACAACAAAAACCAACGTCTCCTCACCAGCATACGCAGGCAAATAATAATCCCGACAAACCTCAACCGGCACATCAACACGGTTCTGCAGCCAATCGCGCAGAAGGTCGCCGCCGATGGCAGACCCCCCCATTCCTGCAATGACTATGTTCTTAGGTTTTCCATACCTTATCTGCAGTTTCTCAGAAACCCTGGCCGTTTTTGGCATTTTGAACCGGCGAGCCTGCGTGATGGCTTCTTTGCAGAATTCGCTGGTTTTCAGGCACAGTTCCAGCATGTTGCTTCTGTCGACTCTTCGCAAGATCTGTGGGTCGTCCAGAACGCCTAATTTTTTCATGTTTTCACCTATGTGGCAGAGGTATGTGCGTTTTTAGAATATAAAAAGAGGGGAATAGAGACGGTGTTTATGGCAAGTCTACTCTTGACTCGAAGGTTATCCTGCTGAACCACGTGGGCGCGTAAGAAGTGTACATGACCTGCAAATGTACCGCGTATTTTGATTGCGCCTCTACTGTGAAAGGCGTCCAACCCTGCGGCACAGGGTCACCAGCGGTCCAGTTGATTTCGAGCACTGTGGCTGTGGCGTTGTAAATTTTAAGATAGAGGCTGGCGATGTTGTCAACGTCGGTTATGTTTCTTATCCGCAAAGAGACCTGTAAATCAGTGTTCGCCCAGTTCCAAAAGCCATAGGTCATGTTTTTCTCGGTCCACCACCAGTCTGGCCAAACGTTCGCAACATAATCGAAGACTGTCGTGTGGTTACCCGTGGCCCACCTGAAGAAACCGGCTTTAACACTGCCAGTCTTCAGCCAATTCAATCCAACAGGCGTGGCATCCCTTATGTTAATCAGTCCATCGTGGCTCAAGTCGGTGAAGAAATCATAGTTAGGCTCCCCATCCAGTGACATCCACCCGACTCCGATTTTTGTTGCGTCCGTTATGTTCACGATGCCGTCGTGGTTTATGTCCCCATGCTGAATAATCGTGCTAAGCAGTTCTCTGAGGTAAGCCTCGACACGTTGCGCCTCGAAGAGTTTGTACAAAGCGTCCAGATACCGAAG
>Ga0315314_1004389_pt1 | contig 10607 bp, 10 predicted proteins | sample TDP9_MG_FD_203631 | JGI IMG/M metagenome (GOLD analysis project Ga0315314, IMG submission 203631) | Freshwater sediment microbial communities from Lake Towuti, South Sulawesi, Indonesia - TDP9 | ecosystem: Environmental > Aquatic > Freshwater > Lake > Sediment | place: Indonesia: South Sulawesi... | reverse complement strand
AGAATCTTCACAGTCTCCTTGGCGTTTTTCCCCCATATGTGGCTTGCATCCTTCAGCTCGACATCAGAGTCCTTGATGAAGAGGTAGACCGGTTTTTCAGCCTCGCCTGTGAATATCAAGCCGTCGTAGCCAGCACACCTAAGCTCGATAGGGAATTCGCCGGCAACAGTTGACCCGACAATCCCATTGCTTTGAGGAGATTTGCCTGAAGCACAGAGCCTTCCCCCCGGTGCAAACCCTGTCAGGGGACCAGTTAGAAGAAGAAGCAAGTTCTCCGGTCCCAGAGGATCGATCTCCTCCCACCGCCTTCCCAGTCTATCCCACAGAATCTTGGTTGCCAATGCTCTTCCACCCATGTATTGCCCTAGGATCTGCTCGCGGAATTTGACCTCTTTAATGCTGCCGGTTGACAGATCTATGTCAAGAAACTTGCCAGCGTAACCGAGCATCCTAGAATTCCTCCTTCCATTCTTCTCCGTACAGTTGGACAATCACGTCTCGAGTGATGTCCTCGGGCTTCTTCGCGTAGAGCTTGTACGTGTGGGTTTCCTCCCTCTTGAGCGTCTGCAGGGCGTCCCATCTGCCTTCGGCGCAGGCTTTGACGCATTTCGGTTCTCCGCCGCAGAGGTCGCATATCACCGCGTAGTTCTCAGTCGGGTGGATGAAGGGGACATTGCCCGGGCAGGCATCGATACATTTCGCGCAGGCTATGCATTTTTCTTTGTCGACTAGAACGGCTTCTGTCTCCTTACTTACGGAAAGGGCGTCCACTGGGCAAGAGTCAACGCAGGGATAGTCGTGGCATTGTGCACACAAATGGGGAACCTCTATCCCAGGCACCAGCATGAAAACTCTCACTCTGGAGGCTTCAGGCCATATCTTTCCTTCGTGGCTCAGTGAACATACGATCTCGCATCTTCTACATCCGCTGCATTTGGCGTAATCTCTCGCGATCCAAACACGTTCCTCTTCAGACATATTTTCAGCCTCTATCTTCTTGAGTCCTGTTGACCAAGCAATGAAATGGTTAGTACTTATTCAATCGATGGCGCTTTATGTTTTTCGGCTTTCGCAGCCCGCGGCCTCAGCATAGGTGGGTTCATGGAACAAAGTTCCAAAGGTCTTTTATGCTTAGCGACGCGTATTGCAGATGTTGAGTATGCTGGGCTCTGCACATCGAAGCACAAAAACAAGGACCAGGAGTCCATCCCGTCTTCTATTGGCAGCGTTCGTGTTAACCTTCTGCCTTAAGATCTCACCTACGGTCTCCCTGTCCTCTTCTCCTCCCGGGGACGAAGTATCTGGGCCGACATGGCGGTTGATCTACGAACACGATTTCAGAAACGGTCATGCACCGAACTGGGATGGTTGGGGAGACATCCGGCTTGCGGATGAAGGTCTATGGCTTCACCCAGGCGGGGAATACTGTGGCCTTTACTTCTTCCCAGTTAACCACGGAAACACCTTCATGATTGAAGCCGTTGCTAAGATAGTCGCTTCGGAGGGGGCTACGGACATCCAGTTATTGACGCGGGACGGACCGGCTATAAGCTCTGAGAGCGGCATCGTTTTGTACTTCAATACTGGGCTGGGCTCGGTGAGGCACATGGTGTCCTGGACCGATTATGTTTATGATTTCTTTCCGTTGCCCTTCACAGTTGAGATGAACCGGTGGTATACGATGAGCTTTTCCTTCCATCGCGGTAAGATTGAGGCATACGTGGACGGAAGGAGATACTTTAGAGCTGATGGAGGATTACCAGCTCACGAGGGACTCTACACGGAACCACACGTGGCAGTCTTCTACGGTGTAGCAATCTTCCAGATCGTGAGGGTCTATGAGCCGGTTGAGCAGGCGGAGCTTATCAAAGCAAGAACAGATTTTGAGCCGCAGGTTCTCCGCCTCGACAGCAAGCGCAAGTCAGTTGACATCTTTATTAGCCTTCCCAAAGGCTACGATGTGAGCCAGATCGACGTCGGCACCATATTGCTGAACGGGTTGGTGTCAGCTGCTGGGGCAGACAGAAAGGGCCAGAGACTAGTCGTCAGATTCGATAAGGCTTCGGTGTACTCTATACTTGAACCGGGCGACCATGTCCTTGTCGAGGTTACAGGGAGACTACGCGACGGAACCCCGTTCAAGGGCAGAGATTACATCAGAGTAAAGTAACCTACGGTCGAACCCTGGACCCACGGTTAACATGGTGCAGATTAGGCAGATCTGCTCAGATTTATCTTCCACCATGCACAAGATACTTGCAGTTGCAGCTATGCCTTGAGGATCGCTCGGAAGGTGGCTTTGACTGTATGAATCTCACGGTAAGATTTCTAGGACTGGAGGCTGGCGGAAAATCCGTAGTTGTCCTCCACCGCGAAGATGCGGAGGATCTGGCCGTCTCAAGCCTCGAGAGAGTTAGGATAAGAGCTAGAGGCGGAGAGATCATAGCAATTGTGAACACAGCTACGAGGCTTATTGAGAAGGGCACAATAGGTGTCTACGAAGAGGTTCGGAACAGCCTAGATCTGAAAGAGGAGGAGATGGTTGATGTTGAGATCGCCCCCTTGCCTACATCTGTCTACTCGATCAGGAATAAGCTGACGAGAAGGAAACTGACCTACGAGGAGATCGTCGAGATAATCAAAGACATGGTGAAAGGCAACCTAAGCGAGGTTGAAATCGCCTCTTTCGTCACCGCGCTCCACATATTTGGACTGGACTTAGACGAGGCGACAAGCCTCTCCAGGGCCATGGTTGAGACGGGGAACACCTTAAAGGTTGACAAGCCTCTTACAGTGGACAAGCATTCGATCGGCGGCGTCCCCGGAGACAAGACGACTCTGCTCGTGGTCCCTATTGTTGCGGCGGCTGGCTTGACCATACCGAAGTCCTCATCGAGAGCCATAACTTCGGCAGCTGGCACAGCAGACAGAGCAGAGGTCTTGATGCCTGTCAGCTTAGACCTTGAAGAGATGCGCAGAGTTGTTGAGAAGACAGACGGCTGTATCGTGTGGGGGGGTTCGCTGTATCTGGCGCCAGCCGACGATATATTCGTCAAGGTTGAGCATCCCCTCTCGATTGACCCGCTTCTACTGCCTTCGATCATGAGTAAGAAGAAGGCGGTTGGAGCGAAGCTGCTCGTCATGGACATTCCGACGGGTAGGGGCACCAAGGTGAAAACGATAGGTGACGCCGACCTCCTAGCCAAGGACTTTATCGAGCTGGGTCGCCGCCTTGACATAAGGGTACAATGCGCCATAACCTATGGTGAACAGCCAGTCGGATATACGATAGGGCCAGCTTTAGAGGCTAGAGAAGCCCTGAGCGTCTTGGAAGGACAGATGAACTCGCCCGACTTGGTAGGAAAGGCGACCGACCTTGCGGGCATACTGCTCGACATGAGCGGAGTGAGCCATGGAAAAAGTGCCGCTTTCGACATCTTGAGGTCAGGCAAGGCTGAGAAGAAGATGCGAGAGATCATAGGAGCCCAAGGGGGAGATCCAGAGATCAAACCAGAAGATGTGGAAGTCGGCGATCATACCTTTACAGCTCGCTCTGAGAGGGAGGGATTCCTCCTCTGGATAAACAACGCGTCTCTAGTGGAGATAGCAAGGCTTGCCGGCGCCCCCAAAGACAAGGGAGCAGGAATTGTCCTTCACAAGAAGATAGGCGATCCTGTAAAGAGAAACGATCCGTTGTTCACTGTCTATGCCGAGGTGAACACGAAGCTGCAAAGGGCTTTGGCCGATCTTGAGGGCGTCCCCGTTCTCGGCGTAGGCCAAAGGATGGAAATGCTTATCCACGAGGTTAGAGAACGGCCTGTGACCAAGAGGACGTTCGTGCTTGAGCGGTAAGAGCGGTGGACGGCGTCTTGATGAGGGCAGTGACCTTCGACCTTTGGAACACTCTGATCAAGGACAAAGACTACACTGAGCAGAGAATTGGACTCCTAGCCAATTGTCTGGCCGGGGCAGGCTTTCGGAGAAGCTACGACCAGATAGGGGAAGCCTTCACGGCAGCTCAACAGTACGTCCACAAAGTCTGGAGAGAAGAGAACTACCGCCATGTCTCAGTTGGCGAAAGGCTTAACTGGATTCTGGAAAGGCTATCAGCAAAGCTGCCCGAAGAACCGAGACAAAGAGCAATCTGGGATTCTGAAGAGCTCGCGGCTGGGGACCCGCCGTTGCTTGTCGAGGGCGTCCGAGAAGTACTGGATGCTCTAAGCCCGAGGTATGGGATTGGGCTGATCTGCGATACAGGTCTGACGCCGGGCAGAGTTCTGAGGAGAATCCTTGCTGGACACGGTGTTTTGGGGTTCCTAGGCGTTGCTGTCTTCTCTGATGAGACCGGATGCAATAAGCCCCATAGAAACATGTTCGAAAAGGCTCTTACAGGGCTATGGGTTGACGCTTCAGAAGCGGTCCATGTTGGGGACATGTTGCCAACAGACATTGTAGGTGCAAAGACAATTGGCATGAAGGCTGTATGGCTTAATTCGGGGCGAAAGGAGAATCCTGAGCTATTGAGGCCGGATTACGAGATTGCTTCTTTGCGGGAAGTAGTTGACATTATTGATAAGATGAAGTAGTTGCCGGAAGGCTGTGGCTCACGTGGATCGATGTTGGCTCAAAGCAGATCTTCAAGAAGTATTCTGACGCCGATGCCTATGAGGATCAAGCCGCCAAAGGCTTCCGCCTTGTTGCCCAGGAAACGCCCGAGCTTACTGCCAACGTAGACGCCTAGGAAGGACACCAGAAATGTCACAGTTCCAAACACCATGACTGGACCTGCTATGGGAGTCTCAAGAAACGCGAGGCTGACCCCCACAGCTAGAGCGTCAATGCTTGTGGCAACAGATAGTGTCATCAAGACATGACCGTTCATGGTGTCCGCCTTTTCTTCCCTATGTTTCTCACGAAAGGCCTCAAAGATCATTTTAGCCCCGATCAAGCAGAGAAGCCAGAAAGCTATCCAATGGTCAATGCCTGAGATAAGCCCCGTCATGCTGGTTCCACCTAGCCATCCTATTGTGGGCATGAGGGCTTGGAAGAAACCGAAGGATGCGCCAATCTTCAATGCGTTCGTGATCCTCGGGTTCTTCATTGCCAGCCCACTGGTTATCGATACCGATAAGCAATCCATCGCCAAACCAAGCCCAATGAACAGGATTGTAGCAACATCCACTAGGTGTCACGTCTGTCCTGAAGGTTCGCTCATGCTAACAGAAGCCGGCACATATAAGAGCTTCTACGTGAGATATGGAGTCTCGCTGAGTGAACAGATAAGTGTCCCTGCACACATTCTGTCTTCAGACAGGGCCGAGCAAGGCAAGAGCCCGCCATGACGATTCAGGATCAGCTCTTCAAGGTTACATTGAGCGAACGCCAGCGCAACCTCTGCGCCTCATGTCAAGGCCACAGAAGGCTTTGCGGCAGGCTGCTCTGCCCGATACTTGCCAAGGCGGAGGCTTTGATGAATCTTGAGAAGCAGCTTTCCAAGGACAGTATATTCGGCTCTTCGCCTCCCGCCGTCTTCGTAGGTTCGTGGAACTATCCCAAGGTGCTAGCTGGGCCGCTGGTTCCGCCAATCCCTTCTGTAGACTCTTCAGTCATGGACATGCCAGAGATGTGGCTGGACAAGACGCTTGACGAAATTCTCAGGTACAGATTCACCCTTGTCAGAGGCAAGCATCCAGTGAGCGTAGATGCGGCAAATGCGCCAACTAGGATTCTCTCAACATTTCAAGAAGTCGTCATGTCGGCCCAGCCTACTGACACGGAGATGTGGTTCACAAAGAAACCCCGGTTGAATGTGATCTTCTCGCCCCGTGAGCCTCCTGCTGGGCCTTCAGCGCCGATTAGACAAGCGTTTGTGACGGAAAACCCCAAGATTCCGAAGCCAGTTGAAAGAGTGGTTTCAGACACCGATCTGAGGGCTGCTGAAGGGGTTACAATGCTCTACGATTCGGAGGTGAGCCAACGCCAGATAACGCGGATGCTGTCAATAGGGCTCCTAGGGATGAAGAGGCGGAGACGCCTTGTCCCAACAGAATGGAGCATCACAGCAGTGGACGACGTCTTGGCGCGGAGCATCCACAAGGAGGTCTTGGACTATCCATGGCTGAACAAGTTCATGGTTTTTGGGCACCAAGCCCTCGCGAATAACGTTCAGATTCTGCTTTTCCCGTCTTCTTGGATGTTCGAGGCTCAGGAAGCTTGGCTGTTTTCAGCTAATGCGGTTCCAGGCGTCGACTCTGAGCTTGTTTGGGGACGCAAATCATACGCCTATGACGTTGCTGGGGCATACTATGCAGCAAGGTTGCCGGTCTTGGAGTACCTTAAGCTGATCCGCAGGCAGGCTGGAGCCCTTGTCTTAATGGAAGTCTATCCAGAGTGGATACCGCTGGGCGTCTGGCGGTTCAGAGAGATCTGCCGAGAAGCCCTCAGAAAGGAGCCTTTGGAATTCGACACGCTTGACGAAAGCCTCAGCGAACTTCGAAAAAGACTTAGGCTCCCTTTGGATAAGTGGCTGGAGGGAAGCCAAATCCTACCTTGGTACACAAGACAGAAGAGGCTGACCAGTTTCCTATCTTGACTGCTCTAACCTGGAACCAGGTATGGGTGGCGGAACCACCGATTCATTCTTATATCCGTGAATGGACAGTGCTTACTGGTTATATTGGCAATAGGCACTAGAAGGTGAGCTATGCAGTTGCCTAGAACCGTTGACACCACCGCGAGGCAGAGCCGGAAACGACATATCTCGCGAGGAGAGGTTGAACACGTTGCGTGGCTCGCACACATAGAGCTTACTGAGGAAGAGAAGGCTCCCTTCACGGATCAATTCAACAGGATACTTGACTACTTCAAGAAGATAGATGAGGCAGACACCAGAGATGCGCTACCAACTTACCACGTCTTAGACCTTGCCAACGTTTTCCGCAAAGACCAAGTCAAAGAGTCGCTGCCGAAAGGGGAATCACTAAAGAACGCGCCCAGAAAGGAAGAGGGCTTCTTCAAATCGCCGAGAATAGTCTGAGAGCAGCCTCAGTAGGAAGGGGTTTGCTATGCCGAGATGGTACGAGCCTAGCGCCGTTGAAGCTGTCAAAAAGATCAAGAACCAAGAACTGGAGACTGAAGAGTACATAGTATCGCTGCTGGACAGAATGGAGAAACTAGACCCGAAGATAAATTGTTTCGTCACACCGATGAGATCAGAAGCCGTAAAGAAGGCGCGGGAGATCGACGCAAAGGTTCGTCGAAAAGAAAAACTGGGCTTGCTTGCAGGAGTGGCCGTAGCCGTGAAGGACAATATGTGTACTCAAGGTGTCCGAACCACATGTTCGTCTCGCATGTTAAGGGATTTCGTGCCCCCTTACGATGCAACTGTTGTCAAGAATCTTCTGAGCGAAGACGCCGTTGTCATCGGGAAGACCAACATGGACGAGTTCGCAATGGGATCAACCACCGAAACCAGCTACTTCGGGCCTACGCACAATCCATGGAACCTTGGGAAGGTACCAGGCGGATCTTCGGGTGGAAGCGCTGCAACAGTCATAGCTCAGGAGGCAACCATCGCACTGGGTTCAGATACGGGTGGTTCGGTAAGGTGCCCAGCAAGCTACTGTTCAACCGTGGGACTGAAGCCTACCTACGGGCTTGTTAGCCGCTATGGGCTTATCTCCTACGCGAACAGCCTTGAGCAGATCGGTCCCTTAGCCCGAAATGTTCGCGACTGCGCCCTGCTTCTCCAAGTCATAGGCGGTCATGATGATCTGGATAGCACCTCGGCGAATCTTCCCGCGAAGGACTATGTGTCTATGCTTGGAGACAGCGTAGAAGGGATTAGAATAGGTCTTCCCCGCGAGTTCTTCGGTGAGGGAGTTCAAGAACAAGTCTCAAAAACAGTGTGGAGGGCTGTTCACAAGTTTGAAAGCCTAGGAGCTGTCTACGAGGAAGTCTCTCTTCCAAGCATGAGATACGCTTTGGCAGCATACTATATTGTCGCAATGTCTGAGGCGAGCTCCAATCTGGCACGGTACGATGGTCTACGCTACGGATACCGCAATGAACTTGACGAAGGAGACTGGTCAACCATCTACGCAAAGAATCGGCGAATCGGTTTCGGCACTGAGGTTAGAAGGCGCATAATCCTGGGCACCTACGCGCTCTCAGCCGGATACTACGACCAGTACTATCTGAAAGCCCTTAGGGTTCGAACCGTCATCCGCAGAGACTACGAGAAGGCGCTCAGGCAATTCGACGTTCTCATCGGGCCCACAATGCCTGTCCTGCCTTTCGACATCGGCGAGAAGATTGAGGACCCTTTAACGTTGTACATGTGCGACATACTCACAGTCCCAGCGAACCTTACCGGTTACCCGGCCATCTCCGTGCCCTGCGGCTTCGCCAACGGGCTGCCAGTTGGACTACAGATAATGGGGAAGCCTTTCGACGAAAGCACAGTCCTGAATGCAGCATACACCTTCGAACTGAACACTCCCTACCACGAGAAGAGACCGTTCCTATAGGACTGCTCCGACCAGAGGCTCATCGGGTTCTTGTATTCTGGAATAATAGGAAATCTCTTAAATGGGAAGCGAAAAATCGATACTGGATTAGAGCTGGGTTCGAGTTTGAACGAGGCCGCATCTGTCTCTCCAAAGAACTTCATCTTGAGAATCACAAGGGAAGAATGGCTTAGACAGGTCTTCAAGATCAAGAAATACTATCCCGGCGTTCCGAGAAGGTGGGAAGAAGGCGGCGTCCTTCTCTTAGCCCGTAAGGCTGAAGAAGGAGATTCCTTCATCGGCTACGCGGTTCTGGGCAGATTTGTCAGGAAAGACCTTCTTCCACCTGATAGAAGGCAAGAATGCGAGGAGATGCGCTGGAAAGGCGAGCTCGTCTTCAGCGAACTCTACAGGTTTGAGCCCCCGGTTCCAATCAAAGCCACGGTTCTAGGTGCCACAAGCATCAGGGGAAGATGCTTCCACGGCTACCCACTGACCGACGAACAGGTTAAGTCTATATTAGAGATAGCCAAGCGAAAGTCCAGTTTCCTCAAGATCGACTGAGAAGCCCAGAGGCCTATGCCTAGGCTGCGAACTCGATAGAATAGCGTAAGAAGACAGGTGGCGCCGGTTAGTGATACGCCCTCTGCTTCAAGTTCTACGCATTCGCGATCAGTTGTCTTGCCGAGGATAGCCCCCTCTTTCATGGAGCCTGCTGGTTCATGTTTATATCTCTGAGGTAAGCTATCTCTGACTGTAGTAGGAAATCGTAAAACGTGAAGGAGGATTGTGAATGGAATATTCTGCAAACAGTCGAGGCATGAGGAAGAGATGGCTTGTTGCGATTCCGATCGTGATTCTCTTGTTCGCGGTGGTTCTAGTGCTGGCAAGAGGCGTGGTCATAGTTCCTGCTGGATCCAGAGGGGTTGTCCTCACCTGGGGATCTGTCACCAGAGTCCTTGATGAGGGCTTACATTTCATAACTCCAATAGCCCAGACCGTCGTGCTGATGGATGTGACAATACAGAAAGTGGAGACATCTGAGTCGACGGCGTCTCAAGACTTACAGGAGGTCACTACGACAATTGCTGTAAACTACCGTATAGTGCCTGAGTTCGCTGGGGAAGTGTACAAGAACCTCCGGCAGGAATATGAGTTCCGCGTGATAAAGCCCAGCGTTGAAGAGAGCATAAAGGCAACCACTGCCCAATTCGAAGCAGAAGAACTGGTCACCAAGAGGGAGTCTGTCAAAGTGAGTTTCATGGAGATCTTGACCCATAGACTCGAGCAGTATCACATCGAAGTGATGTCTGTGTCCATCGTTGATTTCCAGTTCTCGCCAGAGTTTGCCAGAGCAATCGAGGCGAAGGTCACAGCACAACAGAAGGCGCTCGAGGCTAAGAACAAACTGGAGCAGATCAGATACGAAGCTCAGCAGCTAGTCATACAGGCTGAAGCAGAGGCCAACGCAACGTTAGCAAGGGCAGCTGCGCAGGCGCAGGCGATAAATGTGATCAAGCAAGCTCTTACAGGAGACTATCTGCAGTACATGGCGATTCAGAGATGGAATGGGGTCTTGCCCTACTTCCTCGGTGGCCAAGCGATACCGTTCATACAGATCCCGACCAACATCACAAGCAGCCCGTAAGGAGAGGCCTATCGTTCCTCTCTTATTTTTCCGCTCCCCTTTGTGAGGAATCAGGCTTCTGTCGCTGACGAGCAAACTGTGCAAGTTTGGCACGAGCCGTTAGTAAGACCTATTCCAAGGCACAATTGTCCAACGCCTATGGTGCCAAGGTTTCTTCTACTTGAGGTACAGAGTCTTCAGGCTTTCCAGCGCTACCATGTAGCGTTCAAATATTGTCTCATACAGGCTCTGATTGCTGCTGGGTTCGAAGACTCTTCGCTGCGAGAAGATACTCTTTCTGGCATCATCTAGGGACTTATATCGGCCTAGACCGGTGAAAGCTGCCAAGGCTGCTCCCACAGTTGTGTATTCCTTCTCTTCTGTGACTATGACTGGGAGGCCCGTAACGTCGGCTCGAATCTGGTTCCAAAGCAGGTTTTTCGAGCCGCCTCCGACAACCCGAATGCCCACAG
>Ga0315314_1004387_pt1 | contig 10610 bp, 14 predicted proteins | sample TDP9_MG_FD_203631 | JGI IMG/M metagenome (GOLD analysis project Ga0315314, IMG submission 203631) | Freshwater sediment microbial communities from Lake Towuti, South Sulawesi, Indonesia - TDP9 | ecosystem: Environmental > Aquatic > Freshwater > Lake > Sediment | place: Indonesia: South Sulawesi... | reverse complement strand
ATAATTGAACTACTCCTTATTTTTCGCGAAAACCCCGTTCCAGCCGAACACTACGACATCAAGAAACTCAAAGGATACACAGATGCCTACAGAGCAAGAATCGGCGATGTCCGAGTAATCTACGAAACTCTATGGAACCAAAAAAGGATCCATGTGCTACTCATTGAGCGAAGAGAAAGAGCCTACTAATCCAACAAATAACAGACAAGTTCTTTCCAGGAAGACACGGTACCTCTGCAAACAATTATGTCTCCTTCTTAACATCCTCGATTGGAATGAATTCAACACTTCCCTTTTCCTTAACCTTCACATACTCCTTAATGGCCTTAACCTCGTCCTCCAAGGGTTCTTCTAATCCGATAAGCCGCTCCTCAACAAGCTCCTCTAACCTTTCAACCTTTTCACGAACAAGCCTAACCTCTTTCAAAACTTCTTTTAAAGCACCAGACATTGAAATCCCCTCACCTATACTTCTCCGACACTTCAGCCTTAACCTTTTTGTCCAACTCCAACACATCTTCCCCAGAAAGCCTAATCTCGCTCACAACCCTCTCCATCAACTCCAACTTTCGCGCATACTCCCACATAGCCTTCCTAGCAATCTCACTCCACCTAATCTCCGGATGCCGCCTCATAATCTCATGCAACTCTTCCGGAACAGCAAACACCTATGGAGATGCTCCAAAATTATCACAACTCTGCGCCGGACCATCTCTCAAAAAGTGCGTGGTCTATGCCTAGGCAATCCAAAACCTTTCCAACCACATAATCCACAAGACCATCAACATTCTTCGGCTTATGATAATAGGCGGGCATCGCAGGAACCATCACAACGCCCTGCCTCGCCAGTTCCAGCATGTTCTGGAGATGAACAACACTCAGGGGAGTTTCGCGAGGAACAAGAATCAGTTTCCGTCTCTCCTTCAACGCAACGTCTGCAGCCCTCAGAAGGAGGTTGTCAGAGTATCCGTGCGCGATTCCCGCCAGCGTCTTCATGCTGCAGGGAATAACGATCATCCCATCCGTTTTGAACGATCCACTCACCAGAGGAGCGGTTAGATCATCCACATCATACGTGTGATCGGCCAGCTTTTCCAAGTCCTCTCTAGTTATCTCAAGTTCATGTTTGATCACCCTCTCCGCGGCTTTGCTGACCACTAAGTGGGTCTCAACCCCCTTGTCCCTCAACACTTCCAGTAGGCGTTTGCCGTAAACAACTCCGCTGGCTCCAGTTATGGCCACGATTAACCGCATCGATATACCAGCTATTCTAGCTTTAAGACGTCTTTTAGGTAAGCTCGAAACGGCCCAAGCTTACCCCCATAATTCCCCGCCGAGATCTTCACAACACCAGGAACCCTTACCGCTGCCTTCACGCCCTCTGCCATCGCCCTTTCCACAACACCGGAATTCAAGCCGTTTATAACAATTTCATAGATGCAGTTCACGTTCTCTGGAACCTGTGAATCAGGAACGATCTTTCTCAATCTTGGACAGAGAGGATGATTCGTGGACGCAGCGAGCTTGTATTTCATGGAGCCTGCTTTCGATCCGGATCTGCACACACCCCCAGGAAAAGGCAAGATCACCCCTTCCGCCCTCTGGAAGATGGCGTTTACCGCCTCCTCTGCTGCTTGAAGGCCTGCCCTGCGACTCTCCGCCAAAATCAAGAAGTTTCCTCCAGCAACCGCCCTCATGGCGCCGAACTGATCTTCAACCATGAATTCCCCCTCCATAACCGGGATGCGCCAAACCTTCCGCCCCCCAATCGCATCCCTCCTCTGGAAACCGTCACCAAACAGACAAATACTTCGCCCCACCTTCAACCTTCTTTTAGCCTCGGGCAGGGCATCAAAGGCCGCGGTTGTCGGACATGTCATAACACACTGAGATATCCTCTGAACCATCTGGGCTCTTAACTCCGGCCTTGTCCGATGATAGATTTGAACTAGTGTTCCTGTCCGCCCATCCGGGGATTTATCAGCCGAAACGACGCCCTCTATCCCCGCTTCCGCGGGAGACATTATAATTGAGGCGGCGAAGCCTGTCGCCGTTCTCGCTGCGGTTAAGGCCCACTTTTCGTTTTCTGCGGTTATCAGGATTCGACCTGCCCACATCGGAAACATTTCAGCGAATGTATCCTCAATTTCAACATTATTGACTCGGAATGTATCCAATTATTGAGGCCTCCAAGGTTTCTTTTTTCTGAACAGTTTATAAGTTGTTTGCCCTAGCTGCATGTCGGTTACATATTCAAAGCCTTCCTCAATTAACGTTTGCGCCTCCTCAAGGGTTGTGGCCACCTTGCTAATGTCGGTTTGGCCGCTTCATTATAGTGCTAGGCTTCTAAGAGTTTCTCAACCGTCTTAGCCAACTCAAGAACTTCCAACTCCACCTTTGCCAAGCGATTTTTCAACTCTAGGCTTTCGGCGGTAAAGCCATTCACCAAGGTTTGCAGTTGCTTGTTTCGTTCCTCCGATGGGTTTCACGTATCCTAGCAGGGTGGAGAGGTTAAATAGGATTAGATGGCTTAAGGAGACTAGGTTTATGGGGGTTAGCAAGTAGGTGGATGAAATTGTGGAGTAGTAGGATGGGACAAATACAACTACGAAGAACAACAGTACGCCGACTTTGAACCATTTACCGATTTTAACCCATTCATCAGGGAAAAGAAATTGAAGATTGCTAAGTGTTTTTAAGGTGGTGCCTGCGAAATAAAGACCGACGACTTCAGGGATATAGTGCGTTCTCAAGAAGTACGGTCCGATGATCCATGAGTCGCAAGTAAAGGTGATAAAGAGCATAACTAGGCAAAACATTATCATGAGAAAATAACTGCTAAAAATTTCTTTGAGAAACATCGTTTTCAACATGTTCTCATCGGTCATCAAGGAACCCCCTTGATCTTCATTGCTGGTTCTTCTTCCCAGATGCAGTTTCAACAATCACCACCTAGAGCGTTGGCCTCCAGAAGGCGCAAGCCTCATCTAACAAGCCGACGTTTATGTTTTCTCTTCGGCAGAGCACCCTCATACTTCTTAAGGGCTTAGCGCTTCTTCTCAACAAAACCAAGTTGGTCAAGTATCGTTGGTTGAAATGAACTTTTCTTTTCAGAAACCGAATCTTGTTGGGTTCCAGCCTTCGGCTGGTATACATGCAGTTTCCACAAATCCTAAGTGTCTTTGGGGAATCCAAGATTTTTTCCTCTTCGCGTTTTTTTGTTCTACAGTTTTCATGGTATACAAATATACAATATGGTCGATTTTAGACATATACATAGAATTGTACCGTATGGCTTAATATAAGGGATGCTGTGAAAAAAGCGTTCCTAACCCGAAACAGTTGTTTCCGTTAGTTTGTCTCCACCTTTCTGATCCGAGCGTTGTTGATTCGTGGACCATATCAACAGGGCGCTGGATAATTAAGCGCCAAGAGAAGTTACGTAAGCCCTAGGCCTCCCCACGCCTCCCCAGAAAAACGTGAAAGCTGAGTATTGTCTCGGTAAATTTGTCGAACTCATGAGACCTCTAAGAAATACGGTACGTATCCTATCCGTTTGTAAGGCAACATGCCTACTGACCGAGACTGTCTTACCGAATAAACTGGCGTGGCGGATTTGGCTTTATTTACCGGTTTTAAGCTTGGCTAGTGCCATGGATTTCGCGATCTCGTAGGCAACCTTGTAGTCAAAGATCCCTTTGGGAGACTCCACCGCTCGCTTAAACAACTCAGCCTCAACCTTGTTCTTGAAGGTACCTATAATCAGGGCTCCTATCCCCCAAACGCCAGGCAAGATCTCGACGCCTTCATCCGTGGGTTTTAGTCCCTCAACGCCGAGGGGTGGGATGGCGTTGACGTCTCCAACAACCTTGCATCGGCCCCCGTATTCCTTAAGGACGTTCAGAGGCAACAGATGAATCCCAGCAGCCCCAGCCGACAGAATGATGTCAGCGTTTTTAATGGATTCGCCTATTTCGTTAGGCGCGAAGGCTTTCATACCCCAAGCCTTTCCCCCACGTATTTCCTCAGTGATCTTTGCGGCAACCGCCGTCGCCCTTTCCAGCACCCGTGAGGTGACAATCACGTTGGCTCCTTCCATCGCGTATAGGCGAGCAGCAACCTGCCCAACCGGTCCGGTGCCCGCTAGAATAGTGATGGTCTTTCCGCTTAGGTCGCCGAATCCCTTCTCGATGGAGGCGGCGAGGGTTTTCGCCACGGCAGCCGAGGCGGTGGTGTAGGCTCCTCTGGGGTCTACGATGATGGAAAGTTCGAAGGGTGGGAACATGCTCTTCTTTGCCATCTCCAAAATTTCCACCGCTTTATCGACGTCGTGTCCTCCTATGAAGAACTTGGTGTGTTTTGCTCCTCCAGGGCCGCGTGGGAACATAGAGTCTTGAATAATACTCTTAGCGTCTTCTAGGCTGACATTGCTGTATTGGAGGATCTGTGCGTCTGGGAAGAGGTCGATGGCCGTTAGGATGTCGAAGGGGCTTGCGTGTTTGTCGGTGTCCAGGAAGAGGATGACGGTTTTTCTGATGGGTTTGGTCATGTTTTCACCTTTGGATATTGTATTTGTGGTGAGTGTTTTAAGATTTTTGCGGGGGATGTGTGTGCTTTTTATGGTAAATCTTACTAGGTAATAAGCTGAATGTATGTTCATGGGAAAGATTGTTTTTGAGGTTATTTCGAAATTTGATAGGAAGATTAGTCTCAGGGAAGGTAAATATAACCATGTTTGTAGGAGGCATCCGGAGGTTATGGGTGAAGTAGAAAAAATGAAGGAGACTTTGGTCTCGCCGCAGATTGTTAGGAGAAGCCTCTATGACGAGAAGGTTTGGTTGTTTTACCGTTTCTTTGAAAACACTTCTGTGACTGAAAAGTATTTAATGGTGGCTGCGAGAATACTCAACGACGAAGGATTCGTGGTTACGAGTTACTTCACAGACAAGGTTAAGATGGGTGAGGAGATTTGGAGGGAAAGATAAACTTCTTTTTTGATGAAGAAGGCGATGTGTTAGACATCACCTTTGGGAAGCCTCGAAAAGCTGTGGCTAAGGAATTAAAGAATGACATAGCGGTTAGAGTAGACCCTAAAAGCGGAGAAATTGTGGGCATTGTAATACTGAATTTTATGAAAAGGTTTAGGTTGAGGAAGAGAGCAGAGAAAATCGAGCTTCCAATCAAAGTCACCATAACCACAAGTTAGCAATTCTTGGTGCAGTTGTCAGGATTTGAACCTTCTAACCCTTCAAGGGGATGGGCACAGCGTTTTCTAAAAGTGGGTAAGGTAATTAAAGATTTAAGACTGTTTGAGGAGGTTTAGTATGGTGACAAAAGTGGGTTATGTTAGGGTAAAGGGTATCGTGGCTAATCCTTTTAATAGAGATAAGCGTGTGGAATTGGAGTTTTTGATTGATACCGGCTCGATGTATACGTCGTTACCCGAGAGCCTACTTAAACGTTTGGATATAATTCCGTCTGGGAAGAGGAGTTTCCTCATTGCTAGTGGTGAGAGAAGGGAGTATTCTGTGGGAGAAGCCTACGTCGAGATTGAGGGTACGGGGGTTACCAGCCTCGTGCTGTACGGTTCGGAAGGTGTGCCTTCTTTGCTGGGTGTTACGACGCTTGAACTGCTCGGGTTGCAGGTGGACCCAACCACAGGAAAGCTAAAGCCAGCAGAACTATACCTGCTTTGAAAACTTTAGATGATGTGCAGCGGGCTGGATTTGAACCTGTGAACCCCTACGGGACGGAATCTGAGTCCCGCGTCATTTAGCCCCTTGTTTATGCGGGTTTGACCACGCTCTGCCACCCTTGCACTCTGCCAGAACCCTTTTCTCTAACCCTCTTCGTTTTATTTCTTTCCAAAATGACAATGCTTATTTCGATAAAAGACTTTACGTAGATTGTATATAATTGAACGAGTGGGTATTAGTGGGCTTCACATACGCCAAGGTTAATCTGTTTAACCCAGCTCGAATGGAGCTGAAGCGTGAAGTGGAGCTTCTAGTGGATACTGGAGCCGTTTTGACCGCTGTTCCCCGCAAAATACTCGAAGAACTCCAAATCAAACCCGTTGGCAAGCGCAGGCTACGTTTGTTTGGAGGACAAACCGTGGAGAGGGAAATAGGAGCCACGCTCATCAACTACGCCGAAGCATACGCTGGAATCACCGTAATATTTGCCGAAGAAAAGGACACACCAGTCCTAGGAGCCACAGCCCTAGAGGCATTGGGTTATCAAGTGGATCCAGTGACAAAACAACTAAAGCCCATAGAACTTTTGATGATTTAGCTCCGGCTTAGCTACGTTGCTCTTCTCCAAAACTTCTGTATAATTTCTTGTAGTTTCCACCAAATAGGTATAACAAACCTTAATATGCAGCGATAAGTAAGTTAGCTCTTCAAAGATTAGGTGGAACCCACCTTGCTCACAATTGGGGTGAGCAGATGTCTAAGCTGAACGTTTCCTTGTTAACCGGTCGAACCGTCGACCAAGGGTGCGGAAAAGAGCATGGCAAGCTTTCCTTGGAATACTGGAGGAGCGTGGCTGTCTGCGAGGTGGATCCCCAAGACATGAAAGAACTCGGAGTGAAGGAAAACGAGAACGTCAAAATCACCACCGACTATGGCTCCGCGGTTGTGCGAGCCGTAAAGTCAGCGAGGGGTCCCCACCCCAAGGTTGTTTTCATCCCCTATGGCCCCTGGGCAAGCCTCATCGTGAACCCCAGAACCCACGGAACCGGCATGCCATCCCTAAAAGGTATACCCGCACAAATCGAGCCCGCACCCAAAGAAAAGGTCTTCAGTCTGCCAGAACTCCTCAGAGAGCACTACCGGAAGGAATGAACATGCCCACTGTACCCAGCGTCACCTGTCCTGTCTGCGGCTCCTTCTGCGACGATATCGAACTAACCATTAAAGACAATGTCATCACCGACGTAAAAAACGCCTGCGCCGTCGGCGCAGCCAAGTTCCTCAGCTACTCCGACCCCCACCACCGAAACAAAAAACCCCTCATAAGAAAAAATGGTGAATTGGTTGAGGCTTCGCTGGATGAAGCCATCCTAAAAAGCGCCGAGATCCTCGCAAATGCGACGTACCCCATTCTTTATGGTTGGAGCTGCACCAGCTGCGAAGCCACCCGCCTAGGACTAGAACTCGCCGAGGAAGTGGGCGGAGTCATCGACAACACCTCCACCATATGCCACGGACCCTCCATCCTCAGCATCCAAGACATCGGCATATCCAGCTGCACCCTAGGCCAAATACGACATCGAGCTGACCTCGTCGTCTACTGGGGAAGCAACCCCTGGAGCGCCCACCCCCGCCACATCGAACGATACACCGCTTTCTCCCAGGGCCGATTCCAAACCAGCGCGTGGAGAGGATACCTCTCTCGCGTCGCCGCTACCCTCACCAAGAAACGGCTGCTAAGAGCAGCCAACCTCATCCTCATGCGCGATGTCCCCGCTCCTCCAGAAATCGACCGTCGTCTACCCCCCACTCTACTCCAAAAGAAGAGAAAAATGATCGTTATGGACGTGCGTAGAACCCGATCCGCCGAGGCGGCCGACTACTTCCTGCAAGTCGAGCCCGGCAAGGACTACGAGCTTCTCCAAGCTCTACGCTTGCTTATCCGAGACGAGGAAATCGACGTGGACACGGTTGCCGGAGTCCCCACAGAAATCCTCGAAGAAGTAGCCGACGTCATGATCAGCTGCGAGTTCGGCATCCTGTTTTTCGGCCTAGGCCTGACTATGAGCGAGGGAAAGCTTCGAAACATCGACGCCGCCTTATCGCTCGTCCGGGACCTAAACCACCGCACCAAGTTCGTGATCATGCCGATGCGAGGACACTTCAACGTCACCGGCGCAAACGTCGTGTTCACCTGGACAACCGGATACCCCTACGCCGTCGACTTCTCCCACGGTTACCCACGATACAACCCTGGAGAAACATCCGTGGTGGACATACTATGTCGTGGGGAGGCAGATGCCAGCCTCATCGTGGCCTCTGACCCCGTGGCCCATTTTCCACGAGAAGCCGTTCAAAACCTAGTGAAGCACCCCTTAATCGCCATCGACCCGCAGGTAACTCCCACCTCGTTGATGGCGGATGTGGTCATCCCTTCCGCGTTCGTGGGCATAGAAGCAGAGGGAACCGCCTACCGCATGGACCGCGTGCCACTGCCGCTAAAGAAGGTCGTGGAACCCCCGGAAACCTGCCTCCCAGACGTGGAAATACTGCGAAGGATTCTTCACGAAGTCCGGAGGCTAAAGAGGGAGGGAAAAGCGTAGAAATGGCTGAGCTTCTTATCAAAAACGGGCTTGTTTACGATCCCACGAATCGTGTTGACGGGGAAAGGATGGACCTCGCTGTTAAAGATGGAAAAATCGTGGAGAAGGTGAGGGGAAAGGAAGTAGAGATAATCGATGCCTCCGAGATGGTTGTGATGCCCGGCGGCGTCGACATCCACTCTCATATAGCCGGTGCAAAGGTGAACGCGGGGCGGCTTCTTCGTCCCGAGGACCACTTTAAGGACGTGGAGGTGAAAACGGCGGTAACGCGATCCGGCGTGGGCTACTCGATTCCCTCCACCTTCACGACGGGCTACCGCTACGCGAGGATGGGCTACACCACGGTCATGGACCCTGCCATGCCTCCGTTGAAGGCTCGCCACACTCATGAGGAGCTCAACGACACCCCCATCATTGACAAGGCGTCCTACCCTCTGCTAGGCGACTGCTGGTTCGTCTTGGAATACCTGCGAGAGAGCATGATCGAAGAGTGCGCGGCTTATGTTGCTTGGACTATGAACGCTACCAAGGGATACGCCGTGAAGCTCGTAAATCCCGGAGGTCTAGAGGCTTGGGGCTTCGGCAGAAACGTGAGAGACATCGACGACCCTGTTCCGCACTTCAACATCACTCCAAAGGAGATCATTCGTGGCTTGTGCACGGTGAACCAGCGCCTGAAGATGCCCCACACGATTCATGTTCACACCAACAACCTCGGAAAGCCTGGAAACTATGTCACGGCACTGGAGACCATGAGATGCGTGGAAAACTTGGCGAAGGGAGACAAACCCGTCATCCACATCACGCACTGCCAGTTCAGCGCCTTTAAAGGGTCTGACTGGCGAACATTAGAGTCTGGCGCTGAGGAAATTGCCAGATACGTGAATCAACACAATCACGTGACCTTGGACATGGGGCAGGTAGTGTTCACCGACACAACCACCATGACAGCGGACGGCCCGTTTCAGTATATTCTTCATCAAATTAGCGGTAACAAATGGATTAACCACGACGTGGAAACCGAAACGAGTGCCGGAATCGTGCCGTTCCGGTATAGACGCAAGAGTTACGTGCACGCTATACAATGGTCGATAGGGCTTGAGCTTTCTCTGCTAATCAAAGACCCGTGGAAAATCTACTTGACGACCGACCATCCCAACGCGGCTCCGTTCACCTCCTACCCAAGGGTGGTATCTTGGTTGATGAGTCAGGCTGCTAGAGAGAAGGTGATGAAAAAAATAAACAGGAAGGCGAGGCGGAGGAGCCTGCTTCCCACCGTCGACCGGGAATATACTCTTCGTGAGGTGGCGATAGCCACGCGAGCTGGTCCAGCAAAGGCGTTGGGCTTGACCAAAAAGGGACACTTGGGCGTAGGAGCCGACGCTGACATAGCCATCTACAACGTAAACCCTGAGCGCGTCAACTTGTCTAAGAAGTATAAGACGGTTCGGAGAGCGTTTCAAAGAGCTGCTTACACCATCAAGAACGGCGAAGTCGTGGTGAAAAACGGAGAAGTCGTGAAGTCGATTAACGGGAAAACCTTCTGGGTAAACGTGAAGGCTTCGCCGTCCATCATCGAAATTGCGCCCACATTACAACGGGAGTTTGAGAAGTATTACACTGTGCGCTACGAAAACTATCAGGTTCCTACACACCACCTCGCCATTTCTTCTCCCGTTCTAGTTGAGGCGAGAGTGTAAAAATGGTTGTAACATTACGCCCCAAACATTCTTTTAAGGTTCCTGTAGACGCGGAGTGCCTTACCCCAGACATTTTTGCTGGAAAGTCGAACAGGGAAATAACTGCGTTGAAACTGCGTGAGGGAAATCGGGAACGAGCCCTCGGCGAGCTTTTTGAGGTGGAAGGCGAAAGCGGTGCAACGCCAAAGGAGGTAAGCATCCAAATCTTGGGGGATGTTCACAAGGTCAGAAGGATTGGAGCGCACATGTCTACGGGAGAAATTCTGGTTCATGGAGACGTTGGTATGCATCTTGGCGAAGAAATGACAGGAGGAAGAATCACGGTGACTGGTAGCGCCGATTCATGGGCTGGGTCCATGATGAAGAAGGGAACGATCGAAATCAAGGGAGACGCTGGCGACTACGTTGGAGCGGCTTATCGAGGAAGCACCGTAGGAATGAGCGGAGGAACCATTCTTATACATGGAAATGCGGGGAACGAGGTCGGGTGCTTCATGAGGAAGGGGCTCATCAAAGTATACGGGAACGCCGGAAACTTTGCGGGCATGCACATGAGAAACGGAACGATACTCATTCAAGGAAACTCGGAGGGAAGAGCCGGCGCTGAAATG
>Ga0315314_1004385_pt1 | contig 10617 bp, 10 predicted proteins | sample TDP9_MG_FD_203631 | JGI IMG/M metagenome (GOLD analysis project Ga0315314, IMG submission 203631) | Freshwater sediment microbial communities from Lake Towuti, South Sulawesi, Indonesia - TDP9 | ecosystem: Environmental > Aquatic > Freshwater > Lake > Sediment | place: Indonesia: South Sulawesi... | reverse complement strand
GGCCATACTGGGCACCCCAGTCGCCGGGGGCGGTAGACACGGGATCATTGCGGCATCTGCGGGAGAGGCCGCAGTGCATCGAGCGACTTCGACGCGTTGCCGAGCGGCTCCGCGCATCGGGTGTGCGGATGTCCCCGCGTGGCGTGCTGCTGGCCCCTCTTCGCTGGCGGTCCGCGCGCAAGGGCCCGGCGTCTCTACCCACGGCCTCCTCTTGAGCCACGGCCGTCGCCTCGGCTAGGCCCACAGCCTGGCCCAATGCGACACCCTCCCTCGGCAGTCACACCACGACATAACCGCTAGGCTGTCATGCCGGGACGCGCTGGCGTTGACACAGCCCCGGGCCTCTGCTATACTCCGGCCCTGCACGGCGCGTCTCTGGTCGGCCCTGGGAGCCGCGGGACGCGCCCATGCTATTCGCCCGTGTGGAGGTGATCGGGAGATAGAACGAGAGCTGAGGGTGAATGAGCGCATCCGCGCGCGTGAGGTGCGCCTGATTGACGAGAACGGCCAGCAGTTGGGTGTGCTGCCGGTGCGGGACGCGTTGCGCATGGCGCGGGAGCGAGAGCTGGACCTCATCGAGGTCGCTCCCGCTGCGCAGCCTCCGGTCTGTCGCATCATGGACTATGGCAAGCACAAGTACCAGCAGGCGAAGCGGGAGCGAGACGCGCACAAGCGGAGCAAAGCCACCGAAGTCCGCATCCTCGTCTTCCGGAACCCGCGCATTGACCCCCACGACCTGGCCGTCAAGATGAAGAAGCTCCGGGAGCTCGTGCGCGAGGGCGACAAGGTCCGCATCAACCTCCGCTTTCGCGGCCGGGAGCTGGCGCATCCGGAGCTCGGCACCCAGCTCTTGGCCAGGATCGCCGAGGAGCTGGCCGATGTGGCGATGGTCGAGATGGCCGCCCGGATGGAGGGCCGCATGATGAGCATGTTGCTCACGCCGAAGCCCGGAGTGCGACCTCCGGCGCCCAAGCCGGCCGCGGCCGCCGCCGAGGCAAAGAGGGAACCCGTCGCCGCGGCGCCGCCGCTCGCGTCCCCGCCGGCGCCACAGGGAGAGGCAGCAGCAGATGCCAAGCAAGAGCAGATCACGCAGCCGCCCCAAGTTGCGGACACAGAAGACAGCGGCGAAGCGGGTTAGCCGCACGGCCAGCGGCAAGCTGCGCATCCGCCACGCCGGCAAGAGCCACCTGCTTACCCGCAAGACCGCCAGGCGGGAGCGCCGGCTCCGCCGGCCGGGCCTCGTCTCCCCGGCCGATCGCAAGCAACTGGACCGTCTCGTTCCGCCCGCCTAGGCGGGCGCAGGAGTTCCCCCATGGCACGTGTCAAGCGAGGGACGATCACACACCAGCGCCACAAGCGGGTGTTGAGGGAAGCCAAGGGCTTCGTCGGAGGTCGTCGGAAGCTGTTCCGGACCGCCAAAGAGACCCTCATGCGCGCGAAGCGCTACGCCTACCGCGATCGCAGGGTGAGGAAGCGGTTCTTCCGCGGCCTGTGGATTGCCCGCATCAATGCCGCGGTGCGCGAGCAGGGACTGACCTACAGCCGCTTCGCGCAGGCCCTCAAGGTCGCCGGCATCAACCTCGATCGCCGCACCCTGGCCGAACTGGCGGTGCGCGACCAGGCCGCCTTCCGCCAAGTGGTCGCGGTCGCGAGGAGCGCGCTCGGCGGCTAACCCCGGCCCCGCAAGCGCGCAGCCGGATCCGCCGCGGCGCGCACGACCCGCTCGCCGCTTTGCCGTTGCTGCCGATGCTGACTAGGCCTCGGCGGAGGGCGGCTCGGGGCCGGCCGCCGGCTCCACCAGCTTCGGCTCGCCGCCTGCCCGCAGCTCACTGACGCTGAAGACAAACAGCATCAAGCCGACCACCAGCGCCGTGACCACCAGACCGCCCAGCACGAAGCTGATCACGGCCGCGTGCCACGGCTCCTTGATGCACCCCAGCACTCCCAGGGCGATCAAGGCCAGCCCGATGAGCATCGTGAGCACCTTCCCCATGGTCGCTTGCCTCCCTGCCAGGTAGACTGATGCCGCTTTCCCCGCCCATTATACAACAGGACGCCGGCTTCCTCCTGCGCCGTCTGCCGCGCTCCCGATCTGGATCACCTCGCGTGGCGCCCCGCGCGCTCGCGCCGCGGGCGTGTTTGACACCCCGCGCGGGCGGTTGTTATACTCCGCCGCGGGCGAATCGTTTGTCAGGAGGCCGGCAGTGAAGCTCACTCCTCTGGTGTTCTTCCTCTACGTGGTGCTGGGGGTGTTCGTGGGGTTGTTCAGCGGCTTGTTCGGGGTGGGCGGAGGCATCATCATGGTCCCGGTGCTGGTGCTGCTTTCTGGCTTCACACAGCAGACCGCGCAGGGGATCTCGCTCGCGGTGATGGTTCCCACCGCGCTGGCCAATGCCTTCCGCTATGCCAAGGGCGACAACATGAACCTGTGGATCGCCCTCGCCATCGCCATCGGCGCGGTTCCCGCCGGCTACTTCTACGGCGCCGACATCGCCCAGCGACTGCCGGAGAAGACCTTGCGCGCCATGTTCGCCCTCTTCATGGTCGCGGTGGCCGCCCGCATCATGCCCTCTGCCACCCCGAAGTCAATGGGTGCGCTGCTGGGCGTCGCGGTGATCGGCGTCGGCGTCAGAATGGCGTTCGCCAAGTAAGGAACACCGGCCTCCAGACGCGCGTCGGCCCCGCCCGACGGCGGGGCCGACTGCTTTCCATCCGCTGGGCAGAAGCTCGCCCGCCTGAGGCAGGCTCGCCTCCTGCCATCTGCGAGCTACTTCGCGTTAAACGTGTAGCTGACGCCCAGCCACCAGTGCCCGCCGAAGGTGCCGCCCTTGATCGTAGGCCACCCCTCTTCGGGCACACAGGTGACGCCGGTGATCACATCCTGACCGTCATAGAGCGCGACCAGGCCCACCTGCGGGTCGGCCGGCCTCATCAGCACCTGCAGCCCCCCGAACAGCCCCTCGTGCCGCTCCTCACCAAAGAGCGTGTTGTCCTCGGTTCCCAGGCTCACGTGAAGGCGGTAGATGGGCTCGACGGGTGGCCCGCCGATGGGCGGGTTCAACGTCTTGGCGGCGGAGACGAAGTAGGACGCGTTCTCATAGGCCCGTGAGAGATCCCGCACGCCGAGCACGACATTCGGGCCGCTCTCGTCTTCCTCCCTGACCAAGGCGGTGACATTGAAGATCGTGTGCACGGCCAGAGGAGGGATGCCAGCGGCATTGTCCGCGTCATAGCGGTGGATGTCCAGCTCCAGCTTGTCCGTGAGACCGCAGTAGATAGTCTGAGCGCGCACGGAGTGGACCTCCGCCGCCAGTGCCGGGGGCCTCAGTTGGGGCACCAGGCTGTCTTTGTCCACAAAGATGTAGTAGGCCGCAACATCAATCTCCCCCGCCTTCACCTGATTGGCGGTCGGGACCGTCACGATGTCCCCGGCCATCGCCACACCGGCCGCGATGGCCACCAGCAGGAAGCTGGCCAACAGCAGTACCGCTCGCCCTTTCGGCATAGAGGCGCCTCCTCCCCGGCTATTGACTGCCGCTCGCAAGAGCCTGCCCTGACCTTGCCCGCCCCGGGCAGGCGAGTCGAAGGAGGGCTTGGCAGCCGACGGACTATAGCAGGGGGGTGAGCCGCTGTCAATCCTCTGCGTGACCTCGGTAGTCGTTCCGCCCCGCCCGGCGCAGGAACCTGTATGTGCCTCAGTGCTGCACCACTTCCCGCCGCGCCTCGAACACGTCGCCCACCTCTTCCCTCGGCGGCAGCGGGACATCACCGAACGTCACCGATTGACCTTCGGAGACCCCTTCGTTGTAGGGCCAGATCGTCAGCGTCACGGTCCCAGGATCAGGCCCGGGGTCGTCACGCCGCAGCGCCGTGGTCCAGTAGCCGGCCCCAAACGCGTTCATGCAGCTGAAAGTGTTCGACTGGGTGTAGCGCTCACCGGAACTGCCCTCCGCGTCCACCAGCAACGGCGGGGCGCTGTCATAGCGGCGAGGCACCTGGCTCTCCTCCGTCTTCACCCGGCTCAACCACAGGCCGATGTCGCCGTGGCGGTTCAGGGCCATCGCGTGGACGGTCACCTGCCAGTCTCGCGTGGCGTCTGTCCTGATCACCTGGTCGGCCAGGTCTGCCCAGGCCACGCTCCGCGTGATCGCTGTCCCTGCAGGGAACGCGAAGTCCTGTGCTTCTTCCGGGATCGGCGCGTCCCACTCGTACTCGGCCCACTTCACGACCGTCCAGGAGCCCTCCCACAGGTAACGTGTCACCGACATCAGCCTGCCAGTGTCCGGATCCACCTCTGCTCGGATCCACATCCGGTCTCCCTCGCGGCAGGCAACGTCGCCGATGTGGCAGTTGTCCCGGAGCACGCACTCCCACTCCCACACCTCCACCAGCTCACCGAGGCCGTTGACCTCCTGGTGTTGTCCCCTGTCCGCAGCACTCCCACAGACCGCCACATCGGCCCACACAGCCCAGGTCACGGGCGAGTCCTCTGGTCGCAGGAATGAGTCCAGGTGCCGCAGCGTCGGATCGTAGAACTCCTGTGCCAGTGGCCCGGCCTCATCGCCGCCTGGGCGGTAGTAGATCTCACGACCCTCCTCGTCCTCCAGGGACAGAGCGACCGCTGCGCCACCAGCCCGCGTCTCCCGCCGCCGGAAGCCGTCATCCGATACCCAGGTCTCGAAGTCCCGGGTTCCCTCCTGGCCCCAGGAGTGCAGAGTGGTGGCCCCCTCGGCCGCGGCCAGCACCCGGCGCCGGAAGGCGGAGGGCTTGTTCGCCGCGTAGTAGGCCAGTGAGCCGAACGCGATCGCTACGATGGCGACTGCGGCGGAGGTGCACAGCAGCCACTGCCGCCGACGCGCTCTGCGCTCCCCTGCCTCCCGCATCGCGGCGACTGCCCGCGCTTCCAGCCCTGCTGGCGGCAGAGCCCGCGGGACACTGAGCGCTTGCGCCAACTCTTGATCTTGTGACTCACCCAGCATCTCCCACCAACCTTTCCCGGACCTTGGACTTGGCCCGATGGAGAACCGAATCCGCGGCCCGCCGGGAGCGACCGATGACTCGCGCGACCTCCCGGACCGAGAGCCCCTCCCCGAAGTGGAGGAGCAGCACCTCCATCTCCGTGTCCGACAGATGCTGGGCCATCGCGTCAACCTTGCGGAACGCCTCCAGCCGCGCCACCAAGGCAGGCGTCGGGTCGTCGCTCGCCCTAGCCAGCGCCGCCTTCAGCGAGACCAGCGCGGCGGCCGGCACACTCCCCCTTCGCCGGCGCCTCCGCAGCTCCACGCAGATGTGGCGCCGGGCAATCCCGTAGACCCACGCCGACAGGGTGGACCTGCGAGGCCTGAATCGTCCGATGCCGCTCACCGCAGCGGCCAGCGTGTGCACGACCACCTCTTCCGCCAGCTCCCCGTCCCCGCCGAGGCGAGAGACCGCAAAGCCGTAGAGCGGCTGGCCGAAGCGCCGCCACAACTGCGCGTACGCGCCTTCCTCCCCCTCCCGCACACGCCGGACCAGCGCCAGGTCCGCCGCGTCTCCGGTTGCCGCCGTCTCTCTCGGCAAGGCGACCCCTCCCAAGCGGCGACGTGCCGCTCAGGTCTTCCGAATTATACTCTTACGCGCACGGCCGCCGAAGTACCGCGCCGGCCCTGCCTGCCGCGGCTCCGCTGGCGGTCAGTCAGCAGGACGCTCGCGGCCGCCGCAGAAGAGAGTACGAGCGCCCTGGCGGCGAGGCTCAAGCCAGTGACTGACCCGTCCATGACCAGCCCTCCTCTGTTGCGGCACTACCAGCCGGTCCCGCTCGCCCATGTCCGCATCCGCGACGCGTTCTGGGCGCCCCGCCTGCGCGCCAACCGACGCCGAACCCTGCCGGCCATCTACCGCAGATGCAAGGAGACCGGGCGCATTGATGCCTTCAGACTCGACTGGAAGCCTGGCCGGGAGCCGGTTCCTCACATCTTCTGGGACTCCGATGTCGCCAAGTGGATCGAGGCCGCCAGCTATGCCCTGCTGGCCGCCCGCGACCCGCAGCTTGAGGCGATGCTCGAAGGGGTGGTTGAGCTGGTGGCGTCGGCGCAGCAGCCCGACGGCTACCTCAACGCCCACTTCACGGTGGTGGAACCCGGAAGGCGCTGGGCCAACCTACGTGATTGCCACGAGCTCTACTGCGCCGGCCATCTCATGGAGGCGGCCGTCGCTCACCACCAGGCCACCGGCAGCCGGAAGCTGCTCGACGCCATGTGCCGATACGCCGACCACATCGCCTCGGTCTTTGGCGCCGAGCCCGGCCAGAGACGCGGGTACTGCGGCCACGAGGAGATCGAGCTGGCACTCGTCAAGCTCTACCGCGTCACCGGCGAGGAGCGATACCTGCGCCTGAGCGAGTACTTCGTGGAGGAGCGCGGCCGTCAGCCGCACTACTTCGACCTGGAAGCGCGCGCCCGCGGAGAAGACCCGGAGGCCCACTGGGCCGGCAGCTACGCCTACTGCCAGGCCCACGTCCCAGTGCGAGAGCAGAACGAGGTCATGGGGCATGCGGTGCGGGCGATGTACCTCTACTCTGCGATGGCCGACCTGGCCGCGGAGCTGGGCGATAGGAGCTTGCTCTCCGCCTGCGAGCGACTCTGGGAGGACCTGTGCCTGCGGAAGATGTACATCACCGGCGGCCTCGGCCCCTCGTCGCACAACGAAGGCTTCACCGCCCCCTACGACCTGCCCAATGAAGCGGCCTACGCGGAGACCTGCGCCGCCGTCGGCCTGCTGATGTGGAGCCATCGTATGCTCCAGTTCGACTGCGACGGACGCTACGCGGATGTCATGGAGCGGGCCCTCTACAACGGTGTGCTCAGTGGCATCTCGCTGGATGGAGAGCGGTTCTTCTATGTCAACCCGCTCGCCAGCCGCGGCGGTCACCACCGCCAGCACTGGTTCGACTGCGCCTGCTGTCCGCCCAACATCGCCCGCCTGCTGGCCTCCCTGGGGAGCTATGTCTGCTCGCGCAGCAGTGACGCGCTGGCCGTCCATCTGTATGTGCGCGGCGAGGTGGACACCGTGCTGCCAGACGGCGCCAGGATCAGGCTGCGCCAGGACACCCGCTACCCGTGGGAGGGCGCGATCCGACTCCTCATCGAGCTCGCCGCGCCCCGGGAGTTCTCCCTCCGTCTGCGCCTTCCAGGCTGGTGCCGACGCCACTCGCTCAGCCTCAACGGCCGCCTGGTGTCGGCGCCCCTCGAGCGAGGCCACCTGGTCATCGCCCGCACCTGGCGCGCGGGAGACATCGTTGAGCTGGATCTCGACATGCCGGTGGAGCAGATCGTCACCCATCCCAGCGTTCAGGCCGACCAGGGGAGGGCCGCGCTGCAGCGCGGCCCTCTGGTCTACTGCCTGGAGGGCGCCGACCATGGTGGGGTTGGTCCCGCATCTGCGATGAGCCTGTCGCGGCTATCCCTGCCGCGCGGGGCGGCGTTCCGCGCGCGACTAGACGCCGGTCTGCTCAACGGGGTAGTCGTGATCGAGGGGAAGGCCGCGGCGACCGATGAGGTGCCCTGGCGCCAATCCCTCTACCTGCCGGCCGACCGACAGAGCCATTCCCTGATTGACTTCCGAGCCATCCCTTACTACGCGTGGGACAACCGGGAGCCAGGCGAGATGACCGTCTGGCTGCCGCGGGCGTGAGCCAGCGCCCTAGCCCTCCGCTACTCCCATGATGGCCTCCCCGACGCAGGGCACGATCTGCTGCCCGGGTCGGGCGATGAGAAAGCGCTCTTCGTCCCAGTCACCGTCCAGCAGGGCCTGCAAGAGGGAGAGATCGGCCGGCAGCTCATCGTAGCTCCACCCCCTCTCCGCCGCCTCCCGCCTGGTGTGGGCCCGGTACTCATCGGTATTGCCGAGGCCCACGTCTATGAAGGTTGCATGCGTGTAGTTCTTGATCCAGGCCGACTGTATCTCCCACAGGTACTCCGCGTTGTCTTGCCCGTACTTGCCCACCAGCTCCTCGAATGGGACATCCAGCCCGGCCCCGTCTTCGGGGCTGCGCGGGACCTGATCTGCGCCCCGCTCGATCCAGCCGCCGCTGTAGTAGTAGGTCCCCGGCCGCGCCCCGAACTCCTGTGCATAGCGCTCCTTCGAGCCCACCAGCAAGGTGATGCAGTCGTGGGCGCGCGGCACCACCAGCGGGATCTTCCGCGCCCGCAGCCCGGCCACGCCATTGCTGCACAGGGCATAGCCCAGGGCGATCGCCTGGCAGTGGCTCTCCTCGGTCCCATCCACCACCTTCTGCACCGCCTCCCGCAGGGTGTCCGGGTTGCTGTGAAGGCCGCGCCGCAGGAAGACCAGGTCAACCACCGTCTTTGCCCGCGCCGCACACAGGCACACCTCGCGGAAGATCACCTCGCAGGCCACCATCTTGATGCGCACGCGACCCCAACCTCCTCGCGCTCTACCCGTCACATCACGAGGAGCGCGAAGAGGCCACTTCCCCGATCCCCGTCGCTCTCCTGCCCACGCGCCATGGCACGGTCCCTCGGCATTGACACCTCGCGAGGGCGGTGCCTATACTGGTGTATTCTCCGCTCCACCTGGGCGATATGAGGCTCGGCCTCCACAGCTATAGCTATCACCACGCGGCCGGTCTATGGGACTATGTCCCACATGAGAACGCGCCCATGACGGCGGACCACTACCTGCGCAAGGCCGCCGACCTTCACCTCGATGGGGTCTACCTCTGCGATGCCCGCCACCTCGATAGCCTCGAATACGGATACGTGAGCGCGCTTCGAGAGAGGGCCGGCACGCTCGGCCTCTATCTTGAGCTGGGCACCACCGGCACCAACCCGGGCCACCTGCAGGACATGGTGCGCACGGCCCATGTCCTCGGGTGCTCCGTGGTGCGCACCTCTGTGGAGCGGCCGCGGCCGACCTCGGCCGAAGCCGTCTCCGAGTTGCTCGCCGCCTGCGCCGGCGAGCTGCAACAAGTGCTCCCGGTATGCGAACGCTACGGCGTTGCGCTGGCCATCGAGAACAGCCCGCAGACGACCACGGCCGAGCTGCTCTCTCTCATCGAGACGGTTGACAGCCGCCTGGTCGGGGTGTGCTTTGACACGGCCAATCCGTTGTGCGTGATGGAAGATCCGGTCGCCGCGGCCAGCGCGCTGGCGCGTCTGGCCCTCACCGTGCATCTGAAGGACTACCAACTGGTGGCTCGGCTGGACGGCTTCGCGTTGATCGGGTGCCCCCTGGGAAGGGGCGTGGTTGACCTGCGAGCCATCCTTGACATCCTCGCGGCGCATGCGCCTCACCCCAATCTGAACATTGAGACCTTCCTCGGGAAGCAGACGATCCCCGCCCTGGTGGATGACTACGTGACACACTTCCCGCAGGCCTCCGCGCGCGTCCTGGCCCGCACCCTCCGGCTGGTGCGAGACCGGGGGCTGCCCTCCCCGCCTCGCCTGCCCAGCGAGCGGGGAGCGTCGGAGGACGAGGTGCTCGCCGAGGAAGACGGCTGCGTCCTCGCCAGCGTGCGCTGGGCCTCCCAGGCCCTCCACCGTCCATCCCCTGATGTGTCCGACCTGCCGTGACGGGCGACACGCAGAATACACGACTGAAGGCGGAGGTGGGCACGGTCATCCGCGTGGAGCGAGTCCGCGAGGGCGTCCAGGAGCTGATGGTGCGCGTCGCTGACCGGGAGGAGCCGGCCGTCAACTACCCCGAGCTGCTCGGCGAAGTGCGGCCAGGCGAGCGCGTTCTCCTCAACACCACCGCGGTGCGCGCCGGCCTGGGCACGGGAGGCTATCACTTCGTGATGAAGCGGGAAGGCGCGGTGCAGAGGGGAGGGCAGCGCGCCGGGCATATCGTCAAGCTACGCTACACCCCACTGCAATTCCAGTGCGCGTCGGTGGAGGAGCAAGGCAGCGGCTCCCGCGAGGCGATCGAGGCCTGCGACGGGCTGGATGACATGCCGGTCATCGTCGCTCCCCTCCACAGCCACATCGCGACGGCCGCCGCGGCCGCCAAGGCGCTTCTGCCCGAGGCCCGCATCGCCTATGTCATGACCGACACCGCGGCCCTGCCATTGGGCTTCAGCCAACTCGTCCCCTCCCTGAAGGAGGCCGGCCTGCTCGACGCCACCATCACGGTGGGTCAGGCCTTCGCGGGCGACCTCGAAGCAGTCAATGTCTACACCGGCCTGCTGGCCGCAAAGGCGGCGGTCGCCGCCGCCATCGTCATCATCGCGCAAGGCCCCGGCAATGTGGGAACCGAGACCGAGTGGGGGTTCGGGTCCATTGCCCAGGGGGACCAGATCAACGCCGCTGCCGTGCTCGGCGGCCTCCCCATTGCGGTGCCCCGCATCAGCTTCGCTGACGCCCGGCCCCGTCACCGGGGCGTCAGCCGCCAGTCGCTGGTCACTCTCGGCCGGGTGGCGTTGATGCAAGCCGTGGTGGCAGTGCCCAATATGCCGCCGGAGAAGCTGGAGCTGGTGCACCGGCAGTTGGACGACGAAGGCATCACGGCCAAGCACGACGTGATAGTCGCCAAGGGGCAAGTCGGCATCGAGGAGCTGGCCAGGCGCAACATCACCGTGAAGACCATGGGCAGGAGCATGGCGGAGGACCCCGAGTTCTT
>Ga0315314_1004384_pt1 | contig 10618 bp, 7 predicted proteins | sample TDP9_MG_FD_203631 | JGI IMG/M metagenome (GOLD analysis project Ga0315314, IMG submission 203631) | Freshwater sediment microbial communities from Lake Towuti, South Sulawesi, Indonesia - TDP9 | ecosystem: Environmental > Aquatic > Freshwater > Lake > Sediment | place: Indonesia: South Sulawesi... | reverse complement strand
CGCTTCCGATTACCTGCACCTTTCCCGATCCTTGGGGGTTAACTATGACCTCGGTTACTCCTACAAGACCTCCAAGTTCGCCTCGTTCGCCTAGGGCTATTAACCCGTAGCTCTTGCCGACCTCGGGCTTTTGAATTCTAACAGTATGCTGTAGCATCTTTTGGGCTTCTTCTATGTATTCGTCGAATGTGGCTTCCAACGCCTTCTCGAAGTGATACAGCCTCAGCGGATAGTTCGAAGGATCAACTTTATCTAGCCTTTCAGCAAGTTTGGGATCGTCTGTGTTGGTCTTCAATATTTCAAAGAGCCTAACGATGTCCACCTTGAACAGTTCTTTAGTCTCACCCACCTTCTCGGGTCTGTACCTCATCTCTTCCAAGAGCTTGCGGGCCGCTTCGAGCTCTTTTGTTCTCAGACGGTTTGCGTCATCAACTGCATCCGCAATTTTTCTAGGGCTCAGAATTTTCCTCTCGAAGATTTTGATAACTTCGCTTGTGGTTATCCCTTCTTCTAATGCGTCTCTGTAGCGTCGAAGGTGGACCTCTAGGATCTCGATTTTCTCAGACCTGTTTTTCGGGTAAGTGAACTCGAAGTGGCGCGTAAACCGTTCCAATAGAGCAGAGTCAAGTATTTCGGATCTGTTTGTGGCCCCTATCACGACGACGTTTGTTAACGGTGTGAAACCGTCTATCTCGGTTAGAAGCTGGGAGACGACCCGGTCGACGACTGGATCATGGGTTCCTCTCTTCGGGCCGATCGAATCTATCTCATCGAAGAAGATGATCGCAGGAGCGTTTTTGCGCGCATCCTCGAAGATGTCTCGAATAGTCTTCTCGGGGTCACCGTATCTACCTTGAAGTATGGAAGGACCGTTAATGTTGTAGAACCATACATCATTCTCGCCGGCGATTGCCTTAGCCAAAAGGGTCTTTCCAGTCCCAGGGGGACCATAGAGGATGAAGCCCTTGGGAGGCATATATCCGGCCTTCACGGCCAATTCGGCGTCGAGAGCCAGCGAAATCTCTTTAACTATCTCATCCTTTACTCCATGAAGACCGCCAACATCGCTGTATCTTTCCCTAGGAGATATCCTGTTTACCGATCTCATCGCGGCCTCGGTTTTCTCCTGAGATGTATAGGTCTTCAGCCTTCGAGCTGCATTCCTGAAATCGTTGAGAGTCACTAGTCTGCCTAGGTTGATTTTTCTAAACCTCGCGAGTTTGACTTTGCTGATCATCCGTTCCTGTATCGGTCTGGACTTTTCCGCCATCACGATGTCGAATGCGTTGACAATGTCTGCTGGTGTAAGTCTGGTACCTCCGATAGACCGGAGGGACTCTTCGAGGACTCCCACAATCTCACTGTGGCTCAGCCTCAGATCATATTTCTGGCTTTGCCTACGGGCTATTTCGAGAAGCATCAGCCGATTCGCCCCAACGTCGAAGTCGATGGTGCCGACGAGTCCTCTTCGTCGAAGCGTCTCCGTAATCGTCTCGTACTCACTTGTCGAGATCAGTAAGATACATCTGTAGTTCCTTTTCTGCAGGTCATCGATCCGCTCCAGAAAAACTGTTTGGACCCTTTTCTCCTCCATTCCCACCTCCGTTGTAGAAGAGAACCTGCTTCCGAAGGCTTGGAATTCATCGATGAGGACGATGCTTGGCCTTTGGAAAGCCTCCTGGAAGAATGCACCTAGTTGCTGTGCACTTCTTCCGTACCACATAGTGTAAACGTTCTCTGGTTTCAGAGAGGCATAGTATATCAGCATGCCGTACTTCAAGCCTTCCTCGAAGGACTCTCTCTGACATGCCTCGGCGAAGAACGTCTTTCCGCTGCCGGAGCTTCCCTTCAGAATGAACACTTTCGGCGGTGGAACAGGACAAGTTCTTCTCACCTCGGGACTCCGAAAGACATGATAATGAGCGCTCACAAGAACCCTGTTAAGATCTTCTTCCCTGCCTACGACATCTACCCTCTTCACACTTGGGAAGTCCATCTTCTTAATTATCTTCTTTGCTCGCCTCTCTGCTTCCTTCTTTCGCTGCTCTGGAGGCTTTTGGAGAAACCTCCACAGCCTGTATTGCCATGAGGTAATGTATAGCAACGGCGCAAAGAGCTTTCTAAGCTTGGGCTTAGTGTACCACCATTGGTCTAAGAATTCGTCCTCTTCCATTACGGGGCACTCCATGACAGAGAGAAAGTTGTGTAGGAGTACAACTGGTAGATCGCGAAGCCGCTTATGACGATAACTATGCCGACCAGAATCCATCGCTTATTCGAGACACTTTCCTTCTTATTCTTGAAGTAGGTGTCGGACATAAGGAAAGCATTCAGATACGCAATAAAGCCAGTCGTGGCAAGGAATAACGCCGCATTTACTGGCGTGGGAAGTTCGATGTGAAAGATGGAACGCGATGGCGAATAAGAGCTTAACAGGACATTTATTGTCCAATTTCCGGGTGGACGCGTGAATGTGAAGAATGTTCCGAAGTCTCCGGAAAACTTTACGTTTTTTCCGTAGAAATCTGCGTTTCTCGAATAGACACCGACTGTGTAATCGAATGCTTTGTCGCTTCGGAAACTTATTGTCAAGTTGAACGTACCCTGTGACTCTGGGCGCACCCAGATGGCCGTATTCTCCCGTAACTGCGCGGTGTAGTTGGTCGATATCGTTAGAACAATACCTGAGCGTTCAGAATTGAACGTTACATTCCTCACCACGGGATACACGTAGACTGTCAGGACATCCCCTTCGAGGACATCCAGATTGTAGCGGTCCACATTCAGATTTTCCAACTCCGAAGCATGAGTCCCGCGGGGGGAAGCGAGAAACGTTACAATAAGGAAAATCGTTAGCATAAAATGGGATGCTGTGGGCAGATGCGGTCGTAGTCCCGTTAGAAATAGGTGCCTTGCTCTAAGCATCTCTGTGCGGCTCTTGTTGTAGTCGGCTGGTACACATTTAACACCTCTGCGAGAAAGATAAAGATTTCTGAAATAAGGACTGTCCACTCGAGTTCCGAGGCTTTTTGATTTTCTGAACGGAAAAGCTACTATCGAAGGTTTTTGACCTTTATGCCTAGGTGCCCATGATGGATAAGATTAGAGTGACAGTTTGGAATGAGCACCTGCACGAGAAGAGAGATCCTAAGGTTGCCAAGGTCTATCCAAGAGGGATTCACGGTGTAATCGCCGACTCTCTGAAAGTTCAACCCGATTTAGAGGTTAGAACCGCTACACTAGAAGAGCCAGAGCATGGACTAAGCGAAGATGTTCTCAACAACACCGATGTTCTAGTTTGGTGGGGTCACATGGCTCATGACAAGGTGAGTGACACGGTAGTTGAGAGGGTTCAGAACAGAATCGTTCTCGACGGCATGGGATTAGTCGTTCTCCACTCTGGCCATTTCTCCAAGATCTTTAGACGCCTCATGGGAACTACATGCAACTTGAAGTGGCGCGAAGCCGGCGAGAAGGAAAGACTTTGGGTTGTAGCTCCGGGACACCCGATCGCCCAAGGAATCGGGGAACACTTTGAGCTTCAACATGCAGAGATGTACGGTGAGCCTTTCGACATACCTCCGCCTGACGAGCTCGTCTTCATCAGCTGGTTCAAGGGAGGCGAGGTCTTCCGAAGCGGCTGCTGCTTCTACCGAGGCATGGGCAAAATCTTTTACCTCCGCCCTGGACACGAGACTCTGCCGATCTATCATGATGCCATTGTTCAGAGGGTCATAAGCAACGCGATACGATGGGCTGCACCAGTTGAGAGGCCTAAACCCACCTTCGGAAACGTCAAGCCATTGGAAAAACTTTCATAGAGGAACTATACAAGTCAGCAACTCTCACAAACAGTTTGAAAAACGAGGATTCCCACAAGCCTGCAGAAAAAGGCGGTTCTGGAACTTCCAATTCCCACACAAGTCGCTTTTCTCTTCTTCCTTTTACTTCTTCTAGGCATGAAGTCGGGCACAGAATCAACATCCAATCTGAATATTGAATGGCCAGTCTACTTCGAAACTTTCTGATATCCGAGAGCACTCGTTGACGCTCCTGGAGGAGAGAGAGGGGTCCCAGAAAATCTGATTAGGCGATGCTGCTTGGGGAATCGACTCTTCTTACATGTATTTTCGCGGAGTGGTAACACTGAAAGGTACGAAAATATAACTCATGAAGATAGAACGAAGAGAACTATCAGCGTATACGTCTACACTTACGTGGGATGAAGTCGTTTGGGTTGTCAGCAGAGCACTAGGAAGAAACGACAGCGTGGATGAAGGCAGAGAATTGCTCGGATTTCCAAACATCGAGTTCATAGATGTAGACCAACATACCTTGAGCACGGCTCAAACGCTCTTAGAAAAATCCGGGCTGACACCTCGCGACTCAATACATCTGGCTTCTGCGATAAACAAGAAAAATAAGCCTGATAATCAGCGATGATGGAGACTTTGACGCCGTTGAGGACGTAAAGACGACGCCCTAACATAATGGGATCATGATTCCGCTGCGATGTATGGATTTCTCTTCGGACTTACCGTGCTCCTCAAGATGAGACTTCATTGTTTGGTGGTCTGTTTTCCACAGACTTCTTATCTTTGTTCCTCAATGCAGTAACAGGTTGTATGGAGTTTCCAGTAGTGTTTTAACTCTTTGCAGGAATTTCGCAGCTGTGACGCCGTCTAGAACGCGGTGATCCGCTGATAAGGTGACGTTCATCATGTTTCTAATCGTTACGTTGCCGTTCACAACGGCTGGTTTTTCTCTTATCCTTCCAACAGCCAGAATCGCGGTCTCTGGGGGGTTGATTATCGCTATGAAGGAGTCTACATCGAATCCGCCTAGATTGGATACCGTGAAGGTTCCGCCCACGAATTCATCTTCCCGGAGCCTCTTCTCCCGAGCTCTGGCAATCAGTTTGTCAGCTTCGGAGGCTATTTTGACGAGGTCCATCTCGTTAGCTTTCTTAAGGACTGGCACGATCAAGCCGTCCTCTAGACCGACAGCGATTCCGATGTTGATGTCCCTCGCGAGTTTGATGTTCTCGCCGTCAAAGACTGCGTTGAGTTGGGGAAACTCCGTCAGAGCCATGGCTACTGCCTTGATCAAGAGATGGGTAAAGCTCAGGCGGACCCCTGCCTTAGACTCGATCGTCGGAATCAGGTTCTGCCTCATCTTAGAAGCTTCGGTCATGTCAACTTCGGCGCCGATGTAGAAATGGGGGATACTCGATTTGCTATAGGCCATCTTCTTAGCGATGGCTCGGCGCATACCCGACAGAGGAACGATCTGAAACTCTTCTGTGGGTGCAGGTGGCACTGGAGCAGTAGGAGCTGACGGAATGACGACGGCAACAGCTGGAGCCTCAGCTCTGCTTGCTAGGAAGCCTAGAACATCCTCTCTGGTTATTCTTCCTCCGGGACCTGTGCCAGTCACCTGAGTTAGGTCGACGCCTCTCTCTTCGGCTATCTTCTTGGCAAGAGGCGAAGCTTTAACCTCGACTGAAGGCTTGGCTTTCGGTACTTCCACCTTCGCTTCCGCCTCCTTCGCCTCGGCGACTAGGGGGGTCGGCTTCGAAACGGCTTCTACTGGCAATGGTTCACCTTCTTCGCCGAGATAAGCTATCGTCTGCGTTATCGGAACAATCTCGCCTTCTTGAGCGACAATCCTTCTGAGGGTTCCTGAACTTCGGGCCTCAACCTCTAAGGTTGCTTTGTCCGTCTCTATCTCCAGAAGAGGTTCGCCTCTTTCGACTCTTTCACCTTCCCTCTTCAACCACTTGACTATCTTTCCTTTATCCATCGTTTCGCCGAGTTTCGGCATTACAACCTCAGTGACCATAAACCCTCATCTCCATCCAAGTCAGACTATTTGTCTAACCGCGTCCATAATCTTTTCCTTACTCGGTATAGCAGCCTGCTCAAGCACCGGACTCATGGGGATCGGCACATCGGCGCCAGCCACCCGCATGATGGGGGCGTCCAAGTAGTCAAAAGCTTTTTCCACAATCTGAGCCGCGATCTCAGCCCCTACACCGCCTGTCTTATACTCCTCATGCACAATAACAGCCTTGCTAGTCTTCTTCACCGAGTTGACGATCGTGTCGATGTCGAGGGGCTTCAACGTGCGAGGATCTATGACCTCAGCCTCGATGCCTTCCTTCTCCAGCTCCTGAGCCGCCTCCAGAGCGAAGAGCACCATCCGAGAATAGGCAACTATGGTAACATCGGTTCCTTCCCTCTTCACTTCAGCGACCCCTATAGGAACCGTGTACTCGCTTTCAGGAACCTCCCCCTGCGTGTTGTAAAGCATCTTCTGCTCGATGAACATGATTGGGTTGTTATCCCTTATGCAAGTCTTCAACAGTCCCTTCGCGTCGAATGGGGTTGAAGGCATAACCACGAACAATCCGGGAACATGGAAGTACCAAGCCTCAAGGCTTCCAGAGTGATGACCAGCCCTCTGATCGCCAGCACCGCCTTGAGTTCTGTAGACGACTGGCACAACTGATTTCCCGCCAAACATGAATCTGTTCTTCGCGGCTATGTTCACTATCTGATCAGTGGCAATCGTTGAGAAGTCAATATACATCATCTCGGCCACTGGACGCATACCAGTCATAGCGGCACCAGCAGCCACCCCAGCTATTGCAGCCTCTGAGATAGGAGTGTCCCTAACCCTTTCAGGACCGAACTCCTCGTACAGCCCCTTAGTAACGCCGTAGGCTCCGCCATATATGGCGATGTCTTCGCCCATCAGGAAGACGCTGTCATCCCTCTTCATCTCTTCCCGTAACGCTTCGGTCAACGCTTGACGGTATGAAATCGTGCGCATCTTGAGGCCCATATTCTTGGCTGTAGATAGATCCCTGACGGAAATCGAAGGATCATTGTAGATTTCCGTGTAGACTCCGTCATAGAGAGACTCAACTGCTGGGTAGGGACTGTTGAGCGCGAACTCCTCAGCCTCTTGAACCTCCTTAGCCACCTGGTCTTCGAGCTCCTTCACCTTTTCAGGGGTTGTTATGCCCTTCTCGATCAATCTGTCTTCGAAGCTCTTGATTGGGTCTCTGGCTCTCCAAGCTTTCTCTTCCTCTCTCGTACGGTAGACTCTGGGATCGCTCCTTGAGTGGCCATAGTACCGGTAGGTCTTGCATTCGACTAGGGTTGGACCTTCGCCCCTTCTGGCTCTTGCTACAGCTTCCCCAACGACTTCCTTCACGTTGAGCACATCCATGCCGTCGGCGATGACCCCAGGCATATTATAGCCCTTAGCCCTCTCGGCGATATCCTCAAACGGGAAAGCCCTACTCACCGATACTGACATGCCGTATAGGTTGTTCTCGCAGACGTAGACGACCGGTAGCTTCCAGATCGCGCCCATATTCAGCGACTCGTGAAAGGCTCCGGTATTGGCTGCGCCGTCGCCGAAGAAACCCAGCACCACCTGATCTGTCTTCCTCAACTTTATGGACAAGCCTGCACCAGTAGCAACTGGAATATGGGAACCTACTATGCCTGTGGCGCCTAGGTTTCCAGCTTTCACGTCAGCTATGTGCATCGAGCCGCCTCTCCCCTTGCAGTAACCCGTAGCCTTGCCGCATAGCTCAGCCAACATAAGCTTGAGGTCTCCGCCTTTAGCTATACAGTGTCCGTGGCCGCGGTGTGTGCTCGTGATATAATCATCTTCGCGTATGCCCGCGATCGCGCCGACGGCGACTGCCTCTTGACCCACGTAGAGATGTGAGGCTCCTCTAACTATGTCCCGACTTAGGAGGTCCCCAACTTTTTCTTCAAAGTATCTTATCTCAAGCATCTTCTTGAGGTAACCCACTAACTCTTCTGATCTGCTCTTGGCAATCATAGCTGTCACTCTTGGGGTCGCTACATGCATGTTTGAGTTCTTATCTTTCTGCCAAATATATTAAGTTTTACAACCGATTTTTGCTTTCGAAAACATCTTTTGCGTTGTCAACCGCCAATTTCGAATTTCAGACCTGTCATTAGATCTCAAAAGGTTTAAGATACGATACGGAATAGCTGAAGTCATACTGAAAGGCTGAAAGTGATAAAGATGGGTGGATCGAGCTCTTGTGACACCGCAGTCATTGGTGCAGGAATCGGAGGCTATGTGACCGCAATTCGGGCAGCTCAGCTTGGAATGAACGTAACCCTCATTGAGAAAGGGGACGTGGGAGGCACATGCCTTAATCGAGGATGCATACCTATGAAAGCCCTACTTGCCAGCACACATCTATTACGCAAGATCAGACAGTCTGAGGATTTCGGAATCTTCGTCAAAGATGTTTCGATCGATTTCAAGAAGGTGATGGCTAGGAAAGACGCAATAGTCAACACTCACACCAACGGAGTGAAGTATCTCTTGAAGAAGAATAGGATTCGTTTGGTTGAGGGGAAGGGAACGATAGCATCCGCGAACAGAATTCATGTTGAAAAAGTTGACAAGACGGAGGAAAACATCTCCGCCCAGTATACGGTTATAGCCTCCGGCTCGGAGCCTACTGAGCCATCCAACATTCGCATAGACAGAAAGAGGATAATCACCACTAACGAAGCCCTAGGGCTTCATGAGGTTCCGCGGAGCGTCGCCATAATTGATGGGGAAGTGATGGGATTGGAGTTCGCTGAAATATTCAATGCCTTGGGTGCGAGCGTGAAGATCTTAGAGAAGACGCCGAACATCTTACCTTCGCTTGACGGCGATCTGGGCAAAGCCCTTCATAGGATTTTCAAGAAAAGGGGCATCGAGATCCATACTGATGTTGATATAGAATCAGTTACAGTTAAGAGCGATGAAAGAGCAAGAATCAAGGCAGCTTCATCAGGTTCCCAACTCGAGTTCGATGTAGACAGAGTGCTTCTCACGGAAAGGAAGCCATTCACGAAAGATCTGGGCCTAGAAAACGTTGGGGTCCAGTTGAGAGAAGGCTCAGTCGTCGTTGATGAACACATGAGAACTAGTATTCCCAACATTTACGCAGTGGGAGATGTGACAGGAAGTAAAATGTTTGCTCATGTGGCGTTCGCAGAGGGTATAGTCGCCGCTGAAAACATGGCCGGAATGGAAAGAACCATAGACTATAGAACGGTTCCCACATGCGTCTATACTTCGCCTGAGATTGCCAGCGTGGGCTTATCAGAGGAGGCGGCGGACAAGCTGGGATACAACGTTTCGATTGGGAGATTTCCCTATATGGCAAACGGCAGGGCTTCGACGATGGGAGAGAGGGAAGGATTCGTGAAGGTAATCTCAGACAAGGAGACCGACGAGATACTGGGGGTTCACATACTCGGACCAAACGCAACAGACCTCATAGGTGAAGCGACCATCGCCATTAGGCTTGAGTGCACATCCGAGGAGCTCGGCAGAACAATTCATGCTCATCCCACTCTAGGTGAGGCGATCATGGAAGCGGCACTAGCCGTTTCTGGAAAGTCAATCCACATATGAACCGGAGATCAGTTAGGTGTTGCCTACCAGCGCGTGATAAGAGTTTTCTAGTTTGATCCACGGAGACAAAAACTTGAAACAAGTTGAAACCATGAATTACTCAGCTTCAAACATTGGAGTGCCACGCACTCAAAGGACTTACCTTCCTCATTTTGCAGACACACAGCAAAGAATCAACCGTGCGGGCGCAGTGCTTGTTCGTTTAAGAACGAGTCTCCTTGATGTGTGAACTGAATCGACAGGCGAAAAACGCATAAACATAGCACAACCGGAACAGTAAGATTTAATGCTTAAAACGCAAGATAGCCGTCGATCGGAATGAGTAAAGGCTTGGATGTTGTTTCACTGAATAAGCGATCTTGGGACCGTATCGCTAGAAAGTACAATAGGATAAACTACGGTAAGGTAACTGATGTGTTTGAGTTCTTTTGTGACAATCTGCCCGAGGGAGGAAGTGTCTTGGATGTTGGCTCTGGAACTGGATTGCCCTTTGCGAAAATACTTGTGGAGAGAAACTTCAACGTGGTAGGAATCGATGTATCTTCTCGCATGGTGGGGATTGCCCGAAAGAATGTTCCTAAGGCAGAGTTTAGGGAACTTTCAATGACTGATATCAATTTTGAGAATGAGTTTGACGGAGTGGTATCCTCTTTCTCTATGCTCTTGCTCGACCCAGCTCTGTTTAGAGATGTTGCCAGAAGAATTGTCCGTTCCTTGAAGACGGGAGGCCTGTTCTATCTCGCATTGAATGAGCCGCGGAGAGAGGATAGTGATGTTGATGGAGAAACCGTTGTCGAGATCATGGGTGAGAAGATGTACTCGCGACCGTATTCAAAGAAAGAGGTGCTGGAAGCATTCGCTCGCCTAGCGATGAAGCAACTCAAGTTTAGTCGGGAGATACGAACGTCCAAGGAATTTGGTGAAGAACACGTCATAGAGTTCGTCTTTATGAAGATTTGAGTGAGATTTGTGACTCTTCTACCCTGTGCTAAATGCGATGACAGTCTTTTCACATTCCTGCTACTGTTCAAACCGATTTGAACCCAGATTGCGGCGTTTATAAGGCGTTGGAACTGTTCTTAAATACGTTTAAAGGTTGATGGAGATGAAAGCGGCAGTTCTGCATGGAATAAGGGATCTTAGAGTA
>Ga0315314_1004383_pt1 | contig 10620 bp, 7 predicted proteins | sample TDP9_MG_FD_203631 | JGI IMG/M metagenome (GOLD analysis project Ga0315314, IMG submission 203631) | Freshwater sediment microbial communities from Lake Towuti, South Sulawesi, Indonesia - TDP9 | ecosystem: Environmental > Aquatic > Freshwater > Lake > Sediment | place: Indonesia: South Sulawesi... | reverse complement strand
TAATCGTTCTGCATCCTGAGCGGTTATGGACCCGGCAGGGCTATGCCCTGATGGCTGGCACACTCCTGGTGATCATGGGTATCGTTCTCTTGGCCATCGCCGGCCAACGACGCGAGCAGGAAGCACACGTTCTGGCCCCCATGGTCCAACCGGGATTTCTCCTCGGGCTGCTGATTTGTATCCTCGCGGGCATTTTTTCACCCATGCTGAACTTTAGCTTTGTGCTCGGCCAGGAGCTCCAACGACAAGCCTTTTCCCTAGGCGGAAGCTTCAGCATTGGAGCTAACGTCATCTGGTCACTGACGCTGACAGCGGGTTTTGTCGCGAACGCGGGCTATAGCCTCTATCTATTGCAGAAGAAGCGGACTTGGAATCTCTTTCGCAGCCCCAACGCGCCTGCGAGCCACTGGCTGGGGGGAAGTCTGATGGGCATAGTGCTTTTTGGAAGCTTTATGGCCTACGGCATGGGCGCCACCGCCCTAGGGCCTCTCGGCGGCATCGTAGGTTGGCCGCTGTTCATGTCCATGAGCCTGATCACCTCGAATGTGTGGGGGGCGCTGACCGGAGAATGGGCGGGAGCCAGCCGCCGTTCCTACGGATATTCTCTGGCCGGGGTTGCTTTCCTGATCTTCGCCATCACCGTGATCTCGCGCGGAGGCAGCGGGTAGGCCGCTACGCGAGCACTCGATGCACCATTTGTATTGGGCTCACGCGCACAGCGCGGAGGGGCCAAGCGACCCTCGCGCTCCGCGAGCCTCGCCATGGGAACGCACCACAACATCCCGGAATCAGAGGAACCTATGCGACTAGGGATTGGGACCTACGCGTACATGTGGTCAATCGGTTTTCCAGGCGCGCAGCCCGCGCAACCGATGACCGCACTTGACTTGCTGGCCAAGGCGCGGGAGCTCGGGGTGCATGTGGTCCAGATCGGCCCTAACCTGCCACTCGATCGGCTCTCTGAGGCCGAGGTGGACGCAGTGGTCAAGCAGGCGCGGGAGTGGGACATCGAGTTAGAGGTTGGCACACGTGGCCTCGAGACCGAACACCTGCGCCGCCAACTGGCAACCGCCAAACGCCTGGGCGCGACGTTGCTGCGCACCATCCCGGAGGTCGCCGGGGGCAGCGTCCCACCGCTCGCCGAAGTTGCCGATTATCTGCGGGCAATCATCCCAGATCTGGCCGCCGCGGGGATAAGGCTGGCGCTGGAAAACGGCAAGATCCCCGCCCGGGATCTAAGTGGCTTGCTCGACTCTCTCCGCAGCCCCTAGCTTGGCATCACTCTGGATACCGTCAACTCCCTGGCCATTCCCGAAGGCACCGAGCACGTCGTCAAAACCTTGGCGCGGCACACAATGTGTCTGCATTTGAAGGAATTCGTCGTCCAACGTGTCTGGCACATGATGGGGTTCACCGTGGAGGGCCGACCTGCGGGCCAGGGTCAACTCAACATCCCGTGGCTCTTAGACACGCTGCGCGCCGCCGGTGTCTCACCCAATGCCATCCTCGAGTTGTGGCCGCCCGAGCAGAAGACGTTGCCGGCAACCATAGCCCTCGAGCACGCCTGGGCAGTCGAAAGCATCCAGTACTTGCGACGCTATATTCCCGATTAGAACGTGAACAACACCGAACTGAAGGCTCTCCCGGCGCTTGAGATCGGCCGCCTGCGCCCGGTTCGCGTCAAGCGCGAATTTGCGCCGCGCCCACGCTTGCTCAATCCCCGCGCTTGAGCGTCAAGAACCTTTCGGCGTCTTTTTTCAATTTCTCTTGTTTCAGCTTCGTGGAAATGGAAAAGGCTTCGGCGGCCTCAGGCGTCTGTCCGTTCCTCTGATACCAGCGTCCCAGGCGATAGTGGTAAGAGCCGTCGGCGTCGGCGGCGAGCGCCTGTTTCATCTCCTGAATCGCCTTCTCGATTTCGCCCGCGGCCGCATACGAATCCGCCAGCCCCGCATGGGCCGTGGCAAGGGTGGGGTCAGCCGCAAGAGATCTGCTGAAATACAGGGCGGCTTCCTCCGGCCTTTTCATTCTTATGAGAAGTTGGCCGAGCTCGCAGTTGAGGGCAGGATGCGTGGGAAATCTGTCGACCGCAGCCCGCGCCTTCCCCAAGGCTTCCTGTTCCCGCCCTTTTGACCTGAGGAACTGGACGAAAAGAAGGTGAACCTCTGGATCCCCGGCGCCCAGTGCCCCAGCTTTCTCATACTCTGCCAGAGCCTTGGCCGTATCGTGATGGCCGTTGGCAAGGTCAGCGAGGAGAAGGTGAGCGCGATAAGAGTCAGGGTTCGCGTCGATCGCTTTTTGAAACGTCTCGCGGGCGAGGGCGCGGCAGGTTAGTGAGAGCCAATAGAGAGCCCGGCCATTCGCAGACTTCTTCAGAACCTCAAGAAGGGAGCGTAAGGCTCGGTCGTACTCACCGACGTTCCAAGCGCACTCCGCGAGCTCAAGGCGCTCGGCGCGGGACAGGGCACGCGAACGTTGCGCTTGGCCAAGCTGCTGCAGGCGGCGGCTGTAGCTCCGAAGGCCCCCGCGCCCGGGCGCCCTTTCGAGGTTTCCCGCCAAGCCTTCAAAGGCCCACAAGTTTCCTTCAGCTTGCTCAATATCCCCCAACTCCAGGTAGGCGGAATACAGGAGCGCTCGCGTGGCGGCCGCCCAAGCGGCATCTTCCGCCGCTTGCAGGGCGCTAGCGCTCGCGACCATCTTGCGCAACGTGTCGGGTGCCAAGCCAGCTAGGCATTCCGGAAGGCGTTTACGAGCAAAGGCAAGATCAGCCTCCAGAAGGTTTTTCAGGTGCGTAAGCGCTTTCGCAGTATCGCCCTGAGCCACCGCCAAGCGGAGCAGAACCATCTCGACTTGCGGGTCCCGCGCGTCGAGCAGCTTAGCCCTTGCGAGCTGCTCCTGGGCCGCCTGAATACGCTCGGGGGCCGGCTGGAAATCCAGGTAGAAACGCCCCAAGGCAAGCCGGACTTCCACGGAATCGGGGAAAGCTTCGACGGCGGCGCGGTAGTTGGCTTCAGCGTCGAGAAGAATCCCGGCCACGGCTTGCAGCTCAGCCAGGATCAGCTTCCCGTATAGCGTGGGACCGGGCGAATCCACCAGCTTGCGTGCCGCAGCTTTGCTCCAATTCAGGTACGCAATCCCCAGCCGATACCACGCTTGCTCCATCTTCGGGTCGCGCGCGACGAGATCGCGGTAGAGCTTGGTGGCCGATTCAAATTGCTCCAGCCGCGCGCAGGCATTGGCCAGTTCGTAGGTTGCCTGCGCGTGATGCGGCTCAAGGGCCAGCGCCGCTTGCAGCGGTCCGACGGCCTTTTGCGGCTCGCCTAGTTTGAGATGAATGATGCCCAGAAAAAGCTGCGGCGTCAGCAACCGCGGCTTGAGCGCCACGGCCTCTGCGAAGGCAGCCAGAGCTTCCCGATCCCTGTTGAGTTCGTAGAGAACCAGGCCCTTATTGGCCCACACCTCGGCGACTTTCGGGTCAAGCCTAAGAATTTCGTCATAAATCTTCACCGCCCCCACGAACTCCCGCCGCTGCTCAGCCGCCCGCGCTTCCTGGAAGAGCGTAACGATTCTGGCTTGAGCGCCCGGAGAAGCATCCTGGCATAGCCCGCGCGCGCTGAGGCCGAGAAGAGCAATCCCGAGGAGGGTGACTAGAAGGCGCGCCGACAACCTTTCATTCGAATCCGTGGCACAAGAGCGAGTTGGACGTATCCAGCAATGGGGCATTCCGGACCCCGGGAATCGCCGCGAAGCTCAGGGACTAACGAACTCGGCGGAAGCTTTTTTCTTGCGCTCAAGCTCGCCCAAGGCCTGATACCGCGCCATGTGCTGCGCGACTTTATGGCTTTCTCCCAACCGCTTATAGACCTGGGCAAGCTGATAGTGATACTCGGACTTGGACTCATCCAGACGCAGAGCGATCTCCATTTCGGCGCGTGCCCCGTGGAAATCGCCGCGACTGGCCAGCGTCTTGCCCAGATAGAAGTGCAGCTTGGCCCAGTCCGGGCGGGCCGCGATGGCCTGTCGAAAGAATTCCTCCGCCACCGGCATACTCTTGCGGCGGCTGGCCAAAAAGCCAAGCTGCATCAATGGCCAAGCGCACTCGCGCGCGGCAGATCCGCATAGCCCCAGCGCCTTCCGATAGCTTTCTTCCGCGGCTGAGGGGTCATAGAGACTTTCCTGCGTCTGACCGAGCGCCGTCCACACCCTGGTTGAATCGGGCTTGAGCTCGAGGGCTCGTCGCAAGACTTTTTCGGAGTCCTGGAACAGGCGAAGCTCGTACAGGGCCCGGCCCCGCAAATAGTGTAGCTCCCAATTCTGGGCCTCAAGCTCGGCGGCCCGTCGAAACGCTTTCTCAGATTCAACCAGGTTTCCCCCCAGGGCGTAGTCCAGGCCCAGCACTCTGTAGATTTCAGCGTAATCGGGCCGGCGGTTCGCCGCCTTTTCCAACCACTCGATGGATTCGTTGAGCTTCCCCAAATGCATCGCGGCAACGGCCAAGACCGTGAACCCATCCACAGACTCGCGGAGGCGGATAGCCGCCCGACCAGACTGCTCCGCCTGCGCACAGCGCCCCGCCTGGTTGGCGATCTGGCCCAGCAGCACGTGGCCTACATCCCAGTCCGGTGTCCGCTGCAATTGGCTCGCAATAGCCTGCTCGGCTTCCGAGTACCTGCGGGCGTCAAGCAGCGCCTGAATATCCTCGGGGATTCGAGCCGGAGGCGGCTGCGCCGCCGCCGTAACCAGACAACTGAAGAGAAAACAGAAGGCCGGCATCCCTCGGGCGAAGAATGCCGGCCTGGGCTCGCGCAACATGCTGGACGGGCTTAATGTACCTGAGGGGGCCGTGCCCGGGCAAGCCCGGGCAGGGCCCTCCAGCACCAAAAGATGAACCTGAGGGAGACTTGCATCTGCCGCTCAATGTTCATCCGACCCCAGAACGAGCCATATCCAAAGGCCCGACCACCCTGTACGGTCGGAGTGTCCGGCACGTAGGTGTTCGGGTTGTTAAAGATGCTCCGGTTGAGCAGGTTGAAGGCGTCCATGCGGAATTCGAGCCGCTTGCTTTCCGTCAGCTCGATGTTCTTGGTGATTGAGAGGTCTTCATTCAGCCAGGGGAAACCTCTCAACTCGCCGTACGTCCGCGCGGCATTCCCTAGTGTGTACGCTGGCGGATCTGTGAACGCCTCCGAGCTGAACATGAAACTCTGGCCGGGCCAGGGATTCGAGACATTGTTGCGGATGGCGACCCCGGGCACACGATCGAGTCTGCCCTCGTTGTTGAAGATGACGTTGGCGAGGTTGTTGGGCCATTGGTAGGGCGACAGCGGCAAGGCCGCGCCACTCGCGTATTGGAAGATGCCGGCCACACGCCATCCACCCACCAGCTTCTTGAGCGCCCGGTTCTGCACACGGTTTCCGAAAGGTAGCTCGTAACCATAGCTCAAGACCAGGTTGTGAGTCCGGTCTCCCCGATTGTTCGTGAAGGTGCTATCCACCGCCAGGCCTCCCTCCCGCGCCAGGTTCTTGGCGTTAACCGCACCGATGATCCCGAAACCGCCCCAGCCAAAAGCGTCGTCCACCGTGGTGATGTTCTTGGACAGCGTGTAGGCGACCAGGAAATCCAGGCCGCGGGACGTGCGTTGTTGCACCTTGACCTGGAGAGCGTTGTAGTCGCTCTCCCCCACGGTCGCCTGGGGGTCGTAAACTCTGTTGTATTGGGGGTAGGGACGCAGAGCCTGTGCCACCGTACCGCTGAAGCCCGAGTAGGGATACGGAACTCCTAGGGCTGCGGCCTCCTCCTCGCTGCTGATCGTTTGCAGCAGCGTGTCCCCCATGGACAGCACGCTGAAATCGTTCTGGTTGAGCTCTTTCAGGAAGCCAGCAATCAGACGCGTACCGTGGTTGCCGACATAGGCGGCCTCTACCATCAGGTTCGGGTTGAATTCGTATTGGATCGTGAAGTTCCAGTTGTAGATTAGCGGCAATTTTCCGCTTTCTCGGGTGTACGCCTGGATGTCCTGGTTGTTCAGCAGGGTGGGGTCGAGAACTGGGGGCACGACATCCACCGGCGGGAAGCCATCTTCCAGGTTGAACTGGGCCTCGGTGGCCGGGTCGAAATAAGGCAGGGAAGTGGTAACGCTCCCTGAGCCGGCGGATTGGATGGGATCGAAGGTGTTGACCTCCAACCGCCCATAGACGACGCCAAACCCGCCGCGCAGCACGGTCCTGTTGGTCATCTTGTAAGCGGCCCCGACACGAGGACCAAAGTCTTTCCAGTCAGTGTCCAGCCAGCTCCTCCGGCCCACACGACCTGCTCCGGAGCCCAGGAAGCCCAACGCACCGGGCCGGTTTCCTGCCCCCGGATTGGCTCATGACGGCAGCTTCTGGCTTCCCCTACTACTTGTCCACGGCTAGAACATCTGCTATTATTTACCTCAACGCGTGCGCTGACAGAATCAATTTGGGCTCCGTTGCAGTGAGGTGTCTCTGGATTTACGAGCGCCGCAAATAGGTGCAGCAGGGTGGACCAATCGGGTGCCGAGACTCGGTTTGTTTGCGCTCACGCTGACCGCCACTCTCCTGCTACTGGTGGCCTGTGGGGGGGCAACCAGAATTCCCTGCCACCACCTGCTACCAAGGCCGATTTTGCTGTCACGGTTAATCCACCAAGCTTAACGGCAGCGCCCGGCACAAGCACGAGCACGCAGGTTTCGCTTCAAGCCTTCGGCGGCTTCTCAGGTCAGGTGACGGTAAGCGTTTCGGGACTTCCCTCAGGCGTCAACGTCTCACCCGCTTCGCCATTTGGGTTGAACTCAGCCGGGCAGGTCCTGACCTTCGGCCTGGATTCATCGGTGGCGCTCGGTAGCTACAGCGTTACATTACAGGCGACCGCAGGGAACCTCAGTCACACAGCCACTGTCACACTGCAGGTCGAGTCACCGGCCGGATTCTCGGTCGGACTCAACCTGGCCGGGCCCGTTTATGTGGCTGTGGGCACGAGCTTCACCACGACCGTTGTCACGGGGCTTACAAGCAACGGCGCATCCAATTACCAGTTGCAGTTAAGCGCTTCGGGCCTTCCCGCCGGAGCGATGGCATCGTTCGCGAATAACCCGATCCCAGTACTCGGAAGCACTACATTAACGATTTCCGTGGCGGCCAACGCGGCCCCATCCCTGAACGCCAATGTGCTAGTCGTGGCGACGCGGACGCTCGACCAAGCACAGGAGACGGCTTCGTTCGTGCTGAACGTCGTTCCCACGTCAGGGACACTGCCGAACAATCGCACGGCATTCGTGCGCACTGATGGCCAGCCTTTCTCGGCCGTCTACGATCCGACGCATCACTTGGTCTTCGCCAGTGTGCCCGATTTGAACCGAATAGATGTCATTTCCCCAGCAACCGCTCAGACTATCAAAAGCATCCCTGTCCCCGCGCCTCGATCTCTGGACATCACTCTCGACGACGCACAGGTCATCGTGGGTACGAATACCCAGCTGCTTTGCTTCATTGATACGTCGACACTACAGGTTGTGCGCCGTGCAATCCTCCCGAAGTACACTCCGACCAATGGCTATCCAGGGTTCATCACGCCAGCTAGCCCTCTAGTCGTCGCGAACGGCGACGTCCTGATCAACGGCGGCAGCGCTGGTGTATTCGAGTGGAACCCGGCAACGGACGCACTTTCGGTGATCTGGGACAGTGCGCTGGGACCGCAGTGGATTTGGACTCGCAGCAGGGACGGCACGAAGGCCCTTATCTCAAGCTATACAATGCCCGGGAATCTGGTCCTTTACGATTCCGCGTCGAGCAGTTTCACGAAGACTGTGCAGTTCGCGGGGGCTCCTTTTGCGTTGGCCGCCAATCCAAACGGTGCGCAATTTGTTGCAGCTGTCCTATTTGAGTCAATCTATGTCTTCGACGCGAACCTCAGCATAGTGGGGACACTGCCAGTGGGCGGGGTAATCTACGGTATCCGATACAGCTTAGACGGAGGATCGGTCTACGTTGTGGCGCAGCCAGGCGATTGGGGTTCTATACCGATTATTTATACGATAAACTCGCAGACACTTCAGATCGTCGGCACCGCCCCCGCCTATGCTTCAAGCATTGCCTATTTCAGGATCGAACCTCAGCAGTTCAAAGTCGAAGTTCCACTTGCGGTCGCGGAAACGGGGCTAATCGTAGGGGCTGCCGATCACGGAATCGTGTTTGATGATTCAACCTACTATCAATCGCTCTCGTCCTCGGTGCCCTACCCTTCGTTCACGATAGTTGTCGACCCCGCTGAAGGCCCCCTCAATGCTTCAACGTCTGTCACTATCGAGACTGATGTCTATCCCGTTCCCCCGGATGTATGGTTCGGCTCGCAACGCGGAACCAACCTCTCGCTGGACGGCGGTGCACCTCAAGCGACGGCGCCCCCTTCTGGCATCAGCGGGCCGGTGGATGTCAAGGTGATCCAACCTACGGGAGTGGTGTCTTACATCCCGCAGGGCTTTACCTATGGTGAGTTTCCTTTGCTGTCCGGCACACTGGCAGCGACACCAACCGGCGGGGTCACCGCAGACCTCTTCGGGTATGGATTCTCTGTCGACACGGCGCCGTCGAATCTGCAGGTCACGATCGGCAACCGAGCGGCCGCGATTACCTCCCAAACGCTGTTCCCAACTGAAGAGCCGTATCCCTTCCCTTTGCAGCACCTGAAGGTAACAGTTCCGCCGGGCAATCCGGGAGCACAGGACATCACTATCAGCTCCTCCAGCGGGACGGCAACCATCCCCGGGGGCTTCCACTACGCCACCAGCGTGACCGATTACGCCAGCCCAGCGCAGTTCGAGGCCATCCTATACGATCAGACGCGGCAGCAACTTTATCTGACGACTCAAGGGCAGGTGAATGTGTTCTCTCTTACGAGCAATGCGTTCCTTACCCCCTTCGTACCTCCAACGTTGCAAGGGGGGTTACAACTGATCGGCATGGCCTTGACGCCGGACAACTCCAAGCTGCTGGTCGCGAACTACGCCGACCAATCCGTAGCGATCATCAATCCCGACAACCCATCTAGCGCTGAAGCGGTGCAGGTCAATGCCAGTCCGTTCACGATTGCCACGACAAGCACAAACCGAGCCTTCATCGCCACCGCCGTCGGCGGTCAACTTCTTGAACTCGATCTCTCCACCTTGCAGGTCGCTCCCGTGACACCGCCGCTCGGCAGTTCCCCATCGAGCAACCTTAACTTTGTCTCTTCTTCCAACGATGGCAGCAAAGTCTTCCTCGCTCCGCATGGTGGATCGGCCCTTGTTTGGGACGCGCAGAGTAATACCTGGCAAGTCGGCCTCCTCGTTTTTGCAAACGGCGGCGCCAGCGCGGGTGACGGAAATCTCTTCGTCGCTATGGTTATGTCGCCGATGGTGATGGATGCCGAGGCTGCCCTCGTCGGCATAGGGGCGGCGCCCGACTACCTGCCCTCTCTAGGTGACGTCGTCGCGGGCATAAAAATGCATGACACCGGAAGCCTGCTTTACGTGCCTTATCAGAATGGCATCGATATCTACGATGTGCGCCACGGCGACCTCCGCGAGCGTGTACTGCTCAGCGAGACCTTGCCGGGCCCGGTCAGCGGATTGCCAGTACTAACGATGGCCATCGATGAGACCGGGGGGCGAATCTTTCTGATTACCCACGCCGGGCTAACAATCGTCGAACTCAACTCGGTGCCGCTTTCCATAGGCAGTGTCACGCCAAACACCGGACCGGCGGCCGGAGGCACGCAGCTCACGCTCCGCGGCAGCGGCTTCCAATCTGGCACTGAGGTTACGATTGCTGGGGTTGCCGCAACGACCACATTCGTTGACCAAAACACGTTGCAGGTTATGGCTCCGCCACTGCCGACAGGCCCCGCGGCGATTACTGTGCAGAGCCCTGACGGCGCTACCTACACGCTGGACGCTGCTTATGCTGCTCAGTGAATCTGTTATCAAAGCCTTTGTTTTTTGTTATAGTTACAGGGAGGGCCCATAGCTCAGTCGGTTAGAGCAGCGGACTCATAATCCGTTGGTCGCAGGTTCGAGTCCTGCTGGGCCCACCAACTCGCATCGCAGTCCGCACCGATGGCCGCTATAACCGTTTCGATGACCTGTCCCACGGCATCTTCTTTGCCTATCTGGCCTCCTACTTCCGGACACTCGGAGAGCACGGATGGTAGGTTGTTGGCGACGTGCAGAGGGGTCATGTGACCCTGCCCCGCTGCCTGCTACCGAACAGCCCCATCAGCGAGACTGCAGACCAGAGATTGATGCGGGGCCAGGTACCCGAACACGGTACGTGCGCGGCCTTCCAAACGGATCTTTCAGACACCTTGCTCGGTCACCTGCCTGTGATACAGGTCGGTCAACGCACTCGGGCGCATCCAGATTACCCGATCGGCAAAGTGCTTCTGGACCCGTTCCACTATCTGCTTGAAGGCTTCCCAACCCACCCCGTTGACGCGGTTCAGGCCCAGCAGCGGGCGCTTCATGCGGCGTCAGAGCAGGATTCGTCGGCTGACGGATGTCCCTTCGGCTGTCAGCAGCCGGTCGCGCAGGCCGGCGACCTTAAAGGCCACGATTGCCCTGACGATCA
>Ga0315314_1004382_pt1 | contig 10620 bp, 12 predicted proteins | sample TDP9_MG_FD_203631 | JGI IMG/M metagenome (GOLD analysis project Ga0315314, IMG submission 203631) | Freshwater sediment microbial communities from Lake Towuti, South Sulawesi, Indonesia - TDP9 | ecosystem: Environmental > Aquatic > Freshwater > Lake > Sediment | place: Indonesia: South Sulawesi... | reverse complement strand
GTGGCATCGCCTTTCATTCTGAGGTCAGCGAAAACAGCGTTCGAGAATGTTCCAAGAAAGCTGGTGGACAACGCCAGAGTACTCACCCCTTCAGGAGTCAGAGTCTTCCTAACGGTCACTCTGCCCCTTTCCATGTACGGAGTCATGACTGGTTTAGTGATGACTTGGGCGAGGTCAATGGGCGAGTTTGGGGCGACTCTCATGTTCGCAGGAAACCTGCCCGGTGTTACTCAGACCATGCCGCTGGCGATATACATGCTAATGGCCCAGGATCCTCTTGCATCGAATCTGCTGTCAGCCATCCTGGTTGTCATCTCATTCTTTGTCCTTGCGCTCTTCAAACTACTTGACCGAAAAAGGTACGGTGTGAGATTATGATTCGCCTCGACATGATTAAGAAACGTTTCGGAGAGAGAGGTTCTGAAAGGAGTCACATTGCAGGTTGAGAAAGGTGAACTTCTTTCTCTCGTCGGCCCCAGCGGCTGCGGAAAGACAACAACCCTCAACATTGTAGCCGGGCTCTGCCGGCCAGACGATGGATCAGTGTTGATCAACCAAGTTCTCGTTGAAGGAAGATCCGGGAAGAAACGAGTCCACGTTAAGCCGGCAGACCGCAGGATAGGATATGTCTTTCAAGATTACGGACTCTTCCCCAACATGAAGGTACACGACAACGTGTCATATGGACTCAAGGCCAGGCATCTGCCGGAGAACGAAGTCAAGAAACGAACTCTGTCATTGCTTGAGTTTGTGGGGCTTTCTGATCATTCTGAACATTACCCCCATGAACTCAGCGGAGGGCAGAAACAACGAATAGCATTGGCCAGGGCTCTTGCAACAGACCCTGAGGTTCTCCTTCTTGACGAGCCTTTGGCTGCGCTGGATAGCAGAAGAAGGGCGAGTCTAAGGACGGATTTCAAGAACATTCTAAGGGCTCTTCGAGTGACCTCAATTTACGTTACTCACGACTTGGCTGAGGCATGTACGGTTTCTGACAGGATAGCAGTTATGGGATCCGGTAGGATTGAACAGGTCGGTCGCCTTGATCATATTCTCGAGAAGCCGAATTCCGGCTATGTCGCCGAGTTTCTCGGTTTGAATGTCTACAGCGGGAAAGTTGCCGGCATCTCAGGATGCCATGCAGAGATCGCAATTAACGGCACCTTGATCTCAGCTGGTTCAGTTCCGAGCCTGCACGAAGGGCCTGCGTTGGTCACGCTCAAGCCAGAAGACGTGATCTTGTCATCTGAACCAACTAGCGACAATCCGAGGTGGTGCAAGTGCAAATACAATAGCCTTGTCGGAACGATAGTTGAGATCATCCGAATGAAATCCAACGCTAAAGTGGCTGTGGACGTGGGCTTCCTGATTGAGTCCGAGCTGACTCTGAGCTCCCTTGAGGAATTGAGCCTAGAGGCTGGGAGAAAGGTACATGTGCATTTCAAAGCAGACTCAGTGGGCATCTCGCAAGGTCCGAACCAATGCTGACCAAACTAACGCATCATATGTCGTTGACCAGTCATAGCTACGTAGTTGATGAGCAGAAACGACAGTAGGTCCGGCATAATGGTATTTGGTGTTCGAATGGGTTGAAGCCGACAGCCCATCTTTCCTTTTCAATTACGGCGTGCTCACATTGGAGGCTCGCAGACGATGGAAATGCGAATGTGGCAGTGAAGGCCAAGCCAAGATCGTGACCGCGTCAGATGGAGAGATAGTCTGCGGGAAATGCAGAACAGTGCTAGGCCAGGTTGCGCGATTCAAGGAAGATTCGACAGAACAGGCGGAGGGTGGGATGAGGAAGGTGACCTTTGCCGAAAGATACTGGAAGAGCGCGTAGACAAGAAAGGATGGCAGCTCCAGGCATCGCCCGAGGTTTCAGGGATTTATTGACATCTGACCTACTCCCCCTAGCTGTCATCGTATGAACAATTCTGCAGCCAGTCTGACTGGTACGACACTGAGATGGTCAGCTCCTTCCTGACTAGCCGACACTGCAGATCAGCTGTTCGATTTCATTGAGCGTATGTACTCGTCAATGTCTGTCTGGGTCATCGACAGCGCTTTCTGTCTGATCCTCTGTCTCGTCTCATAGTTGGAATTTCCGGCAGCTATTTCCTTGTTGAAATAGTCCTGCTCAATGTGTAGCCTTACTAATGTGTCGTCGGCAACTTCGCCGCGGTGTAGAAGGGCAACCGTCACGGATTCTGAGATTGTGTAAACGTAGGGGTCCCTGAATACATGAGAATCAAAAGCCACCTTTCTCTGTTGAAGCTCTCTTTCTAGTGGTTCTCGATGTAGCAATCCGCGCACACAGAGTATTCTCTTTTCCGCATTCCCAGTCGCCAGCGTCTGCAATCGCTCCGCATAGGAAATGTCACGTTCTTCGATCTGTGAGGCGAACTCTTTTTCGAATTCTCTCAACAATCGAACAGCTTGCAGCGTTCGTTTCTGTCTCCAGAACTTCCTTGCCTCTTGTAGCAGAGTATCCGCTTGTCTCGTTTCGGTTTTCTTGATGGCGGATCTCTCGAATTCTATTGTCTTTTTTGTAAGAAATAGACGTCCAAGAAGACCGTTTGCGAACTGCTCGAGAGGAGAAAGGGTGCCTCGGGGAGGGAATGCCTCGCCTCTAGACACTGCATTCCAAAAACCCTCTTCCTCTTCTTGACCCTCGGGGTCGGCAAATTCCATGGCAACAATCTCCGCCGACTCGAAAAGCTTGTCAGACTCTGGCGTGAACGATTCTGGCGAATGAGAGACAAAGAACAGGTCGAGCAATTGGCAAGCCCCTCAGGCCCTTCTGTTGACTTGTGCCAATAAGCGCTTCGTCCGGAAGCAGCCGACAAAAAGCGTTATATTTGGCAGAATGCATTGTCGCTTGGATGAGCTTTATGCTGTCACGCTCAGCTCTAACTAAGATGCAGGCCGTGCTGGTTGTTGCTGTTATTGTAATCGGCGTGGTCGTAGCTGCGTTCGCGTACACTTCACTCAGTCCCGCGCCGAAGGCGCACCTGATAGTCTCGACGACGACTAGCCTCTATGAGACCGGTTTTCTTGATGTGCTTAAGACAAACTTCGAGGCCAAGTATCCCAACATGAACGTTTCCTTCATCTCCCAAGGAACCGGTTTGGCGATCCAGACAGCGATGCGAGGCGACGCGGACATGATCCTTGTGCATGATCCCGCGGCGGAAACCAAATTCCTCCAAGGAGGCTACGGGGTCAACCGCAAGATCGTAGCATACAATTTCTTCATAATTGTCGGGCCATCGGAAGATCCGGCTGGAATCGCGGGTAAATCTCCTTCAGACGCGTTCAAGCTGATAAACTCTGCAGGTGAGAGCGGAAACGCGATCTGGGTCTCCAGAGGAGATAATTCTGGAACACACACGAAGGAGAAGAGCCTCTGGAAGAGTGTAGGCCTGAACGCGACTGTGCTTCGCACTGAGTCGTGGTACTTGGAAGCAGGCAGTGGGATGACAGCCACACTCAAACTTGCCAACGAGAAACGAGGCTACACCCTGAGCGACATCGGTACTTATCTCATGAATTTCAACAACAAGAACATCGACCTCGTGAAGCTCGTTGAGGCAGGCAAGAGCATGCTGAACGTCTACAGTGCCATTGCGGACGATCCCAGGAATGCGAATATGACGAAGTCGAACTTCGATGGCTCAATGCAGTTCATCAAGTATCTCGTCTCGGATGAGGGCCAGAACCTCTTCGACACCTATGGCGTTAGCAGTTACGGCCAGGCCCTGTTCAAACCCTACATCAAGCTGATTCAGAGCCAGAGTGATCCTACGCTCATCGGATGGATCCAAGAATATGCATTCATTGGCGGATCGGAGTGTCCACCAGAATACCAATACCAGGCAGAAGGTCTCTACTCAACGCAAGCTACTGTACCAATCTTGGTCATATCTATCCCAGTCGGGATCGAGGATAGGAAAATGATGCCTTGGACCCGATCACTGAAGGTGTAATCCGCGCTATCAATCTGATAGTTACCGGTGACCGTGAAGTATTCAGCATCGCAGCGCTTTCCCTGTACATTTCCATATGCTCGACTCTGCTCGCCTGCGTTTGGAGCATTCCGGTTTCTGCTGCTCTGGCACTGCGAAGTTTCCTTGGAAAGCGAACTGTGAAAGGCCTCTTCAACGCCCTGATCGGTATTCCGACAGTCGCCTTAGGCTTGTACATGTACCTGCTCCTATCTAGAAGTGGCCCGCTCGGATACTTCCAATTTCTGTACACGCCTAACGGCATCATAATCGGTCAGTGCATACTTGTCACTCCAATAATCGTCAGCTTCTCTACGAGTGCATTGGAATCCGTTGATCCGGACCTCAGAATGCTTGCGAGAACTCTCGGAGCTTCTGGCTACCAGGTTGACGCAGCGGTTCTGAGGGAGGCATTCTGGGGCGTGACGCTCGCGATTGTTGCTGCCTTCAATAGAGCATTTGCGGAGCTAGGTGTTGCGATGATGCTCGGGGGCAACATCAGGAATCTCACTCGCGTGTTGACGACTGCAATAGCTCTGGAGACTGCCAAGGGCGAAATCGCTCTCAGCATCGCGCTGAGCTTCATTCTACTCGGTATCGTCATGTCTCTGAGCATCGCGATCAACCTCGCAAGAAGGCCCTCCTAGTGATGTCCGCTATCGAAACGCTGGGTCTGAGCAAAAGATACGACAGCCTACAGGCACTTGATGAAGTGAATGTCAGAGCCCCTTCTCAGCAGGTCACGTCGGTGGTCGGCGTGAATGGCTCAGGCAAGACAACGCTACTCAAGATTCTAGCTGGCCTCGAGCTCCCCAGCGGAGGCAAAGTCTTCGTTAACAGGCATGAGGTTGGTCCGGACGAACTTAGGGCGCATTGCACCATGGTCTTCCAGAAGAGTGTCATGTTCAGCGGCACGGTCTACGACAATGTCGCCTACGGCCTGCGTCTGAATCGATCCGGCAGCGGAGACGTTCGTGAGAGGGTGAGGTCAGCGCTGGCGCTTGTGAACCTAGAAGGTTTCGAGAAGCGAAAAGCGCGTAGACTCTCGAGTGGGGAACAGCAACGTGTTGCTTTGGCACGTGCGCTCGCGCTGGAACGAGAGGTGCTTCTAGTTGACGAACCAACGGCTAACCTTGATCCTGCGAACGCAATGATCATCGAACGGGCAATCAAAGAATCCGCCAAATCTAGGATTGTAGTGCTCAGCACGCACAACCTTCCCCAAGCCCGAAGGCTTTCTGATCGGGTGATCCACCTCTATAGGGGACGCGTGGTCGAGGAAGCGGAACCGTCACGTTTCTTCACGAGCCCCAGCGATGAGAGAACCAAACTTTTCATTGAAGGAGAGCTTCAATACTAGAGCTGGACAAGGGGAAGAAATGGGGAAAGCGCGTTCGTGGTTCTGGAATCTAGAGCCATCCTACACTGTTACATTTGCCTTGCAGGGCAGAAAAGTGATCGGCGAACTTGAAGCCCAAATGCTGCGAGCGATTGATCAGACTGGAAGCTTCTCGCAAGCAGCACGCACACTGAGCCTGTCATATCCCTTCGTATGGAACACCATCTCTCAGATCGAGCGTTCTGTGAACCGCAGAATCGTCGCATCAGAACGAGGAGGTGCGAAGGGAGGCAGAGCCGAATTGACCAGTCACGGTAGGCAGCTGCTTCAAGCCTACCTTGAACTTGACTCGATGGTAGATCGATTTCTCAAAGGCAGTATTCCATCCGACGCGTACATGCCAGGTGCGGGTTATGTTCGCCCGAATCTGTCCTTCATGGGTAGCGACTGCGTTGTGGTCGAAAGGGTGCTCCGCCGGCTGCATGACATCAATCCTAGAATGAGCTACCAGATGCTAAACGTCGGGTCATGGGCCGGCTTGACTGCCATGATGCTTAGACAAGCTGACATAGCGGGCATCCACATATTCGATGAGACAGAATCAAGCTACAATCGGCCTCTTCTATCAAAGTTCGGATTATCACGTTCGTGTGCGCTCGTTTGCGGCTACAAGAGGCAGCAATGCCTCATGGTTAGGAGGGGCAATCCGAAGAGGATCAGAGGAATAGACGATCTTCTACGAAAGGATGTGAAGCTCGCCAATCGAAATCCTGGCTCAGGAACCAGGATTCTGCTAGACGGGAAGCTGCGCGAGCTGGCGAAGGCGAAAGGCATTGTCTTCGGCACGCTGACAAAGCGGATCAGAGGATACGATTCGGAGATGATGACCCACAAGCAAGTCGCGACCGCTGTCTCCTCAAGACGTGCAGATGTAGGAATAGGCTTGATGTCGATCGCGGTCGCAATGAGGCTCGACTCGATTCCTATTGCAGAAGAGCAGTATGACTTCCTAGTCGAGAAGAGGCTTAGGAGCCCGTATGTTCGCGGGTTCTTCGATATCGTAAGATCCAAAGGGTTTCAGAGGCAGATCGAGGCCACGCCGGGGATCGAGTTCTGCAAGGAGAGTGGCCGAGTCGTCTCCTGATACCTGCGAGATGTGACGCAACAAGCAGGTAGGTTCATCAGCCTGCAGGCTACAGCTATGGCCACACGTGGGGATTGACTGTTCACGCGAATGGTTGCTTTGCGTCAGTAGAGGTTGAGGGGAGGTGAGCACTATGAAGCTAAGCGCAAGAAACGTCCTCAAAGGTAAGGTGAAGAGTGTCCGCGATGGTGCTGTGAACTCTGAGGTCATTGTCGAGCTGCCGGGAGGAATCGAAATCGTCTCCGTCATCACGAAGACTTCAGCTCAGAGCCTAGGACTGCAAGTGGGCAGATACGTCTACGCAATCATCAAGGCCACCAACGTCATACTGGGCACGGATTGACTGCCATCCCCGTTCATGCCGTCATGGCTCTCCTAACGCAGACACAAAACAGTTCAAATTCATCAGCTCAGAGATCCTGCGGGACAGAGAGAGATAGTAGGTTCGAATGTCGCTCTGTAGGAGCAATCGATGTTAGGGCTTCTTCATCTCGCGGCTTATCCACCAGGTCAATCCTACGGCGATGGGAATTCCGAAGATGATTAGGCCCCATATCAGGATCGTTATCATGGAACCCACGACATAGTCCAGAGTAAAAGTGGCGACGGGGACATTCCACTTTCCATCAATGAAGACCTTTATGCAGAAGGCGATGAAGCAAAGCAGAGATACTCCGCTACCGCCTGCTGAGCGTTTGCGTCCGCCGAATTGATCTCCTCTCCACTCCTCTTCAGGCAGCCTCTTCCACCATTGCCAACCCACCACCGCGGCTATCACTATTGGCACTCCTATCAGCAGAAGCTCCCAGAAGACCGCACACAAGATGAAGGTCACCAGATTCGCCATTGTCCAAAGACCTAGTACTCTCGGCACCATGCCCGCCGATTGGGCGTTGCCCACGAACCAGAGAAATACGTAAACAGCCCCTATGAACGCCAAGGCAACTGCCAGCACAAACATGGCAGTGGCGCCCCAGTGCCTTCTCATGAAACCCCTCCAATCAGAATCCTCTGCACTCATCCCATCCAACGCTCCTTGGCATTACAGTTCAAGGCATCTATGGCTCCACGTCTTAATGCGATTGGTGCAACCGGCGACTCCGACGCGACTACAACCTGAAGATATGCGGCAAATGCATCAACGTGCTTGCCGAGATGCTCAAACGCTAGACGATATGATCTAAGATCACATGCCATCTGTACACCATGGCATTGCCAACTCTTACTCATCTTGCAATCACACGGAAACCATGCGAGCGATAGTATCATCCTATCTCCACTTGAATCATCGTTCGTCAATGCAGGGGATTGAAAGGCCCGTCGATCCCCTTGAGTGTTATCGCACAACTGTTGAACCTTGAGTGCGGCGAGTCTCCGTCTCAAGACCTTGAGCGGAAGAGCCCACACGGCAGCTTTCAAGTGAATTTGGGCTCCTTCGAGCCACGTCTTCAGTTCATAGCTAGGCAGGCGAGTTTATGGCGAAGAATAGGAAACATGAAAACCAGCATTTCGCGGTGATGACGAGCAATGAAGTGGGTAACGCGCGAGAACGTTCACGTGGACAGGGTTGCCTGTCCTTGGCTGATCAAGCGATTTGTCGATCCGCAAGCGACATTTCTCTTCGTGTCGTCAGATAGGCTGCATGAGACCGCCATAAGTGAGGGCGCCATTCCATTCGATGCTCCTGGGGTCGAACTTGGTCACAGAGGAGACAACTGCAGCTTTGACGCGGTAATTGCCAAGTACAAGCTTACGGACCCTGCCCTTCTCGAACTCGCGAGGATCGTGAGAGCGGCCGACACGAATAGGACGGAGCTTGCACCCGAGGGTGTCGGACTGGAAGCGATCGCGGCAGGTTCCATGATGATCGCGAAGGATGACTACGAAGCCGTTGAGAAGCAAGCGTACCTCTACGACTCACTCTACGCATACTGCAGACTCCGCCTGATCAAGCGAAAGTACGCGCAGGAAATCGACAAACTCGAGCCAAACCAGAGGCGACAGTTTCTGAGGAGTAAGGTGAAAGAGGGCCGTCCGTGACACCGCCCCCGCGCAGTGTCGGATACCTATTCTGGGCACTGTGCGTCGTTGGTTTCTTTGCGATCCTCAGCTCGACAATGTCCAAGTCTCCTGTACTGAACCCGTTTGCACGGGCTCTCGGTACACCAGACTCTCTGATGGGGCTTGTTGCGGCAGCCTCTACGATTCCTGGAATATTGGTGAGCTTGCCCGCGGGGTCGCTCTCAGACATGTTCGGAAGAAGAAAGATCCTCTTCGTCTCTGCGGCGGTGTTTGCCTCTGCCCCTTTCTTCTATCTTCTCGTGACCTCATGGTGGCAACTCGTCTTGGTAAGGTTCTACCACGGATTTGCGACAGCGATGTTCGTGCCCGTCGGGAACGCCTTCGTCACAGAGCTCTTCCCCAGCAAGAAAGCCGAGCGTATCTCACTGTTTTCATCCTCAACCATTGTTGGAAGAGCGATAGCCCCATTCCTTGGTGGCTACATTCTGCTCGTTACAAACTATGGTTTCCATCAGCTCTATGGAGCAGTCGGAATTGCCGGCGTCACGGCATTCATCACCGCGCTACTACTCTTGAAAGAGAGGCCGCATCCAATTGAAGCGAACGCTCAAACTGTCGGGGAAAAGAGTTCAAGACTGCTTGAAGGGTGGCTTGCGGTTGCCAAGAGCCGCGGCACGCTCGTCGTGAGCCTTGTGGAAGCCGCCCAATATTACGCGTATGGTGCAACAGAGTTCTTCCTTGTGGGGTATCTCAAAGAAGTCGCTCACTTTGACTCGTTCACTATAGGCATAATCTCGGGATCACAGCTTGCGGTTGTCCCTCTTCTCAAGCCGCTGATGGGGAAACTCTCTGATAAGGCAGGAAGAACGATACCGATAGTGACGGGGTCGCTCATCAGCGCATTTGCATTAGGCGTCATTCCCTTCACAACTAGCTTCTCGTTCCTCCTGCTGATTTCGATTGTCTACGGGTTCGGATTCTCAATGGTGACTTCCTCAACTGCCGCGCTTGTGAGCGAACTCACAGACAAGGCTCTCGTGGGCACCGGTATGGGTTTCCTAAGCACAATCATGGATGTAGGGCAGACTCTGGGGCCGATCATAACAGGCCTCATACTTGCGACCACCCTAGCCTATGAGGGCACCTTCCTATCCCTGACGGCAATTCTCGTAGTCACTTGCATTGTTTTTCTTGCTGCTAGAGTAGGCGGAGTTACGCGTTATGCCCCGGCCGGGTCCACACCACATTGACAGAATCAAGACGGGTGATCTGGCGTACCAGTCTCGCACGTGCGGACTTCGTCAATCTTCCGTTGCCTGTTCTTTTACCTCAGTCGCAACGGGCAATCCTTCCCACTTCTCAACCATGGGACTTCGACATCGTCCTCATGGATTCAGCTGAATCTGCTCAAGTCTCCGTGTGGGATTGCCGACTGCAGACCGGGCAATCAAGCTTCTTGCGGACTTCGATTTCATGAAAACTCATGTCAGCTCCGTCCCAGAAAAGCAGCTTGCCTGAATAAGGCGTTCCCATCCCGAGAATCAGCTTGAGAGCTTCCATAACCTGGAGGCAGGCGATTGTGCCTGCCGCGGGTCCCGCTACGGGTAACTTCCCAATTTCCGGCGGGACATCACCGTAGATACACATCAAGCATGGCGATCTGCGGGGCAGTATTGTTGTCATGCATCCCTCCAGCCCATAAACGGAGCCGTGAATGAATGGGACGTCCTCGCTGACGCATGCTCCGTTGAGGATGAAGCGCGTTTCGAAATTGTCCATTCCGTCGAGAACAATGTTGAACCCTTGGATCAGTTCCCTTACGTTTTGAGTTTCTATCCTAGCCTTGATGGCTTCGAGTTTCACGTCCGAGTTGACGCGTTTCAGTTTCTCGTTTGCGGAATCTGCCTTATAGCGTCCCACATCACCCTCCCAGTGTAGGATCTGTCTGTTGAGGTTGTCCAAGTCAACTCGCTCCTTGTCTATTAGGCGAATTCTGCCTACCCCCGCCGCGGCAAGGTAGACCGCCGTGGGGCAGCCCAAGCCACCTATGCCTGCAACAACGACGGCTGCCGACTTCAACTTGACTTGTCCCTCGCAACCCCAGCCTCTGA
>Ga0315314_1004381_pt1 | contig 10621 bp, 9 predicted proteins | sample TDP9_MG_FD_203631 | JGI IMG/M metagenome (GOLD analysis project Ga0315314, IMG submission 203631) | Freshwater sediment microbial communities from Lake Towuti, South Sulawesi, Indonesia - TDP9 | ecosystem: Environmental > Aquatic > Freshwater > Lake > Sediment | place: Indonesia: South Sulawesi... | reverse complement strand
CAATGCCGTCATATCCCCATTCAACAGCACGCTGGCCCAGTTCCTCTGGAGTGCCGGTGAGTACCTTCACCACAAAGCTAAGCTCTAGCATATCAGGCGTCGAAGCAAAGAGACAAAACTTGACTCTTGACATTAACTACCTCCTTTCGCTGATGATTTCAGCTATTTTCCTTCGGCAATAGCCGTATCGCCATCAACTACTATGTAATAATATAACATTATTATGTTGCGTTAATTCACGAATAGCTTTCATAAAATCCTTGTCCGCTGGAATGCCACCCATCCCAACGGCTCTCATCGGTTCCATAATTACTGCTGCTTGAACATTATAGCGCATTGTTACTTTAGTTCCTTACTAAAACCACCGCCCTCATCAATGTCATAACTACATTCTGCATGCCTGGAGGTTTTCCGCCTATTTTTGTGCATTGACAATTACAGAAATAGGACTATAATTAAGTTTGCCTGATGTGAAATCACCTTAAGAACAAAAGGCACGGGGTTGACAAGTATGAGAGGGATAAGGAGGGCCCTGCAGCCGATTTTTTGATGTCGGTGGTCAGTGTCCTTTTTTAATTCGGAGGTTTGCAAACTATTGTTCGAGGAGGTGATAGCTTTCAGAAGAAAAAATTTTTACCGGCGTAATTCCTAAAATCCTTTAGGAGGTAAATCAGTGAAAAATAAATTATTCTTGATTCCGCTGGCGTTGATATTAACTGTGGTCTTAATTGTTAGTTGTGCAGCGCCAGCACCCGCCCCGGCGCCTGCGCCAGCACCTGCACCTGCTCCCGCTCCCGCGCCAGCACCTGCTCCCGTTCCAGCACCGGCTCCAGCGCCAGCACCAGCCCCGGCACCTGCCCCAGCACCCGCCCCCGCTCCAGCACCGGCTCCCGCTCAACCGCCTAAAGCAATCACTTTGAACGGGCAAGGGCATAGCCCGGCAACTTCCGAAATGTACATAACAATGGTCAGATGGAGCGAAAGAGCGACTCAAGCCAGTGGTGGCCGTTTGGTTCTGAAACCCCAACCCGCCGGAGCCATTGTCCCAGCGACCAAAGAGTTTGACGGCGTGCATGGCGGCAGTTTGGACTATGCTTTGACGGCGGTCACTTACTGGATGGACAAATTCCCCGCGGCTGGTCTATTCACATTTACCATTGGCGGGCTCTCTCCAGTAGAGGAAATGCTCTGGCATCTGCAGGGGGGAGGCAATGAGCTACTCCAGAGGATGATCAAGGACTACAATGTCGTCACGGTTCCTGGCTTCATTGGCTCCCCAGAGATATTCCTTAGCACTACGAAGCCGCTGAAGACAGTAGCCGATATCAGAGGACTGAAAATCCGCACCGCTGGTGATGATGGGGTATGCTTCACCAAGATGGGTGCCTCCGTGGTCTCAATGCCCCCGGGAGAAGTCTATGAAGGTATGAAGCGCGGCGTCATTGATGCCTTCCAGCTGAGCACTCCCGCCGTAGACTACTCCATGGCGATGCATGAGGTAGTGAAAAATATTTACCTCTCTCCCGTGCGTCAACCTTCGGAATATCACGCCTATCTGTTTAACAAAGATGTCTGGAATAACAAGTTTCCAGCCGACCTCAAAGTCCTGATACAAGACGCTATTCTAGCCGAGGCATGGCAGTACTATGCCCTGATAACTAAGTTGGATAGAGTGGCGGTCGAAAAATACCGAGCCTATGGTGTTACCGTAGCGCCAATTCCAAAAGAGATAGAAGACGAAGTGGTGAAACAAGCCGAGGCTTTGTATGCTGAGCGAGCCGCCAAAGACCCGTTCTATGCCGAGGTGCTAAAGTCAATGCGTGACTTCCAGAAGGCAGTGAAAGAATTCTTCCCTCGCCTCTAGGTTTCGGTCCGGTCCCCCTTCGGGGTTCACTCGGAGGGGGACCTCATTTAAACAGGCATGAAGAAAATAATAAAGTTCATTGAGGCTACCAGTCTCTGGACGGGTAAGACGGCGCGGTGGCTGAGTGTTGTTCTTGTGTTGCTGATGACCTTTGAGGTCTTCATGCGCTATGTCTTCAGACGTCCGACGATGTGGGGATATGAGACTATGATTATGACTGGCGCCGCGATGTATGCCCTCGCCTGGGCTTATGTCCACCGCGAAAAGGCTCATATCAGAGTAGATGTCTTCTACATGCGTCTGTCAGCCAGAGGTAAGGCTGTGATTGATGCCATCTGCACCTTTTTCTTATTCTTCCCTTTAATCAGTCTCCTCGGTTACATGGCTTTTTCCTGGATGGTGCGCGCCTGGAAAATCGGTGAAAAGTCAGTTGAGAGTTACTGGTATCCTCCCATCGCCCCGCTCCGCACTGCTGTGTTTCTCGGGCTACTCTTCTTCGGGCTTCAGGGTCTTGCCCAGTTTATCCGCGATGTCTACTTGCTGGTAAGGAACAAAAGCTATGATTGAAATAAGCCCGGAGATTGTTACCCTAATCATGATTCTGGGGGTCTTCGTCAGCATCATGCTCGGCTATCCCCTGGCGCTCCCCATTGGTGCTCTCGGACTTATCATGGGTGTCCTACTTGTCGGACCGAAGGCGACCTTTGATTTGTACTACACCCGCGTCTTCAGTATTCTCACCAACTACATTCTTCTTGCCATCCCACTTTTCGTCTTTATGGGCGATATGCTGGAAAAGTCTGGCATTGCTGGCGGACTTTATGATGCTTTGTATTTGTGGCTGGGTGGCCTGAGAGGTGGGCTGGCTCTAGTCACTGTTCTCGTCGGGACGATTATGGCGGCCTGTGTGGGCATCATTGCCGCTTCCGTGACTATGCTGGCGCTGGTTGGCATTCCGTCAATGGTCAAACGGGGCTACAGCAAGAGCCTGGCTGCCGGCGCCGTCTGTGCTGGCGGTACTCTCGGTATCCTCATCCCGCCGAGCATCATGCTGGTGGTTTATGGACCGATGTCCGGACTTTCGGTTGGCAAGCTGTTCATCGGTGCCTTTATGCCCGGCTTTCTCCTTTCCTTTTTGTATCTGCTCTACATTTTCATCCGCTGTCAGCTTGAGCCAGCAATGGGACCCCCGGTACCAATTGCCGAAAGAAAAGTCCCCCTGGCTAAGAAAACGGCGATGTTATTTACCTCGCTGATTCCGCCGTCAATACTCGTTCTGTCTGTTCTTGGCGTGATTTATCTCGGTGTTGCCGCCCCCACTGAAGCGGCAGGTATTGGCGCCTTTGCCGCCACTATCTTGGCGATTATCTATCGTAAATTTAATCTGAAAGTGCTTATTGCTACCGCGACGAGCACAATGAAGCTCGGTGGCATGATATTCCTCATCTCTTCCCTGAGTTTTGCTTTCGTTGGTATATTTATCCGGGTCGGCGGTGGCGAAATAGTCTCCAAATTCCTGCTGGCAATGCCCGGCGGGAAATGGGCGGTCTTTGGGGTTATCCAGTTTCTCGTCTTCCTGCTGGGTTTTTTCATTGACTGGCTGGGCATTGTCTTTATAATGGTGCCAATCATCACCCCCATTGCGGCAAAACTTGGTTTTGACCCACTCTGGTTCGGTATGATGGTCTGTGTCAACCTCCAGACTTCCTTTATGACTCCACCCTTCGCTTATGCCATTTTTATTGTCCGGGGTGTTTCGCCACCAGAGTTGGGGGTGACGATGGCGGATATTATACGCGGCGTTATTCCCTTTGTCGTCATGATTCTCGTTGGTATTGTGCTCCTGGTAGCTTTTCCGGAAATCATCCTCTGGTTGCCCGGGAAGATGATAAAATAATATCCAGCGCACTTTGAATCAAGGAGGGAAGAATGAACATACTGATAACTGGTGGCACGGGCTTTATCGGGGTGGGGCTAGCGCGCAAGTTGCTGGCAAAGAGAGAGAAAGTGGTCTTATTTGATGTTGCCCCTAATCCTCAGCGTACTGCTGATATTAAAGAGAAGGTCAAATTCGTTTCCGGCGACCTTAAAGTATGGTCGGAAGTGCTGAACGTGGTAAAAGACAATAATATTAACGGCATCTTCCATCTGGGCTCCATGCTCAGTCTGCCGTCAGAGGAAAATCCCTGGGCTTCCTTCCAGACCAATGTTTTCGGGACGATGTATGTCCTTGAAGCCGCCCGGCTCTTCGGCGTGAAACGGGTGGTCTTTGCCAGCACGGCCGCCACCTACGGGCTGGGGACGGGAGAAGTGATTACCGATGATACCCTCCAGCGCCCCATTACGATGTATGGTGCCGGCAAGCTCTATGGTGAACTTCTGGGCAGGTTCTACCGCCGCAAATTTGGACTTGACTTCCGCGCCCTGCGCTATTGTGCTGTGATGGGTCCCGGCGTCAAGACGCCGGCAGTAACTCAGTTCTACTCCTGGATGATAGAAAATAGCGCACTGGGGGAACCCTACGAGTCTTACGCTGCGGAAGATGCCGCCGTGCCAGTTACTTACTTCAAAGACGCTATCCGTGCCATTGAGATGCTCTTTTACGCCCCGAGAGAAAACATTAAGACGGTCTGCTATAACATTTCCGGAGTCTCACCGGCGCAGTCTGCCCAGCAGCTGGAGCTGGCAATCAAGAAGCTCATCCCAGATGCCAAAATCACCTATAAGCCTGACCCGGTAACGATGGAGTTCTTCCACAGCCAGACAATGAAAGTCTTTGACGATAGCCGGGCAAGGGAAGAGTGGGGCTATAAACCGATATATACCAATTTTGAGAAGGTGGTGGAGGACTTTATTAAGGAAGTCAGAACCAATGCCAGGTACTATGGTTTAGCTTAAGGAGGACGTTAAGTGTCAATTGAAGTCAATACCAAAGTGAAACGACCTTCCCGTGCGGTACTGGAGGGATGGCGGAAGCTCTTAGCCGAATATCGGGCGGTTACGCCTGAGGCTTCTGACGTTATGAACCGGATGAATGCCATGAACTCTGAGATTAAGCCACTCTACGAGGGAATTCGCCTGGTGGGAGTGGCGCTGACGGTAAAGACGATAGCCAGCGACCTTGCGCCAGTGATAAAAGTACTGGAGTTAATCCAGCCGGGAGATATCATCGTCATTGATACCCAAAATTCAAAGGATACCGCCTTCTGGGGTGAAGTCGTTGCTACCGAAGCCAAGCGCAAAGGGGCGCTGGGTACGATTACCGATTCCGCAGTGCGGGACGTTCTTCAGCTCAGGGAGATGAAATTCCCGGTGATGGCGGCGGGCATCGCCTCTAGGGCAGCCGCTCTGATTGGCTTCGGCTACCTCAACTATCCGATTCAGTGTGGTGGGGTGGTGGTCAATCCGGGAGATGTGGTTCTGGTTGATGATAATGGCGTGGTGGTTGTGCCGCAGGAGCAGGCTGTAGAGGTACTGCAGAAGACCCGCCGGTTCCTGGAGAATGAGCGCAAGATTATTGACCGGGTGAAAGCTGGCGAGCACACCGGCGATATTGTTGGCTTACAAAAGCTGGGCACCCTGGACGCGGCTGAGATTTACGAAAAACAGCGCCGAAGACGCAAATCTTAGTGATTAAGATATTAAATCTGTCCTATCGGCTCAGACGAGGTAGTATCGGCAGATAAGCCAGCCCAGCCATAACCCCACAGATTGCCGCTGACAAATAGAATACTGCCGACAACCCAACGTTGTCCGCTAAAAAACCCGAAACCATGGGACCCAGCAGCATGCCCAGTGAATAAGTCGCCTGATAGACCCCCATCGCGGTAGCTCGGTGTTGTGGCGCCACTGCCTGAACACTGAGACTCATAAAGATAGTACTGAGCAGCCCCCTCCCCAGCCCGTTGACGACCATAACCACCTTCAGCAAGGAGACCTCCTGGATAAAGGGGACTATTACTATGGCAAACCCCAGTAACACGGAACCAAGTAGAATAGTGAAAGAGATGCCCCAGCGCCGGGTCAGGCTGACCACGGCCAGTGACGCCATCGCTGAGAAGGCTAGAGATATCATGGTGATAATACCCAAATCGGCTTTTGAGGCGCCAATCTGGGCTCCGTATATCGGGATAAAGCTAAAGAGCCCCGCCCAGTTGGCAAATTGGGCAAGAATACCCAGCAATGATGCCATGATTAAAAGAGGTCGGGAGGCTACCACGGTAAAGCGATTCCAGGAAACGGTTTCCCCCCGAAAGAATACCGCCGGTTTCGCCAGTAGTAGCGTTACCAGACTCAGCAGACCCATGACCGCTGCCCCCCAGAAGGGATAGGTTAGACCCCGGGCTTCAGCAATCAGACCGCCGCCAAAAGTAGCCACCACCACTGATGTCCCCTGGACAAAATTAATCATGCCAATGGCTTTTTGCGTCCCCTCTGTTGGGTAATAAGCGGTGAAGTAAGTGGCAAAGATAACCCAGCAGGCAGCACCAATGCCGGTAACCGTGCGGGCGATAAAAAGAAACCAGGGACTGGGCGCTAGACCAAGTCCCAAAGCCCCGACCAAAGCCATAAAGATGCCACCTGCCAGCAGAAGCTTTCTCTTGTTAATGGTATCAAACAATACTCCGATGGGAATGCGGAGAAGTATCTGGGGTATGGAGTAAGAGGCAACAATGGCGCCCACCATAGACAGGCTGGCACCCAGTGATTGAGCATAAATTGGCAGGATTGGTACATACAGGTAAAGACACAACCAGAAAAAGAAATTAGTGAGGCAGAATAAAAGGATAGGCTTATCATGCCATGATGGCAGACTATGTGAAGCGCTTGGTGATGCCAAACTCCCGCCTGAGTTATCCGGACTGTGTTCTTGCATGCTTCAGATTATAGCCTGCCGCCGTGACTGAATTACGTCTATTTTAGACGAGCACCTACTTTGGCTTTGCCGTCCCCCAGGTTGTCCCGGTGATACCGCCATCAACAATGATGGTGGTGCCATTCACGTATTTGGACTCATCGGAAGCTAGGTACAACGCGGCGTAGGCGATGTCCCACGGTTCCCCCTGCTTCCCCGTTGGCGACATGGAGTCGCGCAATCGCCACATTTTTTCCAGGTCGCCGCCGTAGGCATCCTTGGCATAGTACGCGACCATCGGGGTCCGGATTAAGCCGGGGAGAATGGCATTGACTCTAATTCCCTTGGAAGCATACTGGAAAGCGACTTCACGGGTAAAAGCAATTACCCCCGCCTTGGAAGTGGAATAAGCCACGGCTGGGACAGTAACACTGACAGCATTGATGGAAGAAATATTTATTATTACGCCGCTGCCCTGTTTTTCCATGTGGGGAAGCACGTACTTGCAGGTCAGGAACATACTTTTCACGTTGATATCCATTATCCGGTCCCAGTCCTCCTCGCTGGTCTCAACGGGACCGCCGTATCCACCAATCCCCACATTGTTATCCAGTATATCAATCCTGCCGAAGCTCTGGAGACATTTGTCCACCATTGCTTTGCAATTGCTGGCTTTGGCGACGTCGGCTTTGAAAGTGATGCAGGTGCCGCCTTCTTTCTCAATGATGCGGCGTGTCTCCTCGGCGGCTTCCAGATTATAATCAACTGCCATCACTTTAGCCCCTTCCCGAGCAAAGAGTATCGCTGTTGCTTTGCCGTTGCCCAGCCCGGGCCCAATTGAGCCGGCTCCGGTTACGATGGCAACTTTGCCCTTGAGTCGGTCTCCCATACAGTAGCCTCCTATTTAATCATCTTTCCTGGTAGCCAGAGGATAATTTGGGGAAAAGCCACCATCAGCGCCAGCCCGATGAGCACCAAGAAGACAAAGGGCCAGATGCCCCGGATGACATCTGACATGGTTACCCCCAGCTTTGGGTCGGCAGTACCCCTCAGGAAGAAGATGCCGGGAGCGAAGGGTGGCGTCATGAAGGACGTCTGGAGGTTGACACAAATCATCATGGCAAACCAGAGTGGATCAAACCCCAGGGCGATGATGAGGGGCGAGATTATCGGGATGGTAATGAACAGGATACCAATCCAATCAATAAAGAATCCCAGGACAAAGACAATCAATTGTATGACAAAGAAAGCGCCCCAAGCGCCCCCAGGAGTCGATAGAATCAGATTTTCCACCACTTTGCCACAGCCGGCGCTCAGGAAAACACCGACAAAGGAGAAAGCACAGCTACCAATGAGAAAGATCATGCTGGTGAGCCGGAGAGTCGCTAGTGCCACCTGTCGCAGGACTCTAAGACTAAACGCCCGGTAGGCTACTGCCAGCAGAGTGGCAACGAAGGCTCCCGATGCCGCCGCCTCAGTCGGTGGCGCGATGCCCAGGAAGATAACACCGAGCACCGCCATTACCAGTATCGCCGTGGGCACCATAGCCACAATGAGCATGGTTGTCTTCTTGCCGAAGGGGACGGCTCTTTCTTCGGGAGGTATTGCTGGCGCCATCTCAGGCTCAAGGGAACAGCGGACGGCGATATAAATCATATACAGGGCGGAAAGTAAGAACCCGGGGAAAAAGGCAGCCATAAACAGCTTGCCCACGGAGATTGTCGCCATCGGTCCGTAGATTACCAGCATTACGCTGGGTGGAATGAGGATGCCGAGGCAGCCCGCGGCGACAATGGACGCGCTAGCCAGACTCTTATCATAGCCCCGCTTCATCATGGCGGGGAGGGCACTGAGTGAAAGCATAGCGATGGAGGCGGCAATGACACCTACGGTCGCCGCCAGGACAGTGCCCAGTAGCACTGTGACGATGGCTAGTCCTCCCCTGAGCCCGCCAAGCCATAAATAGAGAGCATCGTACATCCTTTCGGCAATTCCCGAGCGCTCGAGCATGCCGCCCATAAAGATGAAGAGTGGGACTGCCAGCAGGAGATAATTAGTTACCAGGGAAAAGACACGCGAATAAATCAAATCAAAGACCGGGGGCCCAAATAGCAGGTAACCCATGATTACACCCGTGCCCCCGAGGGGGATAGCCAAGGGGAAGCCAGTCAAAACTCCAATGAGGACGCCCCCGAGCATTATGATGGTAGTAACCTCGGGACTAAGTTGAATCATATGTTTTACCCCTTATCAATTGATATACATCCCGAATAAACTGGGCAATACACTGTAAAGCGAATAGAGATAGCCCCAAGACCATTACCGTTTTAATTGGACCAGACGGCGGCATCCAGCTACTTTCCACCAGTTTCTCGTGCATTTTCCAGGAGAACAGCATAAAAGAAAATGAAGAATAAAGCAGTATTGAGAGCAGGGGGAAAAGGAATATTGCCGAACAAAGGACGTCAATTACTGCCTTGCCACGAGGTGGCAGGCGAGTGTAGAAAACATCAACCCTGATGTGCCCATGATGCCGATGGGTATATGACCAGCCCAGTACCGCCATGCTTGCGCCTACCATCCACGAGGTCTCGTAAGCCCAGACCGTTGGTGAATCAAAAACATACCTCGCTGTAGTCTCAAACGTCAGCACCAAGATTAGTGCGACGCAAAGCCAGAGGGCTGTCTTTCCTGTGTATTCGCTGATTGTGTCAATGGCTTTAATTAAGGTTTTCATAGCTTACTTTGCTCTCCAATTTATTGCACCCCACCCCGAGAAGTCCTCCCGGGGTGGGGTTGGCAAAACATCTCGTACCTGGTTCAATGGCGCCTAACGTATGTTCTGCAGGTCGGCGAGTGCCTTGAACTTGCGCTGAGAGTCCAGCACTTCTTTAAAGAAGGGGTCCCCAGCAGCTTGTTCTTCCATCCACGCCGTTCCCACTTTTAAGAGCTCGTCGTCTATATCTTTAGGAACGGGTAAAATCTTGGTGCCATAGGCTTTAAATTTGTCTAGGGCTTCGGCGTCCTTGACTATAGTTTCGGCAAAGAATTTAGGTACCAGTGCCTCGGCAGTGGCAACGACCAGCTTCTGGAGTGCCGGGCTGAGCTTGTTCCAGGCGTCTTTGGTTACCCAGACTGACTGGCGGTCAGCCGGGGCACGCACTGGCGAGAGATAAAGGTACTCAGTCACTTCCTGGAAGCCCATGCTCCAGTTTATTGACGGCGTTACGTATTCAAAGGCATCAATGACACCCCGCTTAGCTGATTCATAGACTTCAGCACCAGAGAGAACCACCGGCGCGGCTCCCATTCGCTTAAAAATTTCAGCCAGGGTCGCGGCACCAACGCGTATCTTCAATCCCTTAATGTCAGCCAAGGAGTTTAGTGGCTTCTTGGTGTGAGCCCATACCTCAGCGGGATGAACCGTTAGCGGTCCAATAAATTGGACCGGTAAATCCTTTACCATTTTGTGGGCTAAATCACGTCCTCCCCCCGCCAGGTCCCAGAACATTAATTGCACACCGGTGGGACCGCCAACATATTGCGAGAACATGTAACACGCTTTGAACAGGGCATCCCACCAGCCATCGGGAGTATGAATTGCTTCCACCGAACCCTTAATTAACCCGTCATATTCTTTGCGTACGGGAAGAACCGCCCCGGCGGCGAAAGCTTCTACGGCTAGCCGGCCCTCGCTCAAAGCCGTGACTGTCTCCGCAAAGCGCTTGGTCTGCTCATAATTGCGGTCACCCGCGGCGGCAAAAGCTTGCAGTCGCCACTTAATTGCTGCGGGTGGTTGAGCAGGAGTTGGTGTTGGGGTGGGGGTTGGAGTTGGTTTAGGGGCTGGGGCAGGAGTGGGCGTCGGAGTTGGAGTTGGTGCTGGGGCTGGCGCCGGTGCTGGC
>Ga0315314_1004380_pt1 | contig 10621 bp, 10 predicted proteins | sample TDP9_MG_FD_203631 | JGI IMG/M metagenome (GOLD analysis project Ga0315314, IMG submission 203631) | Freshwater sediment microbial communities from Lake Towuti, South Sulawesi, Indonesia - TDP9 | ecosystem: Environmental > Aquatic > Freshwater > Lake > Sediment | place: Indonesia: South Sulawesi... | reverse complement strand
GCTGGTGGTTTCCAACCTCGCCGAAGCCGCCGCTGACTATGACCACCGCTTTGACGCCTTTTGAAGCTGCCTCTTCCATCACCGTTGGAACGTTTTCGGCTGGAACAACAATGACCACGAGTTCGATTTTGCCGATTATTTCTTTGAGGGATGAGTAGCACTTGAACGCCAGAATGTAGTCCTCGTGCGGGTTAACCGCATAGAGTTCTCCTTTGAAAACGCCCCTGCGCTTGTTATCAACGAAGTTCTTGAAAATCACGTGCCCAGCTTTGGTGATCTTTTTAGAGGCGCCAACAACCGCGACCGAGCGGGGTTCGAAGAAAGTTTTCATCTGATCCACAACAGACACCATTCTCTGCCTCTCCTTTTAAGGAAGATAAGCTGTTCAGAAACTTTATTTTACTTTTGTTGCGATTCCATTCGTCTTACAATCACTATGGGTTTGTGTTCCACTCGGTCCAGCATGTCCCACGTCACGTTTGTTAGAGAGACGCCGAAAGCCTCAGCCATGTCCCAAACGTTTCTGCCAGCGCCGAATCCACGTGCTCGGTTGGCTAAGTCAGCGATTTCCAAAGCCTCTTCCACACCTATTTTGCAGCCAACCAAGGCTATTGGCGTTGCCCTCCGCCTAAGTTTCAGAAATCGTCCAGTTAGGTAGGCTGCGAATCCGTTGCAGGAGTGTATGCCGCCTATGGGTTTGGGTCGAGGTGTGAAATGGAAGTTCCTCAATGAATAGGTTTTGTCGGTGTCAAGAATCATCACAGCTATGTCTGTGCCCAACTCCTTGGTTATTTGTTCGCGTATTCTTTCGGCTTTGCGCTGAGCGTTTTTCAAGGGAAGACTTACGTAGGAGTAGGGCAGATTGCTTCCGTCTATTCCTCCCTCCGAACCGTGTATCAGGGTTTGCCAGAAACCAGCGTGTTCTAAGGCTACATGCTTATGGGCAGCGCCCTCCAAAACGGGATACGACCGCAAACGAATAATCGTCTTCTCTCTGAGATGGCAGAACACGCCCAAAGGGTAGCCCCAAGCATAACGCATCCAATATTTTGCAATTAAATGAGCCAGCTTGCTAGGGCGAACCTTGCCTTCGTCCAAGATGTTGCCCGATGCGGTGGATATGGCTTTTTCAGAGATTGAGACAATGTCCCCGTTCTCAATTTTTCCTCTTATGTTGTCTATTATTTTTTGTACGTAGGCTGTGCCGGGTCGCCAGTAGCCTGTTTCTACTGCAAGGCACTTGAAGACTTTCGTCAAAACCAGTCCTCTTTTTCTCGTCTGTTGGGGTTTTTAACGATTTTGATAGAGGGTTGGTTTAAACCTAGCGATGAATCCGTTGATTACTAAATTAACTGAGAACCAAGATGTTATCTACTTTCAAAATGGTTGCGTCTGAATTTTCTTTGTCAAACGTACATACAAAGTATGCTGTTTTTTAACTTGTTTCAAGTCTCGCTATCATTCGAAAGTAGACGTAGACCCCGTACGTCAAAATACCAAGCCCAGCTAACCAAGCGACGTGATACAGTATTTCAAGCGTTTTTATTTCCATCTTCAAATCCACTGAGGAAGTGTATAATAGTGCAAGGAGAGAACCAACGAGGAAGAGGTAACTTGACGCGAAGACTGGGGTCCAAAGGCTTCTATGGATGCCTCGCTCTTTAAGGATCTTTCTACAGAATAGGCTTAGAAACGCTAATAGAATAGCTGCAGACGCCGAAAATAGTTCAGCAACCACCAGTATAAAGCTCAACCGATGCATCCCGCTTTTCTGAGTGTATTTCGCCAACACATAAAAGACTTGTTAAATGTGAATTCAGATTTCTCTTGCTAGTTTCATTGAACCTTTTTATATGGCGAGAGAAACCAAACTTATTCTGGCTTCAAAATCAATACGTGCAATTCATCATTGTTATGCACATAAAACAGGGTAAGAAAATCTAAAGCGACAAGCCCGAGGAGGCAGAGAATAAAAATGTCGAAAAAAAGAGACGAAACAACCAGCGTGGACATTTATGGGCTCCTCCTCGAGGCTTCACTGAAGCAGAGAAGGGCGAAGAGAGAGCAGCTTCTCAAGTCTATGGGTGTTAAAGAGTTTTTTGAAGAGGGAAGCATCAGAATTGATATGAAGACTTGTAAGGGCGTGGAGTGTAAGCTCTGCATTAAGGCGTGTCCAACAAACGCGCTCTACTGGAAAGCAGGCGAAATCGGTGTCGCTGAAGAGTTGTGTGTCTATTGCATGGCTTGTGTTCTAAACTGTATGGTGGACGACTGCATCTTGGTGGAGAGAAAACGCCAAAACGGAGAGAACGAATGGTTTAGCAAGCCCTCAGACGTTGTTGCGCTTTGGGAGCGCCTAAACACGAAAAAGAGAACAGAAGCTGTAAAGATTATTTTGCCCGACCAAGAAGCTTTCTTAAAACGTTATCGCAGACCTCTGTTCGAGTTTGAAGAGGAGAAAAGGATAAACTCCTAACAATCGTATGCGGCTAGCTTTTGGTTCTTTTCCGCGACCTTTTACTGTTCACGGATTCTTTAACAAACAAGTAAGCCTTAGACAGTTCCTGCATGTACCAGCTTCTCTTGCGAGAATAGTAGATTCCCACAGCAACTCCGTAAACTACGAGCGCGATTCCAGAAAGTGTTAGGGCTAAGCCTAGAAGGCTGGTTGGGTCTGGCTTGGGATTGTACGGAAAGAATAGGAACCAGCCTGGATTTGTTGTTCGGGAGATGGTGACAAGCACTCCGCCGACGAAAAATACGGAGCCTGTGATAAACATGAGGTAGGCGGCTATCTCGTTGTGCCTCGATTCCTCGGCTTTTTCGTGGAAGTAATCTTTTATGGAGTACAATCGGACTTCTCAAACTTGTAGTCTGGCTTTGGAAAAATGTAAGTCTTCTGAATAGAGAATACAGAATACTAACGTGGATTACAAACAAGCAAATAAATGATGGCTTTATTCTTTGGCAAGCATGTACCGATGAGTCTTTGTGTCATAGTCAACCTTGCCTTCCTCGAACAGCTTTCGTAGGGATTTGAAAACGCCCTTGGGCGATTTGCCAAGTTTTTCAGCTATTTCAACAAGAGTTAATGGGCTTTGTGAATTTTTAAGCAACGCAACGATTTGCTCTTCCAGCTTTCCCAACCTAAACACACACCACTCTTTCAGAAGCCTCACTGTTTACTTTCTTCTATTTTAAAGAATTTTTGCACAACAAAACAGAATATATTAGGCTCTCTTTCCAATGCCACTGATTTATTGCCATTTTTCTTGGAGGAACTTGGGAATCTCAGACGAGTCTCTTGGACCCACTAGGACTTCCCATCCGCTTAATTCTTGAATCTCGCCGCTTAGGCGAGCCGCTTTTCCTGGGATTATGAGTTTCCTATGCTTTACTTTTTCTTCAGCCTTAACCTGTTTGATTGTTTCGGCTATCTTTTCCGCCGTGAGTTTTCTGCCCGCCACCGAGCTGTCAACCGCCAAGCCTTCAGTATCAACCACCATCAAGAAGCAGTTTAATCCAGCGGACTCTATATCTGAAGCCACTGTGTAATACGTGAGGGCAAAATTCGTGGTCATCATCACAGGCGAATTCTCATCAGGCTGCCCAAACACCTTCATTCCAGGCTCAACCGCAACAGGCTTCCGAGGGTCAGTATAGATATTTTGTCTTAGAATAGTTGTTGGCAACAGCACCCAACCCTCAGCACTGTGTATGATTAGGACGTCGGCGTAGCGGTTGATGAGCATAGCGGCAATGTAAGCCTCGTTCCACATGTTAACCTCGGCAACGTCAGCGCGTTCAAGCCAAGCCGTCAAAGGAACACCCATAATCGGAAAGCCCAGCAGTTCGTCGCCTCGCTTGCATGCCGCCCGACGAATCATGGTCAAATTACTTATTGTGTCTGTTAAGCCCTCGTTTGGAAACGTTCCAGCGTCAAGAACCAAGTCTTGGACACCGTATTCCACGAGTGTTTTCGTCAAAGACCGCAAAAGTTTGAGGTCGTTGGGAGCAAACACCGCGAGGGGACAGTTGTACATGAGCGCCAGCTCAGCCATGTCCTTCCAGTTGTCCTTGGTCGCAGCGTAGATGAGCGGTCGGGCTTTGGGCACAACCATCAACCCCGCTTCAATCACTTCTGGATGGAAAGAACAGAGAATTAACGGAAGTTTCGTGTTCTCTGCGACCTTCTTCACGGTTGCTTTGAACTTTTCTGGGTCGTTTGAGGTCGACCTAACCGCTATCATGTTTAGTTTTAACTCTTTGCCAATGTAAACATAGGAGAAGCCCTCGGTCTTCTTCACCCTCGCCAAAACTTCTTCTTCAGGCATCTCATCCGTGACGTCGATGGCGATGGCGGTAGGATTTAAATAAGCCAACTCATGACGATACATGACCAGTTTTCCGCCAATCTTGAGAGCGGAGTCGTCCGTGCCAACCGTGACCTCTTTGACCGGAGGCTTCAGCATCTCCCACAGTTTTTGATAAGCCCTCTGATACTGCTTCTCCAGAAGCGGCGTGCACAATTCAAGCGCTATTTCCCTATTGACCAGTTTAGTGGCGAAAGCCATGCAGTTCTCTAAGCCGCATTTCTTGCAGTTGGTCTTTGGAAGCAGCATGTAAACGTCGATGGGGCTGAGCTCTCTAACGCCAACTTTCTCGCTCATAATTTTTTTTCACCACTTCTCAAATCTTCAACGCAACCCAATCGCTGATCAGCTCAGGCTTGCCCCGTCCTCCGCTCTGGGTCAATTTGCCGATGACTTCTTTAACTGTCTTGACAGCGGCAGGATGCATCATCATGAAAACATCAACCCCAGCTAACATCAGAGTGAACGCGGTCACCGTTTCCCAAATTGGTCCCCGCAGCTCACGAGGACCCCACTCAGGCGCCATCTTCATCCAAGCCTCTCTGGCAGCCCAAGCGTTGGTCGTTCCAGACGAAAGCGGATGCTGAAGCTCAGGGTCGCCCATCAAACCAGCCAGACGAGCACGCTCCATAACGGTGAAGGCGTAGTCTAATCCGTACCCGAGCGCCGCCGTGGTCGTGTCCATGATGATTTGTTCCTTTGGCAGAAACTCGTAGAGCTTACGGTTGAGTTCCCGAGCGTGGTTCAAATCCATAGAGGTGAAGGCGAGGGCAACATGCCCATGCTTCTTTGCAGCCTTTGCCGCCTTCTCAATGTCCATGTCAAGCGTAATCGAACTTAAGAGAACCCTCTCGCCCTCAGCCACAGCCGCAACCTTTTCGAAAACCTTGAGGTCTTTCTGCGGGTCTCCGCATCCGCCCACAACGATTGGCACGTCTACTGCTTGAAGCACGTTCTCGACTGTGAGCGCTGCTTCTTTGGGCGGCGTGTCATTTAGTAGGGGGTCGATGCTAACGAGATGAAGCGTTATCATCTCTGCACCGAACTTGTCAACTGCAAGTTTAGCCCAAGCCACAGGGTCGCCCACAACCTCTTCCACATGCATCTTAACGGCTTTGGCTAAAGGCACCTTCATGTCGAAAACGTCTAAAGTAACCACTGGAGAATGCGGAGTGGGATTCTCAAACAGATAGTAGGCTGGAGACCTCTCCCCACCAACCGTCACTGATTTGCCACGGGTTCCACCATCACTCTTAGTGGCGCCCAACTGAACCTCAACAATCCTGCCCGAATAAGTTTCAATTGGAGGAACAAAGTCTACCTCAATTATGGTCGACGGTTTTGCTTTCTTGGGAACGACAGCCTGAGGCGCAGCCGCTACAGCAGACGGTTGCAACCAGATTTCTAGGTCGCCTACGTCGATGTCTACGTCTTCGAGTTCAAGTTCCTGCATCTTGCTCAAAAGCTCAATCAGTTTGGGACTGAACTTGAGGAACGCCTTTTTCTCCTCTTCCTCCCTCTCCTCTCCCAACTCTTTCACCTTTTCTCGGCTTTTTCAGCCTTCTCAGCCCGAATGATAACTTTCTTGGCGTGAATCTTAGCGTCTTTTAAAATGATTTTGAAGCCGCCTGCAGTGATGGGCAACATGGGCAACTCAGCCACTGGCACGCCTGCAGGAACCTCTCTCCCCTCAGCAGGAGCCTCAACCGCCTCAGCCACGGCTTCCACAGGCTTTGCCTTCCAGCGTTCCACGACTGGGTGAGCACGCGCTTCCAAGAAGGTTTTTAAATCATCAATTGTTTTGGCTTCGTTTTCCGTGGCGATTTTATCCGCTAATTCTATGGGGATGAAGTCTTTGACCCGTTCCTTTATGCTCTGCGGCATCCAAACGATGCGGTTCCATCCGCCGTCAGCTTGAAGCAGTTTAGGCGACCTCATGTACTCAACTGACAAGCCGTGGAATCCGTCCACTTGTCTGCCGCCTGCGGTGGAATCGGCGATTGTGGAGAAGGGCAGGCAGTTGACGGTCACTTCCTTGTAGCCTCGGTGAACTATTCCAAACCCTTCGACTTCAGGAATGTAGAACGCGCAAGCCTCAAAACAGCCACAAGAGGTGTGCGGGTATCCAAAGCATGTGTAGAGCCAGACACGGGTGATTTCGCCGAGCGACTTCTTTTTCACGGTTTCGTTTACGCCCGCATACTCGCCTTTTTCAGGGTTGACTAGTTCTCCCTTGTCGATTTCGTAAACTGGACCTTTTGGGTCAACTCTTGCCGTGGCTCTTGCGTCAAACCAGCTGATTGAGCCGCAGTTGGAGTATCTCTGAGGCGTGATAACGCAGACGTGTGTCGGAGCAAAAGATTGACAGAGGCTGCAGCCATAGAATTTGTCAACCTCTTCGTCCTTCAGGCCCCTAGCCTTAGCGTCCCGAGCCTCATAAATCTTCAAGGCTTCAGCGTACATTTCTTTGACTCTGATAGGGTCTGTGATAAACGTGACCTGTATTTTCTCGATTATGGGCAACTCGTTCTTGTAGAGCCGTTGCAGAACCTTTCCAACATATGCGAAGGAGTTGAACCCTTTCTGAAAAGACTTCTTGTTGAGGCGTAGCCAGATGTCGTAGCGTTGGTTGAGGTGCATGAACCCTTCGATGTAGTTGCAGAAAGCGTGTATACGGCGCTCCACAACGCTTTCCAATCCCTCTTCGAGTTGTTTTCCAGCTACCTCAACGAGGATGCCGAAGGGATGGGAGCTGCCGACTTCCATGTCTTTTATGTCGGGTCCAATGATGATTATTTTTCCGTCCTCGACTTCGTCTACACCCTTGACCCGGGCGAGTTCAAACTTGGTGTCGATTCGTTCGCCGCCCAACTCAACCTGCGTGTCCTTGAATCGTATTCGTTCGCCTTCGTAAATGATGCCCACATCAACTGGTATGTCCGCAAACATTGACATTTTTTCTTCACTCTCCTCCTAACTTGCTAATAATAACTTCAAGGTTTTGAGCCCAATCCTCATACGAAAGGTTGGGGAAAGACCAAGAGGCGTGGGGATGATAGTATTTGTCTAAACTGATTGTTTTTAGGTTCTGACCGAAGTGTTTGAGTCCTGAGAAGAGAACCCACTCCATATAATAGGTGATGCCCATAAACATTGCCAAGTCGTATTGCCCATTTCCGTCTAACCCTTTCCATTCAGAATCCACAAGGCGGTTAGCTATATCAACAGCAGGCATAAAAGCTGCTGGTTGAAAGCCCTTTTTAACAAACTCACCTACAATGTGTGCTGTAGCCACCATTGGGATTTTACCAGCTTCGGCAATGTGAATTGCGTAATCGAGGAGTTTCTTATCACCGATTTCGGTTTCAGCGGCTTCGTGCCCAACAATAAGTAGCGGGCGTTTTGCCTTCTTGACCATGGCGACGACCACTTCTGGCTTGGTTATGACCAGAGCCTTTGTGGGTCCGGGAATTTCTGCCTTTTGCCAAGGTTCAGCCGTTGCCATTTTATGCTTCCTCCTTTCTCTTCCTTATCATTCTGGGCAGGAGTGTGGGATCCGGGATTCGGTTCTCCTTCCACTTTTTCTCTTCGAGTATCTTGTGTATTTCGTCTTTCATTGTTATCGGTATGTCTAGTTCGGTTCGGACGAAGAGGTGGATGTCGTCGGGTAGGATGCCATAAAGTCGTTTGTGCAGGTCAATCCAATGCGTTAGTTTGATGGCTCTCCCTTTGGTGGTGTCGTTTGGGCGCATACACAGTTTGGCTATCATAACCATGGTTTCTTCCTTCGACTCAGCCGCATAGAAAAGATGCTCGGGAGTGGGACCAACATAAACGCGGTCGCCAGTCCTTGCATCGCAAACGTACCAGTCTTCTTCCCGGTCCTTCCGACCCAAAAGCATGCGGCGATACTTTGCGCCGTGAGGACCAACTATGACTGGAACGCCGAGTCGCCAGAACCCGCTGCCTATGGCTGCTGCCTTCTGGGAGTAGGCGCCCCAAGCCAAGCCAACTGCGCCCACACGGTTGAGGATGTAGTCGGCGATTTCCTCGTAGTTGGCTCGTAAGTTGCGTTTGGCAAATATGTTGGCGATTTTGATGGCTGCGCCCGCGATGTGCGAGTTTGCCACGCAGGAGCCCACGTTAACTATTCCGCCCGCTTCAAAAGAACCCGAATACGTTTCGTATAGGGTCTTGCCCTCTTCGTTCTTGTACATGGCTGCGGTCATGGCGGCGCATCCAGAAGTGACCACGATGTATCGGCGGTTGGCGAATTCTTGACAGATGTCGACAACCTCTTTTCCGCCGTGGGGATAGTTGGAGCATCCGACAACCGCCAAAACACCTGGAATTTCGCCGAGGACGATGGGACTGCCGACGTTTCGTATTTCCACGTCTTGTATGGCGCCTCTTCCTGACCTTACCTTGAATTTTTCTTCCTTGAGCTTCTTTTCTCCCGCCTTCACAATGTAGCTATGCAGTGGTAAGTCAACTTGGCAGGCGTTTTCGCAGCGTCCACAGCCTACACAGATGTCATACAGATTTGCCAGTGGGTCTAAGTTGCCATTTGAGGCTTCGGCTACAGCCTCCATAATGTGAAGGTCTTGTGGGCACGCTCTGCGACAGTCGTTGCACTTTTTGCAGGTCTTTGCGCCTTCGATTATCTCTTCGACGTTTGGGATAGCCTTGAACTTCTTGCGGTTGGGTGCAACCTTGACCGCTGTTCTTGACGCGACTTCTCCCACTTTTTCTGGGTCGAGGATGAGTACGCCTGAAACTTTTCCTTCGGTTAGGTCGGTTACGATTGCGTCAACGGGGTCTTTTGTTCGGTTGGGCAAGCCCATGCAGTTTTTCTCGCTTGCCACAATCACTGGCGCCTTGATCTTTTGGGCTTCGAGTAGGCAGTCGGTTCGGACGCATTGTTCGTCTAGGACTATTACGTCTGGGAGCCCGCTTCTGATGAACCTGAGTTGCCAGGAGATTGGACCAATTATCTTTGCTTTTGGGCTGTAACGGGTGATGTCGTGGGCTGTGCAGCACAAACCGCAGACTTCAACTTCGCCGTAGAGTCCATTTGCTTTTAGGTAGTCGACTATGCCTGTGGCGGGTACAACGTTGTGGCCAATGCATAATATTACGGGTTTTTGGGAGTCTATTGTTCCGTATCCCAGGTCAACGAGTGGTGCCTCTGGGTCGGCTTTTGGAAAGCCTAACGCTGCCACTTGCGCTATGTCTGCTACTTCTAAGCCTATGTGGTCTATCATTCCCGCATGCAACACTTTGGATTCGAAGTCTATGTTGCTGCCCTCTTGACCCGTATGAGTTGAAGAAAGCAGGTTGGTGATTTGGTTTTCACAGTAGTCTAAAACCTCTTCTAAATCGCCGAGTGCTTTCGGTCTGATGCCGCAGACTAGGCGGGTTATGGGTGCTTCAACCTCTATGTTGATTCCACCGATGTCTATTGGAAAATTGTGTCCATGCTTCTCTATTAAGTGTTCAAGCATGTGGCGGGCGTGGGCTGTGTGAGTTGCAGCGCCGATTAGGCAGATGAGCAAGACTATGCGTGATTGCTGTGCTGCCATGTTGATGCCGCAGGCGCCTCTTTTTCCGGCTGTTAGGTCGCATTTGCCGAAGGTGCAGAGGCAGCAGACGTCGCAGTATGGCATGTAGAATGGTTTGTATCGTTGTAGGATTTTGTGATCCCATTCTCTTAGGGCTGTTATGCTTGGGAAGGGTGTGGGTCCCATGGTTTCGGTCCATGTTTCTGTTACGAGGCGTCCAAAACTGAGTTGGAGGTCTTTTATGGTTGCGACGTTTGATTTTAGTTCTTTTATTTTTAGTTGAACGTTTTTTCTTGACAAGTTTATGGCACATCTTCGTGAAATGTGTTGAAGTTATTGAATAATTAGAGAGGCATTTATAATCTTTCTGTGTCGTATGTTGCATTGTTTGTTTTGAGGGTTTGTGTGTGCGCACAAGGCTAGACCGCCCTCTATTAGGATCCAAATAGGCTCCAAATATGAAATGAATCATTTGAAAGGGGGCTGGCGGTTTTTTGCTGTGTTGGTGGAGTAACGCAAGGTTAATAGAGGGTTTGTTTACAATGCGGTTGGTATAATCTGGGGAATGCTCTTTGCCTGAGGTTCGTGTTGCTATCGCGGGGGTTGGAAACTGTGCGTCTGCTTTGGTTCAAGGCGTGGAGTATTACCAGAACGCCAAAGCAACCGCTAAAGTTCCTGGGCTGATGC